>Ga0255356_1000009_pt1 | contig 117688 bp, 87 predicted proteins | sample HBST100metaG_FD_189944 | JGI IMG/M metagenome (GOLD analysis project Ga0255356, IMG submission 189944) | Peat soil microbial communities from Stordalen Mire, Sweden - H.B.S.T100 | ecosystem: Environmental > Terrestrial > Soil > Wetlands > Peat | place: Sweden: Norrbotten County, Stordalen Mire...
AATTGCACGTCCCCCCCCGGTTCCACGCCCAGCCCCTCCCGCAAACTGACGCGCTTCGGGAATCGTAATGAGGCCCACTGCTCCGGCAGCCTTCAGCGCCTTCCATCGCGCGCCCGCGGTGCGGAAGTATGCCTTCAGCGGTCCATGCACCGAGGCTGGCGATGATAAGAGAATTACCGCAATCTTTCCGTGCAGGTCGATGGCCTTGGCATCATTCAATCCAAGTCCGGGAACAACCAGTCCATAGCCAGCGAAGACCGCCGGAGCAGAGACGGAGACCGCACCCTCCGCGTTTGGACTGAGCGTGGCTTCTCTGCCGATGTTTAGCTTCTGCGTCTGTCCATCAGAGTGCACCAGCTCAAGGCTTGAGGCTTCGGCGTCCACGCTGGCGCTGCGAAATCCAACGGATTGTCGATAGCCGTCTGTCCCTGCCGGCTTTAGTCCAATCGCCTTGTACTGCGATTCGACGTACTCCACCGCGTGGATGAAATCCGGCGTACCAGTCCTGCGCCCCTTGAGGTCGTCGCCAGCAAGTACCTGGATGTGCGCGAACCACGCGTCTTCCGCGGCCTTCTCCGCCTGAATGGAGGCAGCGGTCTCGGGGCGAATTCCGGGGTCGTAAACGCTTATGCGGGAGTGCTGCTGCGCGAACAAGAGGGTGGTGGCGATTGCGAGTACGGTCGCTGCGCTGGTTGTGCGAATCTTCAGATGCTGCATTCTCTTCTCCTGACAGAGACACGGCCCACGTTACGCGGGCCGTGCTCCGGGCCTTGCTGTTATTGGGCTGCGACTTGGACCGAGTCGGGTTTCAGATACTTATTGAGGAACGCGATTTCTTTTTCTGTAGCGTCCCGTCGATGGTCAGGCTGCGAGATGCCATGCCCTTCGCCGGGATATGTGATGTAGGTATACGTTTTTCCCGCTGCCTTCAGCGCAGCCGCAAACTGCTGCGACTCCTGCGGTGGAACCTGCGGGTCCTCTTCGCCGTGCAGGATCAGCAGCGGAGTTTTGATCTTCGCCACGTCGGGAAGTACGTTTGCCTTGCGATAGACCGCCGGTTTCTGCTGCGGCGTACCGCCCATCTTCGTCTCCCAGCGGATCTCGGAGTTGCGGTTGGTGTACTTCAGGAACAGCGCGCGATCGACGACGCCGAACTTCTCGATGCCCACGGCAAAGGTGTCTGGCAGCTTGGTCACGGCATTGGCAACCACCGTTCCGCCGTGGCTTCCGCCGGAGATCCCAACGTGCTTCGGATCGGTCAGCCCAGTGTCGACCAGATACTGCACGCCGGCCGCGATGTCGTCGATCTCGCCGCCGCCGGAGTCCTCCACGTTGGCGTTGCGGAAGCGCTCGCCATAGCCCGTGCTGCCGCGGAAGTTCGGCTCCAGTACGACGTATCCCTGGTCCGCCAGATAGAGTGACGTCGGCGAAGCGCTCAGCGCAGTCTGCCCCTCGGGTCCTCCGTGTGCAAGAATGATCGTCGGATAGCGTGTGCCCGCCTGATAGTTCACCGGCTTGTAGAGGATGGCTGCAATCGTCAATCCGTCCTTGCTCTTAAAGTGAATTACCTCAGGCGTGATGCCGAGATTCGCATAGCGTGAAGGACGCTCTTCACCAATCAGGCGCGGCTCCGTCTTGCCACTTACATCCGCGCTATAGCTTGCCGAAGCGCCCAGCACAGTGCTGTGTGTGAACTGGATGCTCTGGCTGTCCGCCGACCAACGAGTCCCGGCTTCGTGGCCAGTGAAGTTGGTCAGGCGATGCGCCTCGCCGCCGGCCGATGGAACGACCCAGATGTGCCGCTCCTCGGCAACGCCACGGTTCGATTCAAAGGCGATCCACTTTCCGTCAGGCGAGTAGATGGGAGACTCGTCCTCACCCTCGCCAAAGGTCAACTCCTTCGGCGCTCCGCCTTTGGAAGGGATCAGCCAAATCTTGTCCCAGTGCGTCTCCTGTAGCACCACGGCCAGCGTTTTGCTGTCGGGCGACCAGACGTCCGTGTTGATGGCCCACGCGCCGCCCGGATCGTTCTTCGCAACATATAGATCCAGCGCCGGGCCGGATGCCTTACCCGTCTCCTGGTTGAACGGCAGCACCTTCAGCTTGCCGGAGAAGAACTCACGCGAACGCTCCGTGTAGGAGATGCGTGTTCCGTCGGGAGACCACGCTGGACGCGCATCGAAGCGGTCGGATGCGACAGCGTCTCCCTTGTCCGGCGCTGTGTTTGCGGCAATCACATCCTTGCCGTGATAGATCTCCGTCGCCGCCAGCCAGTTCCTTACCTTGCCGTCCTGGCTAACGACATACAGTTCGTTGTATCCCTTGGTTCCGGTATCGTAGAGAATCCACTTGCCCTTGGGATTCCACTGCGGATCGTGATCGGTTGCGCCGCGCGGATCGCCCGGTCCCTTGGGATCGTGCGTCAACTGCAACGCATCGCCGCCGGCAATCGTCACCACCCATACCTGCCCCTGGCTGAGATACGCGATGTGCTGTCCATCGGGCGACAACTCCACATTGGACTTCAAATCTGACGAGGAGGTCAGCACCTTCTCCGCGCTGCCATCGGTCGGCTTCAGCACAATCTGGCCGCTCTCCTCTGTCACGGAGTACTTGCCATCGGGAGTGAGCCGTGCCTCGCCGCCGCGCCCACGGAACCCTCCGCCTCCGCCGCGACTGCCAGGTCCAGCAGGTCCGCCTGGAGCAGCAGCGCCGCCTGGACCGCCGCGGCCTCCGCCCAGCAGATCGTCCAGCGTGAGTTTCTCGGTCTGTGCCGAGAGCAGCACAGGAAACAGAAGCAACAAGGAAGTCGATAGAACCAGGAATTTGGATAAAGACAGAGTCTTTCGCATCGTATTTCCTCCGTGAATTAGGTGCCATCTATGTACGGCCGCCTGCCAACTCGGCAACGGCGGCCGTACGGGGTTAGAAGATGAACTTGCCGAAGACAACCAGAACGCGCCCGGAGACGAGTGACCCCTCACCGGTGCCATAGATGCTGGTCGGTGAGGACTGTGTGCCAGTAATCTCACCAAAAGTGGATGTTGGATTTCCAACAGTTGCATTGACATCCGAGGCCGGAACGCCGAAATTCGGATGATTGAATAGGTTATAGGCATCCGCGCCAATCTCGAAGTGCGTGCTCTCGGTGACCGGAATCGTCTTTCCGAGCTGCGCTGCGATGGAGAAGTAACCGGGACCGCGGAAGCTGTTCGGCTTGGTGTTTCCCCAGTCTGTCTCAGCGCCTGCTCCAGTCGCAGGAGCAAAGTCAGTGCTGGCAAAGCAACTCTTGCTCCCTAACCCAACACTCAGGTTAGCCCGTGTGCAGTGTCTGCCGAGAACTGCCGGATTAATAACATCCGCAAGCACAGAACCGCTAACTTGGACAAATCCTCCAGCACCAACAGCACTAACTCCACCATTTGTCACCGAGAAGGGACGCCCGCTATAGAGGTAAATCTTTCCCCCCAGCTTCCACCCGCCCAAAGTATTCTGGTAGAGAACCTTTGAAAACTTCGGCGTCGAATACAGCACGTCCGCTGAGAAATTGTGCCGCGTATCGAAGGCAGTCGGCCCATAGCCGTCCGTTTTCTTTCCAATGATTGCAGGCGTTTTGAGAGAGTACAAAGTTGGATTGTAGATCGATGTCAATGCCAGCGATTTGCTCCAGGTATAGCTGCCCTGCGCCTGAAATCCATGCGCGAAAGCGTGCCGCTCAGCAACGGTGAGTCCGTTGTAGTTGCTATAGCCTGTATCGAAGCCCTGGGTCACGCTAACAAAACGTGCGTCGGGAATTGTAGTTGGCAGTCCACCGTAGCCGACGGATGAGTATCCGTTTGCTGATGAATTTGCAAGAAAATAGTTATAACTGTGATTTCCCGCATAGGATAGCGTAGCCACATCATGCTTCGTGAGTGGCTGTTCGACCTCCAAGCTCCATTCAAGGACCTTGTTGGTGTGAAATTTCGTTGGATTGACATAGAGCGAAGGGGTCGCGAAGGTTACGCCAGGTCCAACCGCCGCTTGTAGCTGAGCAAGCGTGTCGCCACTGGCAAAACCGTTCTGGAATGCGGTGTTTGACGCGATTGCCGTACTCTGCGAGCTTCCTGCCGTTGGGGATAGTCCGACCGTGCCGGTCTTCACCGTGGGCGTGAACTTGTTCGGAGAGTTCCCGTAGATGCTGGAAGTGATACCAGCCGTGAAGGTGTTGGCAAAGAGCCCAACGCCGCCGCGTACCACGGTCTTGCCTTCTCCGTATGGCGAGTAAGCAAATCCAAAGCGAGGCTCTGTGACTATACCCTCCAACTGCACGAAGTCTTTATTGAAGCCATTCTGTAGCGTGGCATTGTATGGGACCGTTAAACCCGCCTGATAATTGGGAGACAGGAACGGGGCATTCGCCCGCGAATAGCAGCTTTCCTTGCACCAGGGATTGCCCTGGTACTCGAAGCGAAGACCGTAGGTCAGGTTCAGGTTTCTGAGAATCTTCCACTCGTCCTGTCCATAAAATCCGAGCGAGTCGACACGGATATGCACGTGCGGCTGAAGCGGAAATGCCTGCGAGAATGAGTTTGGGTTCCTGTATGCGGGATCTGCAACAGTGCCGTGAGACCAGTCGGTCAGGTTGCCAAAGGAATAGCTGGGAAGCGTACCGCTGATATTTGCGGTGCTGCTGATGCGGTTTTCACGGTTGTTTACTCCAGCCTGCAGCGTGTGCTTGCCATGCTGCCAGGATAGGTCGTCGATGATTCCAAGCTGTTGACCAATTCGTCCTGTATTGAGCGATGGAGACAAGGTCGGAAAGCCTCCACCGCTGATTGATAGCGGGATGAGTGCAAGCTGCGCCGCAGTATCTGCCCCGCCGACGACGGAGTAATAGTTTGCATTCAAGATAAAGTTGTTCACCAGATTCGGTGTAATTGTATAGGTATGATTTATCTGCGGAATCACCCAGGGCTGAGGGCTTCTTCCGTTGAAGAGAGGATTGATCGGGCTGGTACTGCTCGCCTGAACACCAGCATCGCGGCTGATGCGGAAGTAAAGTTTCTGCTTGGCGTTGATGTTCCAGTCGACGCGCCCGTCAGTGTAATACTCTGTATTGATACTGGAGGTGTTGGATCCGAATGCAACTGCGCAAGAAACTCCATAGTCGAACCCGGTGGGGGCCGCGGGATCCGGCTTCTCACCAAAGAACTGACCACTGGTGCCGGATAAGTATTTACCGCTTAGGCCGTTCGTGGTTGCCTGTCCGCAATCTTGATTGCCGTCTGCATATAGTGGACTATTGTTGGTCACGGGGATTGCCCGGCTCAATCCCGGCGCCTGGTTGTAAAGATTAAATATGGCCTGATAATATGGCACCGCAGTGGCCGGAACATTCGCTAAAACATACGTCTGTAACGCTTGAGAAGGAAGATATACGGTAGTGCCCATGGGTAACGCATAGCGCAGGCCTTCATAGTTGAAAAAGAACGCAACCTTATCCTTGACGATTGGACCGCCGACAGAGCCTGCATACTGATTGGCTACGGCCTTTCCTCGTGGCGTTCCTTTCAGTTTGCTGAACCAATCGTTTGCATTCAGGATATCGCCGTTGTAATTCTCGGCTAGATTGCCATGGAACTTGTTTGCGCCGGACTTACTAACGTAGTTCACCTGCGCGCCGGCTTCGCGTCCGTACTGCGCGCTGTAGGCGTTGGTGATGACCGAGGCCTCGGCTACGTCATTCGCGCCCAGCGTATTGTTGCTGGAACCTGACTTATTATTGTTGTTGTACGGCTCGACGATGTCGGCGCCGTTGACGGTGAACAGCACCGAATTGAAGGGAAGTCCATTCACGTTGAAGTTTGCATTGCCTCCGCCAACATTGAGGCGGACCCCTGGGGTGGTAAAGGCTATATTGGTAATATCGCCGCCATTTACCGGAGTGTTTTCAATGTACTGCTGACTGTAATCGGTCAGGTCGTTCCCGTTTTCCGTCTGTAGCAGGCCGACCGTGGTATCCACCTCAATGCTCTGTTGCACGGCCTTCACGTCCAGCTTGAGATTGACCGACTGCTCCTGTCCGACGAGCAATTGAAACCGCGCCGTGGTTGCAACCAGCCCCGTAGCATCCGCCTTGATCTCATATACGCCAGGCTTGAGAAACGGGAAGCGATACCGCCCGGATGGCCCGGTAATTGTGGTGCTGACCGCATCGGTCTCAGGCTGGCGGATGGTGATTGTTGCATTCGGCACGACCGCGCCTGTGGAGTCGGTCACAATGCCAACTACCGTTGCGCTGGTGAGCGTTTGAGCAACCAGATGTGGGATTGCCAAAAATGCAATGAGCAACGCAAACACGAGATTGCGAAACCTGGATGAGATCATGATGGTCCTATGGCGCGGGATTCACGCAAGATATGCATGCAGATGCACGCAGTTACAGGTGGGATGTCGCGTCAGATGCTCAGCACTTAAGAGGACATAAGCCGACAAAAGGGCGAGCTAGGACACAATCAGCAATTCACAGGGCAGAAATACACTTACTGCCAGAAAATTCCTGAATAGCGACACATGAATTATAAGTGGGGGGTTCGCACAGAGGGTGCGATTAGCAACATCGACAAGCATGGATGCGCACGCAGTTCGTAACTGCTTCAATCTCGAATATAGAGCTGCTTCGGCGCATATTGGTAATATATCAGATACTAGAATGTTGTCAATAGTATTCTTGAACATTTTTTACAGATCTACGGCTCGGTAAGCGGATGCATTCAGAAAATCGATCAGGCGGGTGCGTACATGGCCGATGTGCTGTCGCATTGCAAGCTGCGCTTCCTGTATGTCGCCATTGGCAAACGCTTCGAGAATTGCGCGATGCGCTTCGGGCGCGGAGCTTGAAGACAGCTCATAGGTCTGACAACGAAAGAGCCATATTTGGTTCTGGATATTCTCCAGAATGCGGCAGAGCTCGTCATTATGCGTCGCTTTCGCAATAACTCCGTGGAACCGAGTGTCCTCCTCAATATGGCGGACTTTATCGTCTGACTTCAGATGCCTGATTGTGCGTTCCACACTGCGTTGCAACTCCTGGATGAGTTCAGGCGTGATCTGCACGGCGGAGACCGCATAGACCTCAAGCGCCTCGCGAAGGTTGTAGAGGTCTTCTACTTCCTTGATGGAGAAACGCCTCAGGTAGGCGCCGCGGCGCGGCTCAATCCGGATCAGACCTTCGTTCTGCAGGCCGTTGAGCGCCTCGCGGATAGGAGACTTGCTGATCCCGAGTTGCTGCGACAAGGTCTCTTCGGTCAGCCGGGCGTCATGGCTGAGATTGCCTTCAAGAATATGCCTCTTGATGCTCTCATAGGCCAGAGCAGTCAGATTTTGCGGGGTCAATAATCTCTGGATCATTTCTGCCGTTGTCTGTTTTAGAGTTACGCCGACAGAGATTTTCCTGTTGCGCTCAAGTTCGATTCTACTACGACCCATCCTTCGATACTGGCAATGCTGTATCCGCTCTATGTGCGCGTCTGTTTGAGTTTGCGCAGCGCGGCGACCATGGCGTCGATGTCTTCGTAGTTGTTGTAGAGGGCAAGCGAAGGTCGGACCGTAGTCTCCTGTCCGAAGCGGCGCAGCGAGGGTTGGGCGCAGTGGTGGCCAGCGCGCACGGCAATGCCATCGCGGTTGAGCGCAGCGCCGACGTCCTCAGTCTTATACCCCTCGAGGACGAAAGAGAGTACGCCCGCCTTCTCCTTCGCTGTGCCGATAATGCACAGCCCGGGTATTTTTAGCAGTTCCTCGGTGGCATAGACCAGCAGTTCGTGCTCGTGACGCGAGATGTTTTCCATGCCAATGGTGTCGAGGTAGGCAATCGCCGCACCAAGGCCCACCGCGTCTGCAATGTTGCCCGTGCCCGCTTCGAAGCGTGACGGTGGCGGCTGGTAGAGGGTCTTCTCGAAGGTGACATCGGCGATCATGTTGCCGCCGCCCTGCCACGGAGGCGAGTCGGCGAGCGCGTCTGCCTTGCCGTAGAGCACACCGATACCGGTCGGCCCGAAGACCTTGTGCCCGGAAAAGACGTAAAAGTCGGCGTCGAGGCTCTGTACATCGATACGCATGTGCGAGACCGCCTGCGCACCATCGACCAGCACGCGGGCCCCGTAGCGGTGCGCCATCTGCACCATCTGTTGCACCGGCGTAATGGTGCCCAGCGCGTTCGAGACCTGCGTGAAGGAGACCAGCTTGGTGCGCGAGTTCAGCAGCTTCTCGTACTCGTCGAGCAGGATCTGTCCGCTGTCGTCGACCGGAATGACGCGCAGCCGTGCGCGCTTCTCCGCCGCCAGCATCTGCCATGGAACGATATTGGCGTGGTGCTCGATCCAACTGATGACGATCTCGTCGTCCTTGCCGATGTGCTGCCGCCCCCAGCTCTGCGCCACCAGATTGATCGCCTCCGTAGCGCCACGCACGAAGACGATCTCCTTGGACGACGATGAGTTGAGAAAGTGCGCAACCTTGCTGCGCGCGTCCTCGTAGGCATCGGTGGCGCGGGCGGCAAGCTCGTGCGCAGCGCGATGAATGTTGGAGTTTTCGTGCTCATAGAAGAAGCTCAAGCGGTCGATGACGACCTGTGGCTTCTGCGTCGTCGCGGCGTTGTCCAGCCAGACGAGCGGCTTGCCATGCACCTTTTCGTTGAGGATGGGGAAGTCTCTGCGAATCGATGCGACATCGAACTGGCGATTGATGAGCGCGAGATTCGGCAAGACGCTCGACGCGAGGCCCTGCGCTGATTGCGGCGATTGTTGCGTTGCTGGCTGCGACGCCAATGCAATCGGCTGCGAGAGCGCACCTGCTCCTTCCAGAAAATACAGCGGCGAAAAGGCGTTCAGCGAAGGCTGTGCGAAGTCGTCGGTGCCCAGCGCAGCTAGCGGCTGGATGGTCGGCAGCGAGGCTTCGAAGTTCGGGAAGGGAAGGCCGAAGTCGGGCAGAGGAAGGCTGAAGGGCGAGGTCGTGCCTGGCGGCGCGGCACTCTGCGCTATTGCAGCCTGAGAGGGTAGCGAGTGTGTGGAAGGTGCATTACCACTTAACGGCGAGAGCGTCGGCGTTCCGTTGAAAGACGTGGCCTCCGCAGGGAAACCCGCCGGCAGACCAGCGCCGGCGAGGCGCGCAATGTCGGCTTCGCTGGGGAGCTTATCAATGGTCGGAAGTGCAGGTACGGACGGCGCAGGAGCGCCAAACTGCGGTTGGCGCATCTCCGTGCCGGGGATGGAGGGCGAGTACGACGCAGGCAGTCCGGGCGAGCCTGATGCACTGGGCCATGAAGACACGCCGGGAGACGCAGGCAGGGATGTCCCGCTCAGGCTCTGATCCACTGCGCGAACGCCCTGATTGGGCAGCGCGCGGAAGAACTCGTTCGCCATCTGCGTCAGCGTGGCAACGTCCGGCAACGCGGTCCCCACGGCTGACTTTGCCTGTGCGACCGCGTCCTCGTCGAACTGGAAGAGTGGGTCACTTGTACTCATGGTAGTTTCCGACCTCTACGTTTTCGAGCAGGCCCAACGCGTCTTCCGTCAACACGGCGGCCGAGCAGTAGAGCGAGACAAGGTACGACGCGATCGAGTTGCGATCGATGCCCATGAAGCGTATGGAGAGGCCGGGTGTCTGCTCGCCGGGCAGTCCTGGCTGGAAGAGACCGACAACGCCCTGCCGCTTTTCGCCGGTGCGCAGCAGCAGGATATTGCTCTTGCCCTCTGCGTTGACGGTGAGCTTGTCCGACGGAATCAGCGGAACGCCGCGCCACGTCAGGAAGGGCGAACCGAAGATGGTTGCCGTCGGCGGAGGAACGCCGCGCCGTGTGCACTCGCGGCCAAACGCGGCAATGGAGCGCGGATGGGCGAGGAAGAACGCCGGCTCCTTCCATATTTTCGCCAGTAACTCATCGAGATCGTCCGGCGTGGGCGATCCCTTGCGCGTCTTCACGCGAAACTCCGGCACCACCTGATGCAGCAGGCCATATTCGGTGTTGTTGACCAGCTCATGCTCCTGCCGCTCCTTCACGCGCTCGACGGTCAGGCGAAGCTGCTCGCGAATCTGGTCGTGCGGATGGCTATAGAGATCGGAGATGCGAGTATGCACGTCAACAATCGTCGAAATGGCGCTCAGCGTCTGTTCGCGCGGCTTTTCTTCCAAGTCGACAAAGGTCTGCGGCAGCTTGCGCTCGTCGCGCGAGCCGCAGGTAACGTCGACCGGCTGATCTTTCTTGGCCTTATTGATGCGATAGGTTCCTGACTCGACCGGAACCCACGAGAGCAACTGCACCAGCCAGCGAGGTGTAATCGCCGTCAACTGCGGCGCGGTCTTGGTTGTGTTCGCTAACTGGCGGGCTGCTGCATCGCCAAGGGCGCGGCGGATTTCAGTGTTAGGCATCGTGGAGCTCCTTTAAGTCCTTACATTAGATCAAAATACATCTTTCAATAATGAAGATAATGCCAAAAAACAATCAAAGCCTTCGCAGAGCAGAACAGGCGCGATCCAGCGCCTCTGGCTTCTTGCCGAAACAAAAGCGAAGCAGATCCTCTCCGCCGCCGAAGGCGAAGAATGCCGAGCCAGCGACGGCAGCGACCCCCGTTGCTGCTAGCAGCGCGCGGGCCTTCAGCGCCGCAGTATTTCCGGGGATGCGACTTGCGTCGGCAAGAACGTAATATGCGCCAGCCGGAATGGAAGGTGGCAGCCCCGCATCGGCCAGCGCCGAGCAGAGCTGATCTCGCTTCTGTTGGTACTCGCTGGCGAGATCAGAGTAATAAGAGGCCGGTAGACCAATCAGTCCCGCTGCCGCGCCATACTGCAGCGGGCTGGGCGCGCAGATGTAGACCAGGTCGTGGAAGTAGCCGATGGTTGGCACCCACTCCCTGCTGGCCGCAAGATAGCCGACGCGCCATCCGGTAACGCTAAATGTCTTGGAGAGTCCACAGATGGTAATGGTGCGTTTGAACATTCCCGGCAGCGTCGCGATGCTGCTGTGCCGATTGCCGTCGAAGACGAAGTGCTCGTAGACCTCATCCGTGAAGACAAAGAGGTCGTGCTCGATGGCGAGCTCTGCGATGGCCTCGAGCTCCTCCAGCGAGAAGACCTTGCCGCAGGGGTTCGACGGCGTGTTGACGAGAATCGCGCGGGTGCGCGGAGTAATGGATTCGCGCAGCCGCGCAACGTCGAACTGCCACTCCGGCGCGTGGAGCGGAACGGCCACGGGCACTGCGCGCAGCGAGAGCATCGTGTTCCAGTGATAGCCATAAAACGGCTCGAAGAGAATGATCTCGTCTCCGGGATCGAGCAGCGCGAGGCTGGCCGCATACAGCGCGCCTGTGGCCCCCGCTGTCACCAGAATCTCCGTGTCGGGGTTGGCGCGAATCCCGTTAAACGCCGCCAACTTGCCAGAGATCGCCTCGCGCAGCGGAGCGATGCCGTCCAGCCGCGTGTAGGTGTTCCGTCCGCTGTTGATTGCTTCGATCGCACCTTGCGCAACCAGCGGCGGCAGCTCCGTATCGCAGACCCCCTGCGCCAGATTTACTCCGCCAACCCGCTCGCACTCGACGGACATCGAGCGAATCTCCGACTGGAGAATCAGCGGAGCGATCTGGCTAAGGCGGCGCTGGCCGGTGGCTGTTGGCATAATCGAATCTCTCGACTGGGCAATTCTATTCATTGAGCAAGGGCGGCTGGACTGTGCGGACGCATGTGTCGGTCCTCTTCGCAATCCAGCCGCGCCTGTTTTTGTGGGCCATATGCAACAGGTTGACCGGCTTCACAACGCGATGGTAGAGGTCTTCGTCTCCAGCGCCTGCTGCCGCAGCTCGTCGAAGAGGCCGGTGGAGAGATACCGCTCGCCGAAGTCAGGCAGAATGACGACAATCAGCTTGCCGGCGTTCTTCTGCTGGCGTGCAACATCCAGAGCCGCAAACACCGCAGCCCCGGACGAGATGCCGACCAGCAACCCCTCTTCCTTTGGCAGCCGCCGCGCCGTGGCCAGAGCGTCTTCATTGCTCACCTTGACGATCTCGTCAATCAGTTCGGTCTTCAAAACCTTTGGCACAAATCCCGGTCCGATCCCCTGGATTTTGTGCGGTCCGGGCGTTCCGCCGGAGAGAACGTCGCTGGAGGCGGGTTCAACGGCCACAGTCCAGAATCCCGGCTTGCGCGCCTTGATGTACTCGCTGACGCCGGTCAGCGTGCCGCCCGTGCCCACGCCGGAGATTAGAATGTCGGCTTTGCCCTCGGTGTCGTCCCATATCTCGGGCCCGGTCGTATCGAAGTGGATCTTGGGGTTGGCCGGATTGGTGAACTGTTGCAGCGTGTAGGCATTCGGCGTTTCGCGCAGCAACTCTTCGGCCTTCAGAATCGCGCCCTTCATGCCATTGGCTCCCGGCGTCAGCACGATCTCCGCGCCGTAGGCCAGCAGCACGACGCGACGTTCAACGCTCATCGTATCCGGCATGGTCAGGATCACGCGATAGCCCTTGACCGCGGCGACGAAGGCCAGCGCGATTCCGGTGTTGCCGCTGGTCGGCTCGATCAGGACGGTTTTACCTGGAGTAATTTTCCCCTCGCGCTCGGCGGCCTCGATCAGCGCCAGCCCAATGCGGTCCTTCACGCTTGCGGCCGGGTTGCGGCTCTCCAGTTTGACGACTACGGTGGCTCCCAGACCGGCGGTTACATGGTTCAACCGCACCAAAGGTGTTCGGCCAATGAGTTCAGTTACATCCGCTGCAATGCGTGCCATGGTGTTCTCCTGTTTCGGGATACGTTCCCGGATCATTCAGTTGTGGTTAGCCCTGCGTGAGTCGGTTACAAATACGTCCTGCGTATTGTGCTCCAGACTCTCCGCGCGATTCACGTCATGATGCATGCACGTGAGAGGTGTAGCGTGCGATGAAAGATTATGTTGGAGAATGGCGGAATAGTAAATAGGACCTCGCGATCCTACAGCTCAAGCCCCATCAAATGAGAAGGATGTTATCGACAACAACAGAGGGGAAGACGACAGCACATTCGCAGCTGGTCACAAAGCATTGCGCGTTGGAGGCGGATATGCATGTCGATACTTGTTTATAAAGTACAACACCAGCCAAAACAAATCAAGCATCGAAAGGATGTATTCATTCTTCGAAGATTCGATATCCCAGCATGGCACTTCGATGTTCAGGGAACTTTCACATCGGGTTGACATCCCTCACCTTTGGCCTTAGGCTCAGACAATTCGTGAGCTGCCGATTAATGAGCGCCTCACGTTTTGAGAATTGGATGGCCTTTTTCATCACTCCCGCGATGTGTATGTGTAGCTGTCAGTGCTGCGCTGTGCGGGCGTGTATGTTCGGCTAGATTCCCCAATAAGAATCTCGAGCCACAATGACCCGCTCGCCAGAAGGCGCAGTGGGTTTTTTGATTTTTCAGTAGTCGGTTGACAGGGGTAGGCCTCTGCAATGCATTGTCAACTGCTGTAAAGGCGCCGGTGGCGAAGCGGCTAACGCGCAGGTCTGCAAAACCTGTATTCGCGGGTTCAATTCCCGCCCGGCGCTCCAATTTCAAATGGACACGTAGTGTTTTTGGCAATCAGTAATCGGAGCTAGTTGATCGCCGGGAACGTCCTCACAAGCACCAGTGGCGAAGCAGTCAATGCGCAAATTTGCGTTGCAGTCCATAATCTAATAGCGTGGATATTCAAATGACGATGATTCTTTCTTCTCGAATGTCGATGGCCATGTGCACCCCAGGCAATCGCAGGCCAGTTTCGGAAGTCTGAGTTCTTCGACTCAATTTCCTTTTTGGCAGCCGCCTGGGGTTTCCCTTACGGCTTAGTCGTTTCTGAATGCTTATTGAGCAGCCAAAAGGAGATTGTGTTGAGCACATACGACCCGCAGGATTCTACTGTCGCAATTCATGGCGGACGATCACTGGACTGTTACGCCAGTTCGATTCTCTTTCCGCTCTATCAGACCAGCACCTTCGTTCACGATTCAATCGGAGTCGATAAAGGGTTCAGTTACTCGCGGATCTCCAACCCGACGGTTGACGCGCTGGAAAAGGCAATTGGGGCGTGGGACGAGTTATAGGCCGTAAGAGATGCCGAAGGCGAAGCGGGCGCGGGCCGGCAGATCGACATCCGGTGCGGTTCTGCCTGCTGCCTGCATGCGGCTCCTGCCTCGTTGTACGGGTGCGGCTTGTCTATTTCTTCGAGCTTCCTTACATGCGCTGAAGTCTACCAACGACCGTGAGGGAACCCGCGGTATGGTTTTCGCCAGAAGGGCAGAAGTCGTGCGGCCACTTTGGCGGTGAGAGCGGCGTTGATATCCATCGGTCAGCGACGATTCTGTGTACGATAAAACCATAATTCTGGGCATCTTGAAGCTTCTGAGATTTGCTAAACCGCACAAACCATTGATATGATTACCGGACACGGGAAAGGAGGATGGTCCAGCCTATGAAAATTGATTGCAACAGTTGCTCAACGATACGTGAGGTGACTGAGGCTTAGAGCGTCCTGCTCTTGGCTGTTTGTAGTTCGGCGATTTCGCAATCCTGCGCCGAGGGCCGTCCGGGCAAGGACGCCTCAGGTCAATCTCAACAGATCACCGCCGCAAAGCCCGCGCCCATCGGTGCGGGCTTTGTGTTTCCACCGCGGGCTTTATGTTTCTGCCTTTCTCTTGAACCTCGAACCTCGAACCTCGAACCGAGTAAACTATCTCCATGGAATCTCTCGTTATCGCAGGTCGCGCATTCAAGTCCCGTCTATTTGTTGGAACCGGTAAGTATAAGGATGGTTCGCAGACGCAAGCCGCCATCGAGGCCTCCGGCGCGGAGATTGTCACCGTCGCCGTGCGCCGTGTCAACCTCGACCGCACCACCGAGTCGCTGCTCGACTTTATCGATCCCAAGCGCTTCTTCCTTCTGCCCAACACCGCCGGCTGCTTCACCGCCGACGAAGCCATCCGCGCCGCGCGCCTGGGCCGCGAGGTCGGCCTCTCCGACTGGGTCAAGATCGAGGTCATCGGCGACAAGGCCACGCTCTACCCAGACATTCAGGCCACGCTGGAGGCCACGCGCATCCTGGTCAAGGAGGGCTTCACCGTCCTGCCCTACACCTCCGACGACATCGTCTACGCCCGCCGCCTCATCGACGCGGGCGCCGCAGCCGTCATGCCTCTCGGCGCGCCCATCGGCAGCGGCCTCGGCCTGCAGAACACCGCCAACTTGCGCATCCTCCGCGAGCTCATCACCGAGGTCCCGCTCATCGTTGACGCGGGCGTAGGCACCGCGTCGGACGCGACGCTGGCGATGGAACTCGGCTTCGACGGCGTCCTGATGAACACCGCCATCGCCGCCGCGCAAGACCCCATCCTCATGGCCGAAGCCATGCAGCACGGAGTCCTCGCCGGCCGCCAGGCCTTCCTCTCCGGCCGCATGTCCCGCCGCCTCTACGCCACCGCCAGCTCCCCGCTGGATGGCATCTCGAAGTAGCGTTCGCGCTGCTACTTGGCGTGGTTTAGACTTCCACCATGCGGGCGTTTGGGATCGATTGCGGGACGGAGTTCACCGGCTACGGCGTGGTGGAGATGGATCACGAGGCGCGCACGCCGCGTCTGATCCACGTCGCCTCAGGGACGATCCGCCTCAACAAAAAAGAGAAGACGCCGCTGCGCCTCGCGCAGGTCTACGCCGAACTGATCGCGCGCATCACGCAGTACGCGCCGGACTGCATCGTCATCGAGGAGGTCTTCTTCTCCGCCAACGCCAAGTCCGCGCTGAAGCTCGGCCAGGTGCGCGGAGTCGCAATGCTGGCCGCCGCTACCTGCAACCTCACCGTCGCCGAGTACGCCCCGCTCTCCATCAAGTCCTCCGTCACCGGCTACGGCCTCGCCGCCAAGGAGCAGGTCCAGTTCATGGTGACGCGCCTTCTCGCGCTCGACGCCCCACCCGACTCGCCCGACGCCGCCGACGCGCTGGCCATCGCCATCTGCCACATCCACACCGCGCAGACGCTACTCCTGCAAGGAGCGAACAGTTAATGCGCATTTATCGCAGTGCAATCTCCGCCGCATTCGTTCTGCTTCTCTGCGGCGCAACCTTGCGAGCGCAACGGGCTTCGGAATTGGAATCGGAAACGGCAGCCGAGGTCACCTTTGCCTTCGAGCGGGCGGGCCTGCAGGTCCCAAGATTCACCCTCGCGGTCGACCAGAATGGCCGGGGAACCTACAAGGGCGACCAGGCTGAGCCGGTGGTTCGCGGCGTTTTGGCGCAGCCTGCGACCGTGGCCTTTGAGCAAAAGTTTGCGCTCTCCAGTCAAACAACAAGCAGAATCTTTGCGCTGGCCGACGAACTCGACCACTTCAACATCGCGTGCGCATCGAAGGCGAAGAACGTGGCGGATACAGGCGCAAAAACCCTGACCTATGCTGCTCCCGGAACCACGCACTCCTGCACCTTCAATTACACAGAGAACAAGAACGTCTCTGCGCTGACCGACCTCTTCCTGGCCATCGCCGAGACGATGGACGAGGGACGCGCGCTGGACCACCTGCATCGCTACGACCGCCTCGGCCTCGACGCTGCAATCAGCTTCCTGACTCAGCAGGTTTCTGATGGACACGCTCTGGAACTGGGGACGATTGCGACCACGCTGCGCTCGATTGCGGACGATGCGGAGGTGATCGAGCGAGTGCGAATGCGCGCGCGGGCACTTCTCACACTGGTTCCTGCGCAGGCGCGGCAAACCGCGCAGTAGCTGCTTATTCCGTGCTCGGGTCCAGTGGCGCGAGCACGCGGTAGAGCGCGGCCAGCGGTTCCAGCGCAAGCGATTCGGCGCGGGCCAGCGCAGGAATCTCGGCAGGCCACGCCGCGCGAAGCTCCTCCGCCGTATAGCCGCGCGCGCCCGCGTGGTTGGCTGCGCGCAGATTGTTGGCCAGCGTCTTCCGCTTCTGCGCGAAGCATCGGTGCAGAAACGCGTCGAAGCCCGCGGCATCCACGCCCAGTTCCTCGAACCGAGGCGCAAACTCCAGCCGCAGCACAGTCGAAAAAACATCCGGCGGCGGCGAGAAGGCCGCGGGCGGCAGCGTAAACAGCTTCTCCACGCGCGCATTGATCTGCGTAGTGGCAGAGAGCAGCCCGTACTCACGGCAACCGGGCGAGGCAGCCAACCGGTCCGCGACCTCGCGCTGCATCATCACCACGGCGCGTGCCAGCAGCCCGCGCGTTCCGGCGGCGAAGAGCCGCAGCAGGATCGGCGAGGTAATGTAGTACGGCAGATTGCCAACTACATCTGCGCTCTCGCCCTGTTGCACCAGCGCAGCGAAATCCACGTCCAGAACATCGGCCTCTACCACCTCAACCTGCGGCTGTTCACGAAAGCGAAAGCGCAATTCGGCGGCAAGGGCGCGATCGACCTCGATGGCGATCAGCCGGCGGCAGCGCGCGGCCAGAATTGCTGTAATTGCGCCGTGCCCGGGGCCGATCTCTATCACAGTTCGCTCGCCGAGTCCGCCCAGCGCGTCCACAATCGCGTTGCGCGCTTCGTCGTCAATCAGAAAGTTCTGACCGAGTTTTGGCTTGCGCATCATCTTCCATTTTACGTCCGTATATCGGGTGTAATTGAGCGAGTTGTAAGGATGCTATTTGGCCGGTGCCGCGGTAGCGGCCGTGGGCAGGCCGGTGACGTTGGTCGAATCGGTGACCTTTACCGCGCTTCCGTCGGCGATAGTCAGCTTGTCGTCGGCAAAGCTCCAGTCCTTGGCATCGGCGATGGAGCCCGCGCTGGCTGCCCCGATGTCCAGGTGGTCGAACTTGAAGTCAGTCAGCGGTGCGTTGGCATAGGCGGAGACGGAGAAGGCCCGCCGCGCTCCGGTGGCCTTGATATTCCATATATGCACGTTAGAGAAGTGCGGCAGGCCCTGTTCTGCGGGCACGGGCGTGGTCAGCTTGATCCAGTACTCCGGGACAGTCTTGGGGTCGGTGCCCGCCGGCAGCGAAGTATTGCTGTACGCTGGGTTCCAGTCCATCGTCATGCTGATCGGCGTGCCCACGCCCGTCAAGGTTATGTCGTGGATGCGGATGTCGCTGGTATTGCCTCCGCGGGAGCGGGTGGATTTGAAGAGGACGCCGCTGCCCACTCCGGCCTCTGCGGACAGGTTCCATGCCTCGATGTTGTGGAAGCCGCCGGAGGTCTCCGAGCCGATGGTGATGGCGGCGGGGCCGTGGTGGATGATGGAGTCGTGGATCTTGACGTTGTAGGTGGGGCGGTTGACGCGCAGGCCGTCGGAGTCGCGGCCACTCTTGAGGCACAGAGAGTCGTCGTTGCCGTCGATGTCGGCGTGTGAAATATCCACATCGTGCGACGAGTCGATGTCGATCCCGTCCGTGGACGGCCCGCGTCCTCCCTCGTTGTTGCGGATAATCAACCCGTCCACCGTGACATCGTGCGAGTAGAGAATCTGCACCGTCCAGAAGCCCGAGCGCTTCAGCGTCAGCCCGCCGCCGTAATGCACGTTGTACGAGTTCTGGATCAGGCTCAGGCGGACGCGCTTGGCATCGTAGTCGATCGCCCATCGCAGGCCCTTGGGCATGTACGTCTTCGACAGGTCGCTGAAGACCTTCCACCACACCGCGCCGTTTTCGTCGATCGTGCCCTTGCCGGTAATCGTAACGTCGTGCGCGTCGCGCACGTTGATCAGCGCGGCCGGCCAGGTCAGTTCGATACCAGCCATCCGGGTGGGAAGCTCGGGGAAGTCCTTGATGTCTTGCGAGCCGGTAATTGTAACGCCCTCGGGAATGTCCAGCGTCATGCCCGACTTGAGAAAGATGGCGCCCATCAGGTACGTCCCTGGCTTGAAGCTGACGGTCTCCTTTTTGGGCGAGGCGGTGTCGATGGCCTTCTGGATGGCAACGGTATCTAAAGTAGTACCGTCGCCTTTTGCCCCGAAGTCATTGACCAACAGGGTCTTTGGTGCGGAAAAGGCTGTGGATGTGATTGCGACCGCGCAGGCAAAGATCGCCGCGCGGAACTTCATGGCGCGGCTATTCATTTGCCCTCCACGGTGAAGAGGTGGATGGGGCCGAGCAGTCCGGATGGCACAGGCGCGACCAGGTTGAGGTCCTGCATCTGGAAGCGGTCGCCGTACTTGTCGATCAGCGGCTTGTAGTCGTGCGGCGGAATGGCAGACCAGGCATTGAGCGCGGTGTTGTACACATCGATCTCGATGTGGTTCACACCAGGCTTCAGCAGCTTGGATACATCGATCCGATACGGTGGGTGCCACAGCGCGCCGGCGGACTTTCCGTTGATGACGACCAGAGCGGCAGCCTGCACCGGCGGATCGTAGTAGGCTGCGATGTGCGCGGCGCGAGCTGGAACCGTCTCCGGCTTGCCTCCATCGACCTCGAGGAAAACTGGGCCTGCGGGTGCAGCCGCTAGCGTGAAGTCGCGCGTGTAGATGCCTTCGCCGGAGTAATGAATCGTGACAGGATCGGCGATCCAGTCGGTCGGCGTGGCCTCATCGACGCTCTTGTTGAGGCCCGTGAAGTTGACCTTCCAATCGTTACTCAGGTCGGCGATCTGCTTCGCCGGCGTGGGCGTGGGCTTGGCGGCGGACGGCGTATCGCTGAAGACGAAGACGCGCGAGCCGTAGGCAACCAGGTGGATCGGCTGCGCAGTTGCCGAGGCTGCGGTGGCGGCCGCGCTGTCTCCGTCCCACTCTTCGGCGAACTTGTGCGTGGTGGCGAAGGTAGCGCTGGTGTCGATGGGCTGGTTGGATGTGTTGACCACCAGGTAGATGTCCGCGTTAGCCAGCCTGCGGCGGATAAACCCGATTGTGTTGCGGCTTGCGTCGTCCGTGGCGCTGATCTGGAAGTCGGGCCGTGCGGCGTGCTGCAGCGCCTGCGCAAGGCTGGCTTCGTCGGGCACAAGCGCGATCTCGGAGGTGTCCGCGCCCGCATCGCCCAGCGGTCTGCCTTCGGGCGTGAGCGTGGGCAGGTGGCCGATGGCGATCGCCTTGCCGCCGCTCTTGGTATACGCCGCGATCTTCTTCAGCGTCTCCACCGGGATGCGCTGCATGTTCGGCAGAATCAGTATCTGGTGCGCGCCAATGCCAACCTTGTCGATGGCCTTGGCGTCGATGAAGTCCACGTTATAGCCCGCCGAGAGGATAGTGGACATCATCGCCGGCGTGACATACCGGCCCATGTCCGCGGTTACCGAGCTGCGCCCCGGCGCAAAGGTGGCCCATGCGTCGTCGGTGGGCATCATGATGGCGACCTGGTTGGCTGGCTTGCCCTGGCGCATCAGGTAGCTCATCCGCCCGATGTACGCTGTCACGGCGGGCATCACCGGGTGCCACGGGTTGTGGTTGTTGAATGACGCCGCGGCGTACAGGCTCCAGCCCGGTTCCGGCACATCGCCCGGAGGCGCGGAGTAGCCCCAGCCGTGGCATATGATCTGGTTCTCTCCCATGATGAAGTCGATGTCCGCCTCGGCCTTCATGTCCAGAGGAATGGCGCGGTACACCGGCGAGTGCAGCCAGGTGAACGTCTCACCGGAGGTAACAACGTGGTTGTAGACGTGGTTGGCCGAAGTGGCCCACCGCAGGGTGGAGAAGGCGCGCCACTGCGGGCCTTCGCCCTCGGCCAGCGACACAAGATTCTGGCTGGAGAAGTCCACCGCCGGTTCGCCATAGGTCTGCGAGCGGAACTTGGTGTGGTGCGCCACTGCCCAGGCGGTCATCTGTGTCAGGTAGTTCTCGTCGATCAGCTCAGTCAGTGTCTGTCCGTAGTCGTGGCGCACGTTGTCGGCGGCAAGGCTGCCTCCATTGGCCAGCTCCGGCAGGTGGGGGATCAGGTCGTATCCGCGCCGCTTCTGGAACTCGGCGGGCAGCTTCGGGGTCCAGTCCGAGCCGTACGCCTCCAGCGAGTCGGAGAAAATAGCATACGGCGGGGTAGAGCCGAACGCCCCAATGAGAGGCTCGCCGACGTCCTTCAGGTAGTTGGAGACCGCAACATGCGAGAACGGATCGAGAACGTAGCCCTCCGCACCCACGGCGGCCCGTTTCACCTGCTGTTTGGTGTGGCCAAGAATGAAGAAGATCGCAGTGCGCGGCTTGTCGGCGGGCGCGATGGCGGCCGTGTTGCCGGAGACAGTGATCGGTTTGGCCGAAGCTGCATCGTACGACGGCGGCGGAGTCCCCGCACCGCGTCCGCCGCGGCCTGCAACCGCGCCGCCAGGTCCACCGGCTGGCGCGGCCGAAGCCGTGGTTGCCGCAATGTCGGCGACATCGGCTGCGATGAGCGACTCGCCTTCAGCGAGAGATGGCACGGCAACCGAAGTTGCACCGGCTGGCACGGCAACCTGTGCGACGCGGATGCGCGTCACGGCCTCGGCCAGCGTCGTCTTGGGGCCGCCGTAGGGCCATCCGGAGCAGAGCGTCAGGTCGATGCGCAGCCCCAGCTTGCGTCCCTCAGCCTGCGCGTAGGCTACGTCGTCCAGCATTTCCGGCGAGAGGAATGGCAGGTTCTTCAGCCCCTTGGCCGGGTCGTCGAGCACCTGCGGATACTCAAAGGCCAACTCCGCCCCCTGGATGCCGTCGGCCTTCATCTGCTGCAACTCGCGCAGGATCTCCGGCTTCACCACCGCCAACCCGAACCACCACCACCGGACCATCGGCCGCGCCTCATTCGGCGGATTCGCAAATCCTGCCCGCAGCGACGCGATCGAGGGTGCCGCGGTCGTCTGCCCGACGGCTGCCGAGGGCTTCTGCGCGGCTGGCTTTGCCGTGGTCTGGGCGCCGCACTCGGGGGCAAGCACCAGTGCGAATACGGAAATCGTAAGCAGTGAGGCAAAAATTGTGCGAGTGGCGAGGGTGCGGAAGGACTGCGTGCGATGCTGGTTCATGGGGTTCTCCGGGCTAACGGTTGGGGCTGCTGCAATCTTGATCGTCGATTCCTGACCGGCGGCCTTCGATTGAGATACGGCTGTCGCGCATCATGAGTTTCGGCGTTGCCCATTATTCACGATTGACGGTAGTCTTGTCGTGGGTGGGCAGTCGGGGAGGGTTCACTTCCAGGATTGGGCGCGCGGCAACTGAAGGCCGTTCTTCTGTCGAATCACGGTAGTTCATTGGGATGAATCTTTCAAGGCGTATGCTGTTGCGAGAAAATTTGGCTTTCAGGGAATGGAGATCGCGATGCGGGTTGGCTTGATCACACGGGAGTATCCGCCAGAAGTCTATGGCGGAGCGGGCGTGCATGTGGAGTACCTGAGCCGAGAGCTTGCCCGTCTGATCGAGGTCGAGGTCCACTGCTGGGGCGCGCAGCGGCTCGACAAGGGCAACCTGCATGTACGCGGCGATGTGCCGCCGCCGGAGGTATCGGCCGGCAGCGATGCTAAGTTCAGTGCCGCCGTCGATGCGCTGGCCCTGAACCTCGTGCAGATGAAGGATCTGGCGCAGATCGACATCGTCCACACCCACACCTGGTACGCGGCCATGGCCGGCTTTCTCGCCAAAAAGCTCTACGGCATTCCCTTTGTGCTGACCACCCACAGCCTGGAACCGCTGCGCGCGTGGAAGGCCGAGCAGCTCGGCTCCGGCTATGCCATGAGTTCCTGGATGGAGCGCACGGCGATCCTCGAGGCCGATGCGATCATCGCCGTCTCGAACGGCACCAAGGCAGACATCCTGCGCGCCTACCCAGAGGTGGACGCAACCCGCGTGCATGTCATCTACAACGGCATCGACCTGAAGCAGTACCAGTACACGCCCGAGACCGACGCGCTCACAAAGTATGGCGTGGACCATACCAAGCCTTACGTCCTCTTCGTCGGGCGCATCACGCGCCAGAAGGGCGTCACCCACATGGTCGATGCGGTTCGCTATCTCGTGCCCGGAACTCAGGTTGTCCTCTGCGCGGGCGCGCCCGACACGCCCGAGATCGCAGCCGAGATGCGCGCAAAGGTCGAGACCCTGCGCCGCGAGACACCCGGCAGCAAGCGCGCCGGGCACGAGCAGGTCACGCGCAATGGAGGCCGCGCCATCGCCACCGGAGACCCCACCGGCACCGGGCACAACGTCGTCTGGATCGAGCAGATGGTCACCAGGCAAGAGGCCATCCAGCTCTACTCCCACTGCGCGGTCTTCTGCTGCCCGTCGGTCTACGAGCCCTTCGGCATCATCAACCTCGAAGCGATGGCCTGCGGCGCGCCCGTGGTTGCCAGCGCGGTAGGTGGCATTCTGGAGGTAGTCGTCGATGGAGTCACCGGCCGTCTGGTACCCTTCGATCCCGATCCAGTCACTGGTTTTCCACGCGATGCAGACCGCTTCGCCCGCGATCTGGCCGCGCGCATCGCTGAGCTGATGGCCAACCCACCCCTCTGCGCCCAGTTCGGCGCAGCAGGCCGCAAGCGCGTCGAAGAGACCTTCGCCTGGCAGGCAATTGCCGCCCAGACCGTCGAGCTGTATCGAGGGCTGCTCAAGCAGAAATTCGGCAACATGGAGCAAAAATCCGGAAACAAAGAACAGGGAACAGAAAGCAGCAGGTAGGGAACAGAAAGCAGCGGGCAGGGAACAGTGAGCACCGGCGAAACCCCAGGGGGTCGTTTTTCCAGAATCTGAAGGAAGTACAACTGTAGTATTAGAGCATTTTCACTATTGCTATAGAGAAATACGGATTGTCATTCTGAGCGAAGCGAAGAATCCCCGCATTTTGCTCGTAGAGCGACACTCTACACCATTGGTGAAAATGCTATAGCTCGTCATTCTGGCGAAGCCAGAATCTCCGTATTGGCTTTTGCTCTTGTCGTTGCTCTTACAGTTGCGAACGCCCCACCTCTCGGATGTCGAGATGTGGGGCGCGCTATTTACTGAGTCCATCGGCCGATGGCTTACTTCAAATTCGCCTGTGGAATCTTCGTTGGGTCTTCCTGCGTCTGCATGGGTGTCTGCGGCAGGCTGAACGTGTTGAACGGGTCGGGCTTGGCGGGATCGAAGTCCGCCGCCGCTGGATCGAGATGCACGGCGAAGTACAGCTTGTTCTCTTCGATGCCTTTGACGATGCAGCGCGCCAGCTCATACGCCCCATAGTTGTTGAAGTGGGTGCTGTCGGCGTATTCCTTGTCCTGTCCGGGGAAGGTATGGGCAGGAAAGTACATGAAGGCGTGCTTGCTGCCCTCGTCGCCCATGGCATTGAACAGCACCTCGCTCATGGCGGTCAGGTCGATCAGTGCCACCTTGTTGTCGGCCGCCACCTTGCGTGCGGCGGCAGGATAGTCGCCCAGCGAGTTGGTGATGTGCCCGCTTGCGTCGAAGCTCCTGCGGTGCTGCGCGGTCACAATCACCGGGATGGCCCCTTTGGACCGCACCTGGGTGACAAAGCTGGTCAGAATCTCCTTATACCGGTCCAGCGTCACGGCGCCGGCTTTCTGGTCGTTGTGGTTGAACTGCATGAAGAAGTAGTCGCCGGGCTTGATGACAGACATGATCTTGGCAAAGCGCAGCTCGCCCTGGAAAGACGCCGAAGTCTCGCCCGATTCGGCGTTGTTGGCGAACACTACGCCGGGCAGGAAGAAGCGCGGCAACTGCTGCCCCCACGAGGCCCAGGGTTCGCTGTCCTGATCGACCATGGTGGAGTCGCCGCCCAGATACACCACCGGATCGGCAAACGAGCCGGTCAGTGGTGTAATGGACAAGGCGTGGAAGCTTGGATTCGTCCCGTTGAACTCGATGGTGAGCTTATTGTCCCAGTTCAGGTTGCCGAACTCGCGCTGCTTCAGGCGGACGCGGTTGGGTGTGCCGTCGGGGTTGAGAAACTCGGGGACGCGGACGTTGACGTCGAAGTCTTTTTCCAGCGTGGTGTTGGCCTTGACGGCAACTTTCTCCAGCATCAGCCGGCGGGCCTCGGCGCGGACCGTGACCACTGTGTCCGCAGGGCCGCCAAACAGAATCTTCACGCGGTAGTTGCCCTCGGGCACCGGGATGGAGAAGAAGAAGGGCTTGTCGGACGAGCAGGTCCCGTTCTCCACCTTCGGCGCGGTCTTCAGGTCCCAGCCAGCCGTATTCTCGGAGTAGAGCGTGGTGGCAAACAGAGAGGTCGCGCCGTTCTTCCCTTCGCCGCAGGCATAGGCCACGCCTTTTTTCAGCGCCGGAGGCACTGGAAACGTGGGTTGCACGGGCGCAGCCGGACGCAGCGTCGCGCCTGCGGCTGCCGGTGGCGCGGATGTGGCTGCCGGTGGTGCCGTCTGGGCGTGGGCCACGGAGAGCGTGAGTGCGAGAACGAGTACAAGCAGAGGTCCGGTGAAGCTGCGCATTGTTTTTCCTTGTGCTGTGAAGTGAATCTGGTTCGACCGGGAAAATCGTAGCACTTGCTGCCCAGCGTGGTCGAGCGGGCCTGGGTTTTGCAGTTTTGCCCGGCTACTTTGCGGCGGCGCACGCGCAGGCGAGTGAGTGCTGCGCGATAAGTAGGATGTTCGGTCTGTTGCCCTATAGAGCGACGCGCATCTCGAATCGCCGCGCAAGAGGTTCGACGATCTGGACCACTCCGTGCCCTGGATTGACCTGCTCCTGCAAGCGAAGCAGTCCAAATCCCTTGAGTTTGTTCACGTCTCTGGTCACCGAGCCTCGGTTGCGGCCCAGTTCTTCCGCCAGCGCTGAGATGCTCAGCCGCTTTTGCCGGATGACCTGGCAGAGCCGGACGCGTTGCAACGTCAGGCATTCGATCATGTCCAGCGGGTCGGCGAAGGTGATGATCTTCTCCGTCTCCAGCCGCTCTCCCCGCTGCCTCTTCGCGGCCCGCTCCAGAGAACGCCGCACATGTCCTTCAAATCCGTCGTGCAACACCTTGGTCTTCATAGCTTCTCCTGATGGCCTCTGCCTCCCTGTAGAAGCGTCTGGCAGTTGCCTGATACCCTTTGAACGGCACCGGCTTCACCTCTCCCATGAAGTGACGCTCATGCGTGCCGTGCGCATTGTCGTAGCCCAATACGCGGCCCTTGTCTACTCATGAATAGATGCGGCAGCAGAAAGGCGAGATTGTATTGAACGGCCTCGTTCTTCTCGTTGACCCATACCTCTTCGCGAAGGATGCCGATCCCGTCGGCACAGCGAAAACGAGTCTCATAGTCGGTCTCCTTGCGAAGCTTGCCCCGCCTTCCCATGGAAAAATCCTATCTCAGGTGATGCCTATAATGCAACATCTGCTCCGTCTATCTTTGGCTGTGAGTGGTCACGGGGACAATTCCGCAACGTCGCGAGTTCACTTCGCCGCGGCGCAGGCGCAGGCGGCAAAGCTCCGCGCGGAGTCGTTCTCCAGCGAGCAGGCGTACTGCGGCCACGCTACCTGGATCACGGAGGAGATGTCGCCGGGAAAGTAGTTTCGCAGATAGGCCTGGCTGGCCGCCGTCTTGGCTGCGCCATCGGATTGCAGCGTGGGAATCAGCGTTGCCAGCGATGCCGCATCGAAGGCAGGCTCGTGGTAGGTGGTCGAGTAGCTGTACTCGGGCGGCCAGATCGTGGCTACGCCAGTGGAGTTGGAGGCCATGAAGACTGTGTAGTCAGTCAGTGTCGCGGTCGCCGGGTCGATTGCGGCCAGCGTGAAGCTGGGCTGGTTGCCGTTGATCGGCGTGATCGACGCGACGATCTTCACTGGCACGCCGCGGACGGTCTGCGTGTGCGCTCTGGTGAGGTTCGACTCCGGCGTCAGCAGGCGCATCTCGTCGTCGTGTGTGTGGCCGAAGATCGCCAGGCGGACGATGTCCGCGTTCTGCGCCAGCAGCTCGACCAGCGACTCGTCGGCGAGAAACATCTGCGGCCTTTCTCCGGCGCAGATGTTGGCAAACTTGCGCGCCGTGGCGTACAGATCGACGCCGGGTGGAATGTGCCCCATCACCCAGACCTGCTCGCCGTGCTGGCGCGCGGCGGCAATCTGCCCGGCGAGCCACGCCAGTTGCGCTGCGGCGGGCGCTGTGTCCGGCTTGCCCGCGCAAGTGGCGTACTTGCCGGAGAAGAACAGGTTGTCGATAACCACCAGCCGCGTGTGCGGCACGCCGGCCAACGGAACGTTGTAGTAACCGCCCGCGGCAAAGTCGCGCTCGGCGGCGGTGCGGTCGGTCGCCGAGAGATTGGCGGCCTCGGCGACGATCTTTGCAACCAGCCCCAGAAACGCGTCGTGTGTCGCATCGAGCTGGTAGTCGCCGCAGCCGGAGTCGTTGTTGCCCATCGCAACGTACAGCGGAACGCCAGGCAGCGCCGCCTGCAGCGTGTCTACAATCGCGCGCACTGTCTTCCCGGTGAAGGCAACGGAGTCGGCGGAAGTCGCGGCAGGCAGCAGCGTCCTGTACTTGCAGTCGAACGAGTGGGCCAGCAGGTCGCCGCTCACCGTGACGAACCGCGCGTGCGCGGCGTCGCTATGGATCGCCGCGAGGCTCGAACGCCACAGCACCCACGGTGTATCGGTGCCGCGCGTCGGGCACGCCTCTTGCAGCGCGGCGATCTCCTTCGCCTGCGTGGGCGAGGCTGGCGCCGACAGGATCGCCGGCCACTCGCTTGCGGGCGCCGCGTTCAGCCGTGCAACCTTGGCCGGATCGGCGAACGGGTCGAGATGAATGTCCGAGAGAAAGAGCGCGGCAACGCTGGCGCGCGCTCCGCCCGCAACCGCGGCTTTACTCGGTGCAGGGGACTGGGCCATCAGTCCAGCCTGTGCGATCAGTGCGAAGGCGGCGAGCAAGCGGAACAGGCTGCGGCGGAGGATTTGCATAAGGATCGGTTGACCTATTTCCTGACTGCTTGAAGCAGCGACTCGTAGGCCTCGATCTGGCCCAGCGTGATGGCGTGCATATCTGCGCCAAACTGCCATGCGCGCGCCCACTGCACGGTCCATTCGAGCGCGGTCTCCAGCCGCATCTGCGGAGTCCAGCCAAGATCGGCCCGTGCTCGGCTGGTGTCCAGCTTCAGGGTGCCCGCCTCATGCACGCCTGCTTCGGCATCGAGCACCCACCGCGCGCCGTCGCCCCAGAATCCCGTCATCTTCTCCGCGATCCACGCCACCGGCCGTGCGTCGTCCTCCGATGGCCCGAAATTGTAAGCGGTTGCGTACCGCGGATCGTGTGTCAGCAGTTGCTCGGCCAGTCGGATGTATCCGTGCAGCGGCTCCAGAACGTGCTGCCACGGCCGTATCGCCTCTGGCCGGCGGATGCGCACAGCCTCGCCGGCAACGAACCCGCGCACCAGGTCCGGAATCAGCCGGTCAGCCGACCAGTCCCCGCCGCCGATTACGTTTCCCGCGCGCGCGGTGGCCAGTGCCACACCGTGTTCGGCCAGCTTTGCAACCGGGAAGTACGACTGGCGATACGCCGCCGCGACAATCTCCGCGCATGCCTTCGAGCTGGAATACGGATCGTAGCCGCCCAGCGGGTCGCTCTCGCGATACCCCCAGGTCCACTCCTTGTTCTCGTAGCACTTGTCGGTTGTTATGCAGACTACGGCGCGCACCGACGGCGTGCGCCGCACCGCATCCAGTACGCGCGCCGTGCCGATCACGTTCGTCTCGTAGGTCCCGATCGGGTCGTCGTACGAGAGCCGTACCAGCGGCTGCGCGGCCAGGTGGAAGACAACCTCGGGCGCAAACGTCTGCATCGCGTCATCCAGCGCGGCAGCGTCCCGTATGTCGCCGCGCACATCGTCCAGACCCTCGCCCACGCGCGCCACGCTGAAGAGGTTTGGCTCGGTCGCAGGGTCCAGCGAGTAGCCGCGCAACTCGGCCCCCAGCCGCGCCAGCCACAGCGCGAGCCATCCACCCTTGAAGCCGGTGTGGCCGGTCAGAAAAACGCGCTTGCCGTGCCAGTTCAATGCGGACTTGTCTGTCATGTTCCTTAGCATAACCGTTTGCAGCCTCAATCCGCTCTACGGATAGCGGTAGAGCGTCACCCGCACGATGTTGTTCGGTCGCAGCACCACTTTACATGCGCTGTTCATTTCAATTCCCGAGGAAGGGCTTTTTGCAGCCAGCCCGGAACTGGACGGTTCGGTAGCATAATGTGTCCGCCTTCACACACGGCTACTAGCCGAAATGGTGTTCTGAGATCGTCGTTATCGAAGATCCACACACACTGCAATTCACGGAGGGCGGCCTTGAGGTTGGTCAGGATGCGTGGATAACGAGCGATCAACTTCTCCGTTGGTACATCGTGTCCACCCTGCGAGACCCGCATTGCCACGCGTTCCTCCGAGACCGCTGGTCCCGATACTCCGATGAAACAGAGAAGCACTGTATAGCCTGCCTGTGCCGCCTCACGCAGAAACGAGAGCTTGTCACCCACTGGATCGGAGAACACCGTCTCAAAGACGAAGCTCTCGCGCTGATGGACCAACTCCCGGCGAATGGAATCCGCAATCTTCGCGGCGGCGTACGGCTCCATGTTGAGCTCGCGCGAAACCACGTCTGCATTGACCAGGCGCAACCCAGCCGGTTGCAAATGCGCATGGTAGAACGTGGTCTTGCCGGCACCGTTTGGCCCGGCCAGCGCAACCACAATCGGACGCTGGTCCAGCACGGATGAGATCATATGGCGGCGACTTTAGAGGTGGAGTGCACCGGTCTGAATTGACGATTCACGAAGCGTCCCACCGTGCGGCTTCCATCTGCGTCGATCCGCTCCAGTAGGCCGGGAATCCCCGGATGTGGCTGGTAATGAGGGAACGGCTGGCCCTCTAGCCACGCAGCCACGCGACCCCGCCCCGCAGGGGAATCCACAGAATCTAGCAATGCAGAGAGCGGCTGGGTCGATCCGCTGCGGCGCAACGCCAGAACCTGTCCCCCCCCCAGCAGCAGGTCCACCGACCGGCCGACCTGTGCCCAGTGCTCCACCTGCCCGGCGATGGAACGCTCGCAAACTTGGCCTGCAAGCCGGGCATCGAGGACGAGCGCGTCAGAGAGCTTTACGGGCTGACTCATCTCCATAAAGTAGCATAATGCTACCCATCGAGTCAAATCTATGGATAGCGGTAGAGCGTCACCCGCAGGATGGTGTTGGGATGCAGCACCAGGGTCTCTCCCTGTGCGTCATCGTCGCCCAACCCTTTCTCCCCCCAAACTCCCGCTCATTGCTCACAGCCCATTGCACACAGCCCATTGCACATTGCTCATTGCTCATTGCTCAAAGCCGAAACAAAAAAATCGCCGTCGTCCACCCTCAAAAACCCCAGCAAATCCACATGTCAAGCCCCTCGACGCCGAAAAATCCCCATAACTCACATCCCACCAACCACTTCCATCAGAAAAATAGTTGGCATAGTAGTTATGCTCCGCTTGCTACAATTAATATATGGATCGAATCCATCGAGGGGCAGCTTTGAGCGCGCGGAAATAAACTCCCGCCGCCCGCTTGCAACGCTCTTTCTCAACCGAATAAGCCGCACAAAATCCAGATGCTAGCCGCAACTCCCATGCAATGACTATTTTGCGGGGACCACCCGCTTCAGAGCCTCATTTTCATCCATAACCCACATGTTTTGACGATTTTACCCATAACCTGTCTGCAATGACGAATTTGGCGCCCAGCACGTCGCGCAACAGATTGATTCCAAAACACTTGCTCCTAAAATATCCATTATGACTATTTTACCTGGGGCAACTACATAACAAACAGCTTACGCGCCAATCCCCGCCAAGGGGGGGGAGGGGGAGGGGGGTGAACAAACAGCGACCAAACGGCGTACAAACGGCGTTATCGCTCCATTTCAATCTCCAGATGCGATGGCCACTTCGCCGAGCCGTAGATCGTCATCGTCTCAGCCTTGTACGCGCTCTTTGGCGCGACCATGATGTTCGGCACATAGGTCTGCGGATTGCGGTCGTACAACGGGAACCAGCTTGACTGCACCTCGACCATGATCCTGTGCCCCTTCAGAAATGTGTGGTCCACGCCGTGCAGGCTCCACTTGTATTCGTTCACCGCGCCTGGAGTGAGCGGCGCAGGCTGCTCGAAGCTCTTGAGATACCGCCCGCGGAAGATCTCGTCGGCAACCATCAGTTGATAGCCCGCATCGGGCGCAGCCGGGTTTGCTCGCTGGGTTGGTGCGGCCGAGTCGCCCGGATAGACGTCGATCAGCTTGACGATCCAGTCCGCATCGCTTCCCGTGGTCGCGGCGTAGAGGTCGGCCAGAACGTCGCCGGTAATGGTCACATTGTGGTCGAGCGCGGGCAGTGTGAAACTCGCCACGTCCTTGCGCCCGGTCACGAATCTCTGGTCCTCGACCAGCCATGTATACCACTTCGAGCCCTTGGCGTAGGTCGATTGGATCGGCAGATGACGGTAGGGAACCGGGTCCGCGGGATTCGACACATAGGCCGCTGCCATCGCCTCATCATCGCTTGCGGGAGCAGTAAAGCTGAGTTTCTTGCCCGGTTCCAGATAGAGCCGCGCAGGTTCAAAGCCATCGCTAGGCGGCCAGACTTTATATCGCATCCATTTGTTTACGCCGGTCCTGTAACTTGCGACTGTTTGCCCATCGATATTCGTTAGTTCAAACCACCCCCGGTCCTTCAAATAATCTTCAAAGAAGGGAGCTTCAAATCTTTTACGAAATTCTGTCCCGGTCGGTTCGCCGAAGTCCAGCCTGCCAAACTCCGAGCCCAGCCGCCGCGCCGTGCCCTGCCAGCCGCCGTGGTTCCACGGTCCAAGCACCAGATAGACCTTGTCATCGTGCTTCTTCAGCGCGGCGTACTCGGCCTGCGTGCCCCACATGTCCTCCTGGTCCCAATAGCCGCCAACCTCGAGCGTTGGCACTTCAACGCTTGAGAGCCGATCTTCGACCTCCATTGCATGCCAGAACGAGGTATAAGCCGGCTGGCTCAGAAAGGCCTTCGCTGTGGGCAGATCGCTCATCTTTGGAACTGTTGCTACAGCGCCGGCGAAGTTGTCGTGGAGTAGAAAGAAATCGTACATGTCCTGCTTCAGGTCCACGAGCGCAGCGGTCTTCTGCGCCTCCATCTCCTGCACGTAGTCGAAGCCGTAGCTCTCGCGGAAGGCTCCGTTGTGGAAGAAATCGTCACCCATCCACACGTCGGTCATCGGCGCCTGCGGCGAGATGGCCTTGACCGCCGGATGCGCGCCGATTCCCGCCATGATGGCAAGAAATCCGTCATACGAGAGGCCGAAGACGCCGACGCGGCCATTGTTGCCGGGAACATTCTTCAGCAGCCATTCGATGGTGTCGCGCGTGTCGGTTGTCTCGTCCACATCGCTCGCGCTGTTGTGCGCCACAATGGGCCGGTTCATCACGAAGCTGCCCTCGGACTTGTAGCGCCCGCGAATGTCCTCGTAGACGAAGATGTACCCGCTGGCGGCCAGCTCGGGCTTGTCGTGGTTGACGCTCTCGGAGTTGAAGTCGTCCACGCCGTAAGGCGTCCGGGCGAGCAGAAACGGCAGGCCAGCGGGAGGCGCATCGCGCAGATCGGCGGGGCGCAGAATCACCGCGTGCAGGCGCACTCCGTCGCGCATGGGTAGCATCGCCTCCTGACGCGTGTACTGGCGGAAGTGGTTGAGCCGCGTCCCCGCTGCGCTAAAACGTCTCTCCTCGGCCAGCGTGCTGCCATCGCTGTCGAGCACAAACTTCAGCCCGGAGATGGCGCCCGACGCATCGCGCAGAAAGTCCACATGCGCCTGCGGCGACCCGATCCGAAAGCTGTCCATAGCCCCAGGCACCGTCTCTGGAGCCAGCCTCTGACGCGCTTGCCGCTCGCTCTCCTCGTAGAGAACGCCGCCGTCGAGATAGACTGCGTTCACCTGGTCCGGGTTGGAGGTGCTGCGATACTGCCCGATGTATTGAGCAATATCCGCACCCGCGGCAGAATTCACGCCAGCGGCATGATGGGCGCTCGGCGACTGAGTTGGCTGCGCGAGGGACAACACCGCAGGCGCCTGCGCGCTTAAAGGCCAGACGCCAGTACCAGGCGCCAACAAAGCAGCCGAGACGGCGGCCAGCAGAGCCGCGGTAAGACGCCTGACGCATCGATGCGATAGCGCATCCCTGCACGGGCGACTGACCGGGAAAACACCTCTGCAACACGACTGAGTCGAATTCACTGGATGGAACTCACCTGCATCGAACTGGTTCGAAAGACTACGCCGGAGGCTCCGGGCTGGGCGCGCTTTGGAAGCCAATCTGTTTGTGCGCTCCATCGCAGAAAGGCCGGTTCTCGCTGGCGCCGCAACGGCACAGCGCCACGGCCGGCTTGCCGGTCAGGTCCCACTGTTTGCCATTGAGATCGCTCAGTGCAAACGCTCCCTCGACCAGCAGCGGACCGTTGGGGCGAACGGTTATCTTTACAGGCTCAGACATAGATGGACACACTCCTCGATCAGATAGGCCGGAGACCGGCCAGCCTCAGCATAGCAGCAGGCACGGACTTACATCAGATGAATTGCGTCCACATCGAGGATGAGGTCGCGGCGCGGGATGGCCTGGCTCTCCGCATAGGCAAGCAGAGCGCGCAGGGTGCGGCCGAGAACATCGCGCCGCTCGGCCTTGAGCACAAAGTGGAAGCGGTAGATGCGCTTGAGACGTGCAATCGGCGCGGCGGCGGGGCCCAGCACACGCACCTTGTCGAGGCGAGTGGAGTCGAACCAGCGGCCCAGCGTCGCAGCCGATGCCGCAGCCTCTTCGAGCGTCCGGCCCTGAACGATGACATTGGCAAGCACGCTCGATGGCGGATAGTGCATCCAGCGGCGGAACTCGAGTTCCTTGGCCACAAAGCCCGTGTAATCGTGTGTTGCCGCGCACCGAATCGCGTAGTGTTCGGGATGATACGTCTGCACCAGAACACGGCCGGGAAGTTCTCCTCGGCCGGCGCGGCCAGAGACTTGCGTGAGCAGTTGAAAGACGCGCTCCGCCGCGCGGAAGTCGGGCAGGCCGAGCGCGGAGTCCGCGCCCACAACGCCGACCAACGTGACTCCGTGGACGTCGTGGCCCTTGGCAATCATCTGCGTGCCAACCAGCAGATTGATCTCGCCTGCGTACAACCGCGTCAGCAGTCGTTCCATGTCACCGCGCCCGCGCACGGTGTCGCGATCCATGCGGCCGATGCGCGCGTTGGGGAACAGCTCCTGAAGGCGCTCCTCGCCCTGCTGCGATCCCGCGCCCAGGTAGAAGAGATGTTCGCTCTCGCACTTTGGGCAGCGCTGCGGAACCGAGCGCCGGTAGCCGCAATAGTGGCACTCCAGCCGGTCGCCCGCGTGCGCGTGCAGATCCGTCTCGGCGGCGGGCTTGTGGTACGTCATGGCGATGGCGCAGTTCTCGCACTCGATCTTCTCTCCGCAGCTTCGGCAGAGAACAGTGAACGAATAACCGCGCCGGTTGAGCAGAATCATCACCTGTTCGCCGCGGTCGAGCGTGGCCTGCGTCTCGCTTACAAGCTGGCGCGAGAAGATCTCCTCCTTGCCAGTCTCCTTGAACTCGGTGCGCATATCGACCAGCTCGACGGTGGGCAGCGGGCGATCCATCACGCGCGTGCGCATCTCGATGCGCGTATAGCGGCCGCGTACTGAGTTGGCCCAGCTTTCAAGCGAGGGCGTGGCCGAGCCGAGAACGACGACGGCCTGGTTAAACTTGGCGCGCATGACAGCAACATCGCGACCGTGGTAGCGCGGCGTCTCCTCCTGCTTGTAGCTGCCGTCGTGCTCCTCGTCGACCAGGATGAGGCCGAGGTCCACCATGGGTGCAAAGACCGCGGAGCGCGTGCCGACGACGATACGTGCTTCGCCGCGACGGATGCGATGCCACTGCTCGGCGCGCTCGTCCGGCGTGAGACCCGAGTGCAGCAATGCAACCTGCGAGCCGAAGGCGGCGAACATCTGCCCCGCCATGGCGGGCGTAAGGCCGATCTCCGGAACCAGCAACAGCGCCGATTTGCCAGCGTTTAGAGCGCGCTGCATTGCGGCAACGTAGACCGCCGTCTTGCCCGATCCGGTGACGCCATAGAGCAGCAATGGTTTGAAGCCGCCTTGCGACATCGCGGCGGCAATCGAGGAGAGCGCCTCCATCTGCGCCTCGTTCAGTTTGTGCTCGTGAGCGGACTTTTTGCCGTTTGCGGGGAGTCCTCCGAGATGAAAGTCTTCCGGCGCCTCTTCGATGACAACCAGCCCGCGCTTGACCAGCGTTGCCAGTGTGGAGGCGGGCACGCCGAGTTCGAGCAGAGCCATCGACTCGCGCAGATCGACCACGCGCATCCGTCCGCCCGCAGCGGCAATCTCAGCGAGAATCGCGGTCTGGTTTTCATTGAGCTTCGGGATGCGCGCGTCCGGAACCAGTACGGCGACTCGTTCTGTGCGCCGCGCATCGCGCTCTTCGGCGAGGGCTTCGCGGGTGAGCCACTTCTTCTTCACCATGCCGTCGAGCAGAGCCTTGTTGGCCCCGGTCGCCGAACGCACGGTGGAGGCCTTTGCGGGACTGCCGTCGGTCAGGTATTTCAGCACCGAGACTTCGCGGCCCTGGTCCTCGGCAGACAATTTAGATCTGCGCGAGGCGGCCTTCGTTGTTCCATCGAGCAGCGTCACACCCTCGTCCAGCACGCGACGGCCTGGCTCGGCGATGCGGTAGACGAAGTGGCGGCGCACCTCGGCGGCCAGCGGCATCATGCCACGGAGCACCTCGCCCAGCGGCGCAACGTAGTACTGCGCGATCCACTTTGCAAGATGCATCAGCTCATCGGAGAGCAGCGGCGCGTCGTCGAGCACCTGCTGCACGGGCTTGATCGCGACCGCGTCCGTGGGCCGTTCGTCATGCACGCGGACGACGACTCCCATCAGTCGCTGTCCGCCGAAGGGCACCAGCACGCGCGCGCCAATTGCAGGTTCGGCCCCGTTCACCGTATAGGTGAAGGTCCGGTCCAGCGGCACAGGCAGCGCAACGTCGCAGAAGTTCAGCATTGCATCTGAGACTAACGCGCATCGCCATGCGACGCCACACGCCGACAGGCCAATCGCATGTAGATCCCCCCCGGGGCAAATAGCGTAAAGTATTCAAAAAATGTTGGTTAAGCGCGCGCTAAGCGCGTGAGACGTAGTAAAGGCGAAGAGGCAGTGGTAAGGGGTCAGTGGTAAGGGGTCAGTAAAGGCGAAGATCCGGGCGGGTTCGGTTGCTTCGGACATGCGGGTTCTCCCTTTGTGTACGAAAAAGTCTCAAAGTATTCAAAAAAGGCATGTTAAGTCTGGACTTGGTCTGGATTGGGTCTGGACTCAGTCTGGACTTGGTTGCGACGGTTGAGGGCCACGGCCAGTAGTGCGTTAAAAGGCGAAGACCTAGGCTGTATCGACATATAGTTCAACAAGACGTATCTATCGAATGAAGGTTATAGCGCGGGCCTTCAGCCCGCAAAGGATAGATTGGGACGCGTACCTGGGGCTTCGCCCCAGGCTAAATATAGAACGGGCCGTTGGCCCTTTTCAGGCAACGGCAAGAACAACAGCAAAATAACAACGGCAGATACGATCTATATGTCGATACGGCCTAGTGGGTTCGGTTGCGGCGATCATGAGGTTCCTCCTCGGTGTTGCTGGGGGGGTATACCCCCTCTAAAAGTCCTAACATCTTCAAACAAAGCATGTTAGATCTGGACTCGATCTGGATCAAGCCTGCATGATCTTGATTCCAGGGGGCTTAGATCTGTCGATCTCTGGAATCAATAACTTAGAGCGATTTTGCCAATGATGTAGAGTACCGCGCTGCGAACAAAATGCGGGGATTCTTCGCTGCGCTCAGAATGACAATTTCAAGAGGCACTGCGTTCAGAATGACAATTCATTTCCCTCTATACCAATAGCGATAGTGCTTTAAAAGCGAAGGCCCGGCGGTTGGGCCGGGTCTGTTTGGTTTTGCTTACTGATTTAATTATACGGGATGGAGGGAAACTACTATGCCAACTATTTTTAAGTTTTAAGTGGTTTGGTTGGTGTTGGTTAGGGGGAATTTTTGGCTTCGAGGGGCTTGACAACAGGGAACGGGGAACGGGGAACGGGGGTCAGCCAAGGCCCGGGGATAAATCTCCTTGATTCGATTGGCTTTATTCAGGGGGCTGAAGCCCCCTGCTCCCTACGAAAGACAAAGACAGGAGTTTTTCCGCAGCCTGTGAAGCCCCCTGCTCCCTACGAAAAGGCAAGGGCAACGGCGAAGATGGGGCGCCCGGCGATTTTGCGGGGAAAGGCAGAACGATTTTCGATTCATGCAATTGCCCTTGCAGCCGCCGATCCGGCAGCGGTCGAAGTGTCCCGCGCGATGCTATTCTAGTAAAGGTCCGCTGGGGACATTTGCGGACAATCCTATAGACAATTGAAGAGGTGTTTGGATGGCGACGGCGACGATCGAGAAGACAGTTTCGGCTGGTGCGGCGGAGTACAAGGTTGCGGACATCGGCCTGGCGGAGTTTGGCCGGCGCGAGATCGACATCGCCGAGCAGGAGATGCCGGGGCTGATGTCGATCCGCAACAAGTACGCCGCGGGCAAGCCGCTGGCGGGCGTACGCATCATGGGATCGCTGCACATGACCATCCAGACGGCGGTGCTGATCGAGACGATGGTGGCGCTGGGCGCGGACGTGCGCTGGGCGAGCTGCAACATCTTCTCCACGCAGGACCACGCGGCGGCGGCGATTGCGGCGGCTGGCGTTCCGGTGTTCGCGTGGAAGGGCGAGTCGCTGGAAGAGTTCTGGTGGTGCACCAACGAGGCGATGAACTTCCCCGACGGCAAGGGCGGGTTGCTTGGGCCGCAGCTTGTGATTGACGATGGCGGCGATGCAACGCTGCTGATCCACAAGGGATACGAGATGGAGAACGGCGACCCGTGGATCAACTCGCCGTCGGAGGCGCACGAAGAGGATGTCATCAAGGCGCTGCTGAAGAAGGTGCAGGCCAAGTACCCGTCGCGCTGGCGCAATGTGGTGAAAGAGTGGCGCGGCGTCAGCGAGGAGACCACAACTGGCGTGCATCGGCTGTACAAGATGTTTGAGCAGGGCAAGCTGCTGGTGCCAGCGATCAATGTGAACGATTCGGTGACGAAGTCGAAGTTCGACAACCTGTACGGCTGCCGCGAGTCGCTGGTGGACGGCATTAAGCGCGCGACCGACGTGATGGTGGCGGGCAAGGTGGCGGTGATCTGCGGCTACGGCGATGTGGGCAAGGGCTGTGCGGCGTCGCTGCGTGGGCTCGGAGCACGCGTTATTGTGACCGAGGTCGATCCGATCAACGCGCTGCAAGCGGCGATGGAAGGCTACGAGGTCACGACCGTCGAGGAGACGCTGGGACGCGGCGACATCTACGTGACCTGCACCGGCAATGTGGACATCATTACGGTCGAGCAGATGAAGCGGATGAAGGACCAGGCGATCGTGTGCAACATCGGCCACTTCGACAACGAGATCCAGATGGAGAAGCTGCTGGCCGTGCCGGGACTCAAGAAGCTGACGATCAAGCCGCAGGTGGACAAGTTCACCTTCCCGGCGGGCAACAGCATCTTCGTGCTGGCCGAGGGACGGCTGGTGAACCTGGGCTGCGCGACCGGGCATCCCAGCTTCGTCATGTCCAACAGCTTCGCCAACCAGACGCTGGCACAACTCGACCTGTGGAAGAACAAGGACACCTACAAGGTGGGAATCTACCTGATCCCGAAGAAGCTGGACGAAGAGGTTGCGCGGCTGCACCTGGAGAAGATCGGCGTGAAGCTGACGACGCTGACCAAGAGGCAGGCCGATTATATTGGCGTGCCAGTCGAAGGCCCCTACAAGGCGGATTTCTACCGGTACTAGGTTTTTCCGCGCGGCGGCATGGGTTTCTTGTTGCAGAACGATGGTTGGTTGATAGACTGAATCTTCCGAAGACTTTCCATCAAGATACTCAACCAAAGGAGACTCCTTGAAGCTGTTTGCGTGCCTGCTGCTTCTCTCGGGATTTTTCATTGTTCTTGCCGCTCTGGTGCTGCTGAGCCCACTACAGGAGCGGTTTGCCTTTGTTGCGGCAGGATTTGGCGTCGAAATACTTGGTCTCGTTCTGCTCACACAAAGCTACAAGTCGATGACGGAGGAGCAGCGATGAACGTGGAGCTGAGCCTGTTCTCCATCCTGCTGGTTCCGTTTGCGGCCGCTGGGCTGGCGCTGATCCACCAGGGACTGGGACGCTCGCGCAGCGCTGCCCACGCCATGCTGGCTACGCTGTGCGCGCTGGCGGTTTCGGCGATTGTATTCGTCCTCTTCGGCTCTGCGTGGGCGGGTTCCATTGGTGCGGCGACCCATTCGTTTACAGCAGGCGGCGCGCACTGGGACTGGCTGGGCGCTGCTGCTTTCTTTACGCGCGGCATCAGCTTCGATGGCGCGGACGCGGCTGGCCTGAGCCGGTCGCTGGTGCTGTGCCTCGAACTGTTCGCCGTTGGACTGGCGGCGATTATCCCGCTGAGCGCCGGCGCGGACCGCTGGCGGCTGAGGCCGATATGCCTCAGTAGCGCGTTGCTGGGCGCAGTGACTTTTCCCATCTTCGCGCACTGGGTGTGGGGCGGGGGCTGGCTGGCGCAGCTTGCGGCAAACTTCGGAATCCCGAGCTTCACCGACGCGGGCGGCGCGGGCGTGGTGCAGGTGGTGGGCGGACTGACGGCGCTCTCGGTGGCGTGGATCGCGGGGCCTCGGCGCGGCAAGTACTCCGACGACGGAATGCCGGCGGCGATTCCCGGGCACAACATTGTGCAGGTACTGTTCGGCTGCATCCTGGCGCTGGTGGGATGGACCGGGCTCGACGCGGCTGCGTCGGTCCTGTTCTATGGCGCTGGACCGCAGCAGGTGGTCGGCGTGGCGATCAACGCGATGCTCACGGCCTCGGCGGGTTGCCTTGCGGCGGTGGCCATCACTCGCTCGCGCTACCGCAAGCCGGACGCATCGCTGAGCGCCAATGGATGGATCGCGGGGCTGGTGGCGGGAAGCGCGTCGTGCGCGATGATCTCGCCTGTGGTGGCGATTCTCATCGGGCTGGTGGCGGGAGGGCTTGCGACAACCACGATCGAGGTCTTCGAACTGCGGCTGCGCGTGGACGATCCGGGCGGCGCGGTGTCGGTCCATGCGCTGGCGGGCATCTGGGGGCTGATCGCGCTGGGACTCTTCGGGCACTTCCCGCAGGGAACGCGCGGAGGCCATCTGCTGGCGCAACTGGTGGGCATCAGCGCGCTGCTGGGCTTCATGCTGCCGCTGATCCACGCGGGAAACCTGCTGCTGAACCGCTTTTCGACCTATCGCGTGGACGACGATGGACACCGGCAGGGCATGGACGTTCGCGAGCTGGGAGCAGGCGCTTATCCCGAATTTGTGATTCACGCCGACGAGTTTGTGCCTCGATAGAGCGTAGAACTGGCTGCTTCGAGCGGAATTGCCGTTTGTTCGCCGTTTGATCGTCGTTTATCCTCCCCTCCCCCTGGGGTACTTTGGGGGGGGAAATCTTCGGGAGTGGGAGGGGATTGCCGCCGCCGAAACCCAGGTCTCAGAATCGAGACCTGGGGCACCCGATTTTGTGACTCAGTTCAGGCCTGGGCCACCCGCCTGTTGCCCCTTCCGGCAAACTAACGATGACCGCGAGGCCAAATCAAATCGCTGAGGAGAAAGGAGGCGGAAAGTGTGTCCGAGAAATCAACGAGGAACGATCTCGATTACACGGTCGAGTCCACGGTGGCACGGAATCGCTCTGTTATACGACCGGAATTGCAGATTTGGTATTGCAATACCAAAGGGAGCGATACAACTCAAGCAAATCGGTGCCGAAAAAGGAGATTCCAGTTGAAACTTCGCGTTGGTCTTACAATTTGCGCCAGCGGGCGTACAATTTCCGTGAATTTGCTTCCAAAATGGAGATTCCTGATGAAAGGGTGTCTGGTCATGCCGCCTTCTGTTCGTCTTTGCTCTCTTGTTCCGCTTTTATTCTGCCTTCTAGCCACCGGCTTCTCGCAAAGCCCAGTCGCTACACCCATTCCTCCGCTCACCCCAACGCAGATTGTGGACAAAGTTACGCCGTCCATCGCGGTAGTATTGGCTTCGTCATCGCCCACCCAGACTGTGGGCAGCGTTGGCACCGCCATTGTCGTCGGTTCCACCGGGGTTCTTCTCACCGCATACCATGTGGTGAAGAATGCTTACGCGGTACAGATCCACTTCAAGAACGGCGAGGTTTACGATCAGGTTCAACTGCTCGGTGTTGACGCCCGCCGCGATGTGGCAGCCATCAAAATCACCTCTTCTGGTTTGCCAGCGTTGTCCATTGCCAGCGCTGCGGACGCACACTCTGGTGATCCGCTCACCGCGATTTCGAATGCTGCTGCACTGCCGTGGTCTGCATCCACCGGCGTTGTATCCTCAATTCGTTTGGCCGACGATGTTCCCGGGGCGGGCAGCGGCTACAAGATCATCCAGTTCACTGCGCCTGCATCCCGCGGCTCCAGCGGCGGCGTAGTCATTGATGGGCAAGGGCGCGGACTCGGACTGATCGTCGCATCGCTCGGCACTGGACAGAACTTGAATTTCGCTGTTCCGCTGGAAAGTGTCACCGGCCTGGCCGATACCACGGCAGTCAAAACTTACGCCGACGGATCCTACATAACGACGCCGTGGCCTGCCAATCCGACGGCTCCGCCGATTCAGGCAGCGCCGCAAAATCCAAAAGACGCATCTCCCGGCGCGCCAGAAAAGTCCGACATTCTCAGCGCATCCAAGGACCCGAAGTTCATTTTGGAGAATTTCAAGACCATGTATGTCGATGGGAAAGGCGCCAGCTTCTTCGGGGCGGACCAGATCAAGGCCAATCTGGAGCGCAACAGCGGGTTTTCCGCACTTCACATCGACATTGTCGATGACCCCAAAGTGGCGGACACAGTTTTGGTGGTCGGGTATACCTTCCCGTTCGACTTTCCCTTTGAGTTGAAGTACCAGAACACGTCCATGGTGCTGCTTGGCGGTAAGGGTGTGGGTGTGCTTTCCGGCCCGGCCGGCGCATCAGACGTTGCCCGTCAGTTCGTCAAGCTGGCGAAACCATACCGAGTTCCCAAAAAGACGAAATAGCTGCAACCTCAGTGGTGGCGGGCGACGAGGAGGAGGAGGATGAGGATGAGCAGGGGGATGACGACCAGGGTGGCGATGAGGAGATTGCGGTGTGCGGGCGGGGACTCCTTGCGCTTCCAGGTGGCGGCTTCGGTGCGGCTGGCGACTCCGACCTCGTCCTGGTGCTCGAGGTCGTGGGCGAACTCTCGGGCGCTGGCGTAGCGGTTTTTGGGGTCGCGCTCGAGAGCGCGGTAGATGATCTCCTGAAGCTGCGGGGTGATGGATGGCTCAATCGTCATCGGCGGCGGGGGGTAGTTGAGCAGGCGGTCGTTCATGACGGCGAAGGGATTGGGGCCGGTGAAGGGGACGGTTCCAGTGAGCATCTCGTAGAGCATGACGCCGAGGGAGTAGATGTCGCTGCGCGCGTCGCCGCGCTTGCCGCGGACCTGCTCGGGCGAGATGTAGTCTGGGGTGCCGAGGCCCTGGGAGAAGTTGCCGAAGGTGAGGCGGCGGGCGCCGGCGTTGGCGGCGATTCCGAAGTCGATGAGGCGGATGTTGTCGTCTGCATCGACCATGATGTTTTCCGGCTTCATGTCGCGGTGGACGACTCCGTTGGCGTGGATGTACTCGAGCGAGCGGCAGATGCCGATGGTGAGCTTGACGGCTCGGTCGATGGGAAGCTTGGGCTGCTGCTGCAGGATCTGGCGGAGAAGGCGGCCGGGAACCCACTCCATGACCATGTAGACCTGGGTGCGGTCCGGGTTGGGGAAGACCTTCATGACGCCGGGATTGCTGAGGCGTGTGCCGATGTCTGCCTCGCGCTGGAAGCGCTCGTAAAGTGCTGGGTCGCACTCGACCTCGGGGTGGGGAATTTTGATGGCGACCTGCGTTCCGCTACGAGTGTCGATGGCGCGGAAGACGGTGGACATGCCGCTGGTGGCCACCAACTCTTCGAGGTGGTAGTGGTCGAGCTGGTCGCCGGCGTGAATGGAGAGGTTGGGAGCGAACATTTATAGCTTTTTCACCAATGGTGCAGAGTATCGCGCTGCGAACAAAATGCGGGGATTCTTCGCTTCGCTCAGAATGACAATACATTTCCCTCTATAGCAGCCGGTACGGGCGTCCACGGTAAAGGCCCATGCGCTCTACTGAGCGTACACGAATTAACTGGACGCTGACATTATCGTAACCTCCGGCGGCGTTGGCGGCGGCGACGAGGGTGGCGGCGGCCTGGTCGAGATTCGGGGCGGAGGCGACGATCTGCTGGATGGAGTCGTCGGAGACGTATCCGTGGAGGCCGTCGGAGCAGAGGAGGAGGGTGTCGGCGGGCATGATGTTGACGGTGATAGTGTCCGCGGCGACGAAGAGCTCGCTGCCGAGGGAGCGAGTGAGGATGTGCCGGTTGGCGGCGGTGGCGGCCTCGGACTTGGAGATAAGGCCGAGACGGACCTGCTCGTCGACCATGGTGTGGTCGTGGGTGAGGGCGGTGAGGTTGCCATTGCGGATGAGGTAGCAGCGCGAGTCTCCGACGTGGGAGACGACAGCGGAGTCGAAGCGCAGGGCGCAGAGAACCAGGGTGGTGGCCATCTGCGATCCTCCGGGAAGGATGGCACCGCCGGGGTCGGCGTATCGGGCGTCGGAGTATGTTGGAGCGGCTTGGCCCTGATCCACGATGGCGTGGTTTGCGTCCTGCACCAGGCGGGGGAGAAGCGAGACGTGCATGACGCCCTTGGGGACCTTGCGGAAACCGGCCTGAACCGTCTCGACGGCGAGGCGGGAGGCTACTTCGCCGCGCTCCTGTCCGCCGACGCCGTCGGCAAGGGCGAAGAGCCATCCCTGAGACTGGACCTGCGCGGGGGACGAGGGAAGGACGTGGCCGAGGAAGTCCTCGTTGTGGTCGCGGGTGAGGCCGGAATCGGAGAGTTCAGCGAATTCAAGATCGAGCATAGGGGGTCGGCCGTCCGGTCGGCGGGGGAGTGCGGGAAAGAAAAAAGCAGGGCGTCCGGCGAGGCGATTGCGCTTCGCCGGACGCCCCAGGTTTACGCCGCAGGACGATTCTCCAGCAGGGTCGGCTTACCTTGAGCTTTACCTATACTGAGGAAGTGGAAGGCACCGAATCCGGCCCAGACAAAGGCGATGCCGAGGGCAAGCAACGGCTCCATCTTGGTGCCGTAGCCCTCGAAGGGGCCGATGAGGTAGAAGGCCATGCAGGCCAGGTTGGCAAGGATACCGAATACAGGGATGATGCCGTGGCGAAGCAGGCTGTATTTGGGGTGATTGGCGTAGGCAACCATGCAGGTGAAGCAACTCAGGCAGTAGAGCAGGAAGGTGCCGAAGTTGGATGCCAGCGTGACGGTGAGCAGGGAGTTGGGCAGAGCGGCCATGCGCTCGTGCGTGGTGTATCCGAAGCTGGACCAGAAGCCGTGCGGGATGGAGGCGATGGCCGTGGAAGAGGGAGCCGCGCCGTCGCCAAAGGCAAGCAGAACGGCGATGCAACCGATGACGGCGGAGATGGTGGCCAGCGTCCAGATGGCGCGGTGGGGTGTGAGGTTCTTGGCGTGGAGACTGCCAAAGCTGCCTCCAACTTCCTTGTCCTTGCCCATGGCGTAGGTGACGCGGGCTCCGGTGTTGATGCAGGAGAGCGTGGTGCCGATGAGCGCGAGGAAGACGGTGAAGGCCTCGCAGAGCATGAAGGTGCGTCCATGGCCCTGTCCGAAGAGTGCGTCGCCAACGACGACCATCATGTCTCCGATGGGCGCGGACGAGGCGCTGGCGGAGGTCATGGGATAGCCGCTGTTGAGGAAGTAGTTTGCGGCGAAGTACTCGAAGCAGTAGAAGACCGCCCCCTGTACCAGAAGCGAAGTGATGACGGCGATGGGGATGTCTCGCTTGGCGTTCTTTGCCTCTCCACCCATGGCTGTGACGGACTCGAAACCGACCAGGATCAGAATGGCGACCGTGGCCTGAATGAAGACCCAGCTAAAGTGATGCGGGCTGATAACCGACTTGGCGTTGGGGTGAGCGAGGAATTTACCCGAGGCGTCGGTCTCGTCGTAGCTGATGTGGAAGGGGACGATGTTTCCGGCGGCGTCCTTCTTGGGCAGGGGGACATTGCTTGCGTCGCGCACAATGGTGTCGGTCGAGACACCGTCGGTGACGACCGGGGTGGTCTGGAACTCGTAGGTGTATGCCTCGCCGCTGGTGGAGTCGAACTGGAAGGCGACCGAACCGGCAGGATGGCTGGCGCGGTACTGCAACGCGAGAACAGCAAAGACCAGCAGCGCGAAGACCTGAATGCCATTGATGGCAAGGTTGACTCCGGTCGAGCTGTTGACGCCGCGATGAGCGATATACGCGATGGCAAAGGCATAGAAGATCGCGCACGCCGCCATGAAGAAGATTCCGGGGTTGGAGGCGCTCATGAAGTTGGGATAGAGGGTGCCGACGATGAAGCCGGTGAAGATGCCCATGACGCCAACCATGACTCCGGGATAGATCCAGTAGTAGAGATGGGAGGCCCATCCGACGATGAATTTGGAGATGCGGGCGTACCTCCAGGTCCTGTCGTTGTTGAGGAAGGACTGCTCGGCAAAGTAGTAGGAGCTTCCCGTGCCGGGGTAGAGCTTAGCCATCTCGGCGTAACAGACCGCGGTGGCCAGGCAAAGCACCAGGGCTCCGATGATGCCAGCCCACATGGCCGGCGCGGTGACTCCGGTTGCACCCTGGATGGCAAAGGTGAGCCAGAGAAATGCGCCCGGAGCGATCAAAGCCATCGCGTTACTCGTGAGTCCGGTAAGACCCAGCGTTTTTTTCATTTCGCCTGTCGATACTTCTGCCATGTGCTCTCCTAAGTGGGTCAACATCGCCAGCGGAAGCCGCCGGGTTGAAGAAGTTGGTACAACTGTTGCGATCCAGAGGGTGCAATCCCGGTTCCAAACGGCGGTTCTGGAGTGGAGCCGGATGAGATGAAGTCCAAGGGCCGAAGACGAACTGCAAATGGAGCGAAGAACAAGCTCGTTGACTGAAGAAACAGAGGCTTCAAAACAGAGTGACTTGAAGCCTCTTTCAGTTGGTTGATGCACTGCACATGCAACCGCGAGTGGTGCAATCTGTGCCTGCCACTGACGCGCCGGGAAGACGGGTGAGTGGAAGGGAAGCTAGTAGGTCGAAGAAGGCGATGAGGCCTGTGGAGCCAGCGCCTGGACTCCGCTATTTTGTGAGATTGTTGCCAAAGATGAAGCCGAATTCAAGTACGGCCCGGAATTGGCTCTTGTCGGTTCCCGTCTTGCCAAAGACATCTCCGCTGGTGGAGTCGATTGCATGCACGAACGCGAGATCGCTGCGAAGGTACATGCCTCCTTTTTGGTAGGTTGGCGTCGCGGTGAAAGTGGTTCCCGAGCTGCCCTGTCCAAAACCCAACAAGTTGAGCGATCCATCGGTTGCGTTCCCCGAACTCGTCAGATATTCCCAGCGCACCGGAAGCGAGAATCCGCTCTTGAATGCGTAGCTGACATTGATTGCGCCACCAGTTGCGGAGGTGGCCTTGGGGACGCCTACCTTCAGGTTGACCGGCAGTTTGCTGTACTGGAAGTAGGGCTGAACGATCCATGGGCCCTTGGTGTAGGTATAGATCACCACGTGCATGTAGCTGTTGTTCTGCACCGGTGTGGCCGTCGTCTGATAGGCGGTCTGTCCGAGGTTCCCCATCCCGTCGTATACCAGGCTATTCGGCCCCTTCGTAAGGGTCACCGTGCCCGAGAGCCACGAGTAGCGGTTGGAGTAGTAACCGTCGTTCCAACTGAGCGATGCGGAGATGTATTTTCCCAGTGTTTGATTTACCTGTAACCCTCGATTGATGGCATTTTCCTGGTTCCAAACGATGCCGCGCTCGATGTTGAAGTTCTGGTACGTAAACGTGGACTCGGCGCCCATCAGCGTGGGCAGAGAACCGAGTTCGAACGACGTGGTCTTGCCTACCGGCAACTTCAGGAAGGCCACTGGAACAGGCCCGTAGAAATTGTTCACGATATTTTGGGCATTAACAAACGGCACTGAAAGTGTCGGCATGGTGTAGGCGCCAGCCTGGACGTAGTACTGGAACTTCCCGTCCGGCTTCTGAATGAAGATCTGACCGTTGCTCAGAGTGGCTTGCGACTCGTGGTCTGGGGAAACGGAATTGTTCTGGAACTGCGCGAAACCGGTCAGGATGCCGTTGACGGAGAGCTTGCCCAACGGGCCGGCATCGAAGACCGCCGGCGGCAGCCATTGCAGCGGACCCGTGAGAACGAATGTGGAAAGCGGGGCTGGCGCGGCCGCTGGGGCCGGGGCAGGAGTGGCAGCCGGAGGCGGAGCCGGCGTGGAGGCTTGTGCTACCTGCGTATCCGCCGGTGTAGTCGAACTGGATACGTCGTTGGCGGCATAGGACGCGGTTGTGAAAGTTGCGAGGATGGCCAGGACGGCAAGGTGGCGAACAAAGCGACAGGAGTTTGTCGGAATAATAATGGCAGGCTCTCTTTCATCCGCGATCGAAATTCTCGATGCAGGGGTCGGTCAGGGGCCAGTCAGACTCGACGAGAGATCGAGCATGAGTCTTGGTCTGAACCCTGAGTGGGAAACAAACTCAAAGGACTGCGATGCGACAGATACCCGTCTTTATGCAATCATCATGCCAAAGCTGTACGAAGCCTGTATGTGGATGAAGATGTTGTAGTTAGTGCAGATAGCCGGTGAAGGGTGAGGCTGGGAATGTTCCAAACGCGACAATTGGGCTGAATTTTGTCGGAAAAGGGACGGAATGAGGGGATTTTGTAATAAATGCGACAAGAGGCGATAGATAGGCTGTGGAAAAGTGGGATGTCATCCCTCCAGAGAAGTCTGGCACGGCTCAAGGCAGGCGGCAGAGCTTGACGGCGGAGTTGGCGTAGGGGCAGTCGAGGCTGGTCGCGGCGCTCGGCTGTAACACCAGCCAGGTAACGCCGAGGGGACGGAGCGCGGCGAGCCGCTGGGCGTCGGTGGTTGAGGGGGAGCTGAGGGCTTGCTGCGCCGCCTGATCGCGCACCCAGTCGGCGGTGAGGACGGGCGCGATGGAGGCTTCGCCGCCGTCCTTGGAGTAGTCGGCCAAGGCGCTGCGGCGGGCGATGGCGCGGAAGCACTGCGCGTCTTCGCCGGGGGCGTTGATGTAGTCGGCGTCGAGGGCGAAGAGGGCGTCCTTGGGTGTGTTGTCGCGGACCCAGAGGAAGGCCTGCGCCCAGGGGTTGCGCGGCACGAGGCCGGGAAGCTCCAGATGGTTCGAGTTGGGGAAGGCGGAGCGCGCGGCGGCGAGGCCGATGCCGCCGAGGAGAAGGATTGTGACGGCCCATCGCCATGCGTCGCGGCGCAGAAGGCGCTCGCCGAGAGTTGCGCCGAGCGTGAGGGTGAGAACGAGGTAGACGATCTGGAAGGCGCGCAGAGGCTGCAGGCGGGCAATCAGGTGCGTGGCGGCTGTGGCGCGGGCGAAGGTGAGTGCGATGAGGCAGGAGGTTGCGCCAACGGCGACGGCCATGCGCGCCAGGGCGCGGCTTGCTTCACTCGGCTCATCATCGGTCCGGTTCTTCATCCCACGCATCGCAAAGTGCGCGATGGATGGGGCAACCGGCTTGCGGAACGCGAAAAAGGACAGGATGGCGAGGGGCGCGGCGAGACCGAGCAGCTCGAACCAGCGCCACTGGGCGGGAAACCAGTAGGTTCGCGTCAACGCGATGCGGATGTAGTTTAAGGATTCGGGCCTTGCGGTTGCTTGCAGACAGGCCGCCAGAGCCAGCGCGGATGCGGCGAGGGCTGCTGTTGCGTAGAGGCGCAGGGTGCGATTGGGCGCGCGCGCGGCGAGGAGCATCAGGGTTGCGCCAAGGGCGTAGGCGGCCATCAAGGGATGCATGGCGGCGGCGAGCGCGAGGCTTGCGATGCAGAGGAGAAGGCCGCGGCGATTTTGTGGGTTGAAGGAAGTGGTGCTCGTGGTGATATCGAGCGCGGCGGCGAGCGCAAGAATCATTGCGGGAGTGGAGAGGCTGCGCGCGGTGGCGTAGGGGTCCATAAAGAGGAGCGCGGTACCGGCAATGGGGAGCGAAAGCCAGCAGGCGAGGAGAACGACTGCTCCGGCGCGCGCGCGGCGACCGGGCCAACAGCGCGACGCGAGCATCCACGCGGCGAAGAGCGTCAACCAGATGCTGGCGAGATGGAGCGCGAGGAGAACGACGGGAAGGGGCAGGCGGGTCAGTCGCACCGCGGCAGCGACGGTGGGAGCGAAGAGGGAGTGACGCATTGGTTCCAGCACGAAGGCCGTGGAGTGCGGGTAGAGCGCGGGGTCGAGCAGGCGATTGACCCCGGCTAGGTAAAGGCCGCCGTCCTCTGCGAAGGGGTGGTAGCCCGCAATGGCGACGGCGAAGAGGGTGAGAGCGCTGACCAGAAGCAGAGGGAAGGCGCGCTCGCGCGGCGGGGCGTCGCGCTCGATTGGGTGCAAGGCGGAGTGCGATTCAAGTTCTGCTAGCGATGTCGCCAATTTCTGCCGCTCCCTTTGCCGGGGCCGATGCTGCATGGCCTCTGCGTTCCATCGTCCATGCTAAACAGTTGCGGAGTAAAACGCGCTGCGGCATGGGGGACGGAGACACGCGCAAAATATTTCGAAGAGACCGGGAACCGGATGAAGCCGGGTTCCGTAGTTATGGGGCAGGAGAACTTCCGCATGAGAACCACCGTCGCTCTTCTTTTCCTTGGCCTTGTTTCAACCTTCAGTACAGCCCAATCGCAAACCAGTCTGGCGCAATCGCCTGCAACAGCTTCAGCGAGTACGACAGCCTCTCCCGCGACTACGACATCTGCAACGAGCACGGCTTCGCCGGAGTTTGATGCGGCGACGATCAAGCCGGTCAAGGAGCCGGACCCGGGCCGCATGAACGACCATGAGGAAGGCCGCCGCTTCAGCACGCACAATACGTCGCTGCGGGATCTGATCCAGATGGCGTATTTGCTGGATCGGCAGCAGGTGGCAGGTGGACCGACGTGGGTCGCAAGCGATGAGTTCGACGTGGATGCGGTTGGCGATGGGCTTCACGCAGAGGACGGCAATCAGATGGTGTGGCAGGAGATGCTGCAGAGGCTGCTGGCTGATCGATTCAAGCTCACATCCCATTGGGAGGATAGGGAGCTGTCTTCATACGAACTGGTGGTTGCGAAGGGTGGGCCGAAGTTGAAGGCGGCAGATCCTAACGGCCAGCCGAACAAAGGATGCAGAGGCCTCGGGAACTGCTTTTTTATCAAAGTTCCACTCGCTGAATTTTCCAGATTTATGGGCTTCGTCGTGCTGGACAAGCCGGTGGTGGACAAGACCGGGCTGGCGGGTGAGTTCGATATCACGTTGAAGTGGACGCCGGATGAGACGCAGTTCGCCAGCATGGGCGTCCATGTGCCGACGCCGATGGACAATCCCAATGCGCCGCCGGAGCTGTTCACCGCGATTCAGGAGCAGCTCGGATTGAAGCTGGAGGTGCGCAAGACGATGACGAAGGTCCTCGTCATCGACCACGTCGAGCGGCCAACAGAGAATTAGGGGAAGGCCGGAAGAGGTGTTTAATGCTGCCTGACGCAACCCGCGTGACCCAGTAGGATGTCTGCGGCGCGACGAACTCCAGCGAATCGACTTGGAGTGCACAGTAAGAGCGGCCTCATCGTCCATCAAACCGAACGGCCCTTCGATTGCATCGTCGAAGGTGCAGATGAGCGACCGTGCAGCCGTGCGGGCGAAGGGAGCCAGCGATGCATATCCACGGAGCAAGCAGTCTTCAGTACTCGGCGCTGTTGCCGACGCAGGCCGCGCAGCAGGCCCAGGCAGCGCGGAGAGCGGCCGCGGAGGTGCGCCGGAAGCTGACCAGCTTTGCCGCCAGCGGCGGCGAGGACGCAGTCGCCCATGTTGGCGCTTACGCTCAGGACGGGCGCGGACGCAGGCAGGAGCAGCCGCAGGGGGAAGATGCCTTCCGCAACGTCTTCATCTCCTTCAACGCCTGAAGTGCAAGTCAAGCAGCGCGTGAACTGCAACTCAATGAGCGCGGACGGCAACAAGCTCACGTGCCGGAGGGCGGGCGAAGATACAATCAGAGGTGCATGTCTCCAACTCCTCAACCAACCGATACGCTGCTCGCTGACGACGCTCCGCCCGATCCCAGGGCGCACGGGCCGTTCGCTGCGATCCGCCGCGCGCTGCCGGCAGGCGAAGTGATCCGCTTCCTGATGGTCGGCGTGTCGAACACACTGTTCTCGCTTGGCTTTTATTCGGCCTGCGTTATTGTGTATAGCCACCTGCTGCCGCACTACGGCAAGCCGCTGATCGCGGACTTTGCCTCGATCACGTCGAAGCCGGTGTGCATTACAGTGGCTTTCCTGTGCTACAAGCACTTCGTCTTTCGCACCCACGGTCACTTTTTGAAGGAGTGGCTGCGCTGCTTCGCCGTCTATGGCGTGAGCACTCCGGCGGAGCTGATTATCCTGCCGATTGCGACCAGCATCTTTCTGCACATTGCGCCGCTGCGTGCTTCCGCGCCGTTTTTGGCGGGCGTGGTGAACTCAATTCTGATCGCTGTGTATAGCTATTTTGCGCACAAGAAGTTTTCCTTCAGGCGGTGAGGAAGGACTGAACGCGAGTTCAATATTCCCTCAGCGGCTAAAGCCGCGCTGCAATTGTGGCTTTCACGGCGGGACTGAAGTCCCGCCCTTTCAAAACGTGGACTTACTCAGCAACTTCGTATCCTTTGCACATATACTCTTTCATCAACAGGATTAATCAAACACATGATTCGCACAATTCAGATCGCGTTGCAGGGGCGCATCCAGGCCATTCTGCTTGCCAAGTACGGAATCACGCCGGCGCAGATGGGCGCGGCGCAGCTTACTGTGGAGCAGCCGCCGAATATCGCACTGGGCGAGCTGGCGCTGCCGGTGGCGTTCGAGCTGGCCAAGCGGCTGCGCAAGGCGCCGCGGATGATTGCGACGGAGCTGGCCGCGGAGCTGAATGCGCTGATTGCGAGCTCGCCTGAGGACCTCCCCGGAGTTGCATCGGTGGAGGTTGCGGGGGCGGGCTACCTGAATGTGCGGCTGGACCGCGTGGCTGTGGTGCGAGCGATTGCGCGCGACGAGCACGCGGAGATTGGCGGCGATGGATTCCGGCTGGTGGAGCACACCAGCATCAATCCCAACAAGGCAGCGCACATCGGACACCTGCGCAACGCGATTCTGGGCGATACGTTTCAACGGCTGCTGAGGCCGGACGGATACAAGCGCGGCTACCAGGTGGGGGTGCAGAACTACATCGACAACACGGGCGTGCAGGTTGCGGACGTGGTGGTGGGGCTGGAGCATCTGGAGGGCAAGACGCTGGATGCGACGCGCGCGCTGCTGAGTTCGCTGACGGAGAGTGGAGAGCGCATTGATTTTTATTGCTGGGACCTGTACGCGCGGGTGAGCCAGTGGTACGGCGGGACGGGAGTGGACGATGCGACGCTGCCCGCACCCAGCGAGCTTGCGCGGCGCAAGCAGATCCGGCTGGATACGCTGCACGCGCTGGAGGTTGGGGGCAATGAGACGGCGGCGATTGCGGAGCTGATCTCGACCGCCGTGCTGCGGCGGCATCTGGAGACGATGCAGCGGCTGGGAATCGAGTACGACTTTCTGCCGAGGGAGAGCGAGATCCTCTCGCTGCACTTCTGGGACGCGGCGCGGACGCTGATGCTGGAACGCGGCGTGCTCTACGAGGAGACAGCGGGCAAGAACAAGGGATGCCTGGTGATGCGGCGGGCAGGCTCGGCGCAAGAGATCGCGGTGGAGGATTCGAGCCTGCCCGATGAGGACGCAAAGGTGATTGTGCGGTCCAACGGCACGGTGACTTACGTTGGCAAGGACATTGCTTATCATCTTTGGAAGTTTGGGCTGCTGCCGGGCAAGGACTTCGGTTACGCACGGTTTCATGAGTACCCGACGCACACCTGCTGGATCTCGACCGCGGAGGCGAGCGATCCTGCCGCACCGACCTTCGGACGGGCGGACGCGATCTACAACGTGATCGACTCGCGGCAGAACGATCCGCAGAACAACGTGATCGCGGCACTGCGCGGGATGGGATTTACCGAGGCGGCGGACCACTACACACACTTCAGCTACGAGATGGTGGCGATGACTCCGCGCTGCGCCGAAGAGCTTGGCTACACGCTGTCGGAGGAGGACAAAGCGCGGCCGTTCGTCGAGGTGAGCGGGCGCAAGGGATACGGCGTGAAGGCCGACGACCTGCTGGACAAGCTGATTGCGGCGGCGCAGACCGAGGTGGATGCACGGCATCCGGAGATCGATGGGGCGGAGCGGGTGCGGATTGCCAAGCAGATCGCGGTGGGCGCGCTGCGCTACTTCATGCTGCGGTTCACGCGAAACACGGTGATTGCCTTCGACTTCAAGGACGCGCTGAGCTTCGAGGGCGAGACCGGGCCGTACATCCAGTACGCGATTGTGCGCGCGGCGAATATCTTTCGCAAGGCGGAGACGACGGAAGAGGATGCGCTGGCCGCGGTTGCAGGGCTGGATCTATCTGCTCTCGCGAGCGAAGAGGGAACCAGCCTGTGGGAGACGTGGCTGCTGGCCGCGCGGCTGACGGCAGCGATCGAACAGGCCATCGCGACGGCGGAGCCCGCGCACCTGGCGCGCTACGCATTTCAGTTGGCGCAGCAGTTCAACAACTTCTACCACCGCTACCACATTCTGACCGAGACGGATGCCACGCGCCGCGCGCTGCTGATGGCGACAGCGGCTATCGCGCGACGGGAGATGGTGCGCGCGCTGGGACTCCTGGGCATCGAAGCTCCCTTCCTTATGTAGCGAGGAAAGAAGCCACAACGGATTTCCACTCGTCCAAGGTCGCATTGCCCATCCGTCCAACAACTATTAGTGGATGGTCTCCAGCAGCTTGGCGGGCTTGACCGAAAGTGCGTGTGCCAACTGCACGACATTCAGAAGCCCGAGGTTGCGTTCGCCGCGTTCTATACCGCCAATGTAGTTGCGGTGAAGACCGGAGAGTTCGGCAAGCTCTTCCTGAGAAAGTTCCTTTGCCAGCCGCAACTCGCGGACACGCTTGCCGAACAACGATCGAGGGTCCAAGGTACTCACGTAACCATGATCGCGGCGTGACCACTATCGGTCTACACACTATAAGTGTGATACTGAGAACACTTATCGTGTTCCATGTATCCCACCTTTCCAATACCGTATCCGCGCAACGAATATGAGGCCTGTGCGGCTGCGGCTATCTTTGCTCTCTTCTGGGGCGGTGGGCTGGCTGTGCTCATGGTCCGGGAATGCAACAGGCACGATCTGCGCTGTCTGCTTGCATGTGCGAAGTATCTGGCCCGGCGCTTGCGGGCACGGTGGACAGGCAAAGGCTAAAGACGCCGCGCGCTGCCGATGGCGACAGCGGCTGTCGCGCGGCGAGATGGTGTGTGCACTTGGATTGCTGGGAATCGAAGCTCCGCCGGTGATGTAACTTTACGGCGCACAGAGTTTCTCTCGCTCCTCGCAACAATCCTCATCAAACTATTTACTTGTGGATAGATCATTGCGCTGCGAACGAAATGCGGGGATTCTTCGCTGCGCTCAGAATGACAACTACAGACGAACTAGCACCCGGGGATGAAGCTGCGGGGATTTTCGGAGTTGATCCGGGCCAGGACCCAGGGACGGCACTGGGGCTGGAGAAAGTCGAAGGCGACCCCGGCCTTGCCCTGTTCGGCGTCAACCCAGACCACCGTGCCCTGCGCCTCGAGGCACAGGCCCTCCCGGGCAAAGCGGACGGAGAGCTCGACCGGCAGACCTTCCTTGAGGGGAAGATCGCAGGCCACGCAGCAACCGCCGCGTCCCAGCGAGAAGGCGGCGGTTGCCTGCTCCAGGCCCTCCAACTCCAACAGAATGCGCTGCGCAATCGGCAGCGGCGAGGGAGTCAACCATTTGTCCTCGCACTCCATCAGGCACCGGTCTATTGTGTGCAGAAGGACTGGCCTGCTCAGGGGCTTGTCCAGCAAGGCCTCGACTCCCATGGCAAAGATCTCACGGCGCGAGATGTTGCCATAACCCGTGACAAAGATGATCCTGGGTGGCGGCGTCTCCATCTGGTTGAGAGTGCGCACCAGGGTTACGCCGTCCATGACCGGCATACGGATGTCGGAGAGCAGCACGTCCACCTTTTGCGTGCGGAGGACCTTCAAGGCTTCCGCTCCATTAGGGGCCGTGAAGACGCGGTACTCGCTGCGCCCCAGCCATGCCGAGAAGATCTCCAGCAGTTCGAGTTCGTCGTCCACCACGAGAATGCTGGCCCGATCGGGTCTCATGCGGAGGCCCCCTCTGCCTGGCGGTCCAGTACGGGCAGGGTCAGGCGGAAACAGGTTGGGCCCTCGGCATCGAGCAGTACCAGAGTTCCGCCGTGGTCCTGGGCGATGGTTTGCGAGACGCTGAGGCCAATGCCGATCCCGGCTCCCCTGGGCTTGGTGGTGAAGAAGGTCTCCATCAGGCGTTCCCGGTCCTCCGGCGATACACCTGGGCCTCCATCGAGCACGTCAATATGCACTGCAGCAGCGCCATGCACTGCAGCAGCGCCGCACACGGCCTGGCCGCCGCCGTTCCGCTCCGAGGGCGGCTGCATCGAGACGCGTACCTGCACCCAAGGGCGGCTGCGCGCATCGCCGTCGATGGCGTCAAAGGCGTTGTTGAGCAGGTTGACGAGGACCTGTTCGATCTGCACCTCGCGGCACTCCACCATCGGGAGTCCTGCGGGAACCACCGTTTCCAACGCAATTCCATGGGTTGCAAAGCGCGTCTGCAAGAGCTCCACGGCCTGATCGATCAGTCCATGCACATCGGCCGGCTGCATGGGATCGTGCGATCCCTCGTGGGCCAGGGCCTGCACGCCGCGGATCACATGGAGTGCCCGTTCGGTGGTTTTGAGAATGCTGTCGCAGGATTGTTCCACAACCAAGGCCGGCAACGGGAGCCCCTGGGCCGCCAATTCGGTCAGATCGCTGGCGCGGGCGTGAATTATGGCCAGCGGGTTCTTGATCTCATGTGCCAGATCGGCGGCCAGGCGAGCCAGCACCTCGACCCGCTGCCCGCGCAGGTCGCGTTCCTGCTGCAACTCGCGCTCCAGGCGCTTGCGTTCGGTGACGTCGCGGACGACCGCGGTGACAAACAAGCCAGCCTCGGTCTTCACCGGGCTGAGGCCAATCTCCGCGGGGAACTCGGTGCCGTCCTTGCGCCGGGCACGAAGGTTCTCGATGCGCTCTGCCATGAGACGGGGAAGCCGGGCGAGGAGAAACAGGTCCCGCTGTTTCGCATGCAAGGCGCGGTGTGACTGCGGGACGAGCAGATCGACATTGCTGCCGAGCAGCTCCTCGAGGGTATATCCGAACATCCGCTCGGCGGTGCGGTTTGCGATGAGAATGGTCCCCCGTTCATCGACCTGAAGGATGGCGTCCGGCGCATTGTCGATCAACTCGCGGAAGCGGCTGTCGGCAAGCTTGTGAGGAACCGCGAGGATATTTGGGGTGATTCGCAGCAGCACCACCAGGACGACGATCAGAGCTGTCGCTGCCGCAGCCTCGATGGCGACGCTGACCCAGAAGACTGGACGCCATTGGGTCAGCACCTCCAGGCCATAGGTCACGCCACAGGCCAGGATGGATGCAGCAAGGCAGAACAGAGCGACGTTATAGCGAAAGCCCCGTCGCGAGCGCACAATGCGCAGCAGTGCGATGGAGATGGGAAAGCAGGCCAGAGCAATCAGCGACTCCGAGACAAGGTGCAGCCGCAACAGTCCCGTGTCTCCCAAAGAACCGAAGCCATGAGGCAATCCCAGCGATCCGACCATTGTCCAGACGCCTCTCAAACTCAACCAGGCCCGTTAATCCGGCACAGCCGGAGTCCATAGTCTAGACCACGGAGGCGCAAAGAAGCTGGACATGTTGAAGATGGGGTATTACTCGTCCTTCTTCCGATCCGGCCCACGCAGAGCCTGACCAACGTGACGTATCGACGTACCGAGCGCATGCCTGGTCATCCGATAGCTCTTTTGTAGCGCATTGCCGGTCGAACCTCCAGCCACGCCGATCGCCGCCGTCGTATCGCCGCCGCTGGTGGCAATCGCGCCTCCCGTCGAGGCACTGACCGCAATGATACCCTGCGCCGGATGCCGTCCCGCGTTGAACCATGCGATGTCCGTTTCAGGCATTCCGTTCAATCGCGCAACCGGTTCCGGCGGAAAGTTTGTCAACTCCATCTTGCCTGCGAGCGGCCATTCGGTCGAGGCGATGAACGCCGATCCATTCATCGGCTTCCCAGGCTCACCAAGGTTGACGATCTTCCCGGCGGCAAGCGGAACCATATCCATGCAACGGTCTGCCCCGCACCCTCTTCGGCATAGCGTCTCGTTCAGGTAGGAGGCATGCTTTCCCGGCGAAATCCACACCTTCGCCCCGTGGTCCGCCGCGCCGAGCGTCGACGCGCGCGTAATCTGGCTTACGTCGCAGACCGTATTCTCATGCGCCGCCGCATACCAATAAAGGGCCACCCAGCGTGCGTTTGCGAGGTCGCCGCTTGATCCTTTTACAAGCACGGCCACATGCTCCGCATCGAGCGGATGCCCATGTTCTCCGCAGTCGAGCCTCCACAGGTGGTAAAAATGTAGCTCCGCAACCGGCGCATCTTTTTTCGAGTACTTGGAAAGGAATACCTGGCCGTAGATCGTGCCATCTTCCCGCACCACCGTGGGCTTCACAATGTCGGCGGCAAACTCCGCTGGAATGTTCGAGCAATCATGCTTCCCCACAAAAAACGCCGGCGAGAACTGGACAAGAAGAACCTGCTCCAACGCATCGCTCAAACCGTCCTGGTCCGAGTCCAGCATTGCCGCACCGGCTTTCGATGGCTGCTGGGCGTAAGAACTCAGCGGAAGAGACAACAACCCACAAAGCAGAGCGGCGGTCGCAAACAGCCTGAACAAAGTTATTCTCCTTGGATATTAAGCCGAGTAACTGCGCACCCACTCCACAATGGAACGCACAGCCACGCCCGACGGGCCATAGGCGATCCACGGCTTTTTCTCCTCGTTCCAGGCGCAACCGGCGATGTCCAGATGCACCCAGGGCGTCTCGCCGGCGAACTCCTTGAGGAACATTGCGGCGGAGATGGCACCGCCCCAGCGGTTCTTGCCTGTGTTCTTGATGTCGGCGATTTCGCTGCTGATGCTTTCGCGATAGTCGTCGGTGCAGGGAAGCCGCCAGAAGTTCTCGCCCGAGATGGCGAGGGCGTTGACGAACTTCGCGCAGGCAGCCTCGTCGTTGGAGAAGAGGCCGGCGTTGAGCATGCCAAGCGCGACGACGCAGGCGCCGGTGAGCGTGGCGGCGTCGATGAGGCGGGTTGCGCCCAGGGTTTTTGCGTAGTGCAGGCCGTCGGCCAGCACCAGACGGCCCTCGGCGTCGGTGTTGACGATTTCGATTGTCGTACCGGACATTGCCGTCACTACATCGCCGGGCTTCGAGGCGCGCCCGCCGGGCATGTTCTCCGTCGCGCAGACCACGGCGACAACCTTGACCGCGGGCTTGAGGCGCGCGATGGCGTGCATTGCGCCGATCATCGCGGCTGCGCCGGCCATGTCGTACTTCATCTTCTCCATTCCGTCGCCCGGCTTCAGCGAGATGCCGCCGGAGTCGAAGGTGATGCCCTTGCCGACGAGGCCGAGCACGGGGGAGTCTGCTGGCGCGCCACCGGATGGCTCGTATGTCATCACGATGAGGGCCGGAGGCTCGGCCGATCCCTTAGCCACCGACCAGAAGGACTCCATCTTGAGAGCGCGGATTTTCTCGGTTGAGTAGACCTGGCAGGCGAGGCCGGCGTCGTCGCACATTGCCTTGGCGCGCGCTCCCAGTTCGGTGGGAGTGAGGACATTGCCGGGCTCGTTGACCAGCGAGCGGGTAAAGTTCTGCGCGGCGGCAACGATCAAACCATCGGCGAAGCCTGCCTGCGCCTGCTGCCCCGTATTCTCATCCAACACTTTTGAAATAAGAGATAAATCATTCACAGAACAATCTTTGCGGTCGCTGCGATATGTATCCCAGTCCAGCTCGGCGAGTTCCGCGCCCTCTGCCAGCGCGCGCGCTGTGAGTTTGGCGGAGAGTTCCGCCAGCGGAGCATTCAGGTCCTCGGACGCCTCTGGGAATGCAATCGCCAACTCGGGCACCGAACGCGCCTTGGCCGCGCGCACGGCTGTTCCGGCGCCCTTGCGCAGCCTGTCGAGCGAGAAGTCTTTCGCCTTGCCCAGCCCGACGAGCAACAGGCGGTCCGGCTGCAACCCGGCAGACTTTAAGCTATCGGTCGCGTGGATGAGCGCAGTCTCGCCCAACGCGGCCTTGAACTCTCCCGGCCCTAGCGCGCGGGCCGCCGCATCCGCCAGATCGCTCGACTGCGTAAGCAACAGGGGACGCGGCTCCGCATTCCTGCCCGTCGCCAGGTCAACCGCAAAGACAGCAAGCATCGGCGTGTGAAACGCGCCGGCATCCGCAAACAATAGCTTGGTATTCATTCCTCTATCGTATCCCGCTTTGGGCGCTGGACGGGGACGAAGGGCTCAGTCGATCGTGGGGGCGAGCATAACGTGCTGCTCGACGACGCTTTGTTCGAGGACCGTTTTATTGGGATTGGACTGTTTGTAGCGGATATGGACACGCTTGTCTTTCATCCGGCGGACGAAGGCGTCGGCGACGGCTTCGTTGGCGAACTCGTGGATGTACTTGCCGGTGCGGTATTCCTCGACGAAGTAGGTGTAGTTCAGGGTGGCGTGGAAGTGCGAAGTCCTGCGGATTCGGGTTACAGCGCCGTTCAGGATGACGCCTTCGACGAGGGCCCAGCTCTGCGCGACGCGCTCGCGGTGTCGTTTGAGCCATCTGCGGATGAAGAGCGCGCCCCATGCGGCGACGAAGTAGGAGACGCCGCGAAAGATGGATTTACAGAGACGGGCAGTGCCGGGGGTCATACGACGTACGGTAGCACGAGGGGAGCTGCTTTCCGCGAAGAAATCAGTGGACGCGCTGGAGGCGGGCGATGAGTTTTTCGGCGAGTGGCTTGCCGGACTCGGTCCAGAGGAGGCGGCTGCTGATGCCGCAGTGTTTCTCGACCAGGAGGGTGAAGGCGAGGAGTTTTTCGACGTTCTGCTGGATGTGGATCTGGGCGGTCTCGTCGAGGGCTTCGTCTTCGGGGGTTTGCAGCGCGGGATTGGAGCGCGGGGGATCGGGGACCCAGGGGGTGTCGATGCCGAAGTCGACCAGGAGGTGTCCGTTCTGCTCGTAACCGGCGACGTCGAAGCTGGGGCCGAATCCGAGAACGCGGACGGTTTGGGAGCGCAACCGCCAATCGTCGTCGGGGAGGTTGAGGGAGGAGGCATCGAGATCGGGGTTGGCGTCGTCCTCGTAGCGGCTGGAGGCGAAGCCAAGGGGGCTGAATGCGGGATCGTTGCCCTCCTGGGTCCAGAGCTGCCAGTGCATCTCGAACTCGTAGGCCATGTCGTCGTGGAGCTGCTCGGTGGCTTCGGCGACGGCGGCGTCGATGAGTTCGTCGGATGTTTCGATGGAGGGATCGATTGGGACGGTGGGGTCGAAGTTGGCCGGGGAAGGCTCGACGTAGATGCGCTGGTAGGTGGGCGGCTCGGTGAAGTTAATGGGATAGGCGGAGGCAGCGGAGACACGCTTGGCGCCGACCAGTGCAAACTGGCGCAGGACGCCGGCAAGCGCGGCGGGAAGGGTCTCCAGGCGGAAGTTGGGATACCAGAGGCTGAGATAGAGGCGGTCTGCCATGGAGGATTATTCTAGAGCATTTATTCAGGACTTATGCCGGGAAAGAAACTTGTACGGGGATTTATATGGGGGAGAGCGGTGCGGATGAGAAGATAGATGGGGCGGACGAATGCGTAATCGAGTAGAGAGACTGAGGATTTGGCTGCTGGGGGGAGCGGGATTCCTGGCGCTGGTGATTGCTGCGTTTCTGGGGCCTGCCCACTACCTGAGGCATCGCTTGCAGACGTATCTGCCGGAGAAGCTGGCCGCAAACGTCAAGGTCGACTCAACTGGCGTGTCCTGGTGCGACACGGTGGGGTCGAGGACGGTCTACTGCATTCACGCGGCCAAGGAGTTGGAACACGCCGACGAAAAGTTTGTGCTGCACGATGTGTCGATCGCGCTGTATGGGAAGAATGGCGACCGCAACGATCGCATCTACGGCGACGAGTTCGAGTACGACCAGAAGGGGGGGGTGGTGCGCGCAACCGGGCTGGTACACATCGATCTACAGTCGGCTGAGCCAGCAGGCGGCCGTGATTCCGCGGCCAGCGCAAAGGTGCTCCATGTGACGACCAGCGGGCTGGTGTATCTGGAGAAGCTGGGCGTGGCGGCGACCAATGAGTACATCGAGTTCCAGGCTGGCGCGATGACGGGGCACGCAACGGGAGCGGACTACAGCCGGGATTCGGGCGTGTTGACGATGCACTCGGCGGTGAGCATGAGTGGAGGGGCGGGCAAACGTGCGATGGTGGTGACGGCGGCGACGGCCGATTTCGACAACCCGCATCAGGAGGCCTTCCTGACCAACGCGCGGTACATCGCGCAAGGGCAGACGGTGGAGGCGCAGCGGGCGACGCTGCATACGCAGCCCGATGGAACGCTGGCGCGAGTGGAGGCCGAGGGCAATGTGACGATGCAGGCAAACGGCGCTACGGTGACGTCGCAACGGGCCGATGTGGCGTTGGATGCAAAGAGTCAGCCCGAGTTGGCTGTGCTGTCGGGAGGCGTGCACTACACCTCCGGCAAGCCGCTTCTGCAACGCAGTGGGCAGGCGGACGGGGCGACGATCGGCTTCGACGCGCAGGGACAGGCCAAACACGCGGTGTTTACGGGAGCAGTCCATCTCAGCGAGCGGACGCGGGCGACCGAGGCGGCGAAGGAGCCGTGGAGCACGCGCGATCTGACCGCGGCGAAGGTGGAGGCTGCGCTGTCGCCGGTGGCCGCGGGCCGTGGTGCGGGTGCGAATAAGCCGCAACTACGGGATGTGGAGGCGACCGGCAATCCGCACCTGACGATCATGAACAATGGAACGCTGGCGCATGCACATGGACGGGCGACGACGGAGCTTTCTGCCGACGATTTGAAGGCGCACCTGATCGCGGCGAAGGACGGGAAGCAGGCACCGTGGTTGGATACGGTGGTGGGACGCGGGAACACGATGCTGCATCAGGCGAGGGCCAATGGGGTCGATCAGACCTGCTCGGGCGAGACGTTGGATGCGAAGTTTCGCGGGGAAGGTTCGGGGCGCGCGGGCTCAGCGAACGGGAACGCGAAACAGAGCGAGGACATGGACGATGTGCAGAGCGCCGTGCAACTGGGGCATGTGACGATGACGCGCCGCGCTCCGGCGAAGAGTAGGGACAAGGCCGGGGCGAAGGTGGGGAATGCGCAGGAGGATGTGGAGCGCGCGAGTGCGGAGCGAGCGGCGTACGACGGCGATCTGGATCGGGTGACGCTCTCGGGTGGGGTTCAGATGAGCGACCAGACGAGCGTGTTGTGGGCCGATCAGGTGGTGATGTATCGCACGAGCGGGGACGCACACGCGAGCGGCTCGGTGAAGGTGAGCTATCTGGCGCAGGAGGGCGGGAATCAGCCCAGCGGGTTACGCGGGACGGCTCCTGGAGCTACGGCTCCGGCGAGCACTCTACAGCCTGCAACACCGGTTGAGCCGACTCATGTGGTTGCCGCAAGTGCGGATCTGGTGCGTGGGACCGGGGTTGCGACCTTCTACGGCAAGCCCGCGAGACTGTGGCAGGCGGGATCGCAGGTGCAGGCCCCAGTGATTCAACTGCAACTCGTCGAGCAGAGCGGGACCTGGGAGCTATCGAAACTGATTGCGCACGGAGATGCGACGGGCTCGGTGGGACAGGTGCGGACGATTCTGGTCCAGCAGCCCAGCCCGGATAAACTCGGCACAGCGAAGCCCCGCCCCGCGAAGACAGGCAAGCCCCTGTCCTGTAGCGCGAAGTCCGAAAGCACGAAGCCCTCAGCCGAGAAGAGCCAGCGGCTGCCGAGTGTAGTTCGCATCACCAGCGGCCAGCTCATCTACTCTGGCGATCTCCGCCAGGCCGAGTTTACCGGCGGTGTGCGCGCCGAGACGCTCGACGGCACCATTCGCGCTGCACAGGCCACGGCCTTCCTGCAACCCGTAGCAAAAGGCCTCGCAGCTTCAGCGCAGGTTTCTCCACAGCTTGCGGGCAAGGTCGAGCGCATGATCGCCACCGGCCAGATTCAGATCGATCAGCCGGGTCTCCGTGCCACCGGCGGGCGTTTGGTCTACACTGCCGCCGACGGCCTCTTCGTCTTGACCGGAGACGGCAAGTCGCCCCCGAAGCTGGTCGACTCCGAGTGCGGAACAATTACTGGCGCGGCGTTGCAGTTTCACACTGGCGACGAAAGCGTAGAGGTGACGAGCGTCGAGCCGGGCCAGCGCGTGCGTACCGAGACACGCGCGGGCAAAGATGCGACGATGGGGAAAGGGAAGTAGGGAGCACGATGCGGACGCTTGAGACCGAAGAGATCGGGAAGGCCTACGCCGGGCGGCAGGTGGTGCGCGGCGTGAACATGCAGATCGGGCAGGGCGAGGTGGTGGGACTGCTGGGGCCGAACGGCGCGGGCAAGACGACCAGCTTCTACATGATCGTCGGGCTGGTGCGGCCAGACACGGGGCGCATCGTGGCCGACGGCGACGACATCACGCGGCTTCCGATGTACCTGCGCGCGCGGGAGTACGGCATCAGCTATCTGCCGCAGGAGCCTTCGATCTTCCGCAAGCTGACGGTGGAGGACAACATTCTGGCTGTGCTGGAGGCGCAGCAGTTAAGCCGGGAGCAGCGGCGCACGCGGACGGAGAAGCTGATCGAGCAGTTCAGCCTGAACCATGTGCGCGAGACGATGGGATATGCGTTGAGCGGGGGCGAGCGGCGGAGAGTGGAGATTGCGCGCTGCCTGGCCATCGAGCCGGCGTTTATTCTGCTCGACGAGCCGTTTTCGGGGATCGACCCGATCGCGGTGCTGGAGTTGCAGGAGATTATCTTCGGGCTGAAGAAGAACGGGATCGGGGTGCTGGTGACGGACCACAATGTGCGCGAGACGCTGTCGGTGACCGACCGCGCGTACATCATCAACGAGGGAAAGATATTTCGAGCGGGAACGCCCGGAGAGCTTGGACGCGACCCCGAAGTGAGACGCATTTACCTGGGCGAAAAATTTTCCATGGATTGAGGCGCAGTCCGCGAGCGGGTGGGAGTGCTCGTTGCGGCGTGCGGAGCGATTGCATCCAATGTGTCATTGACTACGTCTATATGTCCTACAGGCCAGGAGCAATCGTTATTGCGCGTCCGTTGAGGCGTAGAGCTTACACGCTGCACGAATGCCGCGCGGCGTGTAGACTGTGGCCAAGTTACCAAGCAGACGAAACCAGGATGTGTATCGCTCCATCGGGTCAGTTCGCGGCAATAGCGCGAAACCAGGAAGCGTGAAGAGGTTGAAGGATTGTTACAGACGAAACTAAATTTGAGAGTTTCGCAGCGCCAGGTGCTGACGCCTGGACTGGTGCAGATGGTCAGCGTGCTGGCGCTGAACAAGCTCGAGCTGAAGGAGATGATCAACTCCGAGATGGTGGAGAACCCGGTGCTGGAGGAGGTCGAGGAGTCTGCCATCACGATTGAGGAGATGTCGGGACGAGAGGCTGAACGCGAACGCTCCGCCGAGGAGATTGCGAGCGAGGCCGAGCGGGAAGGGAAGGACGAGAAGGACCCCTTCGACGAGATCGACTTTGGCAGCTACTTTCAGGACTACCTGGACCCTGGGTTTCGCACTGCGTCCAGCTTCGAGGAGTACGACCGGCCTTCGTTCGAGAACTTTTTGTCGCAACCGAGTACGCTGACCGACCATCTGGAGTGGCAGTTGGGCTCGATGGTTCTGGCCCCCGAGGTGCGGATGGCAGCCGACCTGGTGGTTGGCAATTTGAACGAGGACGGGTACCTGACGGCCACGGACGAGGAACTGGTGGAGTCGTTGCTTGAGATGCTCGGCACGGCACGGACGGAGCCGATACCGTTCGAGCGCGGGTTGAAAGGACGGCCCGCATGGGAGGAACACCGCTCGGCGAAGGACGCGGGGCTTGATGTGGCTGCCTCCGGTTCGGGACCGACCTTCAACGATGCCAGCCGCTTCGGCGAGCGCGCGAAGTGCTTGGCGACGGTGCAGGAGGCGCGTGCGATTGTTCATAATCTCGACCCGCTGGGGGTTGGCGCGCGCGATCTGCGTGAGTGCCTTCTGATCCAGATCACCGCCATGCGCCGCGAGGCCGAGATGGTGAGGAAACGCGCCGATGAGCGTGGGGGCCAGCGCGCCGCCGGACTGTTGCACGATCTTGCGGACGCCGAGGCGGAGGAGATGAACCGGGCGGCAGGGCCGGTCTCAAATTCGTTTGGTCAGGAGGCCTTAAATGGCGCTTCGTCCCGCGATGTTGCTGTGCGGAGCGGTGTGGCGAGCGAGGGGAGTGGCGACGGCGATGTCTTCGAGATTGCGGCGCACATCATATCGCACCACCTGGCCCTGCTACAGAAGAAAGACATGCGCGAGTTGACGCGCAGTTGCGGCAGAGGCGTGGAGGAGGTGCAGGCGGCGGTGGACCTGATCCGCACGCTCGATCCCCGGCCAGGTCAGCGATACAACCTGAGCGAGACGCGGCTGATCGAGCCGGACGTTGCGTTCATCAAGCGCGACGGCGAGTATGTTGTGCTGATGAACGAGGAGGACATGCCCACGCTTCGCCTGAGCCGGGCATACCGCCGGATGCTGCGCGAGAAGACGACGGAGAAAGATGTGCGCGAGTACGTCAAGGAGCGCTACAAGTCCGCGATCCAGTTGCTGCGCAACATCGAGCAGAGGAAGAATACGATTGTGCGCACCTGCGAGGTGATTGTGCGCCGCCAGGCGGAGTTTCTGGAGCGCGGCGAACAGGGCCTGAAGCCAATGATGATCAAGGAGGTGGCCGAGGAGATTGGGGTGCATCCTTCAACAGTGAGCAGGGCCGTGGCCAACAAGTATGTGTATACGTCGCAGGGCGTCTACGAACTGCGCTACTTTTTCACCGAGGGCGTGAACGGGCCGGAGGGCGGCAATCTGCCGCTGGTGCTGCTGAAACGCAGAGTGAAGAAGCTGATTGAAGACGAGGACCCGAGAAAGCCTCTGACCGACGACCAGATTACGGGGGAGTTGCAGCGCCAGGGCATAAACGTCACACGCAGAACGGTGGCCAAGTACCGCGAAGACATGCAGATTCCCAGTACCCATCAGCGGCGCGTACGCTGATGGGGAGAGAGGAGCCGGTCGATATCGAACGCAGTGAATTGGGTGGAGTGAATCGGATGCAACGAGCCGGATGAGGCGCGGGACGCATCCAAGCAGATTGAATGGAACACATGAGGTGAGCGGATGGTCATCGAGTACACGGGAAGACAGACGGTTGTGACGCAGAAATACAAGGACCTGGCCGAAGCGGGGCTGAAGCGGATCAAGAAGATCGTGGGCGCGTCCGCAACCGCGCACGTTGTGCTGACGGTGGACAAGTACCGCAAGATCGCGGAGGTCACGGTGACCGAGGGAAGCCAGAGCATGGTTTCCAACTGCGAGTCGGCGGAGATGACAACAGCGCTGCATGATGCGCTGGAGAAGCTGGAGCAGAAGGCCATCCGGCAGAAGCAGAGGACATCCACGATCCTGCGGCATCCGCGAGCTGGAGAGATTCCGGCGGAAGACGTCGAGGTCACGGGGACCGTAACGGCAGCAGAAGAAGGCTGATTTAGAGCGGTTTCACCGCAACTGTTATCAGGCGGGGATTATGGAAGTGGTTTTTCTTGAGGAAAAACCACGCAAACGGTCTTCGCTTCTGTAAAGAGCTGCGGTGAAACCGCTCTAGCGGGACGAAGAGGAGCCCTTGGCTGAAGTCCACCGAAGCCATATTGGCGGGGCAAAAGAGGCGCGGACGTGTCCCTGGAGGGGGAAAACATGCCATGAATGGTTTATGTCCCTTGAAACCGGCTATTTATGGCATTCATTCGACCTTGCTCAGGACAGGCTGCGAAGCCTTATTCATAGACCAAACAAGGACATTTCGCAGTTTGTGAACCCGTGCTCTTAAGGAACCCCGGGTATTTTTCGGCTTGTCTAACCGATGTTTACTTAATTGCCGATAGAACATGCAGGAGATCGGCGCATGAGTTCCAACTGCCAAGTTAAGTGGAAAGTCGCGGCAGAGGGGAAACTGCGCTCAGCGTCGCCCATCCTACCGCCTGTGAGTTTGCCCGAGGTGGATTGCGGACAGTCCGGTTCTCCAGTCACACTTCACGAGTGGCTTGGGATGCTGCCAGCGATGGCTTTCCTGGAGCGCGGTGACGAGATTGCGGCAGCCAACGATCTGGCGCGGGAGTTTGCCGGCAGTAGCGAGAGCATGAAGACGGACGAGCTGCTGCTGGGCGCCTATCCCGCGGCGGGAGATGGGCGCCGGCAGCGCTTCGAGTGTCTGCTTGCATCCCACGGCGGCCCAGCCAGCAATGTTTCCGGAGTGGTGCAGGGATTTGCGGCCGCTGGTCCGGGGACCCGGCTGGTGTTGCTGATGGAGCCGCTGAAAGAGGATGCGGAGAGCATAGCAGGCGACGACAATAAGCGAAGATGCACCTTTCTGGAGGAGTTATTCGACTCGGCGTCCGAGGCCATGGTCATCATTCAGGGGAACCGCATCCTGCGCGTGAATCATGAGTTTTCGCGCATCTTCGGATACTCCAGCGAGGACTGCCTGGGAAGACCTTTGTTAGATCTGATTGTTCCCGAAGGCCGGTTGCACGAGACCGAGATGCTGATGCACACGGTTGAGTCCGAGGGCCGGGCGTCGATTGAGACGGTGCGGCGAGTCAACACGGGCGAATTGATGGATGTGTCTGTCGTCGTCACTCCGGTGCGGCTTGGGGCCGGCAAGAGCGGCCACGCGGTGACCTATCGCGACATACGCAAGGAGAAGCAGTTACAGGCCCGGTTGCAGTATTTGGCGCTGCACGATCCGTTGACGGGACTGGCGAACCGGGTGCTGTTTCTCGACCGGCTGACGCTGACCATGGCGCGGCTGCGGCGCAGGCCGGACCGCAACTTTGCGGTTATCTTTCTCGATCTCGACTGCTTCAAGCAGGTCAATGACACCTGGGGCCATGCGGCGGGAGACACGCTTCTGCTGGTTGTGGCCGAGCGCCTGCGCGCCTGTTTGCGGCCGCAGGACACGGTGGCGCGCTTTGGCGGGGACGAGTTTGCGCTGGTGCTCGACGAGGCTGGGAGCATGGAGGACATCGATTGCCTTGCGCGACGCATTCAACTCGATATGCAACGACCCATCGAGATTGGCCATGGAGAGGTTTGCGTCTCCGCCAGCATGGGAATTGTGTCCGGCTCGCTGGCATACAACGACGTCGAAGACATTCTGCGGGACGCGGATGCGGCGATGTACAGCGCCAAGGAGAAGGGCAGGGCGCGCCACGAATTTTTTGTGGCGCCGGCAACGTTGCCGCAGGGAATGCCGTCTGGCATACGGTCTGTGCCCGAAGCGGCATGAGACAAGCGATTATTGAAATGGTCTGAACATGGTGGGGTGCTAGGATTTCTGCATGGCGACGAAACGCGCTGCGAAGACAGGTAAGCCTGCTTCCGAGCAGGTCAACCATACGGAAGACCGTGAGCTGGTGATTCTGACCGGCATGTCCGGCTCGGGCAAGGACTCGGCGTTGAAGGCGTTCGAGGACCTGGGCTACTACTCGGTGGACAACCTGCCGCTGGAGCTGGTGCCGAGGTTTGCCGACCTGGTGAGCCAACCGCCGGAGATCGAGCGCGCTGCGCTGGTGGTGGATGTGCGCGAGGGGATACGGCTGGAGCGCTTTCCGGCGATTCTGAAGCAGGTGCGCAAGGTGCTGCCGACGCGGGTGGTCTTTCTGGAGGCCAACGAAGACGCTCTGGTGCGGCGATTCTCCGAGACGCGGCGGCCGCATCCGATGGGGCGCGACGAGACTGTGCTGCATGGCATTCGCGCGGAACGCAAGCGGCTCGACCCCATCCGCAACGTTGCCGACATCGTAATTGACACCAGCAAATTCAACGTGCATGAACTGCGCGCGCACATTATCGCGCAGTTTGAGCGCGCGGCGGGCGACCGCGAACTGATCATCTCGTCGACCAGCTTCGGATTCAAGAACGGCGTGCCCGCCGACGCGGACCTGGTCTTCGACGTGCGCTTCCTGCCCAACCCGCACTTCGTGCCGGAGTTCCGCAAGCTGACCGGGCGGCATCCCAAGGTGGCGAAGTACATTCGTCAGTATCCGCAGACGCAGGAGTTCCTGGAGAAGACGACGGAGATGCTGAAATTCTTGTTGCCGCACTACATCGAGGAGGGGAAGAGCTACCTGACGGTGGCGTTCGGATGCACCGGCGGACAGCACCGGTCGGTGTTCATCGCGGAAGAGATAAAGAAGCGGCTGGAGGCCGAGGGTTACCGCGTGAAGACGGCGCACCGCGACATGCCGCGCTGAAGGGCGCATTGATTCGGGCCGCTCCTTCTTCCGCAACACGTTTCGCAAAAACCAATAGAATGGCTACATGCGCGTGAATGGCGACGACAACCGGGGATGGACGGCATGAGGCGCGTCTGGCGGCTGCTGCGTTATGCGCGCCCGTACGCGCTCTATACGCTGGCGTCGGTGGTGCTGATGGCTGTGGTCGGCGCGATGCAGGCGCTGCGCGTTTTTCTGGTCAAGCCCATCTTCGACAAGGTGTTGCGGCCGGACGATCAAAGCGCCGACTTCCTGCTGTTCCGGTTTCCCTGGACGCACCATTTCATCGACATGCACTTTCTGGTGCCGACCCACTTTCACAATGCGTGGGCGGTGGTGGCGTATGTGCTGATCGTTTCCGCCCTTGTGAAGTCGGTGTGCGACTACACCGGGACCTACTTGGTGAACTACGCGGGATTCGGCATGATTACCGACCTGCGCAACAACCTGTACGACGCGATCCTACGGCGGTCGGTGGCGTTCTTCCAGAAGCACTCGACCGGCATGCTGCTGTCGACGACCATCAACGACATTGAGCGGGTGCAGCTTGCCATGTCGACCATCATGGCGGATTTTCTGCAGCAATTTTTTACGTTTATCTTTCTGATCTGCGTGGCCATCAGCTATGGCGGAAAGATGGCTTGGGTATTGCTGCTCTTCCTGCCGGTGGTGATCTCGTCGGCGCGGCGCATTGGGCATAGCGTGCGCGCCACGACGCGCAAGGGGCAGGACAAGCTGGCCGAGATCCAGAACATTCTGCACGAGACGATCACCGGCAACGGCATTGTGAAGGCCTTCGGCATGGAGCACTGGGAGACGGAGCGGTTCCGCGGTGCGGCGCGGCGATTGTTCCATGCAAATCTGCGCTCGGTGAGCGTACAGGCGATCAGCTCGCCTCTGATGGATGCGATTGGCGCGGTGGGGATTGCTCTGCTGCTGTTGCTGGGACGCGAGAGGATTTTGCACGACGGCATGACGACGGGCTCGTTCATCGGCTTCATCATGGCCGTGTTCATGCTGTACGATCCGGTGCGCAAGTTTGCGCTCTTCTACAACAGCTTTCAGCAGGCGCTGGGCGCGAGCGTTGAGATCTTCCGCTTCATGGACGCCGAGGACGATGTGGTGGAGAAGAAGCGCGCGTTCGTGCTCAAGGGGTTCAAGGAGTCGGTGCGCTTCGAGCAGGTGGACTTTGCGTACGCCAGCGGCGGCGAGGTGACCGAGGTGCTGCACGCAATCGACCTGAAGGTGAAGCGGGGCGAGGTGATTGCCATTGTGGGGCCGAGCGGTGCGGGGAAGTCGTCGCTGGTGAACCTGATTCCGCGCTTCTTCGATGTGACGGGCGGACGCATCACGATCGACGGGCACGACCTGAGGGACGTGACCATTGCCAGCCTGCGCAAACAGATCGGCAAGGTGACGCAGGAGACGATCCTGTTCAACGACACGGTGCGCAACAACATCGCGTACGGCCAGCCCGACGTGCCTCTGAGCCGCGTCGAGGAGGTGGCGCGAATGGCGCTGGCGCACGACTTTATTCTGCACATGCCGGAAGGCTACGACACCATGATCGGCGAGAAGGGCGTGCGGCTTTCGGGCGGCGAGCGGCAGCGGCTGGCGATTGCGCGCGCAATCCTGAAGAACGCGCCGATCCTGATTCTGGACGAGGCGACCAGCGCGCTGGACACCGAGAGCGAGGCGTTTGTGCAGGCGGCGCTGTCGAACCTGATGCAGGACCGCACCGTGTTTGTGATTGCGCATCGCATGTCGACCGTGCGCCGGGCGACGCGCATCGTAGTGATTGAGGATGGACGAATTACAGAGACGGGTACGCACGAGGAGCTGATGCATCAGTTGGGGACATACCGGCGGCTGTACGATCTTCAGTTCGATTCATCTGTGATTGAGCAACGCGCGGCGAATGAATCCGAGTTTGCCGAATCAGAGGCTTTGTAAGGAGAAATGTGAGTAAACAGCAAGCTACGACGAAGCAGGCACACCCCATTTATTCGATGACCGGATTTGCGACGGCGCAGTCGGCGACCGAGGACGACTTGGTATTTACACTGACGCTGAAGAGCGTGAACCATCGCTTTCTGGACCTGAGCCTGCGCCTGCCCGGCGACTGCGATGTGCTGGAGGTTGCGCTGCGTCGGCTGATCAAGGAGCGCGTCCGGCGCGGACACGTGGATGTGACGCTGCATCTGGACCGCCGCGCGCGGGAACAGACGCAGACCATTCAGCTCAACCACGAACTGCTGGCGGCGCACTTGCAGGTTTTTCATGAGGCGGCGAAACTGCACCACTTTAATGTGGAACCGGACCTGAACGAGTTGCTGCTGATGCCTGGCGTGCTCTCGTCCGAGGCGGCGGCGCCGGATGCGACGCGCGCGGCGGCGCTGGAGGCCGCGGTGATGGCGCTTATGCCGACGCTGCTGGACCAACTGAATCAGGTTCGCGCGGCGGAGGGAGCGGCCTTGGTTGCGGAGCTGCGCGCGGAGATGATGCGGCTGCGGGCGCTGGCCGAGGAGGCCGCGGAGCTGCGTACGGGCGCGCGGGAGGCGCACTACGAGCGGCTGCGGACAAGGATTGGCGAGCTGCTGAAGGCCGATGAAGCTGCGGCGGCGCAGGCGACGGAGTCGCGAGTGTTGGCCGAGGCGGCGCTGCTGGTGGAGCGGTCGGACATCGAGGAGGAGCTGGTGCGGCTGCGCACGCACATCGAGAGCTTTGTGGAGATGCTGGATGCGGGCGGCGAGCTGGGCAAGCGGCTGGACTTCCTGCTGCAGGAGCTGAACCGCGAGGCCAACACAATGCTGTCGAAGACCACCGGTGGCGATCCGGGGATCGGGTTGCGGCTGACTACGCTGGGCCTCGAAATGAAGGCCGAGATCGAACGCGCGCGCGAACAGGTGCAGAACCTGGAGTAGGGTGCTTTCATGGAGCCGAACTTACAGAAATCCAGCTTTTCGGTAAGTTCGTCCTTGCAGATAAGAACTAGCGGAGCGCCCACCTATCTCCTCACCGTTTACACTGCTTGATAGCATGGCAGGGATACTGTTTATCATTTCGGCGCCCTCGGGTTCGGGCAAGTCGACGCTGGTGGCGCAGGTGCGCACGCTGGTGGAGGGGCTGGAGTTCTCCATCTCGTACACCACACGCGCGCCGAGGGGATCGGAGACGGATGGGCGCGAGTACCACTTCACGGACCGCGCGGCCTTCGAGCGGATGATTGCGGCGGACGAGTTCATGGAGTGGGCCGAGGTCTTCGGCAACTACTATGGGACGGCGCGGCGGGCGCTCGACCACGCGCGGGCGGCGGCGAAGGACCTGCTGCTGGACATCGACGTGCAGGGCGCGAAGCAGGTGATGCAGCGGATGCCGGAGGCTGTGTCGATCTTTATCCTGCCGCCCAGCCCCGAGGTTCTGGAGATGCGACTGCGCAATCGCAGCGAAGCCGAGCACATGACATCGGAAGAGGTGATCGAGCGGCGGCTGCAGCAGGCGCGCAGCGAGGTAGAGCAGGTGTGGGAGTACAAGTACGCGCTGGTGAACGACGTGCTGGACCAGGCGACGGCGGAGCTGCGTGCGATTGTGCTCTGCGAGCGCGGCGAGGGCGACGGTGTGCAGGCGATGGCGGCGAGTTGCAGGACGGATGCGCGGCCGGCGCGGCTGCTCGCCGTGCTGGAGAGCTTCCACGTTGGGTGAGTTGCCATGTTGCTGATTCGCTGCGCTCGTACCTGAATTTGCAAGCGCCCGCTGAGTAACTGTGGAGTACAGCGGAATGTCCTGGCGGGACAAATTGACGCGGTTGGGGTAGATTGAAAGCATCTCCCGAGGTGCGAACGATGTCGAACGAGAATCCTCTCCACAACAAGTACAGTCTTGTAAGGGGTGCCGCGCGCAGGGCACGCCAGTTGCAGTCGGGCGCTGTTCCGCTGATGGCCACCAAGAGCATTAAGGCCTGCCGCGTGGCGCAGGACGAGATCAGCCAGGGGCGCGTGACCTTTGTGGTCAGCCATAAGCCGGAGCCGGAGCATGTGGCGCCCGAGCCGGCGGAGCAGGACCAGTAGCCGCCACTATGCAGGACGAGGGCGGAACGCAGGTGCGCGCATGGGTCGAGTACTTCCGTGACCTGGGCGTTCACGACTTTTATCGACGCGGAGAGCCGTTGCCGCAGGCTGCATGCGATGTGGACGCGGGTCCGGCAACGATGCACGCAGCGATGGAGAGCGGCGGATATTTTTCGGGCGATACAACTGCAACGCCGCCGATTGCGGAGACGAACTTTATGCCGCCACCAGCCAGACCTATCTCGTTCAACGACCTTGCGCCGATGCCTTCGGCGGCGATTCCGGCTGCGGAGCGCGAGGCTGCGCTGCGTGCGATCGAGGAGGAGATTGGCGACTGCACGCGCTGTCCGCTGGCCTACGCGGGGAGGCACAAGATCGTCTTCGGCGACGGATCGCCAACGGCGCGGTTGATGTTTGTGGGCGAAGGACCGGGCGCGGACGAGGACGCGCAGGGGCTTCCGTTTGTGGGCAAGGCGGGGCAGTTGCTGAACAACATGATTGGGGCGATGGGGCTGGCGCGGGCGGAGGTGTACATCGCGAACATCGTGAAGTGCAGGCCGCCGGGCAACCGCGTGCCGGAGCCGGCGGAGGCGAATACCTGCTCGCAGTTTCTGTTGCGGCAGATCGACGTGGTGCGGCCGGAGGCGATTGTTGCGCTGGGAGCGACCGCGGCGACTTACTTGCTTGGAGTGAAGCAGTCGCTCGGCTCGCTGCGCGGGCGGTGGCACAACTGCCGCGGCGCAAAGCTGGCGGTGACGTATCACCCAGCATTTTTGCTGCGCGATCCGCGGCAGAAGGCGGAGGCGTGGAAGGACCTGCAGATGGTGATGCGCGAGCTTGGGCTTACGCCGCCGGCGCGCAAGTAATCGGTGCACATCCTGGTTTCAAGAAGGCCGTTCGCGATGTCGAAGGCGCATGGGTCTTACCGCGCACTTCTCACATTAGAGGGAAAAACATTATCATCAAAGGTGCAACCGGCATCTAACGTGGATGGGTTTCGATCTGGCTGAGATTGCCGCTAATCCAGCATTGCAGCAACTGCACTCCGGTGGCGCGGTCAGTGAGCTGCAATCTGAAATTGGACCGGCCCATCTTTGCATGCTGCATGAATTGAAGGAGACTCGCTTTGCATTTGTTTGAATGCTTTGGGAAAGACCGGCGCGTGCCGGGGAAGGTCCTGGCCGGAGTTTTGTGTGTGTCGCTTGCGGCACTGATGGCAGGATGCAACAAGAAGGCAACCCCGGTTGCTGCTGCGACGCAGGCGACGACGGTAATGGTGCAGCCGGTAACGCTGGCGAGCGTGCCCAGCACGGACAGCTATGTGGCGACGATCAAGAGCCGGCGTTCGGCGACGATCGAGCCGCAGGTAGACGGCAACCTGACGAAGATCCTGGTGAAGTCGGGCGACGCGGTGAAGGCCGGCACGGTGTTGATGCAGATCAATCCACTGAAGCAGGTGGCAACCGTAGAGGCGCAGCAGGGAACCGAACAGCAATTGAAGGCCGTCTACCAGTATAACGAGACCGACCTGGCGCGGCAGACGCAACTGTACAAGGACGGCATCATCTCCAAGCAGGCGTACGACCAGGCGACGCAGGCGTTTGCGAACTCGAAGGCGGCGCTGGATTCGGCGGGGGCGCAGACCAGGACGCAGCGCGAACAGCTTGCGTACTACCAGATTCGCGCGCCGTTCGCGGGCATTGTGGGCGACATTCCTGTGCATCTGGGCGACTACGTTTCGTCGAGTACGACGCTGACCACGGTGGACGAGGACAAAGACCTCGAGGCGTACATCTACATCCCGACCGAGCGCTCGTCCGAGGCGCGCAACGGGCTGGCGGTTGACCTGCTGGATGTGAATGGAGCGGTGCTGGCGCATACCAGCCTCGACTTCGTTTCGCCCGAGGTGGACAACAATTTGCAGGGGATCCTGGTGAAGGCCCCGGTCCCGAAGGCATCGCAGCAACTGCGCAACGGGCAGATATTGAACGCGCGCATTACATGGAGCACGGCGCAGACGCCAACAGTTCCGGTGCTTGCGGTGACGCGCATCGGCGACCAGAGCTTCCTGTATGTGGCGGCGGCCCAGGGCGCGGGATATGCGGCGCACCAGGTCACAGTGAAACTGGGCGAGCCGGTGGGCAATTTGTATCCCGTGCTGGGCGGACTGAATGTGGGCGACCGCGTGATCCTGTCGGGGATCCAGTTCCTTCAGGAGGGCGTGCCGGTGATGCCGATGCAGGCACCGGGGCCGCAGGCAGGACATTGAAGGGTTGAGGTCTTGCCCTTGCGCAGGACAGAAAAGGTAGAGAGTTTTGGTTGAGTTTTTTATTCGCCGTCCCATCTTCGCCACGGTGTGCGCGCTGTTGATTGTGCTGGCAGGCGCGGTGTGCCTGCCCAGCATTCCGATCTCGCAGTACCCGCAGCTTGCTCCGCCGCAGGTCGTCGTCAGTTGCAACTACATCGGCGCGAACTCGCAGGATGTGGAGTCTGCCGTCACCATCATCTTGGAGCAGGCGATCAATGGCGTCGAGGGGATGCGCTATATGTCGTCGGCCTCGTCGAACGACGGCACCTCGACGATCACCATCACCTTCGAGACCGGGTACAACCTCGACATCGCGGCGGTCGACGTGCAGAACCGCGTGGCCACGGCCCAGGGGCGACTGCCCGCAGCCGTTACCAGCACGGGAATTTCCATCACGAAGGCGAACTCAAACTTCGTGCTTCTGGCCGGATTCATCTCACCCGACCACTCGCTGTCGCCCGACTTCATCCAGAATTATCTGGACGTTTATGTCACGGATGCGCTGAAGCGCGTTCCCGGCGTGGGCGATGTCATGGCCTTTGGCGGATACAACTACGCGATGCGGATCTGGCTGGACCCGACGAAGCTGGCCGCGCGCGGGCTTACGGCGCTCGATGTCACCAACGCTCTACAGGAGCAAAACATCGAAGTTCCCTCGGGACAGCTTGGCGTTCCGCCGTCCGATCCGAAGCAGTCGTACCAGATGTCGGTGCATGTGGCGGGGCGGCTCAGCGACCCGAGCCAGTTCGAGAACATTGTTGTGAAGTCGAACGCGGCGAGCGCGCCGGGAGGGGCAGCGACCGGCAATGGCTCCGGCGTGGTCCTGCTGAAGGACGTTGGACGGGCCGAAATTGGCGCGGAATCCTACGGTTCCGATCTCAAATACTCCGGAGGAAACGCCGTCGGTATTGGGATTCAGCAGCTTTCCAACGCTAACGCGCTTGACGTGGACAAGCGCTGCCGTGCTGTATTCGCGCAGCTACAGAAGTCCTTTCCGCCGGGACTGGCCGGCTTCGTCGCGGTGGATACGACCACGGTGGTTCACGACTCGATCAACGAAGTCGAGAAGACGCTGGCCGAGGCCATCCTGATCGTCATCCTTGTCATCTTCCTGTTCCTACAGGACTGGCGCGCAACGATCATTCCCGCCATTACGATTCCGGTATCGCTGATCGGGACGTTTGCGTTCATCAAGCTCTTCGACTTCTCCATCAACTCGCTGACGCTCTTTGGAATTACGCTGGCGACCGGGCTGGTGGTGGACGACGCGATTGTTGTGATCGAGAACGTGCAGCGGCATCTGGAAAACCAGACCGTTGCGGGGACCGACGAGCCCGTACACGACCCGCACAAAGCGACCATCGTCGCCATGGCCGAGGTGACCAGCGCGGTGATTGCGACCTCGCTGGTGTTGATCTCGGTCTTTGTGCCGGTCAGCTTCTTCCCTGGAACGACGGGCATCATGTACAAGCAGTTTTCGCTGACGATTGCGTTCTCTATCGCCATCTCGGCCTTCAACGCGCTGACGCTTTCGCCCGCGCTGGCTGCGCTCTTCCTTCGTCCAGATACGCATCCATCAGGGTTTATGGCGGTGTTTCTCGACCCGTTTGAAGCGCTGGTACTCAAGACGATTCGCGCCTACTCGATTGCCGTGACCTGGGTGGTGAAGTGGCGTTACGCGTTTCTGCTGCTTTTTGTCGCAGGGATGGGCGCGACGGTCTACATGTACAACCATGTGCCGACGGCCTTCGTCCCGGCCGAGGACCAGGGCTACTTCATGGTTCTGGTGCAGACGCCTCCCGGAGCCTCTCTGAGCTATACCACCGAATTCACCGACCGCGGCGGCGCTCTGATAAAGGCAGACCCGGATGTCAACGCGACGTTCGCGGTGACGGGCTTCTCGCTGTCCGGGGGAAACTCTCCCAACGCGGGCCTGATCTTCGTCAATCTGAATCCGATGAACGATCGGACAAAGCTAGGGAAGGGACACTCGCAACACGACGTTGTCGCCCGCCTCTCGCAGAAGCTGCTGGCGGTCCCCGGCGGGATTCTCTACGCGGCCGAGCCTGCCGCCATCCCTGGCATCGGCTCGGTCGGCGGCTTCCAGTTCATGCTGCAGGATGGCGGGCGCAATTCGTTCAGTGACATCGACCGCGTGGCGCATACGCTGGTCGGCGCAGCGCGCGACCCGGCCGCGAGGCTGACCAATCTCAACACGACCTTCACCGCCAACGATCCACAGCTCTCGGTGACGATCGACCGAATGAAGGCCGAGGCGATGGGCGTTCCGATGTCGCAGATCACCTCGACCATGGGGACGTTCATGGGATCGACCTACGTGAATGACTTCAGCTTCAACAGCCGCTCGTATCGCGTCTATGTGCAGGCCGACCAGCAGTTCCGGCGCAGCGCGGCCGATCTGCGGCAGTACTCCGTCCGCTCGAACGCGGGACAGATGGTGCCGCTGGACAACCTGGTCGCGCTCTCGGAGACCTCGGGGCCGCAGGTCATCAACCACTACAACATGTTCCGCTCGGCGGAGATCGACGGTTCGCCGGCCGAGGGACTCAGCTCCGGGCAGGGGCTGGCGAATATGGAGAAGCTGTTCAACAAAAACAAGCTGCCGGGCATGATGTTCTCGTGGACCGGCCTTGCGCTGGAGGAACAGGAGTCGGCGGGCAGGGCGATCCTGATCTTCGCACTGGGGCTGCTGGTGGTGTACCTCACTCTTTCAGCCCAGTATGAGAGCTTCTTTCTGCCGTTCATCATTCTGCTGGCGGTGCCGATGGCAGTGCTGGGCGCACTGGGTCTGGTGGCGGCGCGAGGCATCAGCGACGACATCTATGTGCAGATCGGGCTGGTGATGCTGATCGGGCTCTCGGCGAAAAACTCGATCCTGATTGTGGAGTTCGCCGAGCAGCAGCTTCATCACCACGGCAAGTCGATCGTCGAAGCGGCTATCATTGCGGCGGAGTTGCGGCTGCGGCCGATCCTGATGACCAGCTTCGCATTCATCCTGGGGATGCTGCCGCTGTGCTTTGCCACGGGCGCGGGAGCGATGGGGCGCCACTCGGTGGGAACCGCGGTGGTGGGCGGGATGCTGCTGTCGACCATCCTGAACCTCTTCTTTATTCCTGTGCTGTATGTGCTGCTCAAGACGGTACTCAGTCTGTTTTCGGGGAAGAAGAGCTTGCCTGGGCAGCCGCCGGCCGCGGCTGACTGAGTTCTGCGCTCAGAATCCGGGGCCGGAGTTCTATACAACTAAGGTGGTATGCCCCAGGGACTTCGGTGGGATGGGCTGCGCGCGAGGGAGGCGCGATATTGAGAGGGCCGGTGATTTCCATCCCGGTCGAAAGTTGAGACAACGACAATGCATGACGCGATAGTGACCTTGCTGTTCATGGTGATTGCGATGTTTCCATTATTTCTGTCGCTGCAAACCCCTGAGTAGAGCGGTTTCGCAGGGATGGGACGCATCGGAAAGATTGTGTAGCGCGTGGATTTCGCGTGAACCGCGAGGACATGCCGAGTCGAGACATGGGCTGACGACGCTCATGCGCCGGCAACGGGAATCGGATATTGCGGAGGCAACAAGAAGGCCCACATCTGAGGCGAGATGTGGGCCTTGTTGTTTGTGGCGGGTTAGAAGAGGAGCCTGAAGCCAAACTGGATCTGGCGGGTTGTGGCGGCGGAGGTGATGACTCTGGCGGTAGCTGCGTGGTGCGGCGTGTTCTCGCTATTGGCGGCAACAGCAGGGTGCGGCGGATTGCGGCAGAGAAGCAGATCCCTCCGCTGCGCTGCGGGATAACAAAATGGCAGGCATCATCGGGCAACTCCGTGGTTGTAGCTCCAGAAGACGAGGCCGAGAGTGATGAACGCGATGAAGAGTTCGCCGAGGACGCCGACGATCAGCGGCCGCCAGCCCTGGCCGACCAGGTCCTTGAAGTTCGTGCGCAGGCCGACTCCAGCAAAGGCGGGCAGGAAGGCCCAGCGGGAGAGGTTGGAAAGGCTGTCGAGCTGGGGGTGGGTGAAAAACCCTCCGGTGGCGAGGAAAGAGATGGCGAGAAATCCGAGGATGAACTTGGGAAACTTCTGCCAGAGGAAGAGCGGCTTGTTGGCGACGTGCTCGGCCTGGCCCTTGGACGCCCAGTAGACGGCGTAGCCCAGGATAACGAATCCGATGAAGGAAGAGCGCGCGGTCTTGGCGAGGATGGCCCAGCGGCCCGCTTCCGGCCCGAAGAGCGAGCCGGTGACGATGGACTCGGCCGTGTTGTCCACGGCGAGGCCGGCCCACATTCCATACGCCTGTTGGCCCAGGTGGAGGAGATGGCCGATGGCGGGGAAGGTGAAGAGCGCGATGGCGCCCAGCGTCAGGATGGCGGCGATGGCCGTCGAGGTGTCCTCCTCGTCGGGATCAATGGCGCCCTGCGCGGCCATGATCGCCGTGACGCCGCAGATCGACGAGCCGATGGCGAGCAGCGAGGTCAACTTGGGCGGCAGGTGGAAGATGCGTCCGAGCAGCGTCATTACAGAGAGCGAGAGAACCAGCTCGACCGCGACCAACGCCAGCGACAGCCCGCCAATGTGCAGAACGTCCTGCAACAGGAAGCGCGCGCCGACCAAAACGATTCCCAGCTTCAGCCAAAGTTCGTAGGTGGCGACTCCGGGGCGAAAGACGGCCGCGACGCCAAGGAAGTTCGAGATAAGGAGGCCAAGAATGATGGCCCAGAGGACGTACTCGATCTGCGGAAGCAGAAGATGGTGCTGTGTGCGCAGGACGGTAAAAGCGTGCTCCAGCAGCTTGCCCGCGAGGCCGATACCGAAGAGCAGCGCAACGCCGGGAAGCGTGGCGATCAGGCTTCCCGGTTTGAGTTGGGCTTCGGCGGCGATGGACATCGGAATGGCCTGCGTGGACATTGGGCGGGTGCCTGCGGATCGATGGAGTGCGAGGCCGGTGGGATTGGCTTGCGCGCGAAAAGCGGGGGCCCGGAGTTATGAGTTAGAAACCGATCTGGTGGATGACGCCAAAGCGGACGAGCGCGGCCAGCGCAAGGCCGATGCCGACGGCGAGCAGGTCAACATTGATGGGCAGCCGTTGTGTTGAGTGAGGCTTCGTCGGGCGGGTTCTGTCGGGGTTTTCCATAAGACTCCTGGGTGGTTCTGCTCTGTGGTTTGTCCTGCGGACCATTTGTATGGGGCACAAGGAAAAAGCCCACGAATCGCGCTGTGCGCCGATGCGTGGGCTCCTAATTTCAAAGGCTCGATTTCTATGTTCGCCTAGATGGGGGATCGACCAGCGCAGCAGCGGCTTTTGCCCATACAACAGAGGCAACAGCTACACTTGCAGACCGCGGTGTACACAAATCCCATGACTTGAGGTTACTGGCTTTGCGGTTTGGAGTCAAGCTTGAGCGGCAACAAATATTCCCGTGGAATCTATCTGTAAACGCAGCATGGCCGGTCTGCGATGATAGCCATGTCCGCAAAAACAGGGGGTTTAAAAGGGAAACCCACGCAGCGCGGTGGGGGCTGTTGCGTGGGTATTCCGGTAAAGCAACGAAGTGGGTGGACTTCGTTGTGACCGACTCAACCCGAAGGGAGTCTAGCCACTTGATAAGATTAGTGTGAAATCTGGATAGAGTCAAGCGGAAATGGTGGATATGTATTCCCAAAATGGGGTATCTTTCGCAAAAGGAAGATTTCAATGCGTGGGGAAGGCGATAGCCAGGGGTGCGCGGAGGGATTTGACGTAGACTTCTGTTTAGAACAATGACAAACAAACTTACAGCGACCGTGCTCCTGCTCGGGTCCCTCCTGGTTGCGCCGGCGGCGCGGACACAGAAGCTATCATCGGATGGGGCCATGCAGACCTTCAACTATCTCTCGGACCAATTCTTCTCTCAGGTTTATTTCAAGTTCTCGCCAACCAGCGGGACGGCGGCGGGACTGCATCAGTACGACACGCAGTTGGAGGACTACTCGGCCGCGGGGGTGGAACGCGAGGTTGCGGCGCTGAACGGATTTGAGAAACGCGTGGCGGCGATCGACCCCGGCGCGCTGGATGCTCCGGTGGCGGCGGACCGCGAGATTCTGCTCAACAACATTCATTCGGAGTTGCTGTCGCTGGAGGTGATTCGCGGGTGGGAGAAGAACCCCGACAGCTACTCTTCGGGGATTACCGGCTCGGCGTTCGTGATTCTGGAGCGGCCATACGCGCCGGCGAATACGCGGCTACGCGCGCTGGTGGAGCGCGAGAAGCTGATGCCGCAGGCGCTCGTGGAGGCGCGCAAGAACCTGAAGAACCCGGCGCGGATTTCCACCGAGATTGCGCTGGAGCAGATCGACGGCGACGTGAGCTTCTTCGAGAACGATGTGCCCAGCGCGTTTCTGAGCGGGCCGGACGCGGCGACCGATGCGGCGACGAAAGCGGAGTTCGCCAAGACGAATGCCGCGGTGGTTGCGGCGTTGAAGAGCTATGGCGCGTGGATGAAGACGGACCTGCTGCCGCGGTCGAATGGAGAGTTCCGGCTGGGCGCGGAGACATTCCAGAAGAAGCTGGCATACGACGAGATGGTGGACCTGCCGCTGGACCGGTTGCTGGCGGTTGCCTTCGACGATCTGCACAGGAACCAGGCAGAGTTTGCGCGCGTGGCGAAGCAGGTCGATCCGGCGAAGACCCCGCAGGAGGTGCTGGCGGAGTTGGCGACGATCCATCCCGCGCCGGGCGATCTGCTGAATACGTTTCATGGGACCTTCGATTCGCTGATCGCGTTTATTCGCGCGAACCACATCATTACCATTCCGAGCGACGTGCAGCCGACGCTGGAGGAGACTCCGCCGTTTGAGCGGGCGACGACGTTTGCGTCAATGGATTCGCCGGGGCCGTTCGAGACGCACTCGACCAAGGCGTACTTCAACGTAACGCTGCCGGAGAAGGACTGGACCCCGGAGCATGTGGCCGAGCACATGGCGACCTTCAACGAGGGGACGATCATTTCGACCAGCGTGCATGAGGCTTATCCCGGACACTATGTGCAGTTCCTGTGGTCGCCACGAGTGGAGAGCAAGATCCGCAAGCTGCTGGGAGCGAACACCAACATCGAGGGCTGGGCGCATTACTGCGAGCAAATGATGCTGGACCAGGGCTATGCCGCCGCGCCGGTGGATGCGACGATGGACGAGGTGAGGAAGGCAAGGCTGATCCGGCTGGGGCAGATTCAGGACGCGCTGCTGCGCGACGCGCGCTTCGTCAACTCCATCAAGCTGCACACCGGCACAGGCGAGCCGGGAGGGAAGTGGACGATCGAGCAGGCGGAGGACTTCTTCGTGAAGGAGGGGTACCAGTCGCGGGCAGTGGCGGAGGTGGAGACCAAGCGCGGGACGGGCGATCCGACGTATCTCTACTACACGCTGGGCAAGCTGGAGATTATGAAGCTGCGCGAGGACTACAAGCAGAAGATGGGCGCGGCGTATACGATCCAGGGCTTTCACGACAACTTCATGCGGCAGGGATTCGCGCCGATCAAGGTGATCCGCAAGACGATGCTGGGGAACGATTCGCCTGTGCTGTAGGAAATGGTATTTATCTATGGTAAAATGGCATTCATGAATGCCATTACCGAAATCGACAAAGCAGGTCGCGTGGTGGTCCCGAAGAAGTTTCGGGATGTGCTGCATCTGCGTCCGGGAACGCGTCTTCACCTCCGTCAGGAGGGTGAGACCATCGTGATTCAGACGGAGAGCAAGCCTCGCGGTCTTTACATGAAGAAGGGGACGCTGGTGTATGACGCGGGGCCGGGTCCTGCTTCGGACGCGGTGGATGAGGTCGCAAGGGCGCGTAACGCGCGGATGGAAGCGATCCTGAGCGACATTGCCAAGTGATCTTTGTAGACACAAGCGTGTTGGTGGCTGCGTCCACGGTGTTGGACAAGCGGCATGGTGCCTGTGTGGACCTCCTGGCGGTGGCGGATAAACGCGGAGGGTGCTGCTCGATGCATTCTCTAGCTGAGCTTTTCAACGTATTGAGCGGTCGCCCGTTACCGCTGCGCCTGTCGCCTTTGGACGCCGCAAAGGTTGTAGCTCATACGGCACAGCGTTTTGAGACGATCAGTTTGACCGCGCCCGAGTACGTTGAGGCTGTCGAAGGGTTGGCGCGCTTAGGACACAGCGGCGGCATGATCTACGATGCGCTGATCGTTGCCTGTGCACGCAAGTCGAAGGCAACTCGAATTTACACGCTGAACCAGAGACATTTCCGTCTGGTCGCTCCGGACCTCAGTTCGCGGATTATCGAACCTTGAAGCTGTGCGCCCATCAAGGTGGTCCGCAAGGCCATGCTGGGCAACGATTCGCCGGTGCTGTAGGTCGGTTCTATCCGGCTTTGAACATCTGCTTCATGCCGCGCAGGGCCTGCCGGGTACGCTCTTCGTTCTCGATGAGGGAGAAGCGGACGTGGTTGTCGCCGTGTTCGCCGAAGCCGATGCCGGGGCTGACCGCGGTCTTTGCGTCCACCAGCAGCTTTTTGGAAAACTCCATCGAGCCCATGGCGCGGAACTGCTCGGGAATCCTGGCCCAGACGAACATGGTGGCTTTGGGAAGGTCCACCGGCCAGCCGAGTTTGTTGAGGCCAGTGACGAGGACGTCGCGGCGGGACTTGTAGTTGGCAACGATGTCGAGGACGCACTGCTGCGGGCCTTCGAGGGCGGCGATGGCGGCGACCTGAATCGGCGTAAACGTCCCGTAGTCGAAGTAGCTCTTGATGCGGCCGAGCGCGGCGACCAGCTTGGGGCAGCCGACCATGAAGCCGATGCGCCAGCCGGGCATGTTGTAGCTCTTGGAGAGGGTGAAGAACTCGACGGCGATGTCCTTTGCGCCGGGGACTTCGAGGATGCTGGGCGCGCGGTAGCCGTCGAAGACCAGGTCGGCGTAGGCCAGGTCGTGGACGATGTAGATGCCGAGGTCCTTGCATAGCGGCACGAGGCGCTCAAAGAAGGCGAGATCGACGCACTGCGTGGTGGGGTTGGCGGGGAAGTTGAGGATGAGGAGTTTGGGGCGCGGCGTCATGCGCGGCAGCTCGCGCTCCAGGGTCTCGATCAGCGTGGCTTCGTCGGTGTCGTCGAGCGCGATGCTCTGAATCTTGGAGCCGGCGATGACCGGGCCAAAGATGTGGATGGGATAACTGGGGTTGGGGACGGCGACGGTGTCTTCGCTGTCGAGCATGGCGAGGCAGAGGTGGCCGATGCCCTCCTTTGAGCCGATGGTGACGATGGCCTCGGTCTCGGGGTCGAGATCGACGTCATAGCGGCGCTTGTACCAGTTACAGATGGCCTTGCGCAGACGGGGCACGCCGCGTGAGAGCGAGTAGCGATGGGTCGCGGTCTTCTGCGCGGCCTCGATCAGCTTGTCGACGATGTGCCTGGGGGTTGCGCCGTCGGGGTTTCCCATGCCGAAGTCGACGATGTCTTCGCCGCGTTTGCGCGCCTCGGCCTTCAATGCGCCGGTGATGTTGAATACATACGGGGGCAGCCGCGTCAGCCTTCTGAACTCTTCCATTCGTCTCCGCCAATTCTATTTACAAAGATTTGTATTCCATTTGAACAGCACTGGCCTGTGTTCACAAAGTCAATGCGCGTATGCAGTACATGATAGGGCAACTCGGCTCCGCTTTGCCGTCGCGCTACTTTGCCGTAAAGACGATCTTGATGGGCAGCGACTTCGGCGGGTAGCAGGAGGCGTTATCGCAGGCCTGATACCTCAGGGTTGCGTCCATTGCATGGTCTCCCTGCGTGGCCACGACCGGCAGCCGTATGGTGAAGTTGCCGGCGTAGACATCCAGCTTGTCGCCGGGAACGGAGGGGAAGCTGTAGGGCTGGCCGGCGGGATATATCGGCGCGCCGGGCTTGACGCCAGTTGCCGGTTCGAGGGTGAACGTGGTGGGAATCAACAGCTCGGACTTGGGCGTATGCGAGTTGATGTGGAAGCCTGGGATGATCTGGAAGCGAAGCTCCAACACGGCGCGGCGCGCGGCGGGGACGGACTGCGGCTCGGCGGCGTAGAGAACAGTGGCGCGGGGCTTGGCGGGCGTGTCCATGTTGCCGAGTTGGGCGCTGCCGAGTTGCGCGGCTGCTCCGGTGACGAGGGCAAGGGCCGCGATGGATGCGAACGCGCGGCGAGTCTGAATCAGGCGAGTCACTTTCATCTGCCACCTGCCGCGATGGTCTCTTTCACCATTGCTTCCAGTTGGTCTTTGGAGCCGAGCCCGGCGGTTACCTCGATTACCTTGCCCGTTTTGTCGACGTAGAACGACATGGGCAGCGCCTCGGTGTTGCTGAGGTAGTCTTTCTCGGCCTTGGGTGTGGAGAGCAGGATGGGGTAGGTAACGCCGAGCTTCTGCGTCTCTCTGGCGATGGCGTCCTTGCCGACCTCGGAGTCGTAGGTTACGCCGACGACCTGGAAGCCGTCGGCTGCGTACTTTAGGCTGAACTCCTGGAGCCAGGGCATCTCGATCTTGCATGGGGCGCAGTAGGTTCCCCAGAAGTTGACGACCAGCGGGCGGCCCTTGAAGTCGCTGAGCGAGACTTTCTTGCCGTTGAGATCGAGGAGGGTAAAGGCGGGTGCGGGCTTGCCGCGGAGCTGCGACTCGCCAGCGGATGAATCGCCCGCGGCCGCGGGTTGCGAGTCGGGGACGAGATCGACGCGGCGATTCTGCTGCTCCTGCATGGCGCTGCGGCGCTGGCGCAGGTTCTGCCAGCCGGACCACACGACGAGCGCGATTCCGGCGGACAGCATCAACAGCAAGATGGTTCTACGCATCACTTCGTGGAGATCCTTCCAGGCGAGCGGGAATCGCTTGCCTCCATCCTTCGAGTCTACCGTGTGTTGGACTGCTGCTGCTCCTGCAACATCCGCCAGCCTTCGGGAAGCATGTCGCCCTCGCTGCGGCAAGGCCGGAGTTGGGTGAAGCAGGAGAAGCGGTAGTCCAGCAGCAATGCCTGCTCGGATGGGTCCTCTTCCGGAGCGAACATTACGTTCAACCCGTGTGGATAGGCTTGCACCATGCGGTTTGGATGCAGATGGGGGAACTCCGATGCGCGCTGGTGAAACCGGGAGAACCCGCCGGACGAAGCCGAGAGATAGGGTACATAGTCCCCGGAGATGTTCCAATCCTCGACGGGCAGAGTGACCTGCACGCCGAACCACTTGGATGTGACGATGCCGTGTTCGACGGTGAATCCGGCGCGGGCCGCGGCGCCGCGCAGGCCAAGATGGCCGACCATCTTCGGCAACCAGTTTTTTACGCCCTTGCCGGGATAGCCTCCCAGTATTGGCGGAAGCGACTGGATGAGATTGATCTGGTAGACGCAGGATTCCGCGGTGCAGCTTGGCTTGGGGACACTCCACCGGCCCCACCGGGCCATCATCTTCTGTGCGTCCGGCCACTGGCTGCGATTCACCTCGAGCGAGCGGACGTCGGAGAGCAGCTTGCCAGCGCGCCAGCGGAGGAGCCATTGATAGGCTTCGCCCGAGACCCATGCGGCAGCGAGCAAAAACAGGATTGCGAGAAGAACCTGGCGAGATGAGCGGAGCATTGCGTTCATGAATAGAAGTAGAACACCGATGGCTTTGTGTAAGTCAACCCGCAATGGGATTTCGTGTGCCGTGGCTCGATGTTGAGGCCGTCCTCTGCTAGCATCGGAGTGGTCTCACAAGCGAATGGCGATCTCACCTCAAACACACCGCACGCACTCGTCGGAGATGGTCCGCACGGAGGCGCGCGCTCTGCTGGAACTGGCGATGCGGCTGGACGGGCCGATGGCCGCTCCGTTTGCGCGCGCGGTGGATCTGGTTGTGGAGACGGCGGGACGGGGAAATCGCGTGGTCCTGCTGGGAATGGGAAAGAGCGGACTGATTGCACGCAAGATTGCGGCGACGCTCTGCTCGACCGGGACTCCGGCTTGCTTTCTGCATCCGGCGGAGGCGCTGCACGGCGATCTGGGTGTGGTGGCGGCGGGCGACGTGGTGGTGGCGCTGTCGGCGAGCGGGGAGACGGATGAGGTGCTGGCGTTGATGCCCGCGCTGGCGCGGCTGGGCTGCGGGGTCATTAGTTTGTGTGGAGCAGGTGGTTCGACATTAGCTCAGGCGAGCGAAGTATGGCTCGACGCGGGCGTTGCGGCGGAGGCTGGCGAGCTGAACCTTGCGCCGACGGCTTCCACCACCGCGATGCTGGCGCTGGGCGATGCGCTGGCGCTGGAGGTAAGCCGGAGCCGGGGGTTTGCGGCCCAGGACTTCGCCGAGTTGCACGCCGGCGGAAGGCTGGGGCGGCGGCTGGCTCGGGTGAGCGAACTGATGCACGCGGGCGACGCGCTGCCACGGGTGGCAGCGGAGACGCCGATGGCGCAGGTGATCCACGAGATGTCGCACAAGAAGCTGGGGATGACGACGGTCCTCGGCGACGGAAATGCGCTGCTGGGCATGATCTCGGATGGCGACCTGCGGCGGCTGCTGGAGCGCGATGAGTCGAATGCGCTGGCGCATTCGGCGGGCGAGATCATGAATGCGCATCCGGTGACGGTTGCGCCGGAGGCGTTCGCGGGCGAGGCCCTGGCGTTGATGGAGGCGCGCAAGATTACTTCGCTGATCGTGGTTGCGCCGGGCGGCGAGGCTCTGGGCGTGGTGCATCTACACGATCTGTGGACGACGGCGCGAGGGTAATGCGGAAGCCCCACCCATCGCGCTCGAGCTGCGATGAATGAGGCTCCCGGTTGGAGGGGCGGGTTATAGGCCGTAGGAGATGCCGAAGGCGAAGCGGGCGCGGGCCTGCAGATCGACTCCGGGAGCGATTTTGCCCGCGGCCTGAAGGACGCCGAAGTCCAGGTTGAGCTTGTGCTTGGGCAAGGGGACGATGCGCACGGCGTAATCGACCGAGGTGGGAATGTCGAGGTTCAATGCGCTGAGGGCGGGGGCCTTGATCCTCTGCGGCTGTTGCGCGACCTCGGAGGCGAGAATGATGGTGCTCTTGCCGGGGCCGGTGAAGACGAAGCCGAGCGCGCCAAAGATGCGGGCGGTGAAGTCGGGAGCGTTGCCGCCCAGTCCCCAGAGGGAGGAGTTGGTGCCGCGCACGCCGACGTTCAGTACCAGCGGGACTTTTTTTGTCTGGGTAACGACCTTGGTTGCAACGGCGTAGATGTCTCCGTTGGTCTTGGTCTGGCCGAGGTTGCCGTCGCCCACGTTGCTGTCGTTGGTGCGCGCGATGCCTCCGATGGAGACAGCCGGGACCCACTTGGTCTTGCCTGCGTTCTCGGGGATGACATTGACCTTGGCGTGGAAGATGTTGAAGCCGTTGGTCCATAGCGGGCTCAGGCTGGCCGAACTGCCTGCCGAGTGGTCCTCGCGGGTGTAGCCGAACTCGATGCGCTTGGCGAGGCCTTCGGTGATGGAGACCGTGTTGAAGTCGCCGATGACCGGGCCGCCGGCCAGCACATGGTAGGAGATAACCGGGGCGCCGAGGCCGTGCGCGGGCGAGGCCGCTGTGGAGGCCAGCGGAGTGACGAAGATTCCGGTGGGACCTTCGTAGCCCAGGCTCTGCGCCTGCGCAAGGTGCGCCGCGAGCGAGAGGGTAAGCGCCAGAAGAAGCGATTGGAAGACACGGGGCCGGATGGAACGAACAGAGGCTTGCATACAGTATTTCTCCTTATCGATCTGGATGGGAATTTAGAGGAGTGACCATGCGACAGAACGATCCCAATCCAACGGGAACCAGGGAGAAACGAGAATGAGCCAGCCAGTGCGAAAGGCCCAGGGAGTTATCTCAATGGAGATGCTGAAAAGGTGTTGATCTTCCGTCGCGCAGAGAGGAGGTTGCTAGACGCAACAGCGACAACAGGCGGAGAGCCTGACGGACAAGATCAACTGTTTCATACAGTCGAGTATATTCCTGCTGACGGAAATGTCCAGTTGAAGGCCAGAGGGGAAGGCCCTGTGCATCACGTTGAAGTTGCGGTTTTACTTGGCTGCGGCGCGGCCCCACTGGCTATCGAGGAAGAGGTCGCGGGGGCGGAGGTTGTCGGGCTGGGATGCGGGCGTGGCGTCGAGGTGCATCACCTGCCATCCGCCGACGGCGTTGTAGGGGAGCCAACGGGGAAGGCCGGGACCGTTGGGGTCTCCTGTCGTCGATTTCGCGAAGTTGGTCCAGTACTGGCCCATCTGATCGGAGAGCGCGCGGTCGATGGGGCGGATGGCCATCTCCGGCCGAGAGTCGAGTGTGCCGAAGATGTACTCGATGTCGTCGGAGTGGAATGCGCCCTGGGCGATGGTGTGGTTGCGGTCGCCCGGCGAACCGAGGTCGAGGAAGTAACGGTAGACGGGTGCGCCGCCGGTCTTGACGTGCGCTTCGATCCAGGCCCAGGTGGAGAAGGCAATAAAGCGATCGCCCGCGTAGTCGTTGGCCGATTGCAGCGCCTCGGCGTCGCTGGTGGCGGGATAGACGGCAAGGAAGGCGGGTGCATTGGGGCCGAAGTCTTTTTGCGCCTGCGCGGTGAAGCTGGCGGCGGTGGGGTGGCCTGTGGCGCGGCTCTCGTTGGCGTTCCATCCGCCAAGCACGGGGATGTGCGCTTGCTGGCCCGCGGCATAGATGTTGGAGACGGAGTCGGGCAGGAAGAAGCCGTCGATGACGGGGGCGAAGCGCGGGGCCTGGGTGGTTTTTAACATGGCCTTCTGCAGCAGCTCGTCGGCGGTGAGAGAGCGCAGGTAGAAGAGGCGGCTGGAACCGAAGGCGCGTTCGGCCCAGGCTGTGTCATCGTGCTCGGCCTGCTCGCGCGATGGCAGTGTCATGCTGAAGCTGGAGAAGATTGCGCCACTCTCGCCGATGGCTTTGGCAAAGAGACCTTTGGCGATGGGGGAGGCCATCTGCGCGCTGACTGCCTGGGAGCCGGCGGACTCGCCGAAGATGGTGATGTTGGCTGGGTCGCCGCCGAAGGCCGCGATGTTGCGCCGCACCCAGGCGATGGCCGCGGTCTGGTCCATCAGGCCGTAGTTGCCGGAGGCGTGGTTTGCGGATTCAGTGGTCAGTTCGGGGTGGGCCATGAAGCCGAAGACGCCCAGGCGGTAGTTCATGCTGACGACGAGGACTCCGCGATGGGCGAGGAATTGGCCGTCCTGACGGTTCTCCGAAGTGCCTCCGGTGGTATCGCCGCCGCCGTAGATCCAGACCATTACGGGCAGCAGCGCGGGATGTTTGGGCGCGGGCTTGGCGGTGGCGGGGACGGGCGCCCAGACGTTGAGGGTGAGGCAGTCCTCGCTGGGGCCGGGATCGTGGAAGACCATGTCGGGATAACTGCCGGACTGGAAGCAGTGCGGGCCGAAGTCGCGGGCGAAGAGTACGCCCTTCCAGCGGGCCACGGGCTGCGGCGGACGCCAGCGCAGATCGCCGACAGGTGGCGCGGCGAAGGGAATGCCCTTGTAGGCAATGACTTTTTGGTCGGCGGTAAGGACGCCCTGCAGCTTTCCGCTGTCGATCTGGACAGGACGGGGCAGCAGCACCTTTTGTGCGGAGGCGATTGCGGCGGCGGAGAGAAAAACCGCCAGCAGACTGATTGCGGTGTTGTTCTTGATTCGGCGTGGAAGCATGAGTACATCTCCGTTGGCAACGTTATCACAGGGGGGAGTGGGCCGGTTTGGCTGTTCTGCCAATTCTGTTCGCCGGTTGCTTCGCAATCGAATTACAGCGTCAAGGCAATCGGAAGATCATCGGCACTCATTCGAGTTTGCTCGGGAGAGGCCCGGAAGCTGTGCCCCTCCGGCCCAGCCGCACTGGAATTGGCGCTGCCCAAAATTGGGCCACAAATTGTTTTTCTCCTGAACTTGCCACGGGAGAGCGGGATTCCTATAATCAGCAACAAGTGGGTCGCAACTGTTCCTGCGGCAAAGGGGCAGACTGGTTCCACGCACCAAGCTGAGAACCATCCTGACCTCCGGAACAACCGGGCGGCAGGAAACTTTGAATTAATTGAGGAGTCTTGAATGAAGAAGGTCGTCTTAGCCTCTCTCCTGGCGAGTGCCGTATTTGCATTGGGTCTTTCTTCCACGTTCGCCCAGACTCCGGTTCAACTGGGCTCACAACAAGATAAACCGATCCAGATGGGCGATGCGGAGTTGACTCTCTATAACAACGCCATCGGCCAGAGCGATCCAAAGGCCAAGGCAGCGGCCGTCGAGGCGTACCTGACCGCCTATCCGCAGTCCGCCGTCAAGCAGCCGATGCTGGAGATCCTGATGGCTGCCTACGGCGCGATTCCCGATATGGCCAAGACGCAGGACGCCGCCGACCGCATTCTTCAGGTGGACCCCGGCAATCTGCGCGCGCTATATGCCGAGGCGCTGATTCGCAAGGCAAGCGCCGACGCTGTGACGGACCCCGCAGCCAAGCAGGCCGCGCTTGATGTTGCCGCCGGATATGCGCAGAAGGGCGTTGTCGCTCTGTCCGCGCCCAAGCCGGCAACCATACCGGACGCCGACTATCAGTCGATCAAGGACGCTGCGACCCCAGCCTTCTACACTGCCATTGGCTTTGCGGCCTTCAACAAGAACGACAACGCGACCGCTATCGACGCCTACAAGAAAGAGCTTGCTTCGGTTCCTCTGGCCGCCACCAAGACGCCCGGTTCCGTTCTTATGGACACCTTCTACCTTGCCGAGGCATATTCCCAGTCCACCCCGCCCGACCTTCTCGACTGCGCCTTCTATGCCTCGCGCGTTGTTGCCTACGCCCCAGCCGCATTGAAGACTCAATTCTCCAATTACGCCAATTATTGCTATAAGAAGTACCACGATGGTATGGATGGATACGATGCGGTTCTGGCCGCCGCCACAGCCAATCTGAACCCGCCCGCGGGGCTGTTTGCATCGATCAAGCCTGGTTTGACCAATGCGGAAAAGATCCATAACTCGATCACCGGCACATCCGATCTGGCTACCCTTGCCACCGAAGACAAGGAGATGGTCTTCCAGTTTGGCTCGCCGGACGACGCCGCGAAGGTATGGGACTCGATCAAGGGCAAGTCCGTGGAGATTCCAGGTGCGCTGGTCGTCTCGTCCTCGCCAACCGTGCTGAAGGTCGCCGTGACCGACGACGCCAAGCAGTCCAATCCCAAGACCGCCGACTTCACCTTCAACATGACGCCGCCCGAGGATATCCCCGAACTCAAAGACAATGCGACCGCCGTCCAGAAGGCTGCCTACAACAAGGCAGTCGATGCGGCCAAGGCGAAGGCGGATGCAATCGCCGCGGCTACCGCCGTTGGACAGACCGTCACCCTCACCGGGACCTACGACTCCTTTACCCCCAACCCAATCCAGATCGTCATGAAGGATGGCGAGGTGGTACTAGCCAAGGCCGCGGCAAAGCCTGCGGCCAAGCCCGCAGCCAAGGCGGCTGCTCCCGCACACCGCGCCGCTCACAAGTAAGCCGATAGAGAATCCGCAGCAAACGAAGAGGCAGCCATTCGTGGCTGCCTCTTCTGCGTTATGACTTCAATAACCATGTGTCCCATTCACGGCTATGAGTGGGAGAAGCCATGCCACTACGCTCCGCTTGTCAGCCATCGCAGCGCGTTGGCCAGGAAGCGGGCTTGGAGGACGGGATGCAGATCTGGGATGCGGTGGTAGAGGAGTTTGCCCGCGCCGAGCCGCGCGGTGAAGGTTCCCGCGCCGATCTGGCGGGAGTGGTCGCGCGAGTAAGCCGCGACAATCTCGACCTCGGCGCCATTCGGTGCGCGGTCGATGAGCAGGCCATTGGCCTCGCGTCCGCGCGCCTGGTAGTGGATGCCCATCGCCTGATCGACGGGCAGGCCGTCGTAGAGCGGGTGCTTGCGGACGAAATACCAGTTGCCCATCCACGGCGCGCGCAGGTCGCCGACCGCTCCGCTGTAGGTGAAGGCGCCGGCTGCGGCAAGCTGCTTGGCTACGCCGTCTGAGAGCGCGTCTGTCTGCGGAATCGCCAACAGCGGCGTGCCCGCGCGCACCGCGTCGAGGATTCCGTCGGCCAGCGCGCCGACGCGGGGCGGGCGTGCTGCGGTTAAGGCTCCGCTGGGCTGCGCTTCCAGACCCGTGGTGTCGCCCGCGTTTTGCGTGGCGGCGGCTCCGGTGACGAGGCCGGAGGAAATGATCGCGGCGTACTTTCCGCCAGCGACAAAATCGACAATATTGAAGCAGGACGCGCCGCCAGCCGAGACGAGTTGTTTTCTCAAAGCTGGAGTGATGCCACTGATTGCAACAGTTTTTCCCACTCTGCAAAGAACTTTAGAGAAGTTCGATTCTGTCACCCAAATCTCCTTCGTCTGCGTGGCCAGCGGCGCGGAGGAGAGTGCGAACTTGAACCGGTACAGGCCGGACTCGGTAAGCGGCGGCGTGACAAAGGCCTCCTTCACCAGATACGAAAAAACATCGGGCGATTGCGCGGGGGCAGGGAACTCGCCGAGCGAAAGCAGCTTGCCCGAGGGCGTGACTGCGGTAAAGGTGAGCGCGCCGGGGGCGGGCTTCACCGTGTCGTTGAGCAGGAAGAGGTCGAAGGTTGCAGGCTGGCCGAGCGCGATGCAGGTGCTCCGCTGCTTGGCGACGGGGCGCACGGGCAGCAGCGTCGCGGCGATGGGCGCGGGGTCGGATTTGAAGTTGCGCAGGTTGTCGACGATGCCGGAGTGGTTCTCAATCGCCGTGCTCTCCCAGCCGGAGATGGCGCAGAAGTCGAGCTCATCGCTGATGCGCGCGTTCTCCATGTAGTTCTGCCAGGTGTCGTAGCACTTTTTGCCGAGGGAGAGCCATAGCTTCTCGGTGGCCGGGAAGGCCCTGCGAAATCCCCAGCGGTCGATGAACTTGTCGTACGCGGCGAGAATCTCCTGGTGGTCGCGCAGGTCGTAGCTGGTATTCGCGGGCTGGTTGCCGATGCCGGTGCCGCGCGGGTCGGCCAATTCGTGCAGCATCAGCGAGTGGTTGTCGGGCGTGGCGCAGCCCTCCATCTCGCCAAACTCGGAGATTGCCTTGCGTTCGGGCGACTTGTAGGTGAATTCGGTTGGGGATTTATAAAACTCGTCGACCCACTGGTCGCCCGCGCCCTGGTGCTGGTTCCACCAGCCGCCCCACTGCTCCTCGTCCGAGCGATGCAGCTTGGGGTCGTAGGGGGCGAACCAGGCCTGCGCGGCGGCGCGCGGAGGCGCGACAAATCCGTCGTTCAGCACGATGCAGCGGCTTGGGTCTTCCTTGCGCATCGCCTCCAAAATCGCGATGGTGTCGGGATTCTTCAGGTCCGCGCCGATCTCGTTCTGCACACAGTACTCGATGACCGACGGATGCGAGCGGTAGGCCTTCACCATCTCCACGCACTTTGTGAACATATATCGCTGAGCGAATTTGTCGGCGGGGTCGGTGGGCTTCTCCATCACGGTTCCTGGCGCGTTGGCCTGCGCGCCCGAGGGCAGCTTGCCGATGGCCATCTTGCCCGCGCCCGGCTCCATGTAGCGCAGCAGGCCCAGCCGGTCGTGCGCGCGCAACACATCCTCCTTGGCCAGGTTGCGATGGAAGTTGAGGCAGGTGAGGTTGAGCTTCTTGGCCTGCGTCACCTCCTTTTCCGCCAGTTCCGACGTGGGCCACATCCCGTTGATGCCCCAGTATCCCCAGGAGATCGCGGTGTAAATCTTCGTGCGACGGCCATTCAGACGGAAGATCGCATTTGTGCCAACGCCTTCCGGCGCGAACCAGCGGAAGCCGAAGGGAATGGTGCGCGTGTCAGTGCTCCCATCGGCGGCCCTCCAAGTTAATCGAAGGTGATAAACCTTTGGCCCATTTAACTCCCATAGCGATCCATCAGACACAGTGAAATGATACGGAAGAGCCCAGGGGGTCAAGATAGCTTGCTTGGGCAAGCGTTCAAAGTTCTCCTTGTTGATCTGTTGCTGCTCTTTTGAAGTTGCTATTTCGGTGACACCCATGGCAACGCGCTCGTCCCAGCTCTTCAGGCTTGCCTTTGTCTCTGGGTCGATCACATCAAAGTGCATGGTTCCAGTTGGAGATGGAATGGTTGAGCGGTTATATTGCTCAATGCGGAAGAATGCGGTTGCCGTTCGTGGATCAGCGGTATTTAAAACCCATGCTTCCTTGATGCGATCTGTCTTATGCGCGGAGATTGTGATGCCGCGGTCGAGTCCACCGAAGCCATGTGACCGGTAGAGCTTGACCGCGCCCCACTGCGCGTTGAGACCATCGACCCAGTCGTAGCGGCCGAAGGGGTTGGTGATGCGGATGGCGAGCAGGTTCTCTCCGCCGGGGTTGGCGGCGGCGGTAAGGTCGGTCTCGAAGGGCAGCTCCTCCATGATGGAGTAGCCGACCAGCTTCTGGTTCAGGTAGACCTCAGCCCGCAGATGCGCTCCGCGAATGTGCAGAAAGATGCGTTTGGCTTTCATCGAAAGCGGAATGTCGATGGATCGAGACCACCACGAGACGCCAAGATACGCACCGTTCTGCGGAATGGGATCGTCGGCGGCGTAGCGGTACTCGTCCGGCGTGTAGCTTCGCGGCTTGCCATCGTCTCCCGCTCCGAACTTCCCCCAGAAGTGCTGCTCCACAGTCCCCGGCAGCGTCACCGGAATCCCCGCTGCGTCATTCAGCACGGGCCACCCACCGGTCGGCGCGTTCACCGGCAGCGGCTCGCCCGCGCCCAGCAGCGTGCCGCTCGAGTCGCGCGTCACGTCTTCGGGCAGAAAGATCGCGTCGTCCTTCCACGCGGCCTTCTCGTCAATCCACAGCCGCCAGCCCTCGTCGGGGATAAGCGTGCCATTCTCCGGCCATGCGTCTGCGTGCTCGTGCGTCTTTGCCGCGCTCTGCGCTCCGGCAAACTTCACTTGTGCGGCGATGGTTGCGGCTGCGGCGGTCTCGATAAAAGCCCGCCGGCTTAACGTCCCTTTACCCACGATTCCACCTCATCCACGATCAAACTTCCCAGACCTAATATGTAGTCAGAATCACGTGCAACACCTGCGGTAAGCTCTTAAAGTTCAAACCGTAGTCTGTCTGGTCGCCATTCCATATCCGCGTCATCTTCCACTTGCCATCGACGTAGGTTCCTTCTTCCACGCGTATGTACGCGCGATGCTTGCCGCCGGCGGCGTCCGTGAGACGAAAATCCACGCGCGCCGACACGCCGGTTACCAGGAACTCATCCGGCCCCAACTGCGCAATCAACGCCCGCCCCGTCGGGTCCGAGTTCGGAGACGGTGCAGCCCCTGGGCGCATTCCGCCAAACTGAGGCTGCCCATATCCCACGGTTGCCGTCCACGGCCCGAACACCAGCGTCTGCGAACGCACCGCCGGGTCCTCGGCGACGGCCTGCACCTTGCCCTCGAAGTTTAGCTGCGCGATCTCGCGGTCCATCGACCCAAGCAACTCGTAGTCCAGCGCGAAGCCATCGATCAGTTTGTCGTCGATCTGCGCCGCGCCCAGCGGAGCATTTGCATATCCCGTAAAATCCATGCCGAACATTGACCAGCCAATCGCCCCATGCCCCAGCGCCGCAAATGGATAGCGCGCGTACTGGGCCGAATTGCCGCTCTCCGGCACAAACAGAGCATTGTCCTTGCGCGCATAGGTGTTCAGTATCTTCTCGTACTGCGCATACTGTGCCATATAAATATCCGGCGCAACCAGGTCCAGCGACGGGGCCGTCGCCTTCCATATATCCAGCACATGGTCCGTCATCGCGGGCCACGCCAGCCGTCCCTCGCGCGGAGCGCGCAGCGGGTCTTCGAGTGAGTGGTTCAGATATAGCGGCAGACCATACGCCGCCTTACCCGCCTTCGCTATCTGCTCGATGTAGCGCGCGATGCACCATGTCTGAAACGTGTTCTCCGCCTCCAGGCCGAACGCCTCGGTCCACGTTCCCGGCTTCACGTGCATCGCCGCGGCAAAGCCCGGCGGCACCTGTCCCTCAAACAGCTTCGTAGCCTCGGGCGAGTAGTCCCGCCGGCTGCCGTATGCGTTGATCTCGTTCTCCACCTGCAGCATCAGCACGGTGTGTCTCGGATCAGCCACCTTCAAGTGCCGCATCAGCGCGACGAACGCGGTTTTGTCCGCCTCCAGCGTCGCCTGTCCGAAGGGCGACATCGTGTCTCCCGGCGCGCCGTTCTGACCCGTAACCCGCGGATACTCCGCCGGATCGCGCTTCACCCACTCCGGAGTGTAGTGCATCGCGCCATTCTTCCATGTGCCAAACCACAGCAGCACCAGATGCACCTTGTGTTGGCGCGCCCCCGCCAGAAGCGCATCGACGACGGAAAAGTCGAACCGCCCTTGCGACGGCTCCATCTGCTCCCAGTACACCGGCATCTCCACCGTATTGGCGTGCAGACGGTCCACAGCCGGCCACACCTTGGGCAACATGCCTGGCCACGCGCTCGAATTATTTACCTGGTCGCCCAGCATCAGGTACGGCGCGCCATCCACCATCAGCGCCCAGCGCCCGTCCTTTTGGACGACGCGCGGCATCTGCGCCGCCCCAGCCTGCGCGCCCGGTCGCACCGGCCCCTGCGCAATGCCCAGGCTTGCAAACAACACAGCGACACTCAAGAACACACAACGCCGAAAGCCAGTCTTTTTCATGCACAAATCATACCCGGTCTTGTCCGTGTCGATCCGCGATAATCCGCGGTTGGCTTTTCGACCCTCATTCGCCGAGCATAATGCGCTGGATTGCGGTGGCGCGGCCAGTCCCGCCGTCGCAGGCGATCAGCGTGGCGCACATCTTCGGGTTGGCCTTGGCGGCCTCGAATTTGGCGGGCATTCCGGTGAGGAAGCGGTGCAGCACCAGCTCCCGCTCCACGCCAATCACCGAGTCGAATGGCCCGCTCATGCCAACGTCGGTCTGGTAGGCGGTGCCCGAGTGCAGCAGGCGCTCGTCGGCGGTGGGGATGTGGGTGTGCGTGCCCAGGACGGCGGTGACACGGCCGTCGAGGAACCATCCAATGGCGACTTTTTCCGACGTGGCCTCGGCGTGGAAGTCGAGCAGGATGACCCTGGCTTTGATCTTCGACAGCATCTCCGTGGCCATGCGGAAAGGGTCGTCGCAACTGGACATGAAGACGCGGCCCTGCAGGTTGAGCACGGCGTACGGCTGGCCGGTGGGCAGTTCGCCTTCATACACGCCGAAGCCGGGCGTGCCAACCGCGTAGTTCGCGGGCCGAAGAACGCGCCGTCCGCGCCCGTGCGAGTCCTCGGGGACGGCCATGTACTCGAAGATCTCCTTCTTGTCCCAGATGTGGTTGCCAGTGGTGATGACGTGCGTACCCATGTCGAAGAGTTCCTCGGCGATGGAGGGCGTAATGCCGAAGCCTCCGGCGGCGTTCTCGCCGTTGATGACGAGGAGATCGACCTCGTTGGTCTCCATCACATGGGGCAGATGTTCGCGGACGATGTGGCGGCCGGCCGAGCCAAAGACGTCCCCTACAAAGAGAATATTCACATGAGAAGGCTAGCACGACGGGGTTGTGCTTCGCAGCGGGTACGCGCAGGAGGGCGTTGGGCCGGAATGCAGCTCGTTTGCGCTTGAATCTTTGCGATTGTGTGCGGCGACAATTTCGGCGGTAGTCGGGCTAGCCGTCTGTGTGATAGCTTGCTCTGCATGGCAAAGAGCGGTCGGTTCGGACTCAGTCTACGGATTCTGATGGTGCTGGCTGCGGAGCCGGACACGATGCAGCCCTCGGCGGCGATTGCGGAAAAGCTGGCGGAGAGCGCGGTGATGGTGCGCCGGTGTTTTCTGCTGTTGCACAAGAGAGGCCTGATCGAGCAGCGCAAGGGACCAAATGGCGGAGCGAAGCTGAAACTCGCGGCCAAACAGATTGGAATCGGCGACATCTACTCCGCCAGCGAGGGCGAGTGGCTGGCACACGACGAGCCAGCCATTGCCGGGCTGCTGAAGCGTGTCCGCGAGGACGGGGTGCAGGCAATGAACGAGACTACGCTGGCCCAGGTGCTGAAGCGCATCCGCAAGAATGCTCCCGATGCGAAGGCTGCGGACGGCGCGGCCGTCAAGACGTAGACCACAGCGTAGAGCTGACGGCCTGCGCGCAGAGACCTATGGCTCCGCGACTACTTCACCAGCAGCTTGCGGATTGCCTGTAGTTCGAGGCGGCGCTTTGCCGTGCTGCGGGGATAGGACATCTTGAGGTCGCAGAGCACATCGAGGACAATCTGTGAGACGATGAGCCGCGCGTTGTCCTTGTCGTCGGCGGGGACGGCGTACCAGGGCGCATGGCGCGTGCTGGTGGCGCGCAGGCAATCCTCGAAGGCCTCCTGGTAACGCTTCCAGTACGTGCGCTCGTGAATGTCCGCGAGGCTGAACTTCCAGTTCTTCTCCGGCTCGTCGATGCGCTCCAGGAACCGCCTTTTCTGCTCCTCCGCGGAGAGGTGAAGAAATATCTTGACGATGCGCGTGCCGTTGCGATGGAGGTGGTTCTCCATATCGACGATGGAGCGATAGCGCTGCTTCCAGAGGTCCTTGTCGTCGCGCAACTGTTCGGCGAGTCCCTCGTTGCGGAGCAGTTCGGGATGCACGCGGACGGCCAGCACCTCCTCGTAGTACGAGCGGTTGAAGACTCCGATCCGCCCGCGTCCGGGCAGCCGCTGCGTGGAGCGCCACAGAAAATCGTGCTCCAGTTCATCCGCGCTCGGCTGCTTGAAGCTGGAAACCTCGCAGCCCTCCTGGTTGACCCCGGACATGACATGGCGAATCGCGCCGTCCTTGCCCGCGGCGTCCATCCCTTGAAAGACCAGCAGCAGTGCATAACGGTTGGAGGCGTAGAGAAGCTGCTGCAACGCGCTCAGGTGCTCGACATGCTTCTCCAGGAGTTGCTTATATTCCTCCTTCGAGGCGCAGATGGGCTTGCCGGTCGTCGGCCATTTTTTGAGGTTGACCTTCTCGCCGGGACGTACGCAGAATTCCTTTGTATCGATCTTCATCGTTCTCCCTCTTGTCTCTGCAACTGGTGGCTTTGAGGCAGTGGAACGCGCTTGGCATCCGCAGCCTTGTCCATATTTGGATGCGTCTTTCTCCCCGCGCGCAGACTGTCAGGAGAAATCGTAAGCGCGGCGCCCGGTTCGAGTTGCATGATCGAGCGACCTCATCTGCCAATCATGCAACTTGCGACCGAAGCCGGCGTTCTTATCGCCGGCGCTGGAGTCGCGGGCCGATATGCGCGCCTACTGCACGATGAGCGTCAGATCGATGCTGCGGGTGAGGCCCGCGCTGGTTGCCGAGACCACCAGGTTATAGGTTCCGCTTGGCGTTGGAGTGACCGGATTGACAGGGGAGGAGCCAGCCGACTGGGGGATCAACCGCGAAGCGGCGCATCCCACGGTCAGCAACACGCAGCACAGAACCGCGAGCGCGCCCAGCCGCCGCGAGCGGCGACGTCCCAAGCCGAGCAGCCCCAGAGGAAGTAGAGTTGCAAGCCAGGCAAGAGGCTGTTTGCCCGGAAGCAGCGGCCAACGCAGCTCCGCGCCGGCCACGCTGGTTGCAACCGTTACGGTGATCGTCGATGTCGCTCCCAGAGCTGCCGTTGACGGCGTCACCAGGCACGTTGCATGGGCCGGGATCGACGTACACGCAAACGCGGCCGTTCCCGGAACGCCTGCCGCCGAGGAGAGAAGCAGCGGGTATACCGCTTCGCCTCCGGCGGAGATTGTTGCCGTGGTGCTGCCGTTTGCGCTCAGCGTGAAGTCAACGCCAGTGCCGGTCAACTGCAGGCCCTGCGGCGACGACGCTGCGTTGTCGGTGACGGTGAATGTGCCCGTGCGCGCAGCGGAAGCGGTGGGCGCAAAGACGAGTCGCAGCGTACATTGCGCGCCCACGGCAAGACTCGAACCGCAGGTGTTGCTGCCTGAAACAATGACAAAGTCGCCGGTCACCGAGATGTTCTGGATCGAGAGCGGAAGGCCGCCGTTGTTGGTCAGCGTTACCGTCCGCGGCGTTGCGGTAAGGCCCACGCCGGTGGCTGCAAAGGCTACGGTCGAGAATGGCGATAGCGACACGCCGGGCGGTGCGACGCCTGTTCCGCTCAACGCAACGGTCTGGCTGCGGTACTGGTCGGAGACGGTCAGCATGCCGGTCTCCGCGCCGACGCTCTTGGGCACATAGGCGACCAGCAGAGAGCACGACGCGTGCCCGGCGAGCGAGTTGCCGCAGCTATTGACGACGGTGAAGTCGCCGCTGGCGATCTGCGCCGAGATCAGCAGCAGGGAGGAATCGCCGGAGTTGGTGAGCGTCACCTTCAGGGTTGCGCTGGTTGTGTTCAACTGCTGCGCGGCGAAGGCGAGCACGAGCGGCGTCAGTGAATCCGTCGCCGGAAGAACGCCCACGCCGGTGAGCGATGCGGTCTGCGTGCCCACGCTGCCGGTGATGCTGAAGCTGCCGGTGCGCGTGCCGGATGCCGTCGGCTGGAACTCGATGCCGACCGTGCATCCGGCGCCGGAGGCCAGCGATGAGGTGCACGTGTTCGCCGAAAGGATGAAGCCGGGTGTGACTGTGGGCGTTCCCAGCGTGGCCGAACCGCCGCCAGTGTTGGAGACCGTAATAAACTGTTGCGCGCTGGTTGCGCCGACGTTGGTGGAAGCAAAGCTCAGCGTGACCGGGTTGAGAACGATCGTCGCCGCGGTTGTGCCCACTCCGGCGAGTGCCGCGGTCGCCTGTCCGCCCGCGACGTTGCCGTAGATTGTCAGTGTGCCGGTGAGCTGGCCTGTCGTTGTTGGCAGGAATACGACCTGCACCGCGCAGGTATTGCCCACGGCGATCGCCGATCCGATGCAGTTGTCGGTTTCGGTGAAGTTCGCTGGCGGTGTGATCTGCGTGATGGTCAGCGACGCGTTGCCGGAATTTGTAACAGTGATGCTCTCGGCCGCGCTGGCCGTTGCAACTGCCTGCGCGGCGAAGGTCAGGCTGGTTGAACTCAACGTCATTACGGGTGCAGCCGGAGACGCGGCGGTGAGCAGCGGAATCTGCCAGATGCCGCGCCCGTAGGTGGCGGCGCGCAACTCGCCGTAGCGTCCATCGCCGGTGGCAATGCCAGCGGACGCCTGCAACGCGACCACCGGCGCGTTGGGCAGGCCGGTGCCGTAGACGCTCCAGCAGCTTGAGGAGGCGGTTGCGCAGGCCGTCACCTGCGTGGTGGCGTAGATGCCGGTGTCCATGGCGACGTAGATTGTGTTGGCGTCGTTGGGATCGACCAGCAGGCTGTTTGCCGGAGCGTTGGGCAGGTTGTTGCCGATGTTGGTCCAACTGGCGCCGCCGGTCGTGGAGCGGTAGACGTGCGCCGCGTTGACGCCGTTGCCGGCAAACCCCATCACGGTTGCGTAGACCGTCTTGCCGGTCGAGTCGTGCGGGTCGGCGACGACGGATGAGATGTCGAAGCCGCCGGGATTGAAGGCTCCGCCCGTGACATTGGTGACCGTGGACTTGGCGATGTCCGTCCAGGCGCTGCTGCTGCTCGCGGTTCCCGCCGCGTAGTTGGCGAAGATGTGTCCGCCGAAGTTTGCTCCGCCATCGAGCGATCCGGCGAGGCCAGCGTAGAGAATGGTCGAGCCGGCGTTCTGTGCTGCGGCAACACCGCTCGCGGGGCCGCCCGCGGCAAGCGAGCGCACCATTGCGTTGGTTGCGGCGCAGGCGGTGTTATGCGAGCCGTCGAACGCTGGGCCGATGTTGTACGATCCCGGCCACGCAGCGGTGCTATCGGCCAGTCCGCGCCACACACGGCATGTGCCGATCAGAACATCGCTGGGCTGCACGGGATCGAGCAGGAAGGGAGGGTCAATCAGCGACGCGTCGTTCGCCACCTGCGCATAGCCGATGGTTGGCGGGCCGGTAAAGTTTGCCGCCGCGCATGTATTTCCATTGCCGCAATAGCGGATGCTGACGCCCGCCTCGGTGGAGGCGTACCAGTTCTGCGGATTGGTCTGGTCGATGGCTACCATTCCACCTTCGCCGGTGGCGATCTGCGGCCAGGCAGTGGTGGTGGTTGCGGCCGATGTGGCGGCTGTTCCGTTTGCGCCAAGGCCCGCCAGAAGCGTTGCCGGGTCGGTGGGGTTCTCGGCGAAGCTGACAACCTCGGCCAGCGAACCCAGTCCGGAATTGAGATTATGGAAGTGGGTTGCGTCGTCGGCGGAGCAGGGCGTCTGCTGCTGGTTCACGCCATCGAGCGAGCGCCAGAGGCCGCCGTCGTTGCCCACGTAAACCAGCGGCAGCGTGCCACCCGTTCCCGCATCCGCCAGCGTGGCAATGGCGTGTTGCGCCGGAGAGACCATCGCCGGGGCATTGCATCCATTGATCGCGTTGGTTGTATTGCGCAGCGTGCATCCGGCGGCGAGCGAGCAGCGATAGAGGTCCACCGTGCCGGCGAAGAGCAGCGTGTCCGAAGTTGCTCCGGTTCCGGTCGGCACTGCCGCCAGCGAGAGGTTGTAATCCGCCTGCGCGATTGCCGTCGATCCGCTGCCCACCTCCAGCGGCGTCGAGGTCAGTTTATTGGCGAACGCGACTGAAGTAGTTTTGCAACTCGATCCCGTGAGCGCGCACGCATCCTGATAGAGGCCCTGGTCGAGATTGTTGCCGTCCACGGTGAGCGCGAAGCTGTCGCCGGTCGCCGGCTGCACCGCAAGCGCGCCGCGAAAGATGGGGCACGCCGTGCTGCCAACGGAGCCGGGATTTGTCGGGCACGCCGTCATCGTCAAAGTTGTGCCCGGTTGGCTGGTCAGGCGCGTCCAGACGATGCCGTCGGGCGACTGGTAGTAGCCGTGATAGCGCACCGCCGCGTAGAACATCTGGCGCACCGGGTTCCACACCACGGCGGTCGCGGCATTGCCCGGATAGATTGCCGTCGCGGCTCGCTGCACATACTGGCCGGTGCCGTCCATAATGATCGCCATCTGCCACGTGACGCCCGCGTCCAGTGAGTAGTAGAGTCCCATGACGCTATAGGTCGTGTCTGGCGCGTTGACCAGAGTGCCTTCCGCGGACTGCGAGAGCGCCGCGACCACCGTCGTCGGCGTACTGCTGCTCCACGCGAATCCTGCAACGCTGAGGCCAGCGAAGGAGTGATTTGCAGCCGGTGAATCGCTCGACTGCTGGACCAGCGTCCATGTGTTGCCGCCGTCGGCCGAGCGCAGAATCCCTTCGCCGTAGTACGAGTCCGCGGCGTCGTTGGGGTCGCCCGTTCCGGCCAGCAGTACGTCGGTCCCGCTCGTGTTGCTCATGCTCAGCGCGCCGATGCTCAACGAGGGAATCGCCGCCGTTCCCGCGTTTGCGCTAAAGACCGGAAGCGTGTCGGTGAGCGAGGTAAAGGTGACGCTGGCCGCCGCGCCCGCCGCGTTGGTGGACTTCCACACGCCGCCGCCGGTGGTGCCCAGATAGACCGTGTTGCCGGATGGGTCTGCCGGGTCGATCGCAATCGAGGTCACGCGTCCGGTCACATTGCCATAGCTCTGGCTGGCGATCTGGGTTGGACCTACGGCCTGCCACGCGGCGTTCAGCGGATTTTGTGCGTGTGGCTTGGCCACCGGATTGTCGCGCGGCTGCGCACTCGCGCCAGTCGCCTGTGCGGACGCGGGCAGACACAGCACTGCCAGGCAGAGTCCCAGACAACACGGTCCAGCCCAACGCGGTGCTTGCAGCATCTGCGGTTCCCGGTAACTCTCTACTGAATCGTGTACGCGCATGGCATAATTGGCCTGAGTCCAGTAGCATCCTTTCTGGAGCAGCCAGCAAATCTGAAGCAGCCAGCAAAGCCGGATGAGTCAATGCAGAGGGAGCAAGGATTCCTGCCGATTCAGAAGGAGACGAGGGCCTTCCAGGGCTTACTCTGCAGTTGCCCTGGGAAACCTCTAATGTCTGTATCGGCAGCGGGCCGTTGCATCAATAGCGGAGTGCGAACGGAACTGCGGGCGGCGGACAATCCGCGAGAGATTGATTGCGCGCGTCGCGTTCCCAATCTACCACCGGGCGCACCCGCGCAACAGACCAAAAGCTCTGACCCACCTTTCAGTGGACGAAGCAGCAATCCAGCGTTTACTGTGGTGAACTCCACGGTTTTGCAATCGAATCGCGAAGCGCAAAGCTACTCCCCGCCGGGACGAAAGAAGGAATAATGCCGAAAAAGTCTACCTCCGCCAGCCACTCTCTGCTTGCAGCCGCCGTCACATGCATGGTTCCTCTGCTCGCTCTCGTTGCGCAGCAGGCGCCTTCCGCTGCGCCTCCCAGCCCGCCCGATGCGCGCACACAGGAGGCTGGCCTTGGCCTCACCGGCCCCGCCAATCCCAAGCTTCCAAGCCTGGTCCTGGTCGGCGACTCCACCGTTCGCAACGGCCACGGCACTGGCTCCGACGGCCTCTGGGGCTGGGGAGCGCCCATCGCCGACCTCTTCGATCCCACCAGGATCAACGTCGTGAACCGCGCCATCGGCGGCCTCTCCAGCCACACCTACATCTCGCAGGGCCACTGGGCCAACACGCTTGAACTCATCAAGCCGGGCGACTTTGTCCTCATCCAGTTCGGCCACAACGACGGCGGAGTCAATCTGCCTGGCGCCGTTCCAATCCCCGATCAGGGTCTTCTTCCCGGCGCCACCCCGCCCGCGCCCGCGCCTGGCGCAGCGCCCCGCGCGTCCAACGGACGCGGCAGCCTGCCCGGTATCGGGGAAGAGACTCTCGACGTTGCCAACCCGCGGACCAGCACCCCGGAAACCGTCCACACCTTTGGCTGGTACATGCGCAAGTACATCGCCGATACCAAGGCCAAAGGCGCGACCCCCATTCTCTGCTCGCTTGTCCCGCGCAAGCTGTGGCTCGACGGCCACGTCATTCGCAACACCAGCACATACCGCGGCTGGACCCAGCAGGTTGCCGCTCAGCAGCACGTCGGCTTCGTCGATCTGAACGAGATCATCGCCCGCCGCTACGACGCGCTCGGGCAGGCCGCCGTCGATCCGCTCTTTGGCGATCCCCACACGCACACCACGCTCGCCGGGGCGCAACTCAACGCCGAGTACGTCGTCGCGGGCCTGCGCGCGCTGCCCAGCGACCCTCTCGCACCCTATCTTTCCGAGAAAGGAAAAGCCATCAAGCCCTACCTGGCGAGCTGATTCATCCGCAAGCGACAGGTTTCCAATGTGGCTTCAGCCGCCGGGGGAATCTCAAACACTTCCGCGGACCTTCCTTCAATCGGGGTCGCTAACATAAGCCGCGCGGTGCGTAGTGTATGCTTGTCGCGTTGGTTTCAACAGCTTGGCGAGAGGACGGAACGATGGACATAAATATGAGCCTGGTCGTGATTGGGATTCTGGCGCTGGTGGTATTGGTCCTGGTGTTGAAGACGCTGTACACGGTGCGCACCTACACGGCGGGCGTGGTGGAGCGCTTTGGCAAGTTCAGCCGCATCGTGCAGCCGGGGCTGCATACGCTGGTGCCGTTTGCCGAGAGGGTCTTCTTCGTCGATCTGCAGGTGAAGCAGGCCCAGTTCTCGGTAGAGACCAAGACGCGGGACAACGTCTTTGTGCAGATTCCTGTGAGCGTGCAGTATCAGATTCTACAGGACAAGATCTACGACGCGTTCTACAAATTGAGCGCGCCGCAGAAACAGATTGAAAGCTTCGTGTTTAATTCGATCCTGGGGCATGTGCCTAAATTGTCCCTGGACGAAACATTCGAACAGCAGTCGGGCATCTCGATCAACGTCAAGACCGAGCTCGACGCCACCATGTCCAGCTTCGGCTACAACATCCTCAATGCGCTGGTCACCGACATCATTCCGGACAGCAAGGTGAAGGACGCGATGAACGACATCAACGCCGCCCAGCGCGCGCAGGTGGCGGCGCAGGCGCGCGGCGAGGCGGAGAAGATCCTCAAGGTGAAGCAGGCCGAGGCCGAGGCCGAGTCGAAGGCGCTGCAAGGCAAGGGAATCGCGGCCGAGCGGCAGGCGATCATCGATGGCCTGCGCGCTTCAATTGAGAACTTCCGCGAGTCGGTGCCGGGATCGACTGCGGAGGATGTGATGGCTCTGGTGCTGCTGACGCAGTACTTCGACACGCTCAAGGACATCGGCACCAAGTCGGGAAACAATACGGTGTTCCTGCCCAACAGTCCCGGCGCGGCCAACGACTTCATGACCCAGATTCTGGCCGGCCTGCGCGGCAGCATGAACGCCGGCAGTGGCGCGGGAGGCATGGGCCTGCCGGTGGTGAATCCTGCCGTGCCGCCGCCGGTGGCGAAGAGCTGACAGCAAACGCTACTCGTCGAGCGCTGGCCGCGGCGCGTACAGCCCACGCACGGCCTCTTCCAGCATCGCGGCGAACTCTGCCGGGTCGCTCTCTTCCTCTGCTGCCGGAATGGCATGCCCAATCCGCACTTCGATCTTGCCGGACCGGAACCACCGCGCGTGCGTGGCGCGAATCTCGCCCAACCCAACCAGCGCAATCGGCACAATCGGCACCCGAGACTGCGCCGCCAGCAGCCCGATGCCGGACCGGAACGCATGCAGCCTGCCATCGCGGCTGCGCGTTCCCTCGGGGAAGATCAGCACCGAGTAGCCGCGGTCCATCGCCTCGCCCGCATGTGCAAAGCTGCGCCGGAACCCGCGCGCACGCGGCAGCGGGAAGACGTTGAACAGCGCCGTCAGCAGCCAGTACGCCGCTGGCCCAAAGAAATTTTCCACTGCGTTCGCCTGATTGCGCGCATGGCGCATGTCTTCGAGCATCTCGCCAGACATCGCCGCCGCAACGCGCCGCCGCAGCTTCGCCGGTAGCGCGTACAGGATCAGCGCCCCATCGTATGCAGTGACGTGGTTGGCGATCACCAGCACTGGAGCATCGGGCAACTCCGCTTTATCGCAGACCACGCGCGGCGCTCCCAGCAGCCACACCACGGGCCGCAGCACCAGTTCAATAAACGCCACGCGCCCCGCCTGCATCGCCCAGTTCCATGGCCAGTGCGGATAGACAACTTCGGAAGGTGCAACCTGTGGCGTGTCCATTGTCCGAAGTTTGTTATCTGCTTTTTCTCGTTCATCGCGGAGTGGCGTGGAGTCTCTGCGTCTCGACTCCAAACTCTCCGCGGCAACACCATCCGCAGGCACAGCGAGTTGCTGCTCCACCAGCGCACGCAGCTCCGCCACATCTTCCAGGTTGGCCACGGCATCGTCTTCCAGCTCCACGCCGAAGCGTTGCTCCAGCGCGGACTGTAGTTGCACGCGTCCCAGGCTATCCAGATGCAGGTCCTCGGAGAGTCGCATGCGATTGAGTGCAGCGGGGTCGGCAACAGGAATCGCCTCGCCCGTGACCTCGGCGACAAGCTCCAGCAGCGCGTCGCGATTTTTCTCAGCAACGCCCGCCGCAGACTTCCCTCCGCCCGCCAACGTCTCGCAGGCCCATTGCGCCACCTCCCTGCGCACCAGCTTGCCGGTTGACGTATAAGGAAGATCGATCTCCGGCCAGCGCAGCACGCGGCGCACCTGTTGGACCTCGGCCAACGTGCGGTTGGCCTGCGCCACGGCGCGTTGCAGTTCTTCTTCCGTGCCGGAAAACAGCACCACGGCAACCGGCTCCGCGCCGCCTGCCATCTCGCAGGCCACCACCGCCGCGCCGCGCACGCCAACCTGCGCCACCAGCGCGGCCTCCAGGTCGGCGGGATGGATATTCATCCCCGCGCCGGTCACAATCACATCGCCTTTGCGCCCCAGAAATCGCAGTTCGCCCGCCGCGCTCCTCTCCGCCAGGTCGCCGGTGGCCAGCCACTCGCCCTCGCGCGCGTGCATCTGCCCACCCGCCCAGGTCGCACCGCTGAGCATCTCGCCGCGCACCAGGATCTCGCCGTCGTCGCTGATTCGCACCTCGCGTCCCGGCAGCGCCTTCCCAATCGTTCCCGGAGCGATGTGGAAGGGATGGTTCAGCGTCACCAGCGCGGCGGTCTCCGTCATGCCGTAGCCCTGGATCAGCGCGAATCCGAGCCGGTTCCAGAAGGTCTCCAGATCGGCGGGCAGCGTCGCGCCGCCCGAGATCACCGCCCAGAACTTCCAGCCCAGCGCGCCGTGTACGCGGCGGAAGCGCCACCATCGCTTCCATATTGAAAGCTCCGCGGACGCGTCCAACTCCGCGGCCAGCGCAGGGAAGCGTGTCAGCAGATGCGCGCGCAGCAGATGCAGCACGCGCGGCACGGCAACCAGCACCGAGATGCGCTCACGCCGGATCAGCTCCGTCACGCGCGCCGGCTCCAACTGCTCGGCGAAGTGGACCTCGGCGGCCAGCAGCGCGGGGCACCACAGTCCCATGAACTGCCCGAAGACGTGGCTCAGCGGAATGCTATGCAGAAAGCGCAGCGGATGAAACACCCGCTCATAGCGGCGGTACTTCGCCATCTCGCTCTCGATCGGCCCCAGCGTCACCAGCACGTTGCGATGCGTATGCACGATGCCGCGCGGCTCCGATGTCGTCCCCGAGGTGAAGACAATCTGGAACGGCGTCTCCCGATTGACCGCATCGCTGACGGCGAATAGCGGCTCCGCAGGCAGATGTGCAGCAATACCCATGAGCGGCACGCAATCAGGGCTCTGCGATCTCCCCGGTTTTTCTGTTCCCTGTTCCCCGATCCCTGTTCCCTGTTGTCCCAGCGCCGCAAGCAGCCGCGCATCGCCCACGATCAGCCGTGGCGCAACATCCTTCACCACGCGGTCCGCGAAATCGCTCGTGCCCGCCGCGTCCAGCGGCACCGCAATGACTCCGCGCAGCAGGCAGCCGAAGAAGACCCCAATCCACTCCGCCGAGTTCTCGCCCCACAGCACCACGCGCTCGCCCGCGCCGACGCCGCGCCGCTCCAGCTCCGCCGCAAAGCGCCCCGCGAGTTCGGCCAGCTCGCCGTAGGTCGTCGCATAGCGCCGGTTGCCGCGGTGCGCCACCACCGCCGTCTCGCCCGAGTGCCGGCGGAACTCTTCCACGAGGCTGGCCAGATCTTCGCGCACACCGTCCATCATAGTGCCGCCACAGCAGATTCAACGGCAGGGAAGGGGGTTACAACCGAGGGAATCTCGAACCCCTGTGCAGAGCTTCCTGCGCCGGACGAGACTCTTCCCGCCTGGAGCGGTTTCACCGTGGATCTTTACCAGAGCGAAGAACGTTTGCATGGTTTTTCCTCAAGAAAAACCACTTTAATAATTCTCGCGCGATACCGGCTGCGGTGAAACCGCTCTAATAGGCGGGGTGGGCGATGACGCCGAGGTCGGCCAGTCCGTTGACGAAGTACTGCGCGGCCAGCGCCACCAGCAGCAGTCCCATGATGCGGACCAGGATGCGGATTCCGGTGTCGCCGAGCAGGCGGACGACTCTGTCCGAGTGGCCGAGGATCAGGTAGCACGCCATCGCGGTAATGGCGATGGAGATCAGGATGGCAATCATCTGCCAGCGCGTCTGCGCCTGGCCCACCAGCACCATCACCGATGTGATCGCTCCGGGGCCGGCCAGCATGGGCACGCCCAGCGGGACGATTCCGGCATCCTCCTTCTGCGCGGCGGCCTCCGTGTCGCCGACCACCTCCTGCGTGGCCGAGCGACGGGCCTGCAGCATGTCCAGTCCGATCAGCAGCAGGATGACGCCGCCTGCGATCTCGAATGCCGGCAGTGTGATGCCCAGGACGCGGAAGATGGCCTCGCCCGCGAACGCGAATGCCGCCAGCACGATCAGCGTGGTCAGCGCGCCCTTGCGCGCAATGTGGCGGCGATGCGCGTTGTCGGAGCCTTCGGTGATGGCCAGAAACGTGGGCAGCGCGGCGAACGGGTCCACCAGAAAAAAGATGGAGCTGAGCGCCAGCACGCTGAAGCGCACGTACACCGAGTGTTGAAACCCGTAGAGGCTGACGAGATGTGGATCGAAGGCCACAGGCTATTGTCGCACTGTTGTTTTATTCGAGGAAGAATTCACGCCGTATAATGGTTTATTCATTGCTGATTGACGGCTGAAATACTGGGTTCGCGGGGCGAAGGAGAAGAGATGGCGTTTGAGACGACGAAGAATATCTGGCACAACGGGCAGCTAATTGCCTGGGAGAAGGCGCAGATCCATGTGATGTCGCATGTGGTTCACTATGGGTCTTCGGTCTTCGAGGGGATGCGCTGTTATGCGCAACCGAATGGCGCGGCGATCTTCCGCCTGCAGGACCACATGCGGCGGTGGCTGGACTCGGCAAAGATCTACCGCATGCCGCTGGGCTACACGCACGATGAGCTGTGCGCCGCGACGGTCGATCTGGTGGAGGCCAATCGCGTTGCGCCGTGCTACATCCGGCCCATCGCGTTTCGCGGCTATGGCGAGGTTGGGGTGAACCCGCTGAACTCTCCCGTCGAGGTGTATATCGCGAACTATCCCTGGGGCAAGTATGTCTCCGGCAGCGGTGGCGCGGATGTGTGCGTTTCAAGCTGGAACCGGCTCGCTCCGAATACGATTCCGTCGATGGCCAAGGCGGGCGCAAACTATATGAACTCGCAGTTGATCCGCATGGAGGCGGAGATCAACGGCTACTCGGAGGGAATCGCGCTGGATGTGAATGGCTACCTCTCGGAGGGCTCGGGCGAGAACCTCTTCCTGGTGCGCGATGGCATTCTGTATACCACGCCGCTGGCCAACTCGGTGCTGGGCGGAATCACTCGCTCGTCGGTGATGACGATCGCCAAGGCGCTGGGCATTCCCGTCGTTGAGCAGGCGCTGCCGCGCGAGATGGTTTACATCAGCGACGAGGCGTTCTTCAGCGGCACCGCAGCCGAGGTGACGCACCTGCGCTCGGTGGACAAGATTCTCGTCGGCGACGGAACCATGGGCCCAGTGACCACGGCCATCCACGACGAGTTCTTCGCCATCGTCAACGGCATCAAGCCCGACCGCTACGACTGGCTCACTCCAGTGCGCGTTCCAGTGGCAGAACCTGTCGGAGCCTAAGAACAGGGGTAAGGGATCAGTGGTAAGGGGTAAGTGAAAGGCAGAAGAGGCGGCCTGCGTGGTCGCCTCTTTTTCCTGCGCAATTATAGAGCTTCTCTTGTTGGTATAGAGCTGAAACACTCAAGTCGTCATTCTGGCGCAGCCAGAATCTCAGTAGATGATTATCCAGTCTGCTCAGGCAGTACCGCAAAAGCGCCAACGGCGCGCCCTATACCAGCATGGGGCGCAGCCCCATGAAGGCTCGGGAGGCAAAAATCGAGGGCTGAAAGCCCGACCGATAGGGCCACGCCCGCGCATCCGCTCGATTTTGGGCCTTGCGGCGTGAGCGCCGGAGCTAACTGCATAATCATCTCTCAGTATTTGTAGCTCCTCTAAACCTTCAGAAGATCAGCTCTGGCCTTCCCACAATTCCGCTCAGTGAACGATGCGCAGGGTGCGGTCCCAGCGGGCTAGGTTCGTGAGCGAGCGGGCTGGTTCGTTCAACGAGAAGTAAACGAGGAAGGGTTTGCCGACAATGGCCGCGCGTGGGACGAGGCCCCAGTAGCGGCTGTCGTCGCTGTTGTTGCGGTTGTCGCCGAGCACGAAGTAGCTGTCGGGCGGAATGGTGAGTTCGCCGTTTGCGACCAGCGAGTGCATCTGGATCCACCAGCGCGAATCGACCGCCGGATCGGCCCGGTCCAGGCGCGGGAAGTCGTCGCGGTAGCTGTCCGCGGCCGAGGGGAGAAAGAAGGCATATGGTTCGCTGAGCGCGTGGCCGTCGATCAAGACGCGGCCGTCGATCAGGCGGAGGTGGTCGCCCGGCACACCGACGATGCGCTTGACCAGATGCTTGGCGGGATCGACGGGATAGTGGAAGACGATGAGGTCGCCGCGCTGAATTGTCGCCAGGGCAGGGAATCGTCCGGCCGAGACTTCCTTGTTGACCAGCAGAAAGTCGCCGACCAGCAGCGTGGGCTCCATCGACGCGGAGGGAATGCGAAAGGGCTGCGTGGTGAAGGTCATTACGAATAGTGCGATGACGACAATAAAAAGCAGCGATTGGAAGGCATGAAGCATGCTGTGGTGGTGAATTGTGGCTTCCGGGGGTTCGTGCGCAAGACTCATCGCGCGGCCTTCGGTTGCGCAATGTCGCCGGCGGGCGCGGGGGCCGCTTTCGTCTTCAATCTCTCGCTGGATTGCGCCTTCGGTCTCGCGTCCGATTGCGCGCTGGAGGTGAGGCTGATGAATGCGAGGCGCGCGGCCTCCTGCTGGGCCTGTTTTTTGGTGGTGCCGTCGGCGCTGGCCAGGGTGAGAGGCACGCCGTCTGCGCCCGCGACGCGCACCTCGATGCGGAAGCGCTTCTGATGGTCGGGGCCGGACTGCGCGGCCAGCACGTACTGCGGCTGGTCGTGGCCTGCGGCCTGTAGCCGCTCCTGCAGGGCGGACTTGTAATCGCCAACCGCTCCCGAGAATGGTTCGCTGGAGCGCAGCACGCCGCTGACGCTGTCTTCCGCCGGCTCGATGATGTGGCGATGGATGAACTCATGCGCGGCGGCGGGCCCTCCGTCCAGATATAACGCTGCGATGACTGCCTCCAGCGCGTTGGCCAGCAGTGCGGGCTTTCGCTGGCCGCCGCTATGCGCCTCTCCGCGGCCCAGCAGAAGCATGGGCCCGAGTTGGATGCGCTGCGCCACCTGCGCCAGGTGGCGGCTGCTGACCAGCGAGGCGCGCAGCCGCGTCAGATTGCCCTCGCGCAGCGCTGGAATCCGCCGGTACAGCGCCTCGGCGACCACCAGCCCCAGCACCGCGTCGCCCAGGAACTCCAGCCGCTCGTTGTCGCTTCCAGGGTCGCGTGTGCCCTCGGGGTTGCTCTCGTACGCCAGCGAGCTGTGCGTCAGCGCCAGCGTCAGCAGCCCGCGGTCCTTGAACGTGTAGCCGAAGAAGCTGTCGCCTGAGTTGTCGATGGGGATGGAAGGGGCCGAAGTTGCTGGCTGGGATTTTTCCGCGGAGCCGTCAGGATGGCCAGCCGGTGGTACGGTTCCTTTGCCCGGCGTCTTGCGCAAGCGTTCTGCAATGGTGTGGCGCGTCGTCAATGGCCCCCCCAGACGGTGCATCTGAGCTTCCGTTCTTCAGTCTACCGGAAGTTGGCTGCCGGACAGGCGGCGTTCTGGCGGGACTCACTGGGATGGCGACGGCCGGTAGGCTTCCTTTTCGGCCTTGCCCGTGGGGTCGAGCGGCTCGTCGTCTTGCTGGTCGGAGGAGGTTGCCGTGCGTTTGGGCAGCGCGAACGGCTGCTGGATGCCTCGTTCGGCGGCGGCCTTGGTGTCTGGCTGGCTGTCGCGGCTGGCCAGAGCGGCGCGATACTCGGCCAGCGCCTTGTCGCGCTGCGGCGTCTGCGCGATGTCGTACATCCGCCCCAGGTAGATGTGCGCCCAAGCGACGGTGCGCGGATCGTGCGACAGCTTCACGGTCTGGGTCAGGTGGTCGAGCGCCTCGTCCGGGTCGCCCTGCAACAGGTTGATGCGCCCCAGCAGGTAGAGCGCCTGCGGATTGGCGGGATTGGCCTTCAGCGCGGCGTTGGCGATCTCGCTCGCGCCGTCCAGGTCGCCCTTCATCAGCTTGTTCTCGGCCAAGTTGAGGCCGGTCGGCGGCCGCGGCGTGCGGCGGATCACGTCTCCGCCAGAGCCCGTGGGCAGGAACGCGATCTGCTGGTCGTGGCTGCGTTCGCGCTCCACGTCCATGCCGTAGACCATGGGGCCCATATTGTCCTTGATGCTGGTGCCTTCCTTCTGCATCATGCCGAGCTGGTTGTAGAAGTAATCCACCAGCACCCAGCCCTGGCGCATGTCCAGATCGACCCTGCGCCGGCGAACCACCTCGGCCTGGCGGTCGTACACCGACATCTCCGCCTGGTAGCGTTCCTGGTCGGCGCGTTCGCGCAGCGATCCGGGCTTGGCTGGCACGGGAATGCCCACGTCCATGGTCTGCGCCTCCACCGCCTTGATGAGGCACTCTGTAAGCAGCGCCACGATGTCGGACTTATAGGTAAACTCCAGCGGCGCCTTCTGCACCGGCTTCAGCAGCGGAAGCATGCGGTTGATGGAGCTGGTGCGCGTGTACACCAGCGGCTCGATCAGGAAGTGCAGGTAGGTGTGGCGGATCAGGTCCATCGGCACGGTCTCCGGCGTTCCCGCGCGCGGCGAGACGACCACCACCGAGTCCGTGCCGTTGTATCGTGCGTTGGTCTCCTCCGGTGCCAGCATCGGCTCCAGCAGCACCAGGAAACGGCGTCCGTCGTAGCTGCTCACCGGCAGGCGCAGGAAGATGTTGGTGTCCAGCACCGCCTTGGTCAGCGGTTCGTGGATGCCCTCGATCAGCGCCTCGTACTCCGGGCGGTTCGCAATCCAGATTGCGTTCAGATGCACTGCGTCGGCGAAGGCGCGCAGCGGTGGAAGAATCTCCACCACCGGCGCTGCCTCTGGCGGCAGATCGGGAAGATCCACCGTGGGCGCAAGCTCCGGCGCGGGCGACAGGTAGAGCGCCAGCGAGATGTACTGCGCCACCTCGCGGCCTGTGTCCGTGAGCGTGTGCTGGCGGATAAAGTAGCAGAGAGAATCGCGTGCGTCGCGCGCCGCGGCGGAGGCGGCCAGCTCCTGGTTGATCTGCTCGCGCACCTTCTGCCGGACGGGGTCGGATTCATTCAGCCCAGCGTCGTAGCCGCAGGCGTTCAGCGCAGCGGCCAGCGTGAACAGAGGCTCGCTGGTCTCCAGCGTGACGGCGGAGCCGCCCGCCTCCGGCTGCGCAATGCGCGCCGTGGGCGTAGTCTCCACGGCCTGCGACTCCGGCGTGCTGGATGACGAACTCGAGCTGCCGGGCGCCTGCGCCACCAGCGCTGGCGCAACCACAAGTCCGCCAACCAGCAACGCAACCGCTGCAGCGGCGAGCAGGATGCGGCGCGGAGCGAGCATCAGACGTCGCGCGGTGATTGGGACGATCCGGGATCGGGAGAAAAGCTTCGGGCTAAACACAATAAGGTTTCGACGCTCCCACCGAGTTTAAGAGAGCCGCCCCGGGATAGCAAGCTGAAGGGGCTATTCAATGCTCTCGGCGGGTGCCCATCCAACGTCTTTGAAATCTTGATCCCCCCCCAGAAAGTGGGTGCCCCATCCTTCACTTTTTTCTGGCGAAGGGTGAGTCTACCTCCAACTCCGCCCGCTCCCAAAGATTTTTCCGCGAATTTCCCCGTAAACACGCGTGTCAAGACCCTCGATGCCAAAAAAAACCAATAACTCTCACCCCATCAACCATTTATCTCCGAAAAATACTTGGCATAGTAGTTATGCTGCATCACGTACAATTTAAATAGGGGAGAATTGCGGGAAGCCGTCGGGTGTGGCGGCCTCTCTCAATTGCGCGATTGTGGCCATGTAAGCTGTTTGTTTTCTTATCGATGATCCTTAACCCCTTGCAGAGGAGTATTTTGCAAGTAAATTCGTGCATCTATAGGAATCTGGCTATTTTAGCTGGGGGGGGA
>Ga0255356_1000010_pt1 | contig 115234 bp, 101 predicted proteins | sample HBST100metaG_FD_189944 | JGI IMG/M metagenome (GOLD analysis project Ga0255356, IMG submission 189944) | Peat soil microbial communities from Stordalen Mire, Sweden - H.B.S.T100 | ecosystem: Environmental > Terrestrial > Soil > Wetlands > Peat | place: Sweden: Norrbotten County, Stordalen Mire...
TACCAGCATGGGGCTGCGCCCCATGCTGGTATGGGTCGCGCCGTTGGCGCTGGCGGAGAGGTTGATGGCGGTCGCGGCGGTTATGGCCCAGAGACCCAAGGCTAAAGCCTTGGGCTACCAGCCTTGAGCTACCAGCCGGGCCCTTCCGACGATAGTGGAACCAAGGCTAAAGCCCTGATCTCAATAGGCGCTTATTCTCAGGGCTGAAGCCCTGCGCTCCCTCCGAAGAAACAGGCACGGAGAACACAGGCAAGGAAACACAGGCAAGGGCAAGGGCGGGAGCGGGTTACTGGCGGGTGAGGGTGCCCCGGTAGTAGTCAGAGGGGCAGTTGGCACTTTCGAATCCTGCGTAGTAAAGGGTGTTAGCGGTTGGATTGAAATTGCCCCAGAAAAACGGGATAACCAAAGTCGGGGAACCAATGCTGCTTCCGCTGACAAAGCTAGTGACTGTTTCGCTGTCGGTGCAGGCACCGGTTACGTTGACCGTGCCGGTGAGCAGATATTCTCCGTTGGCGCTGGGTGTGGTGGATTGAGTGAGGACTGCTGTGACCAAGATGTTGGTGCCGCTGTCTGGGACGTTGCCTGCCTGTGGGTTAATGATGGAATCAGTAACGTTGAAGGTCCCTTTGTAGGTTCCAGTGAGCGGGGCGTATTGGGCGATGGTGCTGGGGGTTGCGGACGTGGCGCAGGAGCCACCGACGATCTGGAAGCTGGCGTCGGCGAGCGACTGGGGATTGGAGCCGAGAGTTGCTGTGATGGTTGCTGTGCCGCTAGCGATTGGGGCGGTCAGGGTGAGGTTGTCGTTGGCGTCCAGAGTTCCGGTGACGGTCACTGCATTAGTGTAGGAGTGCTGGCAGCCAAGGCCCGTGCCGATAGCGGTGTCGATATATGCATTCAGCGTTCCAGTGACCGATCCGTTGGTGAATTGGAGCGCTCCTCCAAAGCCGGTAACCGGTTGGAGGTTGATGGTGCTGCGGGAGTAGTCGGCAATGACTGCCCAGTTGCCAGACAGTGGTGCGGTGATTGTGGCGGGTGAGGTGGGTATGCTGGGTGTGGTAGGAGCGATTTGCTGGATCGCAATGTTGGTTGTGGACATGGCACAGGCGCCACCATTGACCGTCCAGGAGCCGGACGCGTAGGTTGCGGGATCGTTGGCGAGGGCTGCGATCAGGGTGCCCGTGCCACCGGCGATGGGGAAGGTTAGCGCGAGGTTGTTGTTGGAGTCCAGCGTTCCGGTGACGGTGAGGGACGTATTGACCGCCGCGCAGAGATTGGGGTTATTAATGCCCGTATAGGGTGTGCTTGGCGTGAATGTTCCAGTGACCACGCCGTTGGAGACCTGGAGGAGGCCACCAAGGCTCATAAATGGCAGGTATTGATTAAAACTAGAACCAGCTCCGTAACTGGTGATGGCTCCCCAGTTTCCGTTGAAGTTGTATGGAGTTGTGGTGGGTGTGGCGGGTGTGGTGGATGGGCTGGAGGAGGACGAGCCGCAGGCGATGAGGGCGGCGAGTGGGAAGAGGAGGAGGAAACGAGGCCCGGAAAGCATGGTGGGAATGGTACGCCGGGGTGGAGCGCGGGGGCAAAGAGAATTTTGGGGTGAGTCGTCTTCCACCCATGTCGCGATAAAGCTGCGACATGGATGGGCACCCGGCGATGCACTAAGGAAGGTCTGCACAAGTGTTCGAGATTCCCTCAGCGGCTAAAGCTGCATTGGAAATAGGCCGCTTGCGGCGGGACTGAAGTCCCGCCCTTTCAAAACGGGGACTTATTCAGAGATTCCCTAATGTATCGCGCTGCGGGCAAAATGCGGGAATTCTTCCCCTTCGGCAAGCTCAGGGTCAGAATGACAATATCATCCTGCGTTACAGCAACCGTGAAAATTCTTTAGCCTTGTGGATTGTAGCCGCGATGCAACACAATAGTCTGGGTAGGGAGGAGCAAGTTTGCAGAAGTACTTCTACATCGCGGTGGGCGGAGCGTTCGGCTCCATCGCCAGATATTGGGTCGGCTCGACGGTGGCCAGCCGGCTGGGAACAAAGTTTCCCTACGGGACCTTTGTCATCAACCTGACGGCGTGCGCGATGATCGGCTTCTCGCTGACCTTTCTGGCCAAGCGGACCGGCCTAAACCCTGCGTGGAGATTTCTGGTCCCCATCGGGTTTATCGGCGCCTACAGCACCTTTTCGACGTATGAGTGGGAGACGCTCTCGACGCTGCGCAGCGGCGCATTCCTGGAGGCTTCGCTCTATGCCTTCGGCAGCTTGATTCTTGGACTGGTCGCTACATGGCTGGGCGTTCTGATCGCGGAGGCCATCTAATGAAGGAGTACTGTCCGCGCTGCGTCCCATCGCAATCCGCACCTCTGAAGGAGGACGTATGCTGAACGCCGGAAAGGCAGTCAAGGTCTCCATCTACCTGAGCGAGGGATCGACGCGCCACGGGGTGCCAACCTACTCCAGCATTCTCGACTTTCTCTTCTATCGTGGGGTCTCCGGCGCAACCGTCCTGAAAGGCATCGCCGGCTTTGGCGCGGACCGCCATATGCACTCGGCCAGCATCGTCGAAATCTCCGACCACCTGCCTCTCAAAGTGGAGTTCATCGAATCGCGCGAGAAGGTTGACGAACTCCTCGGGAAGCTGGAAGATCTCGCCGGAAGCGGAATGATCGAGATGCAGGAGACGACCGTGGCAAAACCCGCCCAGGTCTCGGAGAAAGAGAAGAAGAAGCCCGCCCCGCTTGCCGCCCACCTCAAGATCGAGGGCAAAGCCAAGTTGATGCGCATCTACATCGGCGAAAGCGATCGCTGGAAGGACAAGCCGCTGCACAAGGCGCTGGTCGAAGCAATGCGCGCCAACGACATTGCCGGGGTTACGGTCTATCGCGGCATCCTCGGCTACGGAGCGCACCGCCGCGCGCATCCCGATAAGCCGCTCTCACTCTCCCGCGACCCCTCCATCATGCTCTCGGTCGTCGACACGGAAGAAAAGCTGCAATCCTTTCTTCCGCTGGTCGAGCAGATGGTCGAGGAGGGCATGGTCGTTCTCTCGGACGTGGACATCATCAAGTACTCCCATCGCGCGTTGGATGCAGATCCGCCAAAGTCTTCAACCGGCCCAGCAAGCGCCCAGGCATGAACGGAGAGAAGCCATGAAAGAACAATTTCAAGCGCGCATGGTACGCGTACATTTCGGCGAGAACGACAAGTGGCAAGGCAAGCCGCTGCATGAGGCGATCATAGCCAAGGCGCAGGAGCTTGGCCTGGCCGAAGCCATGGTCTACCGTGGCATCGAAGGCTTCGGACCGAGCACCAGAATCCATCACTCCAGCCACTGGACGTTCTCCAGCGATGCTCCCATCATGGTCAGCATCATCGACACAGAAGAACAGATCAATAAGCTGGTCCCCCATCTGGACGCAATGCTGGAGGATGGGCTGATCGCAATCTCCAGCGTTGACGTCATTCGATACAGCCAGAGCCTTGCAAAGAGTCCCGAGAAGCTGTAGCACACTCTTGAAGATGCTTTATGAAGGACCTTGCGGCGTGCGCCAGCCGCTGCCGCAACGGCCCACGCAGTCAGGCGACAGTTGGCAAAACGGGACGTGTAACCTAATGGAATGAGTGACGGGACAAGAGCTGCGCCGGGCGCGATGACTGGTTCAGGAGCGGCTGGCGTGCTAAATGCTGGACCACGGGCACACGAAAAAAGCCCCGCGCTGTTGCTGCGCGCTGTGCGCAAGACCTTTGCGGATGTTGTAGCGGTCAATGGCCTCGATCTTGAGGTTGCACGGGCGGAGTGCTTCGGGCTGCTGGGGCCGAATGGCGCGGGAAAGACAACCACCATTGAGATCTGCGAGGGGCTGACTGCTCCCGACGAGGGGCGAGTGGAGCTGCTTGGGCTGAGTTGGCGCGGCGGTGCAAGCGAACTGCGTCAACGCATCGGCGTGCAACTGCAGGAGACGCAGTTCCCGGAGAAGCTGACGGTCGAAGAGGTGCTGCGGCTCTTCCGAAGTTTTTTTCGGCGCGGGATTTCGGTGGAGGAATCGATCCAGTCGGCGCAACTGGAAGAGAAGCGCGGCTCACGCGTGGGAACGCTCTCCGGCGGACAGAAGCAGAGGCTGGCAATGGCCTGCGCGCTGGTGGGCGATCCTGAACTACTCTTTTTGGATGAGCCGACCACGGGGCTCGATCCGCAGGCGCGGCGTCACCTGTGGGACCTGGTGGACCGGCTGAAGCAGGCGGGGCGCACCATCATCCTGACCACTCACAACATGGATGAGGCGGAGCGGCTGTGCAACCGTGTTGCAATCATGGACCACGGGCAAATCCTTGCGCTGGGAACTCCGCAGCAACTGATTGCCTCCATCGGTGGAGAGCAGATTGTGGAGTTCGCCATCACCGGCCACGAGAGTGGAGACGGAGTGGCGGATGTGGCCCTGTTGACCGCGATTCCAGGCGTTCAGTCACACCGCTCGGACGCGGGGCTGCATCAGTTGTCGGTGCGCGAACTGCATACGGCGGTGCCGCGCATCTTTGCCGAGCTGACGCGTCAGGGGCTGCAGTTGAGCGAGTTTCGCACCCACTCGGCGACGCTGGAGGACGTATTCGTCGGACTGACGGGAAGGAACCTGCGCGATGAATAAACTCCAGCGGAGCAGCCTGTATCAACTCTCCATCATGCGTTTCCGGCTGACCCTGCGCGAGCCGGAGGCGATCTTCTGGGTTTTTATCTTTCCCATTCTGCTGGCGGTGGGGTTGGGGATTGCCTTCCGCAATCGCCCCGCGGACGTTCTGCAGGTGGGCGCCACCACACCGCAACTGACGCGGGCCCTGGCTACGGACCAGGGACTTACGGCGACGACGATGGACGAGCAGGCTGGCACTCAGGCGTTGGCGACGGGCAGCATTCTGCTGTTGGCCATCCAGCAGCCGGACGGTGTGGTCTACCGGTACGACGGCACCAACCCCGATGCACGCACGGCACGCCTGCTGGCAGACCGCGCCATCCAGACAGCAGCAGGACGGCGCGACGCGGTCCACGCCGGGAACCAGCAGATCCATGAGCCGGGAGCGCGCTATATCGACTTTGTTGTGCCGGGGTTGCTGGGAATGAACCTGATGGGTTCGGCGATCTGGGGGATCGGCTTTTCGATTGTCGAGGCGAGGCAGAAAAAGCTGCTCAAACGCATGGTGGCTTCTCCCATGCCGCGCTGGCAGTTTCTGGCGTCGTACCTGATCTCGCGGCTGGCGATGCTGGTACTCGAGGTCGCGGCATTTCTGGGGTTTGCGCGACTGATGTTCGCAGTGCCGTTTCGCGGGTCGCTGTGGCAACTGGCATTGCTCTGCGTGCTGGCCTCGCTCTCGTTCTCCGCGCTGGGGCTGCTGGTCTCTTCGCGGGCCAGAACCATGGAGGCCGCGTCAGGACTGATGAACCTGGTCATGCTTCCCATGTGGATCTTGTCCGGCGTCTTCTTCTCGGCGTCGCGCTTCCCGGCAGTGATTCAGCCCATCGTGAGGGCGTTGCCGCTGACTGCGGCCATCGATGCCCTGCGTGGAAATATGCTTCAGGGAATGAACCTGGGACAGATGATGGCACCCATCGCAATCCTGCTCGCGTGGGTGGCCGTGCCGTTTGCCGTATCGCTGCGCATCTTCCGATGGAGATAGAAGTTTCACGGTCACAGAGGCTGTAGAAAAGGCTTGATTGCTGCTTCTGGTAAAAGGTCCGGGGCTAAAGCCCATTGATTCGATTGGCCTTACTCAGGGGGCTGAAGCCCCCTGCTCCCTCCCAAAAGCAAAAGCGGGAGTTTTTCCGCAGCCTGTACCAGCGTGACTGATGCATTCCATCGCCAGCCGATCGTCTACGGAATGCGCGCGGCGAGTTTTACGGCTTGCGTCGCGGCTTCCTGCGCAGTGGGCAGGTTTGCAACCCCGCCAAGATAGCGCCCCTTGCGAAAGATGCAGATTCCATCCAGATACTGCGCCTTGGCCTGAAACGCCTCGTCGCCAACCTTTGCCGGAGAGGCTTCATCGAAGTGCGCGCGCAGTTCCTTGAGCACCGCAGCGGCGGACTCAGGCGAGTCCTCCAGCACGATGAATGCCTGCCCCTGTTTGTACTTCGCCACATAGCCGCGCTTGAGCTGCTTCAGCCCAAGCACACTCTCGGGAACCAGGCCAGCGGAGGTGAGGTCCTCTTGCGGGAACCACGCCAACGCCTCCGGCGGAGTCTCGCGGCCTTCGATGCGATGCGCCATCTTGTCGACCAGGGCCTGTAGCTCGGCAGTGTGAACGGTGTTGGGATCGGCGGAGTTGACTACAATCTCAACGTAATACTTACCCTTGGCGAACGCGGCGCTCTGCGCCTGCACCTGTCCGCCCATCCCAATTTTCGCGATGGGCAGCCGGGGATCGCGGTTGGTGGCAAAGAGGCCGTACGCCGCGTCGGCGTCGTTCATCTCGGAGACGTCGATGGTCAGCGTGTTGTCGCCCGACTTGCAGTTCAGCGACTTCATGCCCGCGAAGCCGTAGACGAGGTAGCCTTCCGCGCCGCCGTCCTTGTAGTCGTAGAGGTTGCCGGCGGTGTACGAATGGACTGCCTCGGACTGCGTCCATCCGGGAGCGAGCTGGCAACTGAGATAGTCTTGCGCGCGCGCCACTCCTGCCGCAAGCAGGATGGAAACCAGCGCCAGATGGGCAATCCTCATGCGAACAGCTCCTGAGCGCGCGTCATACGGCTGCGCACCGCAACGCCGTGCGGACATTTCACCGTGCATTCGGCACAGTCGCCGCAGCGGACCGCGGTCTGCTCGCTGGTCAGCTCAAGGAACCTCTCCCGCCCCAGCGCGAACTGGCCGTAACCGTCGGCGTAGGTGAGGAAGCGCAAGACATCGGCGACCGGAAGCCCCTGCGCGCAGTCGCCGTCGCACTTTCCGCACATGCGGCAGTAGAGCGGCTTGATCTGCTCCAAGTGCGCGGCCAGAACCTTATGATCGTCCGCGGTGATGGGCTCTGCCATGGCTTTCAGGTTCTCATCCAACTGGGCCATGTCCGTCATGCTGGGAATAGCGGTTGCGATGCCCGGCTTATTGATGGCCCACTTCAGCGCCGCCAACAGGGCCCCTGGCTGGGTGAGCTTCTGGTTGCGCGGGCCACCGGCCATCACCTTCAGCGCCGCCACGCCCATGCCGGACTTGGCAGCCACGTCGATCGTCTGCTCCAGACTGGCGTCCATGGTGAAGTTGTATTGCATCAGAACCACATCGAAGACGCTCTTCTGCACCATCCAGGGAATCATCTGCTGTGCGTTGTGCGTGCTGATGCCGACGAAGCGCGCCTTGCCCTGTTGCTTGGCAAGCTGCAGCGCCTCGATCATGTCGTCAGGCACATCGGACGGACTGTTCTTGCTGTGCAGATACCAGATGTCCACATAGTCGGTGTTGAGCTCGCTCAGGCTGGTGTCGAGCTGAGCCAACTGTCCCGCCTTGTCGCGCGCCTCCGTCTTGGTGGAGAGGACGACCTGCTTGCGCTTGCTGCCCAGGGCCGCGCCCACCATGCGCTCATTGTTGCCGTGCTGATAGCTGCGCGCGGTGTCGAAATAGTTGATGCCAAGATCGGCCGCGCGCGTGATTACGCTGGCGTCCGAAGTGATCATGCATCCGAATCCCACCGTGGTCACCTTCAGCCCGGTCTTGCCCAGCGTCTTATAGCTGAGTTTGACGGGAGAAGCGGCACTCCCAACGGAAGCGGCGTTGCCCGCCGGCGTTTGCGCGGAGAGATTCAATAGCCCCAGGCTGGAACCAGCACCGACAACAGGAAGAATCAACCCGGCTGAGAGGAAATCGCGGCGAGACGTGTTTGACTTCATGAAAGAACCCCCATTGCTACCCAAGTTTATATAACGCGTATTCACAGCACACGGGATGTGATCTGTATCACGGATTCGCAGGAGAATCCCCGGCGGGTTCGAGCCAGGGCTGAACAGGCTGCGGAAAAAGGGTTGTTTGGCGCTACAAGCAAAAGGCCCGGGGCTGAATCCACTTGATTCTACGGGGCTTATTCATGGGGTGTGAAGCCCCCTGCTCCCTCCGGAAAGGCAGGGGCAGAGGCGGTGCTTTTATGGGATAAAGGGGTTGAGGGTTGAGGGGGTGCAAGCGGTGTCGGGGTTCCTTCGACTACGCTCAGGACAGGCTCTTCGACTGCGTCTGGCGCAAAGAACGCGCCAGACTCCGCTTGGGATGACAGCGTAAAACAGGCAACGACGAAGAACAGACAACGGCAAGGGCAGGCGCGAAAGGTCTAACTGCACTGGAGTGAGAGGGGAGTGAGAGGATAGAAGGGTAGAGATTCCGAGCAGTGGGGAGAAGTGACGCATGAAGCAGTTTGTCGCTGTGGTCTTTGGATTGGGATTGGTGTGCAACGCACTGCTGTTTGTGCCGCAGGTGCTGGCGCTGTGGCGCAAGAAGAACAGCGAGGGGGTCTCGCTGCTCACCTTCGGCGGGTTCAGCGTGCTACAGGCGATCGGGATTGTGCATGGATGCTACCAGCATGATCGCTCCCTGATTCTGGGAATGGCGGCGAGCCTCATCACATGCGGCACCGTCACAACACTGACGATCTATTATCGCCTGAGGCGGAGTTGAGCTTGCTTACGCGAAGCAGACGTCGTCGCATGGATCGAGAATCTGCTGCTCGTCTACCCGCGGCTCGTCTACCCGCGGCCCGTCGCATCCACTCAGGAGCTGCGAGATGACATCGGCGGCGCTGTACTCGGTTCGGCCCGGATCGAGAAAGCGCGCGATGGTGACGAGGTCGTCGCCCGCCGTAATCAGTCCATACTCCTCGCGCTTTCCGTTGCGCACCTGCTGATAGCCGATGTTGGCCATCAGTCCATTGCAGACGCACTTTCTGCCCACGGTATCTTCCAGCTTGCCGCCCTTGGAAAGAAAGATGCTGACCGGCTCGGAGGCGCAACGATAGCCGACGCCACCCTCCGCGGTCCGATACGGCTCCCTCAGGAAGCTGAGATCGCAGATGCGCGGCCTGGCGGCGAAGACTTCAGCCTGCGAACAGGTTCCTTCCAACTGGGCGACCTTGAAGGGAAATCCCGTGGGCGATGCCAGCGGATCGGTGAAGACGCGCGCGTGGCCGGCGATGGCCTTGGCGATCAATGCCTTCTTGTAGTCCGCGCGCAGGCCGCTCTCGTTGGCAAACTCGAACGCCGTGCCAATCTGCACGCCCGCGGCCCCTTGGGCCAGCGCCTGGCGCAGCATCTCCGGGTTGCCATAGCCTCCAGCCAGCCAGAAGGCCACGCCCAGCTCGCGCAGCTTTGCAATGTCGATGGTGTCCCGCTCGCCGTAGACCGGCTCGCCGATCTCGGAGAAGACCGGCTTGCCGCGCGGCGGAGCGTTGTGTCCGCCGGCCGTGCGCGTCTCGATCACAAGCCCGTCCACGCGTCCGTTCGCCTTCTTGAGCATGGTGGTGGCCAGCGTGTTGGAGCTGACGATGGGCAGGAACCTCGGCCGCGTCAGCGGACCAAGTTCGCACTCCATGTACTCGCGCGGGTCGAAGTGCATGGTGACGTTGTCGCCCTCCTGCGAGCCATGGATATGGATCGGGTACTCCGCGGCTTCGTGGTTGACGTAGCGGTCGAGCACGCCGGGAATCTTCAGCGGAATCCCCGCGCCCATGATGACGTACCCAACGCCGGCCAGCATCGCGCCATAGATGCACGAGAGGTGAGCCATCTGAATCTTTTCCAGATAATTGATGCCCACCGGATTCGAGTGTCCCTGGCGGGCCAGATACACCTCGACGAAGTTGGCCACAATATTTATCTCAATCAGCTCTCGAGAGATGTCTTTCTCCAGTTGCGGAACAGAGATATATGGCGTTCGTTCGGCCTTTCCGCCGGGGATAAAGTACTTCTTCCAGACACGCTCCGCCATTGCAGGGAAGGGAAACGCATCCATTCCCCGCCGCATGTGACCGCCCGGGTCGCCATCCTGCAACCGCCGCGCAAGGATCGGATCCAGCGCCGTGCCGGAGACCAGTCCAAGCTGGCCGAGACGCGAGACAGCCTGCGCCAGCCGCCAATTCGATACGCCCGCACCCATTCCACCCTGGATAATGACCGGGTTGCTCGTCGATGGTTCGCTCGTTGCTGGTTCACCCATATCAAAAATTATTTCATCCGCACAGACGCTCAATCGTATTAGTTTTGTAACTCCTGATCGCCCCGTCTCGTCTGAGCCACTGCTGCGAATGACTTTTAGGGACACTTCCAAACGACCCTCATGTCCAATGGAAGAGGCCATCCGAGAGCGCCAGCCATGCAATTGCCTGATAATGCTAATAGACTCCAACTGCCATAATGTCGGATGTCCATGCGGGCGTCGCGGAAGGATTGCGGAGGGGAATATTGATTCGATGCGGGATGGCCCGATGACGAAGACGGCGATCGTTGGTGGCGGCATCAGCGGGCTGGCCACTGCGTACACCCTGCAGGAGTGCGGCCCGCGTGACTACACGCTGATCGAAGGCTCGCCGCGCTGGGGCGGGAAGATCACATCCGTCCACGAGAACGGATTCACCATTGAGGGCGGGCCAGACTCGTTCATCACCCAGAAGACGGCGGCCATCGAGCTGTGCAAGCGGCTCGGGCTGGAGGACCAACTGTCCGGCTCCAACAGCGGGAAGAACGCGGCGACCTTCATCTGGAGCGGCGGGCGGCTGCACCGGATGCCGGAGGGGATGATGCTGATGGCTCCGACCATGGTGCTTCCGTTCCTGCGCTCGCGGCTGATCTCGTGGCCGGGAAAGATACGCGCGGGGTTGGAGGTTTTTATTCCACGGGCGCGCGGCGATGGGGACGAGAGCCTTGCCGGATTTGTGCGACGGAGGCTGGGAAACGAGTTGCTGAACAAGATTGCCGGGCCCCTGATGGGAGGCATCTATGCGGCGGACCCGGAGCGGATGAGCCTGAAGAGCACCTTCCCGATGTTTCTGGAGATGGAGAAGAAACATGGCAGCCTGCTGCTCGGAATGATGAAGCGGGCGAAGCAGCCAGTAAAGCACGAAGCGGGGCCGCGCGCGGCGCATGGTGCAAAGCGGCTGCCGATGTTTATGACGCTGCGCGGAGGCTTGCAGCAGCTCTCCGATGCGCTGGTGGCGCGGTTGCCGGAAGCGAACCTGCGGACTGGCTGCCGCGCGCTCGCCATCAGCCGCTCAGCGGAACGGTACAGGATCGAGCTGAGCGATGGGTCGTCGCTGCTGGCGGACGATGTAGTCTTTGCCACTCCATCGTTTGTGACGGCCGATCTGGTGGAGCAGCTCGATCCCGCGCTGGCGGAGCGGTTGCGCGCGATCCGCTATGTGTCGACCGCGACGGTCTCGCTTGGTTTCCGGCGCAGCGAGGTTGCGCACCCGTTGCAGGGCGCGGGCTTCATCGTACCGCCCAGCGAGGGACGAAGGATTACGGCGTGCTCCTGGTCGTCGGCGAAGTTCAACCATCGCGCGCCCCAGGATTGCGTTCTGCTGCGCGTCTTCATCGGCGGCGCGCTGGCGGAGGATCTCGCCGAGCAGGATGAGGCTGCGCTGGTGCAACTGGCCCGCGAAGAGTTGCAGGTGATTTTGGGAATCAGCGCGACGCCGGTGCTGGTCAAGGCCTATCGCTGGTCGAAGGCCAATCCGCAGTACGACCTTGGACATGAAGAGCGGGTTGCAGAGATCGAACGGTCGCTTGCGAATCTTCCCGGGCTGCATCTGGCAGGCGCAGCCTACCATGGGCCGGGCATTCCAGACTGCATCCAGAGCGGGATTAAGGCTGCTGAGGCAATCGCCGCGAGACAGGCGCGAGGCGGGAACGGTTGTGGAAGCGGTGCGCCGTCCGTTTGCATCGAATCCCAGGAGAACTCTGAACAAGTGTTCGATATTCCCTCAGGGGCTAAAGCCCAGTTATTCTCTCGGTACTTACGGACGGGCTGAAGCCCGTCCCTTTCAAAGCAAGGACTTATTCAGAGTTGTTTCAGGAGAAGCTAGCGAATGCCTTCCAGCGAAACCGGAGCGACTGCCGCAACGACCAAGCGCATGCACCCGCACGCGCAGCGTACCGCGGCGCACGACTACTCGCGCAACCCGATGAACATCTACTGGGAGATGACGCAGGCCTGCGGACTGGCCTGTCGCCACTGCCGCGCGGAGGCGATCTCCACGCCGCGTCCCGACGAGCTGACGCGCTCCGAAAGCATGGACCTGCTGCAACAGATTGCGAACTTCGGCGATCCGCTGCCGCACCTGATCCTGACCGGCGGCGATCCGCTGAAACGCGCCGACCTGTATGAGCTGATCGACGAGGCGCACCGGTTGGGGCTGACGATTTCCGTCACGCCCAGCGCGACCGCCGACCTGACCTACGAGGTGCTGGCCAAGCTGAAGGAACACGGCGTCGAGAGCCTTGGGCTAAGCCTCGACGGCTCGACCGCTGCGCTGCATGAAGCGGTTCGCGGCGTCGAAGGCTGCTTCGACTGGACGATTCAAGCGGCCAAGAACGCGGCGAAACTGGGAATACCGATCCAGGTCAACACGCTGGTGGCGCAGGAGACAGAAGCCGATCTGCCAGCGATCTACGAGCTGCTGAAGGGCGTCACGGTGATGCGCTGGAGCCTTTTTTTTCTGATCGCGGTGGGCCGGGGCAAGCTGCTGAAGCCGGTCTCGCCGGAGCGTGGCGAAGAGATCATGAGCTGGGCCTACGACTTGACACAGGTTGCGCCGTTTGTGGTGGCGACCACCGAGGCGCCTTCGTATCGCCGTGTTGCTCTGGAGCAGATGCGGGCGAAGGGTTGGACGCGCGCGCAGATTGCGCAGACGCCGGTCTATCGCGGCTTCGAGATACGCGATGGACATGGGATCGTGTTCGTGTCCAACACGGGCGAGATATGTCCGGCGGGATTTCTGCCACTGGTGACGGGCAATGTGCGCGTGAACAAACTGGCGGATGTCTACCGCAACTCGCCGGTCTTCCGCGAGCTGCACACGCCAAGCCACTTCAAGGGGAAGTGCGGAATCTGCGAGTACCGCACGCTGTGCGGCGGCTCGCGGGCACGCGCATTTGCGTATACCGGCGACCCACTGGAGAGCGACCCCTTCTGCCCCTACGAACCGAAGGCCGAGACTGCATCGCACGAGTCGCGATAAGAACAAGATGAATGGGGTCCCCGGTGACCGAGGAGGAGTAGTATTTCGCTGAGGATTCTGCTCATGATTGCGAAGATACTGGTCGTGGCGTTTGTATGCACGGGGATGGCGATAGGACAGTCGGTGGTTGCTCCAGAGGCAGCGGCGGGCAAGCTACCTGAGTTCGATGCGGCAACGATCAAACCGACGAGCCCGAGTAATTACGAGATCAACGGTGCGTATACCTATTCGGGCGGCATATTCAAATGCAGCGGGTGCACATTGCATTACCTCGTGATGTTGGCATTTGACGTCCAGAACTGGCAGGTCTCGGGTGGGCCAAACTGGATCGACATGAGGGCAGGCAGCCAATATGACATCGAGGCAACGCCGCCTGAGTCGTCGCAGGCCATCCATCTGATCCTGAACGACCCCTCCCACAAAACGCCACCCAGCCCCGAGCAACGGCAGATGCTGCAATCGTTGTTGATAGATCGATTTCAATTGAAGTTCCATCGCGAGCAAAAGGAAGGCAACGTATACATCCTGTCGCGGGGGGACAAGCCGCTCAAACTGCAACCGCCCAAGGACCCCGACGGGTTTCATTGGGCAGGCCAACCCGGTGGAGGGGCCGTCGTTATGGGAAGCGGCGTTGCCGGCACGAATATTTCGATGCCGGAGTTGGCCGCGCGCTTGAGCGATTTTATACGGCGTCCAGTACAGGACCAGACTGGATTGGCAGGAACGTATGACTTCGAGTATCGAACCGGCAATGACGATCCGGACTCGAGTGCGACGGTTGGGATCATCAAATCGATGCAGGAGATTGGGTTGAAGCTGGCGCAGGGCAAAGGGCCAGTGGAGACGATTGTGATCGACCACATTGAGCGGCCTACGGAGAATTAGATATTAGCGAGATGATGGGGCACCCGAGACGACCCCACCTTAGCCGAGATGAGACTGCGGCGAAGATGGGGCACCCAGTAAATACGGAGATTCTGGCTACGCCAGAATGACGACCACTTAGAATTCAGGCGAGGGTGAGGCCGATGCGATGGGCGCGGGCGAGAGTGCGCGGGGAGAGTGGCTGGGCCGGCTGTGTGCTGGCGAGGCCGATCCAGAGGGTTGCGACGGTCCTGCCGCCGAGAGACTTTGCGGTGATGCGCAGGGCGCGCGCGGCCCCGGTGAGAAGCGGGATGAAGAAGCCGGGCATGGCGGACGAACTGACCAGCACAGCCTTGCGGGTGAGGCGTTTCGAGCGCGGGCGTGGCGCAGCCTGTCCCCACGGCCAGTAGGTGGTGCCCAAGAGCCGCTCCATGAACCGGCGGAAGATGGCGGTGGCGTTCCAGTAGTTGACCGGCGAGCCGAGGACGAGGACGTCGGCGGCGTCGATCTCGGTCAGCATGGATTCGAGATCGTCCTGCTGCACACAAAGGCCGCGTTTGGCGCCGGGCTCCTGAGTGCATCGGCGGCAGTTGGTGCAGAACTCGAGATGCTGTTCGGTGAGATAGAGGGTGTGCGTCTGGGCGCCTTTTTCCCGCGCGCCCGCGAGAATGGCTTGCACCGCGCTGTCGATGGCGCCGCGCTTGCGGTAGCTGCCGACGATTGCAACGACTTTTTGTGCCATGGGGAACCTCCCGTTATGCGCGAGAACAGTGTAATCCACGATGGGCGGTTGCGGATGAAGGCGCGTGCGGCGGGTGGGAGGCGGGTGCATAAAAAAACGCTGGAGGACTGAATGAAGCTCCTCCAGCGTGCGCTAAGTTGGATGGTGCGTTGGTGCAAAAACAAGCAAAAAGCGAAATACGGGGGTCCTTCGCTACACTCAGGATGACAACATCTGTACTACTCGACCCAGGGTGACAGCATCGTGTTGCTCAGGATGACGGCGACATTCTTCAGGCGACTTCGCGGTTCTCGCGGGCGGCCTGACGGCGGTTGAGGTTGACGCTGACGATCTTGGAGACGCCGGGCTCCTGCATGGTGACTCCGTAGATGACGTCGGCGACCTGCATGGCACGCTTGGAGTGGGTGATGACGATGAACTGCGTGCCGGAGGACATCTCGGCGATCATCTGGGCGAAGCGGTCGACGTTGGTCTCGTCCAGCGGGGCATCGACTTCGTCGAGGACGCAGAAGGGGGCGGGCTGGAACTGGAAGATGCCGACCAGGAGGGAGAGCGCGGTGAGGGCTTTTTCGCCGCCGGAGAGGAGCAGGATGTTCTGCAATTTTTTGCCCGGCGGCGAGGCGACGATGTCGATGCCGGAGTCGGCGGAGTTCTCCTCGTCGGTGAGTCGCATGAAGGCCTGGCCGCCGCCGAAGAGCTTGGCGAAGGTTGCGCCGAAGTTGCGGTTGATGACCTCGAAGGCGGCGTCGAACTTGACGCGGGAGACTTCGTCGATCTCGCGGATGGAGGCCTGTGTGTTTTCGATGGACTCGAGCAGGTCGCGGCGCTGGGTCTCGAGGAAGCCATGTCGCGCGGCGGTCTCGTGGTACTCATCGAGCGCCATCATGTTGACCGGGCCCATGGCTTCGAGGCGCTGCTTGAGGGCGCGGGCTTCCTCCTCTGCGGCGGCGAGGGCTTCGCCGTCGATGCGGAGGATGGCGTCGTCGGCGCGCAAGAGGGCTGCCTCGATGGCGAGGTCGTTGAGACAGGTTGCGTCGATGTGCTCGATGTCGGAGGCGAGCCTGGCGGCGCGCGCGGTGAGGTTGGCGCGCTCTTCGCGGAGGGCCTCGGTGTGGTGGCGGAGGGTGCGGAGTTTGGCGTCGAGCTCAGTCATGCGAGTGCGCAGTTCGGCTGCCTCGGCGGTGAGGCGGGCACCCTCGGCGAGCGCACTGGCGCGTGTCTCGACCAGCGAGCCGTGCTCGGTGGCAAGGTCGGCCGTCTCCTGCTCGCGGCGGACTTTTTCCGCGCCGGCGGACTGGAGCTGCTGCTCGATTTGAGCGATGCGCGCGGAGTGCGCGTCGGCCATGCGGCGCGTCTGCTCGAAGGTGGCGGCGGCGTTGCGGCGGCGCTCTTCGAGTCCGGCGAGCGCGGCGGAGGCTTCGGCGGCGGACTGCTGCAAGGCTTCGCGCTGCTGGCGGAGTGCGTCGAGCTGCTGCTGTAGCTCGGCCAACTGCGACTCCAGCGTGGCGCGCTCGCTCTCGAATGCGGTGGCCTCCTGCTGCAGACGGGCGATGGCGTCCTGCCGCTGCGCGCGGGCCTCGCGGTTGCGGCCGGCGGCCTGCGCCCACTCCTCCAGGCGGCGCTCGATGCGCGCGGTCTCCTGCTCCATCTGGCGGAGGGCTGCGCCGGAGTTGGCGGATTCGCGCTCGGCGTCGCGGCACTCCTGGGTTTTTGAGTCGAGCGCGGCGGTGAGTTCGCGGGCCTCGCGTTCGCGGGATGCCGCTTCCTGCTCGGCCTGCGCGAGTTCAACTTCGGCGGCGTCGAACTTGCGCTGCACCCCAGTGAGTTCGCGCTTGAGGGCGAGCGGCCCCTGCGCGCGGACATGGCCCCCGGTGACGGTGGAGTTGTGGAAGGCCTCGCCGGTGGGACTGAGGAAGAAGCCGCGCGGATGCTGCTCGGCCAGCCTGCGAGCGGAGGCGGCATCGGGCGCGATGAATCCGTCGCCCAGCTTGGGCAGCAGATCTTCCAGCGAAGTGCCAAAACCGTTGAGCACGCGCACGCAGTCCTTCAATGCGACGACGCCCTCGGGCACGGGAAGGCTGTTGGCGATCTTCTGTTGCAGGTTGGCTGGATTCTCTCCGTGGACGAGGAATGTGGCGCGACCGGCGACGTCGGAGGAGAGGAGACGGACACCGGCATCGGCCGCGTCCCAGCTCTTGACGACGACGTAGTTCAGCTCGTCGCGCAGGAACTCATCGACGACGGCCTCGTACTGGCCATCGACTTCGAGGAAGTCTGCGAGGGTGCCGAGGGGCGAGAGCGCGTTGGTTGCGGGGCCGGCGGAGTTGGCCTTGAAGATGTTCTTTACCGTGTCCGTGGAATAGCTGTGCTCGCGGATAAGGCCCTCGATGGAGGTGCGGCGTCCTTCGAGGGCGGCGCGCTCGGAGCGCAACTGGTCTCCGCGGCGACGGGCGGTGGACTCGGCTGCACGGGCCGCGTCGATGCTGCGCTGCAAGTGGGCGATCTCGGTCTCCAGCGTCTTGAGGCGCTCGGTGACGTTGCCGAAGGCGGTGGCGACCTGGGTGCGCTCGAAGCCCAGCTCGGCCAACTCGCGGCGCGCTCCGTCAGACTCGGCGACCAGGCGCTCGGACTCGCGGTCAAGACCGGCGAGGGCGACTTCGGCCTGCGCCTGCTGGTTGCGGCTCTGGCTGGCGCGCTCGAGCAATTGGAGGCCGGTGCGGCGGTTCTGCTCGGTCTGCTGCTCGCTGGCGGCGACGGAGCGCGCTGCCTGCTGCGCGCTCTGCTGCTGGGCCTCGGCGGCCTGGCGCGAGACGGTCGCCTCGGCCGTGGCATTTTCGAGGAAGCTATGCTGCGATTCCAGTTCGCCGGAGAGGACGCGGAGCTGCTCGCGCGCCTGGTCGAGGTCGTCGCCGCCGGAACTGATGCGCGCGGTGAGTTCGGCGATGCGGTCGGTGTTGGCGGCCATGCGTGCGGTGACGCGCTCCAGCTCGACAGCGGAGTGGTTGGCCTGCGCTCCGGCCTCGCGGACCTGCTGGTCGAATTGATAGCCCTGCTCGACCCCGGCGGTGTGCTCGGCGTCCATTGCGTCGACCGAGGCGGACTGCTCGGCGATCTGCGCGGCGAGGACGGCGATCTGCGAGGCGACCTCGGACTGCTCTGCGTCGAGCTGGCTCATGCGGCTGGCCAGGACGACACGCAGACGGCCGCGCAGGTCGTCGCGCAGAAGGCCGTAGCGCTCGGCCTTGGAGGCCTGGCGCTTGAGCGAGTTCATCTGGTGCGTGACTTCCTCGAAGATGTCGTTGACACGCGCGAGGTTGACCTTGGCGGATTCAAGGCGCAGCTCGGCGAGGCGCTTCTTGGTCTTGAAGCGGGTGATTCCGGCGGCCTCTTCGAGAATGGCCCGGCGGTCCATGGGCTTCGAGCTGAGGATCTGGCCGATGCGCTCCTGGCTGATGATGGCGTAGGTCTCGCCGCCCAGGCCGGTGCCCATGAAGATGTCCTGGATGTCTCGCAGGCGGCAGATTTTGCCGTTGAGCAGGTACTCGGAGTCGCCGGAGCGGAAGAGGCGGCGAGTGATGGTGATCTCACCGGCGCGGACCGGGGAACGGCCAAACCTGCGGCGGCGGACCTTGAGGACTACGCCAGGAACTTCGGGGCCGGGAGCGGCGTCTTTTGCGGCTTCGGAGGGCGCGTCGTCGGCCTCGCTCTCGTCGAGCTGGTCGCGGTCCAGTTGCCCGGCGTCCACCACGCTTCCGTCGATGCCGATGACGACTCCGGGCTGCGCCGCGCGGACGGCCTCTTCGGTCTCCTCGGCCTTCTGCCGGCGGAGTTGGGTCTCGTCCCAGTCTCCGGGCATCTCGAGTGTCCGGTCCAGGGCGCGGGCCTGATCCTGAGTGCGTTCGCTGGAGCCGTCGCTCGACCAGTCGCTGCCGTCTTCGCCGGGCAGGGAAGCGTCGTCGTAGACCTCGGGATCGACCAGGGTGAGGGAGACCTCGGCCATTCCGGTGGGCTTGCGATCGCGCGTGCCGGCGAAGATGACGTCCTCCATGCGGACGCCGCGCAGGCTCTTGGCGGACTGCTCGCCCAACACCCACATGATGGCGTCGGAGATGTTGGACTTACCGCAGCCGTTGGGGCCGACCACGGCGGCGATCCCGTCTCCCGAGAGATGGATCTCCGTGCGGTCGCAGAACGACTTGAAGCCGAGCATCTGGACCTTCTTGAGCTTGAGCAAACCACACCTCCGGGAACCACGGCCCGACTCAGCGAACGGCGCGAGGCAGGCTTTCAACTGTGCCGTACGGATTGGATGAGCCGCACAACTTCCAATTTAGCGGCTCGCGGGGGCGGTATCAACAATCTAAACTCTACATCTTGTGGATAAGGAGGCTCGAACCCCACAAATGGGCCGGGATGGTTGGAGCGGGTACTGGTTACCCTCCGAATCCAGGCCCGTGTTTTCTATTCCTTGAGCGCGGCGAGGTGGCGCTCCAGGGCGTCGAGGGTGCGTGCGCGTCCGTGGGCCAAGCTCCTGGCGAAGCCCGAGCGGGCGTCACAATCCCTTTAACAACTCCGATAACGAAATCTCAAGCGCGAGGGCGATCTTGCAGAGTGTTCGCAATCCCACTTTGCGAGTGCCGCGTTCCAGGTCCGAGATATGGACTTCGTGGACTCCCGACTGCTCTGCAAGGTCTATCTGTCGCCAGCTCTTGGCGCGGCGCAACTTCCTGATTCGCTCACCTAACGCTACGCAGACTTCCATTGATATTCACCAATGGTCGGATTAGTCTTTGAGCTATATTTAGCGTATATGCTCTCTTGCGCTCGAAAGAGGCCCCGCTATGCGGTTGTTTGGAACAATTGCTTCGATACTGATTCTTCCAATCACGATCTCCCTCACTGGATGCGGAAGCAGTGCTTCGTCCCCAGCACCAGCACAAACACCAAGCACAGCCAATGAATGGACTTGGGAAAGCGGCAGCAACAAGGCAGCCGCAACCGGTGTTTATGGCACACTTGGCACCGCAGCTACCAACAATGTTCCCGGTGCCAGATATACCGCCGTCAGCTGGACCGACAGCAGCGGCAATCTTTGGCTCTTCGGCGGTGAGGGATTTGATTCAACCGGGACGGAGGGAGGCCTAAACGACCTCTGGGAGTTTAGTACAACAGCCAAGACTTGGGCCTGGGCAAGTGGTAGCAACACGGGTTACGCGGTTGGTGTTTACGGCAGTCTTGGCGTTGCCGCTGCCAGCAATGTTCCCGGCGCCCGTTCCTCCGCCGTCAGTTGGACCGACAGCAGCGGCAACCTTTGGCTCTTCGGCGGATTGGGAGTCGATTCAATCGGGACACAGGGATGGCTAAACGACCTCTGGGAGCTCAGTGCTGCTACCAAAGAATGGACGTGGGTGGGCGGGGCGACGTCGCTAGGTTCGAATATAGGCGTGTCCGGTGTTTACGGCACACTTGGCGTTGCCGCTGCCAGCAATGTCCCCGGTGGCCGAATATCCGCCGTTAGCTGGACCGACAGCAGCGGCAACCTATGGCTCTTCGGCGGTGAGGGAGTCGATTCGACCGGGACGCCGGGTTTACTAAACGACCTCTGGGAGTTTAGTACAACAGCCAAGACTTGGACCTGGGTAAGTGGTAGCAACACGGGTTACGCGGTTGGTGTTTACGGCAGTCTTGGCGTTGCAGCTACCAGCAATGTTCCCCGTGCCCGTGCCTCTGCCTCCAGCTGGACCGACAGCAGTGGCAACCTCTGGCTCTTCGGCGGCAACGGATTTAATCCAACAGGTATGACGGTAGAACTAAATGACCTCTGGGAGTTCAGTCCTGCCACCAAAGAATGGACGTGGGTGAGCGGGGCCAATTCGGTAGGTTCGAGCGGAGGCATACCCGGTGTTTACGGCACTATTGATGTTGCCGCCGCAGGCAACGTTCCCGGTAGCAGAAACAGCGCCGTTAGCTGGATCGACAGCAGTGGCAACCTTTGGCTTTTCGGCGGCTCGGGATTTGATTCAACCGGGACGCAGGGAGGCCTATACGACCTCTGGAAATACAGTCCTGCTACCAAAGAATGGACGTGGGTGAGCGGGGCGAACAAGGTCGGTACGAGTGGAGGAGTGTCCGGTGTTTACGGCACACTCGGCGTTGCCGCTGCCGGCAATGTTCCCGGTGGCCGTTCCTCCGCCGTTAGTTGGACCGACAGCAGCGGCAACCTATGGCTCTTCGGCGGCTCGGGATTTGATTCAACCGGGACGGACGGAGACCTAAACGACCTCTGGAAATATCAGCCATAGCCGGGTGCTTCATCCGCTATTCGTTGTTTTCTATTGCTTGAGCGCGGCGAGGTAGAGTTCCAGGGCGTCGAGGGTGCGGTTGAGGAGAGCGAAGCTGCGTGGGCGGCGGAGTGCGAAGGCGCGAGCCTGGCTGAGGATGCGGCCGCAGAGCAGGAAGTTGCCGGTCTGGCGGCCGGTGGGCTTCATCAGGTAGTCGTAGTGGGTGAACTCCATCAGGCGGGCGACGGCGTGGACGCCCTCGACCGGAGTAATGCTTGGCCGCTGCCCCTCCACTTCCGCCCATTCGAGGAAGAGGAGCTGGCGCAGGGGCAGGCGCTGGGGAATCCCGGTGGGCTGAGGAACCGGAATGCGGAACTTATCGTCGCGGCTGAAGACGCGGGGGAGCGATTCGTGTGAGCCGCCGAGCTGCTCGAGCGCGCTGCGCCAGAGCTTCAGCGCGGGGGCAACGGGGATGACCAGCACGGGGCCGGGATTGGCGGCGGGGTTGGCGGTCTGGCGTGAAGATTGGGAGGTTGGCTCCCACCCATCCCGCAAAGGTCGCGGGATGGATGGGGCGCCCATATCTGACGAGCGGGGGTCGAGCAGGCAGATGTCATCGGCGACGATGGTGTATCCGCGCCGCGCCATGCCGGCGGCGAGGGTGGATTTGCCCGCGCCGGAGTTTCCCAGAAAGGCAACGACGCCCGTGCCCACGCGCAGCGCGCTGGCGTGCAGGGAGTACATTCCGGCCTGATGGCAGAGGGAGGAGAAGATGGGCGAGAGCAGGTAGGCGCGGATGTCCGCGGGGAGCGCTCCGGGGGCGGGTTCGACCAAGACCTCGCGGCCGTGGCGGACGAGGAAGTTGGCGACCTCGGGCACGCGCAGCAGGTATTCGTCGCGCGAGGCCCACCAGCGGCTCTCGTTGGCGACGACGTTGGCGATGCGCTGGGGCACGGCGGCGAGGCGGATGGAGACAGTGGCGGGGCCAGTGACTGCAATGCTGACGGCTGCGGCGCTAACGCCGGGGGCCAGCGGCTCAAGCTCCGGAAGGGGGATCTCCGACGCCAGCAGGAATGGGCCGAGGCGATAGTACATAACGCCGGAGGACATGGGTGCATCATATCAATCCAGCAGACCGGAAGAGGGAGTAAAGTCCTGGGGAGTGCGCGGGCCGAACCGGGGAAAGAAAACTATCTTCGCGGGGATGTGTTTGAAATAGTGTGACTTTTGTACCGCTTTGATTCGGTCCGGTGGATGGAAGTGTTATTGACCTGCCCATGCGAGTTCAATAGCATTAACATTCAGGGCAATCTGGAGTTCTTCTCCGCATCGGATTTGAGTATTACCAAGGGCCCATGAAAGCAAGAATGGCAGTTTCAATTGAACGTCTTCTCTTCTCTCAGGATGAAATGAAAAAAAAGCTATGGACTGCACCGGTACTTCATACGATTCCGATCCAGGCCGCGCTTGGGTCTAAAAAGGGATCGAAGAGCGACAAGTACGGATCGCTCTCCGCCCGTCGCTAGGACCGCGGATACGGATCGGCCTCGGGAACCGGGGCCTAGAACGTGCCGGATGGCCCTCCAAGAGGCATTCTGAGAGCGGTTGCCTGCGCGGAGGCACAACTCGCTGTACGATTCTTCTTGTTTCAATCCCATCCTTTGAGCTAGGTGCTCCTTGAGCGCAATCTGCGGATACTGGCTGCTGCACGGAGAGGCACACCCGCGATCGGTGTGCGAGCGCATGTTGCAGTCGCTGGCTGCCCACGGGCCGGACGGCCCTAACCTGATTGCCAGCGACAGAATGCCCGGCGCAACGGACCGGGTTGCCGTGGGCCACCGGCTGCTGAAGATTACGGCGGAAGATGAGCTGGAGGCGCAGCCTCTGACAGCTCCTGTGGCCGCGAATTCACTCTCAACTCAAGAGACAGAACCAACCAGCGATGCGACGATCTGGCTGGTGGCGGACGCGCGCATCGACAACCGCGCCGAGCTTGCGGCGGAGTTTGGAATCTCCGCGCGCGAGGCGGCTGGGATGGCGGACTCGGCGTTCGTTCTGCGGGCGTGGCAGCGCTGGGGCGAGGAGTGCGTCGAGCATCTGGCGGGGTCGTTTGCCTTCGCGGTGTGGGACGCGCGCGCGGAGCGGTTCTTCCTGGCGCGCGACCACGCTGGCGACCGTCCGCTCTACTATCGCAAGACAGCGGAGAGCTTTATTTTTGCAACGACGGCACGGGCGGTCCGCGCGTGTCCCGGGGTATCGAGCGAGTTGGACGAACGGCAGCTTGCGCTCGACCTGATCGGCCTGCCGCCGGAGTTCTCCCGGACGCGCTTCCGCGACGTGCAGGCGCTGGCACCGGGACACTGCCTGGTGGTGGGGCGAGATGGGGTTGTGCAGCGGAGATACTGGCAGATCGACTCGTTGCGGCCGGTGCGCTTTGCGCGCGACGAAGAGTACATCGAGGCGTTTCTGGAGATATTCGACGAGGCAGTGCGCTGCCGGTTGCGCACCACCGGGGGCGTTGCCACGGAGCTGAGCGCGGGGCTGGACAGCGGCTCGGTGGCGGCCACGGCGGCACGGCTGCTGGCGGCCAGCGGGACTGAGATTTCGGCCTACACGGCGGTGCCGTGCGCGGAGTTCTCCGGGATTGTGCCGCCGGGGCTGATCGGCGATGAAGGGCCGTATGCGGCCGAGGTTGCCGCGCTCTATCCCAATATGCGGCACATCCGCGTGGACGCGAGCGGGTCGGACATGCTGCGCGAACTGGCGCGCATCTTTCCCCTGCTCGACCTGCCACACGCCGCCGCGCTGAACAATGTGTGGGGCAATAGAATCCTGGACCGCGCCGCCGCCAGTGGAGCGAAGGTGATGCTGAACGGAGCGCTGGGCAACTTTGCCTACAGCTACACGGGCGGAGACGTTCTGCACGAGACATTCCGCAGCGGGCACTGGCTAGCCACGCTCCGCCAGGCATGGCTGCTGCGGCGCATCGGCGTGTCGTCGGGGCGCAACGCCGCTTCGCTGACGGTCTTCGGCGTGCTGCCATGGTGGTTGCGCAGGCGGGTCGATCCGCTGATCCGCACGGCGGAGATTGGCTGGAGCGCGATTCGTGCGGACCGCGCGCGCGAGCTGGATGCGGTGGACCAGTTCCGGCGATTCCTGTTCACCCACGCGAGCGCGCTGCCGCGCCTGATGGCAACGGACTTCCAGCAGAACCAGTACGGCGACTACAACGCCGCGACCGGCGCGGGCTGGGGCATCGAGGCGCGCGATCCCACGGCGGACAAGCGGGTCTTCGAGTTCTGCGCGGCGATTCCGCCGGAGCAGTTCGTGGCGGGCGGAATGGGGCGGTCGCTGGCGCGGCGCGCGATGCGCGGCAGGCTGCCCGAGGCGACGCTCACCCGCACGGAGAAGGGCACGCAGGCCGCCGATTGGTACGAGGGCCTGAGCAGGATTCACGGCGAGCTGGCTACAGAACTCGCGCTTGAGCAGGAGAGCCCCGGCGCGCGGCGGCTGATCGACCTGGAACGGCTGCGCGGGGCGCTGGAGGAGTGGCCGCGGACGGCGCAGGAGGCGGCGTTGAAGGACGGAATCTACGATTCGGCGATACCGCGCGGGATTGCGGTGGGGTATTTTATCCGGCGGACCGAAGAAGAAAAGACCGCAGAGCAACGCGGATGAACACGGATTGGGACAGAGTTCTCCGCCCACACGATAGAGCGGGCTTTCAGCCCTCATGGTTTGTCTGGGCCTTGTACCTTGGGCTACGCTCAAGGCTGGTATAGGACGCGCCTTCGGCGCTGGGTGCTCTCAAGGCTGGTATGGGACGCCGAGCTATGCGCGGCCGGCGAATTCGCTGGTCTCGGTGGAGACCTTTATTTTTTCGCCCTCTTTGATGAAGAGGGGAACGCGGATTTCGAGGCCGGTCTGGAGGCGCGCGGACTTGGTGACACTGCCGCTGGAGGTGTCGCCGCGCACGGCGGGCTCGGTGTGGACGACCTCCAGCTCGACGAAGATCGGCAACTGCAGGCCGATGGGGTTGCCATTGTACTTGTGCAACTGGACAAGGAGGCCATCGGTGAGGAAGTCCATCGCCGTGCCCAGCATCTGGCCGGTCAGGTTGAGGGTCTCGAAGCTCTCCTGATCGAGGAAGTAGGAGCCGTCGTTGTCGCTGTAGAGGTAGGTGGCGGGAACCAGGACGAGGTCGGGCTCCTTGAACTTGTCGCTGGCCTTGAAGGTCTTGTCGAAGACCGCGCCGGTGAGCAGGTTGCGCATCTTGAGGCGGACCAGCGTCTGGCCGCCGCGCGCGGTGGGCGTGTTCACCTCGGCATCCAGGCAGGTGTAGGGAGTACTTTCAAACTCGAAGAGCGCCTTGCGCTTGACGTTGATTGCATCGATCAGTGCGGCCATAAACTCGTCTGTACTCCTCGTTCTTTCGATCCACATTGAGGGCAGGCCGAAGTTGGAAACATTCCTGGTCCCTGGGTCTTCTCAAGTATAAAGGGTATGACTGACCGGAGGAGCGATGGACGGGACCGTTCGGCGCAGGTTTTATCGGCGCAGCCCGGCGGAATGGCTGCTGGCGGTGGAGGCGCTACTGCTGCTGGCGTTCTTCCGCGTCTGTCTGGTGGTGGTTCCGGTACACAGAATCATACTGACGATCACGCGCGGGCCCGCAGTGGATAGAACCGGCGACGAGGCGGATTCCGAGGCTGCGGCACGAGAGCGCGGGGCAGCAACGGACGAGATGCGGGAGAAGAATACAGCGGAGAGCGCGGCTGCCGAGATTGCGCGGCGTGTGCGCTGGGCGGTGAGCGCGGTTGCGCGCCACTCCCCTGCCGCGTTTGTCTGTTTCCCGCAGACGCTGGCGGGCTATACGATGCTGCGCCGACGCGGGGTGCGGAGCACGATGGTCTACGGCGTGGCGCGGGCGGCAGATGGGAAATTGATCGCGCACACATGGCTGGTTGTGGGCGACAAAGTTGTGCTCGGCGGCGAGGGTTCGGCGCAGTTCACGCCGGTGGAGCGATGGAGATGAGGGACAGTGGTAAGTGGTCAGTGGTAAGTGATAAGTGGCGGAGCGTGGTGATTCAGGCGGATTTAGGCTGCTGGAGGAGGTCTCCGGCGTGGGCCGCGGCCTCGGCGAGGACGCGGTGGTGGATGGTGAAGAGGGCGAGTTCGAGGCGGTCGGAGACGCCGGTCTTGTCGTAGATGCTGCGCAGGTAATTCTTGATGACCTGCTCCTTGGTGTTGAGCTGGGTGGCGATGAGCTTGTTCTTGTATCCCTGGACGATGAGCGCGACGATCTGGATCTCCTTGGGGGTGAGGCGGTCGCGGACGCGGGCTCCGACCGAGTCCTGGGCCAGGATGGAGGTGACGTTGGAGTGCTGGAAGGAGTGCTGTCCCGTGGCGACGCGGCGGATGCAGTCCAGCAGGCCGGGGCCGGGAACATTGCGATAGAGCACGCCATCGAGTGCGCGGGCGAGGTCGTCCGGGACCTCCGAGCCGTTTTCGGCGATGTAGATGGTGCGGATGCCGGCCGCGCGAGCGTGGGCGATGACGGCGTTGGCGTCCAGTTGCATGCTGGAGGAGAAGAGAAGGATGGCGCCTCGCCAGGTATCGATGGCGTTGGAGAGGCGGGAGATGTCTTCACATTGGGCCACGATGCGCATGTCTTCTTCCAGGGCGATGACGCGGGCCGCGCCCGCCCGGAAGATCGCCTGGTTGTCGGCAAGGATGATTCGGTTCATCGCGTGCGCCTCCTCAGGCAGCTATCTGCTGCCAAACCTTTCATCGGCGATATCAGACGGCGGGAGGGGGATGTCTACATATCGTACAGAGGCCGGATTCCGGTCCGGTTCACATTCAGGTTCAAGGCTAGAGCATATCTCAATCTCAAGGGGAGTGTTCCAGGTTGTGCGAGGCGGATTTTCTGGACTGCTCCGGGCCGTGGAGAATCAAGTTGAGGCCGATTTGCCCGATGTTCACCACCGGCCTGCACGACCAGCGGATGCGCGCCCCTGCGTTGCGGTTGCCAATCGCCTTCGGCGGCATCCCGTGGATTAACGACCGAAACTAATTTTTCCGCTGCATCGTCTTCTTATCTATATCTCTCCGACGCACGAACGCGGCCGGCACTTTGACAGCCTGAATGCAGGTCTGTGCAGTGAGCTTTCCTCCTAGCGGTGAGTGTTGTCCCTCTCACGCAGCGAGGTCTTTATCCAAGGAGCAGCGAATGGTCCCCCGGTCCGGCAATCGATTCAGACTCCCCGCCAAATTCACACTCACAGCCCTTGTTTCCATACTGGCATTTGCTCCGCTGGCCGCGCTGTCTCTATACGCGCCGGGCTTATGCGCTCAGATGCAGCGCGACAACAAGCCGTCCGAGACGGGGGAGATGCCGCCGAAGAGCTGGATTGACAAGGACACTGGGCACCGCGTGTGGCGCGTCTCCGACGAGCCCAACTCCGGCGCGTTCTATTTCAACGTGAATGCGTTCACGCCCGACCACAAGCAGATGGTGTACAACTCGCCGGACGGCATTCGCGTACTCGACCTGGCGACGATGACGACCCAGATGGTGGTGCCGAACCAGACTGCGACTGCTCCCGCGGCAACTGCTGCTGCCACGGATGCAGCGGCGGGCGGGCAGGCAGGGCAGGGCGCGCGAGGCGGCCGCGGCGGATTCGGCGGCGGAGCGCGCGCCATTGTTGTGGGGCACAAGACCAACAGCGTCTTCTTCACGCGCACGGACCCGGCGACGCGCAGCAATGCGGTGTACAAGGCAGACACCAACAGCGGCGCGGCGACCAAGTTGATCGACCTGCCGCCGCGGGTGAGCATCTCCAGCGTGAATGCGGACGAGACGCTGGGCGCGGGGACGTATAACGCGGCGGACTGTCCGGGTGGCAACCCGAATGCGCCGCACGCATTTCTTGCCGCGCCGGCAGGAAGATTCGGCAGAGGAGCTGGAGCGGGTGGAACGGGTGCGCAGGCTGCACCGGCGGCTTCGTCTGCCGGTGCGCCCGCCGCCGCGAATCCCGCCGTTGTGAGTCCGGCGGAGGCGAATCCCACGCTGGGCGGGGCCAACGTGCAGTCGGACGACAAGGGCGCGATGATGGAGCGCCGGCTGGCATCGCGCACTCCGGTGGTGTTCTTCACCATTCGCTTGAAGCCGGGCCCGAACGGCGAGAAGGCCGGAACCATCAAAGTGCTCTTCCACTCGACCGATTGGATCGGCCACATGCTCTTCTCCCCGACCGATCCCAGCCTCATCATGTACTGTCACGAGGGCATGTGGCAGAAGGTGGACCGCATCTGGCTGATCCACACCGACGGCACCCATAACACACTCATCCACAAGCGCACCATGGCGATGGAGATCGCGGGGCACGAGTTCTGGGGGCTGGACGGCAAGACCATCTGGTACGACTGGCAGTATCCCAAGGGCGAAGATTTCTTTGTCGCCAGCTACAACCTGGAGACGCACAAGCGGGTGGCGTATCACCTGCAGCGCAACGAGTGGTCGATCCACTTCAACCTGACGCAGGACCTCGACCTCTTCTGCGGCGACGGCGGCGACTCCGGCCAGGTGGCCGAGGCGCCGGACGGCGAGTGGATCGAGCTGTTCCGGCCACAGATGATCGGCGGCACCGAGGGCGCGCTCAATGGGCCCAACTTCTTCCAGCCGGGCGTCTTCCACTCCGAGCACCTGGTCAACATGGCGCACCAGAACTACCGCGCCGAACCCAACCCGCGCTTCTCGCCCGACAAGAAGTACGTTATCTTCACCAGCAATATGTTCGGGCGCAGCTACGTCTTCGCGGCGGAGGTTGCCAAGGCTGCCGACCAGACAGGCGCGGTGTCCACGCCGGAGCTGGCCACGAAGTTCAACCCCATCATGCCTACTCCAACCACGACGCAAAAGTGACGCCGGCAGGGTCTTACTGCGCATAGTATGGATACGATTCCCCAGCCCTCGATTCCAGAGGGCTGGGGAATTGAAATGACACGAACTACTCAACTCAGAACCACCCCGTGAGGTTTTCATGCGCCGCCTTCATCTTCTTCTCGCCGCTCTGGCCGCCCTTCCGCTCTCTCTTCACGCCGTGCCCGCCGCCGCACAGACCGCTGCAGCCGCTGCATCTGCCGCAGCCATCGGCGCAATCACCACAACTACGCCCGTTTCGCAGAAGCCGCGCGCGATTCAGCAGTTCACCACGGGCTGGCGATTTTTGCAGGCCGATGCCGCGGGCGCGGAGAAGCCAGGCTTTGACGACTCGGCGTGGAAGAGCGTGACGCTGCCCCACGACTGGTCTATTGCGGGGCCGGTAAAGGAAGATGCGCCTTCGCGTGGCGCGGGCGGATTTGCGCCGACCGGAATCGGCTGGTACCGCAAGAGCTTCACGGTTCCCGCAGCGGATGCGAAGCCATCGGCCGCGCGGCGGACGTTTGTCGTCTTCGACGGCGTGATGGCCAACAGCGATGTCTATCTGAACGGCGAGCTGCTGGGGCACAGGCCATACGGCTATGTGAGTTTTACTTACGAGCTGACGCCGCATCTACAGGCGGGCAAGAACGTGATTGCGGTGAAGGTGGACGATTCGCAGCAGCCCGCATCGCGGTGGTACCCCGGCGCGGGGATCAACCGCCAGGTGCGGCTGATTACCACGGGTGACGCGCACATTGTTCCGTGGGGGACGTTCGTCACGACGCCCGCGGTCTCTGCGGAGTCGGCGACGATCCACGTTCGCAGCACGGTGACCAATGAGTCCGCCACGGACGCGAAGCTCTCGCTGAGGGTGCGGCTGACCGGACCGGGCGGCAGCGCCGTTCTCGCCGGCAAAACGATCAACTCCGCACAACTGCTGGTTCTCGCGCCCGGCGACACCGCCGACATGGACGCCGAGACGACGCTGCCCAGGCCCGACCGCTGGGACCTCGACCACCCGGCGATGTACACCGTTCACGCAACGCTGCTGCGCGATGGCAAAGCTGTCGATGAGGAGGACGTACCGTTCGGCATTCGCGAGTTCCACTTCGATGCCAACCAAGGCTTCTTTCTGAATGGAGTACACCACAAAGTCCTGGGCGTGGCGCTGCACACCGACGGCGGCGCGGTGGGAACGGCGGTCCCGCTGGCGGTGTGGGAGCGCCGGCTGACCGAGCTGCGCAAGCTCGGCGTGAATGCGATACGCACGGCGCACAACCCGCCCGCGCCGGAGTTTCTGGACCTGGCCGACCGCATGGGCTTCCTCATCATGGACGAGATGTTCGACTGCTGGACGGTGGCCAAGAATCCGTACGACTACCACCTCTACTTCAAGGACTGGAACATCCGCGACACTACCGACACGGTGATGCGCGACCGCAATCATCCCAGCATTATTCTGTGGTCGGCGGGCAACGAGATCCACGACACGCCGAAGCCGGAGGTCGCGATTCCGATTCTGAAGGCACTCGTAGACACCTTCCACCAGAACGATCCGACGCGGCCCGTGACCCAGGCGCTGTTCCGTCCCAACGCGAGCCACGACTACGAGGACGGCTTGGCAGACCTGCTCGACGTGGTGGGGCAGAACTACCGCGAGCAGGAGATTCTCGCCGCGCATGCGCAAAAGCCGGCGCGCAAGATTATCGGCACCGAGAACACGCACGATCGCAACCAGTGGGTTGCCATGCGCGACCATCCCGAGTACGCCGGGCAGTTTCTGTGGAGTGGGATCGACTACCTGGGCGAGGCGGGCCGCTGGCCCACCATCGGCTCCGGCTCTGGCCTGTTGCTGTCCGACGGGCTGCCGCACGAACGTGCCTTCGAGCGCGAGAGCTGGTGGTCCACCACTCCGATGGTGGCCATGGTGCGGCGCACAGCGGTTGTCCGCGCCGCGCCCATTGATCCAGGCTACGCGAACGCAACCAGCACTGACCAGTCCGCGGCTCCCGCAACTCCTCGCGCCGCGGCAGGAGGGGTTGCACGCGCCGCCGGTTCTCGCGCCGCTGGCCCCGGTGGCGCCGCTCCGCCGCTCGATCCTACGGTGCGCTTCTCGCAGCCTCTGCTGGCCGACTGGACCCCGAAGAGTCTCGATTCCCACACGGAAAATGTGGAGGTGTATACCAACGCGGAAGAGGTTGAGCTCTTCCTGAATGGCAAGTCGCTGGGCACTCAGAAACTGCACCCGGACGCCAGCGCGATCACCTACCAGGTGCCGTTCGAGGCTGGCGTTCTGAAGGCGGTGGCGCGCAGCGGCGGCAAGATCGTTGCTAACGATGAACTCAGGACGGCTGGCAAACCGGCGCGCATCGTCTTCACCGCGGATAAGCCCTCCATGGCGCTGACGCCGGACTGGAACGACGTTCGCACCGTGAGCGCGACACTGGTGGATGAGGCGGGAACGCGGATTCCCGACTCGGCGACGGTGGTGCATTTTTCGGTCAGCGGGCCGGCTTCGATTGTTGCCGTGGACAACGGCAATATGATGGACCACGACCCGTTCCAGGCGACCCAGCGCAAGCTGTACGATGGCCATGCGATTGCTCTGCTGCGCGCCACCGGAAGCGCGGGCAAGGTGACCGTGACCGCCAGCGCCGACGGCGTTCCAACGGCGAGCCTGACCCTGACAACCGCGCCCATCGACAAGGAAGACCCCGCGATTGCGAAGACCTCCGCGACGGGACGCGGCTTCTGATCGAATCCAACCCTGAAACAGCGGCCCCATGTCTCCCGTCGAGATGTGGGGTCATTTCTTTGTTGCGGATTATTGATTTTCATGGAACTAATCTGCGCGATGCGGGGTTTATCATGGCAGGCGGAAGACAGCGCGAAGATTCTCCGCGTGTCTTCCAGTCGCAGTCCCACCGCAATGAGACCTCTTCAGTTGGGAAGGAACGACAACCATGCGCAAGGCAATCGGATTCTCCTCTCTCTTTCTTCTTGCCATCACACTCACGGCAACCGCGCAGCAGCCCGCTGTCGCAAAGCCCGCAGCAAAGGCTACTGCGAAGGCCACGCGCTCGGAGGCGGCGGCTTCGACCGAGCTTCCGGTGACGCGGGTCGCGCTGTACAAGAACGGGGTGGGTTTTTTTGAGCACGCGGGGCGTGTCACCGGCGACCAGTTCGTGACCATCGACTTCACCACCGCGCAGTTGAACGACGTGCTGCAGTCGCTGACGGCGATCGACCTGAATGGCGGGCGGATCGCGGGCGCGGGCTACAACTCGACCACGCCGCTGGAGCAGCAGCTAAAGGCGCTGCCGCTGGCGCTGGGCGAGGATCCGACGGCGGTCGATTTTTACAATGCGATTCGCGGTGCGCGGATTGAGGTGCGAAACGGTACAACCACAATTACCGGGCGGCTGCTGAATATCGAAGAGGTCAATACTCCCGAAGGCGACAACAAACCCGCGCTGGAGAAGCGGCTGATTACGGTGATCGGCGATGGCGGCGAGGTCCACACCGTGGAGCTGACAACGGCGACCTCGGTGACGCTGCTGGACGCAGACCTGCACCAGGACGTGACGCGCTATCTGCAACTGCTGGCCAGCACGCGCAATCAGGGGTTGCGGCACTTGACGCTACAGGACAACGGGACGGGTTCGCGCGAACTGCGCGTCAGCTACATCAGCGAGGTGCCGATCTGGAAGTCTACCTACCGGATTCTGTTCACCGAGCCGAAGGCGGGCGCGGCTTCCACGCCACAGACGGCAACCTTGCAGGGCTGGTCGGTGGTGGACAATACGACCGGGGCGGACTGGATCAACGTGCAGCTCTCGCTGATTGCGGGCGCGCCGCAGAGCTTTATTCAGCCGCTCTCGGTGCCGTATTACTCGCGGCGGCCGGAGATCGGTCTGCCGCAGGAGGCTCAACTGACACCGCAGACGCATGAGAGCGGGGAGGCGGTTGCGGCTAGTGCGTCAGGCGTTGCCGGAATAGGCATGGGCAGCGGCTCTGGGCTTGGACCTGGCGCAGGTGGCAATTTCGGCGGTAGTGTCAGAAAGATCGGTGGGGCTAGCCAAACCGTCACCGTCACGAACGCGCCGCCGTACCTGAATACTGCCGATGCCACTCTTGGCGGGACGATTTCAAATCAACTCTATTCCCAACTGCCTTTGTCCATGAATGGTGGGCCCGCCGTGCCCTACGAGCAATCCGCGGATGACTCGATCAGGGCCAAGACCACCACGGCGGCCTTCGACGATTACTTTGCTTACAACCTGACGGAGCCGATTACGATTCGCAAGAACGAGTCGGCGATGGTGCCGATCCTGCAGACGAAGATCGATGCGGAACGGGTGACGCTGTGGTCGGCGAAGCAGCCCACGCCGCTGCGCGCGCTGTGGATTACAAACACGTCGAAGCTGACGCTGGACCGCGGCTCGTTCTCGATTGTCGAGGACGGGAACTTCGGCGGGGAGGGCCTGCTCGACCCGATCCATCCCGACGAGAAGCGGCTGCTCTCCTACGCGGTGGACCAGGCCGTGCGCGTGAGCACAGAGGACCAGCACGACAATTCGCAGGCGACTGCTGTGACCGCGGCCAAGGGCGTGATGGTGTTGCACCACACGCAGACCGCCGAGATCACCTACGTCGTCCACAACGCGGCCACGGACGGGCGCACGGTGGTGATCGAACACCCCATTCGTCAAGGCTATGTACTGGATAACGCCGGTGACAAAGACAGCAAGGACCCCAAGCCGGAGGAGACCACGCCGACCGTATATCGCTTCCGCGTGACGGCGGCGGCGGGCGAGACGGCCCGGCTGCACGTCAGCGAACACCATAAGAGCACAGTGACCTACCGGCTCACCAACTTCGACGACAACCAGCTCACGTTCATCCTGAACCAGACCAATAACAACGAGAAGATCAAGCAGGCGCTAGAGCCGATTCTGGATGCGCGGCGGCATGTGGCCGACATGCAGACGGCGCTCGACAAGGTGAATGCGCGGATGACTGCGCTGCACTCGGATGAGGACCGGCAGCGGGCGAACATCACCGCGCTGGCGAATGCGGACAAGGCTTCGCGCGAACGGTTTGTGCGCGACCTGAACGCGACCGAGGACCAGATCGCGGCGGCGCAGAAGGAGCTGACTGCCGCGCAGAAGAACCTTCAGTCCGCCAAGGACGATCTGGCCAGCAAGATCGAGTCGTTGCAGATCGACGAGAAACTGTGACGGCGGCCAGCAGTCCACGGCTGCCGGTCCCGTTTCAGGAAAACTGAACCCCGTTTCTTCGCAAGAAACTTGGCCACCCGTCGGGAATCTGCGGCGGGTGGTTACAGTTTGCCGAGCCACAGCCGATAAAGCCATTTGTGCCGAATTTAGTGCCCGGGGCTTGATGCGATGAGGAGAATCAGCGACTGCTTGAAAGATTTTCTCCGTGAAGACGCAGGACAGGACCTGATTGAATATGCCCTGGTTGCGGGGCTGATCGGCCTTGCCGCCGTGCTGGCGATGTCCGGGCTGTCCACCAAGATCGGAAACAGCTTCAACACGGTTGGAAGCCGTTTAACCAACGCGATCTAGCGATTGCGGCCCTACTGGGCGGCGGTGGGCTTTGCCGTGGCTGGGGTAAGGATGGCCGTGGCGGCGGCGGGGGTGACGCGGGGATAGTAGCCGCTGCGAGTGCGCACGGAGAGCTTGCCGTAGCCCTTGTTCCTGGCCTCGACGCGGACCACGCGGTAGCCGCCGAGTTCGGGCGGCTTGGTGGAGTGGTAGGCGATGGTGTACTGGGTGCGGATGTCGTTGGCCACCTCTTTGGTGATGGCGTCCACATCTTTTACCGATTTGGGGAAGTAGGCCGCGCCGCCGGTCTGTTCGGAGAGAGTTTCGAGCACGCGGCGGGCGAGGCGTGCCTCAGCTTTGTCGATGTCTTCGCCGAAGAGCAGGCCGATGCAGTAGACGACGGGGCCGTCGAAGTCCTGAATGCGGCGAATGGCCTGCTCGAGGGTGGCGCTGGATGCGTTGTCTTCGCCGTCGGTGACGATCAGCAGTACCTGCTTGGGGTGCTTGGCGTTCTTGGAGAGGTAGTCGGCGGAGGCGACCAACGCGTCGTAGATGGCGGTGCCGCCGGAGGGCTTGATGTAGCTGAGGCCCTGCTGGAGCTTGTCGATGTTGCTGGTGAAGTCCTGGTCGATGAAGGCCTCCCAGGAGAAGTCGACGAGGAAGGCCTCGTCCTCGGGGTTGGAGAGCTTGACCAGGTCGAGCGAGGCCGCATCGACGGCGATGTGCTTGTCGCCGTACATGGAGCCGGAGCTGTCGATGAGGATGCCTAGCGAGACGGGGAGGTCCTCGTGGCGAAAGCTGGAGATGGTCTGCGGGACGTTGTCCTCGAAGACTTTGAAGGCGTCCTTGCCGAGGGTCTGAATGGTGCGGCCTGAGCCGTCGAGGACGGTGGCGTTGAGGCGGACCTCGAAGGCGTTTGCACGCAGCGTGAACTGGCCGGCTGCGCCGCGGGCGATGGGCGTGCCCTGCTGGCTGTCGGTGGGCTCGGGCGAGGTGACGGGCGAGGGCGCAACCTCGGGCGAAGACTGGGCCGGAGCAGCGGCAGGCTGCGCAGCAGCGGCAGGTTGCGCGGGCGCGGGCTGCTGGGCGCGGGCGATTGCTGCGCAGAGGGTCAGCGACAGTAGCGCTATGGCGATGAATCCCTTGGGTGCACCCGAAAGCATCTTTTCCCTACTGCGAAGGCGCATAGTATCCCTCGCGGAAGTGTACGGTTAGTGGCGGAAGGCCGGGCGGGGGCGCGAGCTTCACCTTGAGTTTACGCCAGCTTCCGTCGTGCTTCGGCTCGCTGGGGCTGTATCCCAGGACGTACTCGTTGCGCAGCTCGGCGGAGATGCGCTCGGCGATGTCCGCGAGGTCGGCGGTATCGCTGCCGACGATAAAGAGACGTCCTCCGGTGCTCTCGCAGATCTGCTTGAGCAGTTCCGGGCCGAGCTGCTCCTCCGGGCTGGGGGCGTAGTTGTCGAAGATGCCGATGGAGTAGATCTGGACACCGCTCTCGCGCACCACGCGTTCCAGTTCGTTCTGGGTGTAGCGGCTGCGGTTGTCTCCGCCGTCGGAGATGATGAGCAGTGCCTTGCGGTCGTATTTGGCCTGGCGCAGGTGGTCCACGCCGAGGTAGACGGCGTCGATCAGCGCGGTGCGGTTTTCGGGCTTGAGCATGACCATGCGCGCCTCCACGTCGTCCACGTCGGAGGTGTAGTCGACGATGACCGAGGGGCGGTCGTTGAAGCCGACGACGAAGAACTCGTCCTGCGGGTTGGAGGTGCGCAGGAACTCGGTGAGCGCCTTGCGCGCGCGGGTGAACTTACTTGTCATGCTTCCACTCAGGTCTAAGACGACGCCGATGGTGATGGGCGCGTCCTGGCTGGAGAAGTAACGGATGGTCTGGGGGACGTTGCCGTCGGTGACGCTGAAGTTCTCTTTTTCCAGGCCGGTGACGAACCGGTTGAGAGGGTCGGTGACGGAGGTGGGGACCTGGACGAGGTTGACGTCGACGCGCAGGCGGGCGTCGCGGTGCGAGGCGCCCTCGGCGACAACACGGGCCCCGCCCTCGATTGCGGGCTTCCGGGCTTCGGAATTGGAATCCGGCGGCTTCAACGGCGGAGCAGGCGTCTGGACGTTGCCCAGCGGGTTCTCCTGTGCGCGGGTGGGGACCGGAGATCCCAGGGCCAAGGCAGCCAGAACGAGAGCCAGGGCCACGCGCGCCAGCCGTATACAGCCCACTCTCCCCGTGCTGCCCATTGAAAACCGCATGATCGACCTTGAAATACTTGCGCGACTTATATCATCTCGCAGTCCCTCTCGTCTTGTTAGACTCCGCATCGCAGGGCAGGGATGCAGCGGCGCTGGCGGTACTCCCATAACAGGACGAATGCGGCGGCGGCAACGCGTACCCCGTACAATCGATGGCAGTACATTTTTGTCAGGAGCGTCGAGACACCGCATGGCCCGCATCTATCCGTTCCGCGCACTACGCTACGATACCTCCCGCGTCCGGATGGAGGACGTGGTCACCCAGCCCTACGACAAGATCACCCCCGAGATGCAGCAGCGCTACTACGAGGCGAGTCCATACAATCTGGTGCGCATCATTCTGGGCAAGCACGAGCCGGACGACACCGAGGCCGAGGAGTTTCTGCCCGCAGGCTCGGAGGCGCACAACGTCTACACGCGGGCGGCGGAGTGGCTGCGCGAATGGCGCAAGGAGGGGGTCCTGGCCGAGGAGGCCGAGCCCGCGCTCTACGGTTACTCGCAGAGCTACACCGTGCCGCATTCGTTGGAGGTTCGCGAGCGTCGGGGGTTCATTGCGCTGGGGCATCTCTACGAGTACGCGGACAAGGTGGTCTACCGGCACGAGCAGACCTTCCCCAAGCACAAGAGCGACCGGCTGGCTCTGTTCAAGGCGACTCGGGCCTACTGCGAGCAGGTGTATATGCTGTACTCGGACCCGGCGTTTACCGCGGAGAAGCTGATCTTTGGCACCAAAGGCAACAGCGAGGGAGCAAACAAGGACGGGAAGGACACTCGCCCGGCCGACCTGGCGATTAAGGATGAGTACGGCGTGGTGCATCGCGTCTGGAAGCTGACTGACCCGGCGCTGATCAACCTCATTCTGACCGCGATGGCGGACAAGAAGCTGATTATTGCGGACGGCCACCATCGCTACGAGACCTCGGTGGCGTACGCCAAGGAGCGGTCGGCGCAGTTGCGGCTGCCGCTGGGCGAGCCGCGCAACCCGGACGAGAAGCTGGGTACGGGGCGCCTGCCCGCGCCGCCCTTTCCCGAGGCGGCGATGATGATGACCTTCGTGAATATGGACGCGCCGGGGATCACGATCCTGCCCACCCACCGCGTGGTCTTCGGGCTGAAGGACTTCAAAACCGCTGAGTTTCTTGCCAGCGCGCAGGAGTTTTTCACGGTAACACCGATGGATTCGGCTGATCTCGGGCCACTGACTGAGTCCGAGGGCACGGCGTTTCTGGTGGTGACGCGCGACGGAAATCATCTGCTGCGGGCGAAGCCGGAGGCGGTCAAAGCCGCGCTGGCCAGCGTTCCCGCGCGCCAGGCGCAGCTCGACGTGGTGCAGTTGCACAGCATTCTGCTGGACCGGATTCTGGGGCTCTCGCAGGAGAGGATCACGCAGCTTGGCAACGTGCGCTTCATCCGCGAGGCGGCGGAGGCGGTGGAGCAGGTGAGGGCGGGCGAGGCCGACGTTGCCTTCCTTATCAAGCCGGTCACGCTCGACCAGATGCGCGATGTCTCGCTCTCCGGCGACGTGATGCCGCAGAAGTCGACCGACTTTTATCCCAAGCTGCTGAGCGGGCTGGCAATCTATGCGCTGGATTGAGACGTCATTGCATGGCTCGATGGAGACGCCATCTCTCCATTGGTCTAAGATTCGTTTGAAGAAAAACCGTTGATCCCTTCTCGCAAGTTCGCGGCCGTTCTGCTTGCCATTCTGGCGGGCGCGGCTGCTGCTGTGCTCTACCTCCGTGCGCAGCCGCAGTGGCAGGCCTCGAATCCCACGCAGGCGCAGACCTCTGACGCATCGGCGATGAACCGCAACCTGGTGGTGCTGGACCCGGCGCACGGCGGCCCGGATGCGGGCGCAACGCTGGGTGACAAGATCTTCGAGAAGGACGTGACGCTGTCGATTGCGGCGCGGATGCGCACGGCGCTGACGGCCGCGGGCTTTACCGTGGTCTCGACGCGGGATGCGGACTCCGCCACTGCGCTGACCGGCGACCAGCGCGCGGATATCGCCAACCGAGCGCACGCGCTGGCCTGCATTGTGATTCATGCGACGGCCAGCGGACCGGGCGTGCATCTCTACACCTCGGCGTTGCAGCCGCCGCAGGAGGACTCGAGCGCAAATTATCCATTCACAACTCAGTCTGCATTCGTCCCGGTGCCGTGGGAGATGGCGCAGGCCGCCTCTGTCAGCCAGAGCCTGCGTCTTGCGAGCGAGCTGAGCGCGGCGCTGGGCAAGGCGAATCTTCCGGCGGTGGCTGGACGCGAGCCGGTGCGGCCACTGGACAATCTGGAGTGTCCGGCTGTGGCGATCGAGCTGGCCCCGCTGCCGATTGCAGGCAGCGACGCGACGCCGGTGACGGATGCGGGCTACCAGCAGCGGGTCGCCACCACGCTGACTGCGGCGCTACAGGCGTGGCGCAACGATGTGGCCCCATCGGCTTCCAATTCATCGGCAACCGGCGCTGGCGACGCGGGCGCTACCAATCCTGCTGCGGCGGCACAGGCCGCGCGTGCGTCGGCCGAGGCTGCGGGGCGAGCGGCGGTCCGGCTTGCGGCGGCCAAGGCCCATGCGCCACGAACAGGGGGGACCCAATGATTCCCCGCTACCAGCGCGTTCTCTTCTGGTGTTTGAGCGTCGCGATTCTTGTGATGGCGCTGGTGCTTCTGCGCGGCTGCGAGCAGACACGCGAAAAGCTGACCCGGCATCGCGATGAGACGCCGCTGGCCGCGCCCGTGGCCACGCCCAGCGAGACGGTCCACCTGGCGCTGGCCAACGACGCCACCGGCTCCATCACTTTGGTGGATCAAGAGGTCGCGCTGCCGGTGGAGACGACGGCCCGGGCGCACGTCTTGCTGACGCGGCTGATCGCCGGGTATTCCTACAAGGGCTCCGCTCATCCGCTGGAGAGCGGTCCGGCGGTGGATGATGTCTTTCTGCTCGACCTGCCCCTGCGCCCGCCGGTCGCGCCCGGCGCTCAGCCGGTGGAGGCGGAGAAGCCGGCGACGGGAAAGAACGCGGCGGCGCGCAATGACCACTCCGTGGTTGCGGGATGGAGCTCGCCAGACGGCCCACCATCAAACGCCGAGCAGAACCCCGGGCCGCGCACTCCCGGCGGCAAACTGGCGGTGGTGAACCTGCACGGCAGCTTCGCAGACCACCACCCCTCGGGCATCGAGGCGGAGACGCTGACCATCGACTCGATCCTGGGCACGCTCTACGCAAATTTTCCGAGCATCGAGCAGGTGCGTTTCCTGGTGGACGGCCAGTCGCGCGAGACTCTGAACGGCCACGCCGACCTGCTGCGCACCTACGACGTGGTCGACACCAGCAAGACCACAGAGGAGGGCCGCTGATGGGAGCGAAGGGTTTGACCATTGGCGTCTTCGACTCCGGCTTCGGCGGGCTGACCGTGCTGCGCGAACTGCTGCCTCTGGTCGGCGGAGCGCACTGCGTCTATCTGGGCGATACGGCGCGGCTGCCCTATGGGTCGAAGTCGCGGGAGACGATCGTTCGCTATGCGCTCTCCAGCGCGCGCTTTCTGCAGCAGCGCGGAGCGCAGTTGCTGGTGGTGGCCTGCAATACCGCGACAGCGCTGGCGCTCGATGAACTGCGCACGGCGCTGCCCATCCCGGTGGTAGGCGTGATCCAGCCGGGTGCTGAGGCCGCGGCCGCCGCGTGTAGGGAGCAGGGAACAGGGAACAGGGAACAGGGAACAGGAAACAGGGAACAGGAAACAGGGAACAGGGAACAGGGAACAATGCCCGGCGTGCTGGTGCTGGCTACGCAGGCGACCATCGAATCGCACGCGTATGCGCGGGCCTGCGCGGCGCTCGGGCTGAAAGCGACCGAGAAGGCCTGTCCGCTGCTGGTGCCGCTGGTAGAGGAGGGCTGGATTGGCGAAGAAACGCCCGGAGAACGCGGCAGCGCGAACGATGCGGCGCGAGCTTCAGTGACCGCGCAGGTGCTGCGCATCTATCTCGGCGAGGCACTGCGGGACGCGCCCGAGAGCCGTGCGCTGCTGCTCGGCTGCACGCACTACCCGCTGCTGCGCCCGGAGATCGAACGCACGCTGGCGGAGCTTGGGCGTCCGCTGCGCGTCATCGACTCGGCGCGGGCGACAGCGCGTGTGGTGGCGCGGATTTTGTCGGAGAATAACGGAGCACACGGAGCTTCGACGGGCATCGGCGAGGCAACCTGCGAGTTCTTCGCCACCGACTCCGTGCAAAAGTTCGAGCGGCTCGGCTCGCGCTTTCTTGGTCGTCCGGTCGAGAAGGTCCAACTCGTCGATCTGGGCGGGTAAGACAGGGATAAGGGATAAGTGGTCAGTGGTAAGTGGTAAGTGGTAAGTGGTCAGTGGTAAGTGGTAAGTGGAAGTTTTCGCCAATCAATCCTCGAATCGTGAACCTTATCCCTCGTGTCTCGCATCTTGAACCTTGAACCACGAACCTCGAAAATCCTATGACGTATCTATTGAAGACCGAGCCGGACAAATATTCCTTCGACGATCTGGTGCGCGATGGCGAGACCGTATGGGACGGCATCGCCAACAACCAGGCGCTGATGACGCTGCGCCAGATGAAGAAGGGCGAGCGGTGCGTGATCTACCACTCGAACGTGGGTAAGGCTGCTGTGGGAACGGCGAAAGTGGTCTCTGTGGACGCGAGCGACGCCCGCAACCCCATTGTGCGCATCAAACCAGGGAAGCGGTTGCAGCGCGAGAGGCCGCTGGCCGAGATTCGCGCGGCGAAGGTCTTTCAGGGGTCGGTGATGTTTCGTCAGTTCCGCCTCTCCGTGGTTCCGCTGACCGAGGAGCAGTACGATTGGCTGACGCACGGTTAGAGCGTCGGGCGGACACAGGAACGGGCCGCCGCTGCTATCCTATTGATTGGAATCTCTTGGAAGATTTCAAGGAGTTGCATGATCGATCTGAAGGGCAAAGTGGCCGTCGTCTTCGGCCTGGCCAATAAACGCAGCATCGCCTACAGCGTGGCGCAGAAGCTGGCCGAGGCGGGGGCGACGCTGGTGCTCTCCTACCAGTCGGAGCGGTTGCAGCGCGAGGCCGAAGAGCTGCTGGAAGACCTGGGCCAGACTGGAACGGGGCGCGCGTTCCGCTGCGATGTATCGCGCGACGAGGAGATCGACGCGGTCTTCGCGCAGATTGCCGCCGTATTTCCTAAAATCGACATTCTCATCCACTCGGTCGCGTTTGCGCCGTCCGATGCGCTCAAGAACGATTTTCTGCTCACCAGCCGCGAGGACTTCCGCATCGCGCACGACATCAGCGTCTACTCGCTGATTGCTCTGGCACGCGCGGCGCCCCCGCTGATGACCGACGGCGGAGCCATTCTGACGCTGACCTACTACGGCGGCGAAAAGGTCTTCCCCAACTACAACGTGATGGGCGTGGCCAAGGCCGCGTTGGAGTCTACGGTACGCTACCTGGCGGCATCGCTTGGGTCGAAGAACATTCGCGTCAATGCTGTCTCCGCCGGGCCCATCCGCACGCTTGCGGCGCGTGGCATCGGCGACTTCAACCAGATTCTCGACGCCGTCGTCGCGCGCGCTCCGCTGCGCCGCAACGTGGAGCAGATCGAGGTCGGCAACACCGCGCTCTTCCTCTGCTCGCCGCTGGCAAGCGGCATCACCGGCGAGATCACCTTCGTCGATTGCGGCTTCAACATCACCGGCATATAAAGCAAAGTTGGAAGGGAGTACCAAATGACCGTTGCAGAGCTGCTGCTTCAAGACTTTGACCTCGAGATGGCCAGCACGCGGCGCACACTCGAGCGCATCCCCGAATCTGCCGAAAAGGGCGAGTACAAGCCGCACCAGAAGTCTTCCACGCTGGGCAAGCTCGCCATGCACGTTGCGACGCTGCCGCGATTCGGCGCAAGCATTCTGACGTCGCCGGGTTACGACATGGCTGACGCCAGCCGCCCGCGACCCGACACCAGTTTTCACGGCCGAGAGGCCACGCTGGTTACCTTCGACGCCGCCGCGGCCGAGGCCCGCGCCGCGCTTGCCGCCGCGTCCGACGCCGACCTCGACGCGCCGTGGAAGTTTTCCTTCGGCGAGCGAGTCATCTCCGACAGCCCGCGTTCGCTCACCTTCCGGCGCATGTTCCTGAGCCATCTGATTCACCACCGCGCACAGCTCGGCGTCTACCTCCGCCTGAACGACGTGCCGATTCCGGGTTGCTACGGCCCCTCGGCCGACGAGACCACCAAGCCGTAGCGCCTTTATTGCGCAGGACGCATCGCCAATTCCACAAGAAGAGTTTCAGGTTCAAGCGGCATCGCGCCGCAACGACGCCGTTCGCTCGCCTGGAGTATTCAGCGCCTCGCATGCCAACGCACAGTGCCGATTCATCATCTAACCTGCAAGTGGCGAAGACCATGGCCACGGGACAAACCTTCAACCGGGAGTACAGCGATGGCAACGTCACACAAATCTGAAGATTCTGCGCACGACCTTTCGACCGAAGATCGCAAGGAGATGAAGGCTTCAACGTATGCATTCCCGGCGCGGCGCAAGGAGCCGCTGAACGACGCCTCGCATGTGCGCAACGCGATTGCGCGCTTCGACCAGGTGAAGGATGTCACCGACAGCGAACGCGAAGAGGCCTTCCATCGCATCCAGGCCGCGGCGAAGAAGTTTGGCGTGGAGATGACGGAGACCCACTGGAAACAGCTTAGCCGCAAGCCGCATACGGCGAACTCCGCGCAGCAGTAGACACTCTCGCCGCAGGTTGCTACCCGGCCTTCTCGGTCAGCTCGGCCCAGCGGGCGTAGAGTTCATCGGTGGCTGCCTGCGCGACTTCCATCTCGTGCAGCGCGGCGGTCAGCGCATCGGCGTTGGTAGTGACACCCGGATCGTCCAGCAGATCGCGCGCGGCGTTCAGGCGCTCTTCTGCGGCCTCCACGCGATCCTCAAGGGTGGCGTATTCACGGGCTTCGAGGTAGGAGAGCTTCTTCTTGCCCGTGTTGTTTGACTGCGGCGCACTCTGCGCGGGCGTCGCGGTAGCAGATGACGAACTGCCATCGCTGTTCGCGGAGCCTTGTTCGCGCTGCCACTGCTCCCACTGCGAGTAGTCAGCAAAGGTCTCCGAGTTGCCCAGTCCGTCGAGGCCGAGCACGATGGTCGAGACGCGGTCCAGCATGTAGCGATCGTGCGTGACCAGAACCAGCGCACCCGAGTACTCCAGCAGGCTCTCTTCGAGAATCTCCAGCGTCGCAATGTCAAGGTCGTTGGTGGGCTCGTCGAGCAGAAGCAGGTCGGCGGGTTCGAGCATCAGCTTGGCGATCAGCACGCGCGCGCGTTCGCCGCCGCTGAGCCGTTCGACGGGCTGGTTGAGCTGTTCGCTGGTGAAGAGAAACTTCGCCGCGTAGCTGGCGACATGCACCACGCGGCCCTGGTAGACAACCGAGTCGGAGTCCGGCGCAAGCGCGCGGCGCAGCGTTACCCCCTCCTCCAGCTCGCGCATCTGCGAGAAGTAGACGATCTTCAGCGACGCGGCTTTTTTGATCGCGCCTGCCGTCGGTTCCAGTTCGCCGGAGAGCAGGCGCAGCAGCGTCGTCTTGCCGCTGCCGTTGGGCCCAACCAGGCCGACGCGCATTCCATTGGTGATGAGGAAGTTCAGTCCCTCGACGATCTTCTTTTCGCTTGCGCCCTCGCCAAAACTCAACGCCAGGTTTTTAAATTCCACCAGCCGCTTGGTCTGGCGCTCGGTTGCGGAAAAATCAATTCCCGCCGTCGAAGTCTGCGAGCGCAGGTTTACATCGCGTAGCTGACCGATCAGGTCCTGCGCGTTGTCGATGCGCGCTTTGGCCTTGGTGGACCGCGCCTTCGGGCCGCGGCGCAGCCACTCGACCTCAATCTTGACGCGGTTCTTCAGCGCGTCCTGTAGTTTGGACTGCGCCTCCATGTAGGCCTGCTTGCCCTCGATGAACTTGGAGTAAGGTCCCTTCACGCGCAGAAGTCCGTCGGCGTAGACGCGGTTCAGCTCAACGATCTCGGTGGCTACATTCTCCAGAAAATAGCGGTCGTGGCTGACCATGACGCAGGCGAAGCTGGCCTGATTCAGCAGCTCTTCCAGCCACGCAATGCCAGCGAGGTCAAGATGATTCGTCGGCTCGTCGAGCAGCAGCACGTCGGGGTGCGTGACCACGGCCTCGGCGATGGCAAGCCGCTTGCGCCAGCCACCGGAGAGCGTCGCGGCCTCGGCGGCGAGGTCGGGAAAGCCGGTGCGGCCGCCCGTCTCGCGCAGGCGTCCCTCGTGCTCGGCCTCGGCGACACCCGTGCGGACAAGCGCAGCCTCGAGCACATCGCGCACCGTAAGTCCCGGCGCGAAGTTCGACTCCTGTAACACATACGCAATGCGCGCGCGCTTGCGCGTGGCCACGTCGCCGGAGTCGGGCTCCTGCTCGCCCGCCAGAACGGCCAGTAGCGTCGATTTGCCCGCGCCATTCGGTCCGATCAGGCCGATGCGGTCGCCGTCGGACACGGGAAAGCTGATCTCTTCGAAGAGCGGCACAGCGCCAAATTGCTTCGACAGGCCCTGCGCATTGAGGATTGGCGGCATACCTTCAGTCTACCGTGGGAAGAAAAAATTAACACCGATCAACACCGATGAGACCGATCAAAATCGAGAACACTTTTGCGATGGGACATAAAAACAGAGGCATGTTGCCTTCTGTAGCCGTTTCGGCTACAGTCAGAATAGAGGTGTCCGATGCGTCATGTTTCGCTGCGCGAGTTCCGAACCCGCGGCTCGAAGGCTCTCCAGGAGGTTTGCACTGGTGAGACCGCGCTGCTGGTGGGACAGAACGGCCCCGCATATTTTCTGGTTCCCATCGTCAGTGAAGTCGTGCAGCAGGATCGCGAGTTGAGGCGAGCCATGGCGAAGGCAAGCCTGCGCGAGGGATGGCGTCTAGCCGAGTCTGCTGGCGACATCGGCGACAAGGAGATCGACGAGGAGATCGCTCAGGCGCGCGGCTCACGACGACTGCGGAAGGCCGGATGAGGCTCGCCGTTCTGGACACCAACGTGATTGTATCGGCTGGCATACAGCCCGGCGGCACACCAGCGAAGCTCTTGATGGACTGGGTGCTGGAGGGAGCGGTGCAGGTGGTCACTAGCCAGTCCGTCGTTGCCGAGTACCGCGAGGTCGTGCGCCGCCCAAAATTTCATCAGTATGGATTTCCGCCACTCTGGCTGGAGTTTCTGATCGAGGAGAGTATGCGGCTCGCCGAGCCCGCGCCCTGGCCGCACACCTGTCCAGACCCGAAGGACGCCTCGTTTCTCGCGCTGGCGCACGTTGCTGGGGCATGGCTTGTGACGGGAAATCTAAAGCACTTCCCAAGATCCATCCGCAGCGGCGTCACCGTGCTCTCGCCTGCCGATTATCTGACACATCTCGTAGGCGATTGATTAGAGCGGAACCAGAGTAACAATACCCTGGCGGAGAGCATCGAAGTTGGCTTTTTCTTGAGGAAAAAGCCACTCGGAGGGATTACCCCCGGGATATACCTACTCTGGTTCCGCTCTAGTCCAGGTCAAAGTCGCGCAGGGGGCGGTCGGTGAGTGGCTTCTCCTTGGCCTTTTTGACGGCTTCGGCGAACTTCTTGGCCATCAAATCGTCCTTGTTCTTCTGCGCGTCGACGGACTGCGCGAAGATGGAATCGCGGCGTGCGTCGGCCTCGCGCGCGGCACGGGCGGCGTCGGTGAAGTCCTCGAACATGCGCTTGCGCGGCGCGGGCGTGTGACTGATGATGGCGCGCGTCACCGGATCGACCTTCAGCATCGCTCCGCAGTCGGGGCAAGTTACTTCAAACGCATCGTCGCTCAGACCCATGTTGAATCACCTCGTCGGGAACCATTTTAGAACGCTTGCTGGCTGTTGGTTGTCAGAGCCGGATGACGAGGTGGCCTGCGCATTGGCTGGCGGCCTCTTCGACCAGGCGCGCGATGAGGCCGGTGCCGTCGCCGTGCGTGGACTCCCACGCGGCCAGGAACCATACGCCGGCCAGCACGCGCTCCTGCGCATGGGCGTTGGGGAAGAGGTGCAGCGTTATCACTTCGGCGTGCTTGCGCAGGCTGGCCTCGCGCTGCAGCTCGAAGGTGGCGGCCAGGCGGCGCAGGCGGCCCATCTGGTAGCGCATCTTGGAGGCGGAGACTTCGGCGGAACGGGCCAGGCTGGGATCGAGTGTGGCGAAGTAGTCGTGCGTGGCGGCGAGCGCGTGGTCGAGCGCATTGCCCGCGTCGGCCAGGCGGCGCTTGGCCTCGATGGGCAAGGCGCGCGCTGCAAGTTGCTGGGCGAACTCGTCGGTGGAACGCATTGCGTCGGGCAGGCTGACCTCGTGTTGATCCATGATTGCGCCGATGGCAGGCTCTACGAGCGTGGCCGAAAGGCGCGGCAGGATCGGCGTGATGCGGCCCAGAATGCGCTGGTACAGCACGGCGCTCTGCGCGAAGTATGCGACTTCGGCCGGGCCTCCGACGTAGGCCGTGGTGGGCAGGATGGTGTCCTGAAAGACCGGGCGCAGCAGCGCGTTGGGGCTGAGCCGCTCGGGAGCGGAGTGGAGAATCGCCAGCAAATCGGTGGTGGAGTAGGACGTGGCGGAGTTGCCTGCTCCGGCCTTCCAGCTTTCGTCGGACTCGCGCTGCAGCGCCTGGCGGTTCTGCGCGCCTTTGACCTCGCTGACCAGGAAGAGCAGCGACGCTCCCGGCTTGACCAGCACCTGCGCGTGGTAGCCCGCGGATTCGAGTTCCGCCGTGCGCGCCAGCAGCGCTGTCTCCAACTCCGCGGCGTGTTCGATGGCGTATCGGAGGGTGGATGCACCCAGCGTGTGGAACTCTCGGCCCGCGGCGTCCATCACAATCAGGCCGTGGCTGGCGAAGAGGCGCGTCATCAGCCGCGCAAAGGCACTGCCGAAGGTTGGGCCGTTGTTGTTCGCGAGCTGGTAGGCGTAACACTCGCGAAGCAGATCGCAGATGGATGCGTGGCGCAGCAACTCGCTTGCCTGATCGAGCAACTCATCGATGGATTCATCCAGAACCAAGTTCCCCACCGGCGCGGCGTGGGGAGCGGGCTTCGCTCCCAGATGCAGTGTTTCTACTGACGATTTACTCAGCAACGAGACCTGGTCCACCTCTTCCAGGTCGTGGTCCTCTGTTGCGAGCCAGAAGATGGGGACGTGTTCTATGCCCGTCTCCGCCGATGCCTGTCTGGCGCGCGCGACCGCTGTAGCAGCCTTGAGCAGCGTGAGCAGCGGCCCTCCCAGTAAACCGACCTGCTGCCCGGTGACGATGGCGCGTGCTCCGTTGCGCAGCTTTGCGATGTTGGCCAGCGCGGCCGGTCCTGCGCCAAATTCGCGGCTCTGCTGCTCCAGCGCATCGGCCAGGGTTGCGGCGGGAGTGCTCGCAGTGGATGGCTTCATCCACTCGCTGCCGAAGGGTTTAGCTCCGTACCACGCACGCACCGGCGAGTTCGCGCTCTCGCCCATGGCGAGGAAGTCGCGGAAGAGCCGGGTTGTGTGGGGCAGCGTTGCGATGGGATAACACTCGGTGCTCATCAATTCCTCAAACCGTGGGACACATTCCCGAGGCTGCTTCCATGTTAGCTTGACTGCAATCGGCGCGGGGAGCGGTTCGCGCGGCCCGTATGCGCGGCTCTCCCTTGGCGCGAGAGACGCCTCCGATTGGATGCGGCTTTTGCGGCCTCGATGCAGGATGATACCGTAGACCCATGGCCGCACTTTCAAGCAAGTCGAAGCCGAAGTCCGTATCCGCCTCCACCGTAAAGCCCACCGCGAAGAAGTCCGTCGCGAAGAAGTCCGTCGCAACGAAGCAGCGCGCCGCCAAGGCGAAGCTGCTTTCGTCGAAGCTCGCCTACAAGGGCAAGGTCTTCAACGTCTTCACCGACAAGCTCGTGGAGCCGGGCGGGCACAGAAACTCGCGCGACGTGATCCGCCACAACGGCTCGGTGGTGATGCTGGCGGTGGATGAATCGAAGAATCCCGCCGACCCCGACATTATTCTGGAGCGGCAGTATCGCCACGCCGCCGGGCAGTTCCTCATCGAACTGCCGGCCGGCAGCCGGAACCCCGGCGAGGCCCCGCTGGCCGCGGCCAAGCGCGAGCTGATCGAAGAGACCGGTTTCCGCGCAAGGCGCTGGACGATGCTGATCCGCTACTTCGCCAGCCCCGGATTTCTGGGCGAGTGGATGCAGATCTATCTCGCCCGCGACCTGCGCGAGGGCACGGCGCGACCCGAGCTGGACGAACATATCGAGATACTGCGCGTGCCTCTGTCGCAGGCGATGAAGATGATCGCCGATGGCAAGATCCACGACGGAAAAACCCTCATCGGGCTGTCGCTTTACGACGCCGCACGCCGCGACGGACGACTGTAGTTGTTTCCGATGTAGATGGTGCGGCTTTAGCTTCAGCGCGGGGTGAGCTGGTTGGGGGCCAGCTTGGTGACGATCTCTTCGGCGACCTCGGCGGCGGGTTCCAGCGCGTCCAGGTCCTCGTCGGTGTAGCTCTTGCCCAAGCCCCCGAAGCGGCGCTCGCGATGCTGGTAGTCCAGGATCGCCTCCAGCAGGTGGATGCCGCGGAAGTCCGGCCACAGCCGGTCGGTGATGAAGAGTTCGGAGTAGGCCATCTGCCACAGCAGGAAGTTCGAGATGCGCTTCTCGCCGGAGGTGCGGATCACCAGGTCGGGGTCGGGCATCAGGCGGGTATAGAGTGCGTTGGTGATGTGGTGTTCGTCCAGCCGCGCTTCGATGCCGTCCACCTGCAACAGGTCTTCCAGTGAGCAGCCGCGCTGGTGTGCTTCGGCAATCAGGTCGGACAGCACCGACCGAGCCGCGTCGACGATCTCCGAGCGCGAGCCGTAGTTGAGCGCGATGGTGAGCGTGGTGCCGGTGTTCTTCGCGGTGGACTCGGTGGCCCACTGCATCGTCTCCTGGACCTCGCTGGGCAGCTCGTGGATGCGCCCGATGTAGGTCATGCGCACATTGTTGTCGTTCATGCGCTGGACGTTGCCCACCAGGTAGCTGCGAAGCAACTTCATCAGGAAGTTGACCTCGGACCTGGGCCGGCGCAGGTTGTTTTCCAGCGAGAAGGCGTAGAGCGTGATGAAGGGAAGGTTGATGCGCGAGGCCGTCTCCACCACGTACTGCACGCTCTCGGCACCCTGCTGGTGGCCGAGGAAGCGCTTCAGCGCGCGCTTACCTGCCCAGCGGCCATTGCCGTCCATGATGATGGCGACGTGCTGCGGCATCTTGGCGGGGTCGAGCTGGCGGTAAAGTGCAGCCTCCTCCGCCGAGAGTTCGTGCAGGCGTTGGCAGGGTTGGAAGACCGGCCTGGATGTGGATGCGCTCAAGCGAAAGCGACCTCGCAGGGTATGAAACTAGCATACCCTCTTCGGCCTATGCAATGAATTGCGGGGAGGCGTTGCCCCCGCATTCTGTAAGTGCTGCTATATGGCCCTCAGGCGGTGCGGCGGCGGCCGGCGGCCAATTCGCGGACGTGGTTGAGGAAGATGGAGCGCTGCAGCTCGGTGAGCTGCGAGGTGTAGGCGGCGATTTCGGCCAGGAACGGGTCGGCGGTGAGCACGGCTGTCTCGTCGGAGTGGCGCATGTTGGCGTCGCGCAGCAGGGCGCCGATCTCCACCTTGAGGGCGCGCGCCAGGCGGTCGAGCGAGCCCAGCGTGGGCATCGCCTTGCCGTTCTCGATCTTGGAGATGTAGGTGCGCGGCACTCCCATCCTCGCCGCAAGCTGGCGCTGCGACAGGTTGCGCACATGACGCAGATCGCGCACCGCGGTGGCAACCTGAATGGTGCCATCCTTCTTCTCGGTTTGCGGAGGAACGAGCGTGAGCGGGGCCGGTTCGGCGACCGGAAGCTCCACCTCAAGGCACTTGTGGCAGCGCCGGCATAGCGAGTTGGCTGTGCGGAATTGCACCAGACTGCAGAAGTCGCAACGGAGTACCTCCCGTTGTTCGACGGACACCATCATGGTTGCCATAAGTTGTAGTTGCGGGCGGGCCCAGAGCAAGGACCGCGGCGCTCACGTCCGATAACGGAGGTTTGCGATGCACCTAGAGTGACACCGGGTATCGCCGGAGTCAAGGGGTATTGCCGAAGATTCCCGAAGAAAACAGGAAGAAACCCAAAGTGGAACCACGGGAGTTAACAGGCGGCAGTGGCTAGCCGCCGAGAATCTCTTCGGACTGGGCGCGCTGAATCCCCGCTTCGGCGAAGGCCTGACGGGTGGCGTCGATGCTGCCCGGCAGCTTGACCGCGCGCGTGGCGTCTTCGATGACAATGCACTCGAAGTCCAGCGCGGTGCCGTCGACGGCGGAGAAGCGGACGCAGAAGTCGTAGGCCAGGCCGCAGAGGAAGAGCCGCGTCAGCCCGCGCTCGCGCAGATAACCGGCCAGGCCGGTGGGCGTGAAGTGGTCGTTCTCCAGAAAGGCGGAGTAGGAGTCGATCTCTGCGCGAAAACCCTTGCGCAGAACCAGCTCGGCGTGGGGAATATCGAGCGCGGGATGGAACTTCGCGCCGCGCGTGTTCTGCACGCAGTGGTCGGGCCAGAGCGACTGCGTGCCATAGGGCGCGGCGATGCTCTGATACGGATGCGCGCCGGGGTGCGCGCTGGCAAATGAGATGTGCCCAGCAGGATGCCAGTCCTGCGTCAGTACGACATGCGGGAAGAGTCGCGCAAGCGCGTTGACGACGGGAACGATCTCGTCGCCGCCTGCAACTGCCAAAGCTCCGCCGGGGCAGAAGTCGTTCTGCAGGTCGATGACCAGCAGCGCGTCAGTGGGTTGAATGATATGCATCTTGCATAAGATGCTAACGCAACGCGACACGGATTCAGTGAAGGGGCATCTCCCTACGGCTGCGCGGCGCGGTTTCGGTAGACTGGATGCATGAGCAAAGACGGTGCGGTGCGAAGGGTTGTGGGCGAGACGCGGCTGCGCGTGCGCTATGCGGAGACCGACCAGATGGGCGTGGTCTACTACGCGAACTACCTGGTGTGGTTCGAGGTGGGCCGCGCGGAGCTGATGCGCCAGCGCGGCCTTGACTACAAGCAGATGGAGATCGAAGAGGACTGCCTTATGGCCGTGGTGGAGGCCACGGCGCGCTACAAGGCGCCCGCGCGATACGACGAGGAACTGATCGTCGAGACCACGGTGGCCGGCGTGCGCGGGCCGGTGGTGCGCTTCAGTTACCGTGTCCTGCGCGCCGCGGATGGCGTGCTGCTGTGCGAGGGCGAGACCGTGCATGTGGTGGTTGGCCGCGACATGAAGCGGCGCTCAATGCCCAGGAAGTATGCCGCGTTTCTCAGTTCCGCTGCATCCCATTCGGCGCTGTAGCATCTCATACGCAGGACTGAATTTTTTTGCGGAGACGAGATTCGATGAGCGAAGCGACTGTGGCGAAGGTTGCACTGATTACGGGCGCGAACAAGGGAATTGGGCTGGAGACGGCGCGGCAGTTGGGCGCGCTGGGCATCACCGTGCTGCTGGGCGCGCGCGATTTGAAGCGCGGCGAAGCGGCCGCGGCGGAGTTGAAGCGGGAAGGCATCGACGCGCGCGCGCTGAAGCTGGACGTGGTGGATGCCGGCGATCGAAAGGCGGCGGCGGAGGCGATTGGCCGCGACTTCGGGCGGCTCGACATCCTGGTCAACAACGCCGGCATCGGAGAGCATGGGAACAGTACGCTGACGACCTCCGAGGAGGCGCTGCACAATATCTTCGAGACAAACTTCTTCGCGGTGGTCGCAGTCACCAATGCTCTACTGCCGTTGTTGCGCAAGAGCGCGGCGGCGCGGATTGTGAATGTCTCCAGCATCCTCGGCTCGCTCACGCTGCATGCAACTCCCGGCTCGCCCATCTACAGCGTGAAGGCGTTCGCCTACGACGCATCGAAGACCGCGCTGAACGCGTACACCATTCACCTGGCCCATGCGCTGAAGGACACGAAGATCAAAGTCAACTCGGTACACCCCGGCTGGGTGAAGACGGATATGGGCGGCGCGGAGGCTCCGATGGAGATCGTCGACGGCGCCAAGACCAGCGTGCGCCTGGCCACGCTTGCCGACGACGGCCCGACCGGCGGCTACTTCCACATGAACGACGCGCTGCCGTGGTAAGTCGGCGAGTCAGCGAGTCAGCGATTCGGTAGAGGACCGCGGATTCAGGACACGTTTGCCATGCGCGCGGCCTGCCAAGCCTTGGCGTACTTCCAACTGGTGTAGGCGGCCTGGTAGAGGTGAAGCAGCAGGCCCTCGCGGCCGTCGAGAAAACCGAGGCGGAAGACGTAGTTCCAAAGAAATGTGAGCTTCGGAACCAGCACAACATTGCAGACAAACGCGGGCCACGAGCGGCTGGTTCTGCCCGCGCCGACAAGCAGTTCGCTGCCCAGCGTGCTGTAGCGGTCCATGTGCTCGATGTAGTTCTCCAGCGTCGGATAGGCGTGGTGGATCACGTCATGGTCCAGCGTTGCGGCGTTGCCGTCGAAGGCGATGGTCTCGTGGACGGGGCGGTCCTGGAAGCGCGCCGGAGTGGTGAAGCTGGCCGGGACGCGGCGGAAGAGGCGCAGCTTGGGGTCGGGGTAGAAGCCGCCGTGCCTGATCCAGCGGCCGAGGAAGAGATTGCGGCGGCGGATGCGGTACGCATCGGCGGGCGGGTCCGAGCGCAGCAGCGTCTCGATCTCGATCTGCAACTCGGAGGTCAGCTCTTCGTCGGCGTCGAGCGAGAGGACCCATGCGCCGGTGCATTTTGCGATGGCGGAGTTCTTGGCCGCGGCAAAGCCCGCCCACGGCTCCTCGTAGACCGCTGCGTTCGCGGCGTGGGCGATCTCGATGGTGCGGTCAGTCGAGCCAGAGTCCAGCACCACAATCTGGCCGGCGAACCGCACGCTGGCCAGGGTGCGCGCCAGGTTCGCCTCCTCGTTTTTTGTGATGATGGCGACGGAGAGCGTCTGCTGCATTGTCGTCAAATCCCTCCCCGTTTTGCGCGTTTCTGGCGCTGAATTTCAGGATGCTGCGATTGAGAGCAGTCTATACCGGTTCCAGCGCGATCGACGCGTCGCCGAGATGCTCGCGCAGCAGGCGCTCGATGAGCCGGATCAGCGGCTCGCCGGTCTTCGCCAGCACGAACGCTCCCGAGGCCTCGTCCCAGTCGAGCTTGAAGCTGGTGGACTCGGCCGAGATCCATATCTGCCGCACCGGCGTGTTGGGGGTGACGACGAACTTGCTCGACCCATCCTCGAACAGGACATTCATCGCGCCGTTGTTGTCCTCGAACTCGAAGCTGCCGCTGGCGTCCTCGGCGGCGATCAGGGCCTGCTTCAGGGACTCAAGGGCGCGTTCGGATTCGCAGCGGAATGTGGCTTCGTCGATCATGGCTCCAGTGTAGCCTGATCGAAAGACAAAGGCCGCAGAGGCGTTAATCATGAAGTACCCCCCCGTGCTAATAGCGTGAAGTATTCAAAAGATGCCGGTTAAGCACGCGCTAAGCGCGCGAAACGTACGAAAGGCGAAGAGACAGTGGTAAGGGGTCAGTGGTAAGTGGTCAGTAAAGGCGAAGGTCCGACTGGTTGCGGTTGCGTCGGTCATGATGTTCCTCCTCGGTATTGCTGGGGGGAGGTATACCCCCCTAAAAGTCCTAAGATCTTCAAACAAAGCATGTTAGATCTGGACTCGATCTGGATCAAGTCTGCATGATATTCATTCCAGAGGGCTTAGATCTGTTGATCTTCTTAATCAATAACTTAGAGCGTTTTCACCAATGGTGTAGAGTATCGCGCTGCGAACAAAATGCGGGAAGATGATTATGCAGTTAGCTCCGGCGCTCACGCCGCAAGGTCCAAAATCGAGCGGATGGCCCTATCGGTCGGGCTTTCAGCCCTCGATTTTCGCCTCCCGAGCCTTCATGGGGCTGCGCCCCATGCTGGTATAGGGCGCGCCGTTGGCGCTTTTGCGGTCTTGCCTGAGTAGACTGGATAATCATTTGCGGGAATTCTTCCCCTTCGGCAAGCTCAGGGTCAGAATGACAATCTCAACAGGCACTGCGCTCCGAATGACAATTTATTTCCCTCTACAGCTAGCGGTTAAATGCGAAGGCCCGGCTGGTTGGCCGGGTCTGTTTGGTTTTGCTTACTGATTTAATTATACGGGATGGAGGGAAACTACTATGCCAAGTATTTTTAAGTTTTAAGTTGTTTGGTTGGTGTTGGTTAGGGGGAATTTTGGGCTTCGAGGGGCTTGACAACAATCGAACCGCAGTTCGCGGCTCATGGAGGGGAAGCCCACGGCCGATTTCTGGCTGTCTAGGGGTATGGAGCCGGTTTTGTAACTGATTGAAATAAAAGCGACAAACGATGTGGACTTTGGGATGCTGATTTGCTGGAGTTTTTGCGGGGGGCGAATCCCACCCATCGCAAAGTGCGGGATGGATGGGGCACCCGGCAAGGCCCCCACCTTAGCCGCGATGAGACTGCGGCGAAGATGGGGCACCCGGCTGCGATGGATGGGGCTCCCGGCCGCTAGAAGGGGATGTCGTCGTCGGTGATGCCCTGGTCGGCGTAGTCGGGCGCTGCGGCTGGTGCGGCAGGCGCGGGGCTTGAGCCGTAGCTGGCGGTGTTGGACTTCGCGTAGCTGCCGCCGCCTTCGCCGCTGCCGCCGCCGGGCTTGCCGAGCAGTGTCAGTTCGTTGACCAGGATTTCGGTGCGGTACTTCTTCGCGCCGGACTCCTTGTCTTCCCAGGAATTGGTGTGAATCTTGCCCTCGATAAAGAGCTGGGTACCCTTCTTGACGTAGTCGCGGACGATCTCAGCGGTGCGCTGGAAGGCGACAATATTGTGCCACTCGGTTGAGTCCTGCCAGGTGCCCTGGGCATCCTTGCGACGGTCGGCGGTGGCGAGGGTGAAGCTGGCGATGGTCATGCCACCGGCGGTGGCGCGGATTTCAGGGTCTTTGCCTACGTTGCCGAGGAGAAATACTTTGTTGACGCCTTTTGCCATTTGTCTACGCTCCGGAGGTGCTGTGTCTGTGAAGGATGAGAATAGCAGATATGGGTTTGTCGGGGTGTCAACTTATTTGGATTGGGGCGGCGGCCACTGTTCGATGACGCGGTCCACAATCTGGTCAATCAGGCTATCGGCGACCAGCGCATTTTCAGGCGCAACCTGAATGCTGCGCACGATGCCCGAATGGTCGGCGACCACGATGAGGGGAAAGTCGGTGGCGACGAAGGTAGTAAGGGTCTGGTTGGGAACGACCAGGGTTGGAGTACCGGCAAGAAGCTCGGCGGCGGTTGGCTTGGGGGCAGTCTGTGGATCGGCAGGCTGTGCCGCGGCGTTGGCGGCAGCCGGCTTCGCGCTGTGCGGCGCGGCGGGCCTGGAGGCGGGTTTGGGGGCTGCCTTCAGAGCTGGCGGTGGCTGGTTGGCCTGCGCCAGCAGCGCATAGAAGCGGGCATCCAGCCGGTTCAGGCGAATGGCGGTAGAGGTGAACTGCTTCCCCATGCCCACGCACTGGGCGCACCAGTCGGGGAAGAGGAAGAGGACGGTTGCGGTGCCAGACTGGGTGTCGAGATCGTGCGTTGGGGCGGAGGCGGGGTTGAGCAGGTTGGCAAAGGTGGCGATGGCAGGCAGGGGCGAGCCGAGCAGTTGGTATTGGCGGCGGGATTGGGCAGTGAGGATCGCGTCGTCCGCGGAAAGACTGGCCGGAAGGGCGGATTCCAGTTCCGCGAAGGAGGCCGCTGCGTCCTTGGGCCGGTTGGCGAACTGCTGCATGGCGGGCAGTGCGATCGCGTCTGCATAGAGGGTGTACAGCGGAAGAGGCGGGTGGGCGCTGGACGCTGTGGCAGGACTGGGCGGAGCGTGGGCGCGCAGTAGAGAGAGCAGAATGGGCTGGCGCTGGTTAAGAAGATTCAGCGCCTGGTCCGTGTGGATCATCTGAACGTAATGAATGGTGGCACTGGTTGCATCCGATGCCAGATCGTCGTAGGGGACAGTGCGGAGCATGGTCTGCGCCGTGCCAAAGGCGTTCACGGGATCGTCGAGACGCAGGCTGGCCAGAATCTCGTACTCGAAGGCTGTGGCCAGATTGGGAAAGCCGGTAAGCTTTTCGGCGGGAGTTGCCGCGCTCTGGGCGATGAGATAGTTCGTCGCGGCCTGCCGGACGAGGTCCCACTGCTGGCCCAGGGTGCAGAGGCGGGCGTAGGCAAGCAGGTCTTCGCCGGTGAACTGCTCCGGGGTGCGGGCGATGCAACTGTCGCTCGCCTGCTTCATGCCGGCGGCGAGCGCGGCAAGCTCGGCATCGGACCAGTTCTTGACCGAGCGGCGGGTGATGTCGAGAGGCCGCATCGCCTCATCGTAGGCGGCCTGCGGCGAGAGCTGCGGCGCCTGCGTCGAGGGCTGCGCGGGTTGCGGCGTGGGCGGGAGCGTAGTCGGGGGAGGCGTTTGCGCAAGTGCAAGGCGGGTACAGAGCAGCAGGAGAAGAACGGAAAGTTGGCGCATGATTCCCCCCTCAGTAAACTAGACGAAATTTGCAACGATTCGGCTAAAGAGACAATTCAATATACGATAAATATCGTAGTTCAGAATAGCAAACAATTAGCGTTTGCGGCTACCGGCGAGTTTGGCGAGGGCGAGGGCGAGGGCGAGCGTGCCCAGGGGCAGGCAACACATGGCGACCATCAGCGCCAGCCAGCCGGAGTTGGTGCGCGGGCCCTGGTGGCCCATCCCGCCACAGATGGTGAGCGCCAGCAGGGCGGCGATCGCTCCGCTGACAAAGAGCGCGAGGCCGATGCGGAAGAGTTGGCGGGTGTCTGGTTGCATGAAGGCGGGGAACAGGGAACAGGGAACAGCGGGCAAAGGCAACAGCAAAAGAAGAAGCAGATTCCTCCGCTACGCTACGGAATGACAAACAATTACGCTACGGAATGACAAACAATTACGGAATGGCGAACGATGAAGCCGTCAGCGGATGACGGCTTGCAGGAAGTAGATATAGACGCCGCTGACCGATACGTAGAGCCAGATGGGGAAGGTCCAGCGGGCCAGCCGCTTGTGCGCGGGAAAGCGGCCAGTGAGCGAGAAGAAGAAGGTGATGAGGATCATCGGAAGGGCAAGGATGGCCAGCGGAATGTGCGTCCAGAAGAGCACGATGGCGTAGCTCAACCAGAGCGCTCCGGTGTGGGCGATGTGCAGATGCGTCTCGCCGTGCAGGGTGAAGTTGACCAGATAGGTGACCAGAAAGATCGACGAGAAGAGGAAGGCGAAGAACATGGAGGCGCGATGGTGCAGGATGCGGCACTCGCGGATCTCGCGCAGGCCGGTGACCAGCGCGACGGTGGCCAGCGCGTTGAGCACGGCGTTGACCAGAGGCAGCCAGCGCAGATGGGCGCCGGCGACGTCGGTGGGCGCGTGGAAGTAGACCAGCCAGCAGATGAGCGCGCTGGCCGCGGCCGAGAGACCAAGGATGCCAAGGATGACGCCGGGCGGGGTGCGGAGGTTGGCGGGAGTGTGACGGTTGATGGGCATGGGTTCGACTCTGGTGTGAGTTTAGAACAACAGGCGGCCGCGGGCGTCGAGCATCATGGCGGCGAGCAGCAGCGGCAGGTAAACGATCGACGCGTGCAGCAGGTCGCGCGCGGGCTGGCGGTGCGAGGGCGCGACGGCATCGTGCAGGAGCGGACTGCGGGCCGCCTCTCCAAAACCGATCCGCGCAAAGCGAATGGTACACCCGAGGTAGCCCAGCGAGAGGATTGCGGCGGCAACCGCGTACACGACTCCGGTTGTCCCCAGCGCGAAGGGCCACAGGCTGACGGGGAGCATCAGCGCGGCGTAGAAGAGCGCCTGGACGACGATGGAGCGGACTGCGGTGCGGGTGTTCGGGATGGTGGGCGTGATGCGAATTCCGGCGCGCGCGTAGTCTTCGCGGTACATCCAACCGATGGCCATGAAGTGGGGGAACTGCCAGACGAAGAGGATGGCGAAGAGCGCGACGCCGGGCCACTCGATGAGGCCGCGTGCGGCGGTCCAGCCGATCAGCGGCGGCATCGCTCCGGGAAACGCGCCGATAAATGTGTTGATGGTGCTGACCCGCTTGAGCGGCGTGTAGATGGCCACATAGCCGACCGCGGTCAACAGCGTAAGCGTGCCGGTGAGCAGGTTGGTGGCGTGGGCCAGGTAGATGGAGCCGAGGATGACCGCCAGGAACCCAACAATAAGCCCTTGCGCCAGCCCGATGCGGCCCGTCGCCATGGGGCGGTCCGCGGTGCGGCGCATCAGGCGGTCGGTCCTGCGCTCGAGCGCCTGGTTCAGCGCGCTTGCTCCGCAGGTGACGACCGCGATTCCGGCCAGCGCCTCCACCATTCCCGCGTTAAACGGGCTGATGCCGGAGCGCAGGCTGCCCAGGTAGAATCCCGCCGCCGACGTGATGAGCACCATGGTGGTGACGCGCACCTTGAACAGTGTCGCGTAGTCGGCCAGCAGGCCCGGGGGCGGGGTTGCGGCGGCAGACGTAGCGAGCGGAAGGGTTTGGTTCTGCGATGTTGCGGTGAGGGCCACAGCCTTCAGCATAGCGCGAACCGGGCCGTACCCGCCGCGCCGGGGTCGAAGGTCCTGCTACCGGCAAGCTTGACGAGTGGGTAGACAATCTGGAGCCGATCAGCTCCTCCAAAGGACCTGCGTCGATTCCAGCGGCAACAGCGCGGGCGGGTGGCGCGGAAGCACGCGCGGCGTGTAGTCGCTCGCGGGACGAGTTGCGGGCACCTCGGCCGCATACAGCAGCACCCCCGCGGCCCCCCCCTCCGTCTTCTCCGCGCTCATCGCTTCGACAACCGGCCCGCCTCCCGGCACCGGCTCCGCATAGAGTTCCACTCTCAACGCGTCCGGCTGCACGTCGCCCGGAAGGACCTCCACCTGGAACCGGGAACGGCCATCCTGGGACTCAACCTTCAACGCTCCAAAGCGCACCGAACTCCAGTGCCGCTCCATCTCCTGTTGCCACTGCAAAAGCTCGGCTCCCAGCGCAGTGTTATTTGCGGCCCGCTCCTTATACCCAGCCGCAGCGGGCAGGTAGTGGTTCTCCGTATACTCGCGAATCGCCCGGCTGGCAGAGAACTGCTGCGTCAGCCGCGCCATGCTCTCGCGGATGCGGTGCAGCCACTTCACCGGAACGCCCTCCGCGCTTCGCTCATAGAACTCCGGGACCACCTCATTCTCCAGCAGTGTGTACATCGCCTCGGCCTCCGCGGCGTCCCATGCCGGGTCGTCTCCATGCTCCTTGCCATCGCCGATGGCCCATCCAACCTCCGGCGTATACGCCTCCGCCCACCATCCATCCAGTTCCGAGAGGTTCAGCCCGCCATTGGCCAGCACCTTCATCCCGCTCGTCCCGCAGGCCTCCCACGGGCGTCGCGGCGTATTGATCCACAGGTCCATCCCCCGCACCAGTTCCTGCGCCATCTGCATGTCGTAGTCGCTGAGGAAGACCGCATGCCCGCGCACCTCGGGCCGATTGATAAAGTCGTTCCATCTTTTGATCAGCTCCTGCCCCGGCAGGTCCTGGGGATGCGCTTTGCCCGCAAGCACCAACTGCACCGGGCGCCGCGGGTCCGAGAGCAAGCGGACCAGCCGCTCGGAATCGTACAGCAGGAAGTCGGGACGCTTGTAGGTCGCAAAGCGCCGCGCAAATCCAATCGTCAGCACATCGTCCCTGAAGACCTCCGTGGCCTCTACCTGGGGGTCGCCCTCGGCGGAGAGCTGCTGTGCGTGACGCTCATGCACTTGCGCGATCATCGTCTTGCGCGCCTCGCTGCGCATCTGCCATAACTCTCCGTCGGTCAGTTGGCGCACGTCATCCTCTTTGGGATGGTCGCTGCGCCAACGCTCCGGGCCGCAGACCTTGGTCCACAGAGCATCGGCCTCGGCCGAGTCCCATGTCGGCACATGAATCCCGTTCGTCACCGAGCCAATCGGCACCTCCGCCCGCGGCCATCGCGGGAACAGCGGCCCGAAGATATGCCGGCTCACCTCGCCGTGCAGCTTGCTGACGCCGTTCACCTGCCCGCTTCCGCGCAGCGCAAGATAGGCCATATTGAACGGCTCCGACGCGTCCCCGGCGTTCGCCCGTCCGAAGGCAAGCAACCTCTCCATCGATATTGCGAGTTCGTCGTTCGCATAGTGAGTCAGATATTTGCGCATCAGCTCCGGATCGAAGAGGTCGAATCCCGCGGAAACGGCCGTGTGGGTGGTAAACAGGTTTCCCGCCCGGGTGGCGGCAAGCGCAATTTCGAATGGAACATGATGGTCTTCCATATAGCAGCGAGCCCGCTCCAGCACGGCAAACGCCGCGTGCCCCTCGTTCAAGTGGCAGACCTCTGGATCGAGCCCCAGCGCGCGCAGCAGCCGCCAGCCGCCAATGCCCAGAACAAACTCCTGCTTCAGGCGCATCTCCGCGTCGCCGTAGTAGAGCTCGCTGGTAATACCGCGCTGCGAGGCGGTATTGGCGAAATCATTCGCATCCAGCAAATACAGCTTCCTTCTGCCCACAAAGGCCTGCCAGCAACGCAGCCAGATCTTCGCGCCGGGAAGCTGAATCTGGAACCGCAACCACTCTCCGTCCGCGCGGCGCAGTGGCTGGATCGGCAACTGCCCGGGATCGTTCACCGGATAAAGCGCCCGCTGCCGCCCATCCACGCCGAAGTCCTGGCGAAAGTATCCCTGGCCCCACAGCAGGCCGACTCCAACCACCGGAACCCCCAGATCGCTGGCCGCCTTCATCTGGTCGCCCGCCACATTTCCCAGCCCGCCGGAGTAGATGGGCAGCGCCTCCGTCAGCATGAACTCCATGCTGAAATAAGCCACCGTGGAGAGCGCCGCTTCAGGGTGCTTCTTCTGGAACCATGCATCCGAAGTGAAGGCCTCGTGTTTATGGCGCAACATCTCAGCCAGTCGTTGTTGAAACTTCGGCGTCTTCAGCAGAGCTTTGATCTTGCCCTTCGAAACGGTCTGCAGGATGACCCACGGGTTCTGCGTCGTCTTCCACAGATAACTGTCCAACGCCTCCCATATCTCGTCCGCGTGATGGTTCCACGACCAATGCAGATTGAGCGCCAACTCAGTAAGCGCACTCATTCCCATAGCCAGCAGTTGCGTCTCGAAGCGCCGCCGCTGGTCGTCCGGATCGTTCAGCTCGGAAGACGCATTGCCGGCCTCGAAGCCGCCGGCGTCTTCTGGACCCGCTTGGTCCATCTGACTGGGCTGGTTTATCTGGCTGGACTGGTTGGACTGACTGGACTGACCGCGTTTTGGATCGCTCACTTTGTCTCCTGAACTTAGGACCGTTCCCATCGCCTGCTGCAATGTTGGATGCGCTGGGGGTGGAGTTCGCAGCCGCAGCCGCGCTGCCTGCGATAGTATGCGCCTCTGCGTCGATAGAGGAACACCGATCCGCATCGGCGCCTCATCTCCAGATCGCTCACTAATTCGTACGGGGCGGGCGAGATGTTCGTATGTGAGATACGTCACACCGTCATCGGCGGGGGTCGTAGGGTATTTGTGACGTTGGACGCGGAGGCTGTGAATAAACTGCACAAGTCCGAGAATGCGATTACAACCACGACACTCATTTCGCCAGTTTTGCCCTAAGAACCTGTTTAAAAACTACTGGACTCGCACACAACGAGGAGACAGACAACGACGAAATACGGGGATTCTTCGCTTCGCTCAGAATGACAATTCGTAAATCTCCGCTGCGAAAAGCAGTATTTAAACAGGTTCTTAGAAAGAATTCTCTTTATATGTGACAGTGGTCACAGGAAATGCTCCATATCCACGGGATATACTCTCTCTATCTGTGACGATGGTCACATGTAATTCTTATTCCGGCACTCTAGTGTTACTCGGTGCGACCACGAAATTTGACAAATAAAGCTGTTGTACAACCGCAACAAAGCAGATGTCATCGGACACAAGTACCAAGAAGCAATCCATGAACGACCAGTCTGTGCGGACGTTCTCCGCGGAGGGGCTGAATGAAACGGTCTTATCTGTATGTGGCGCTGATCGTGTTGCTGCCGGGGCTTTCGCCGAGGGCCGGGTTTCTCTATGCCGCGGGCGCAAAACAACAGGCGGCCGTGGCGCAGAACGCGCCTGCTCCCAATTCTGCCGATTATGTCGGCTCGGATGTGTGCGCGAGCTGCCACGCCGAGATTGCCAAGAAGTTCGGCGACAACCCGCACGCGAAGCTTGCCCTGAGGCACAATGGCACGGGCGCAACCTGCGAGAGCTGTCACGGGCCAGGGCGGGCGCACGTCGAGGGCGGCGGCGACGTCACCAAGATCAAGCAGTTGGGCAAAATGTCGCAGAAGGATGTGGATGCGACCTGCCTGGGCTGCCACGCGGGAACGCATCCCAACTTCCTGCGCTCTCCCCATGCCAAGGCCGGAGTGGGATGCACCAGTTGCCACAGTATTCATGCTGGCGACACCGAGGCGCAGTTGCTGAAGGCCTCGCAGCCGAAGCTTTGCTTCCAGTGCCATACCGACGTGAAGCCTGCCTTCGACATGCCCTTCCATCACAAGGTGAACGAAGGCCTGGTGAAGTGCAGCGACTGCCACGACGTTCACGGGACGTTTGGCAACAACAACATCAAGTCCACCGCCGACCAGAATGCGATCTGCACCAAGTGCCACATGGAAAATCGCGGGCCCTTCGTGTTTGAGCATCCCGCGGTGAAGGCGGAAGGATGCGTAGGATGCCACACTCCGCACGGCTCGCAGAACGCCCGCCTACTGAATGTGCCCAACATCAACCAACTGTGCAACCAGTGCCATAGCCCAGTCGCCGCCAGTACGGTCCATAGCATGAACGCAGGATCGCCCGACCGTCCTCCGTGCATCACCTGCCACACCATGATTCATGGCTCCAACATCAATCCGGCGTTCATCCGGTAGTGGAGTTTGACGCGCCGTGCAGCATGGTGCGGCGGCGCGGTGCATAACGCGCAGCAAGTGTTGCAACAGATCGATGGATTCAAAGCTGGCAATGTTTTCTTCCAATGAGGCTTGAGATGACGAAAAAACACGGGCTCTCTATGCATCCCACGGAACAGTACTCTCGCGCGGCCAAATCCCGGTTGGCGGAGAGCATCGGGCTCGCCATTCTGCTGCTGACGGCGGGCACCGCGCTCGGTCAGACTCAGCCCGCGCCCGCAGAGGCCACGCAGGATGGCTATACCATCCATCAGACGGCGGACCTGGGCGGCCATATGGTCGGCCTCACTGGCAGCGGACGGATGTATGACACACTGGTCAACATCCAGTCCGGGCCGCGCGTGCTGGGCGAGACATTTACCATGCGCGCCGTGGAGGGCACAAAGCATCCCCTGCTGGATTCGCTTTCGGCCTTCAGTTCGGGTTTTGGCGGCGATCCCAACAACTTCGCCAAGCTGGACTTCTCCAAGGGGAAGCTGTATGAGTTCTCCGGGATGTTCCGCCGCGACCGCCAGTACGCCGACTACGACCTGCTTGGAAATCCGGACAACTCCGGCCAGTCGATTCCCTACGGAGTGGTCAACGGCGTTAACACCGCCGCGTCGCTTGCGTGGCCCCAGAACAACGATTCGCCGGTGATGTTCAATACCGTGCGCCGGATGACGGACACCAACCTGACAATCCTGCCGCTCTCCAAAGTATCGTTCCGGGTTGGATACTCGCAGAACATCTTCCAGGGCCCGAGCCTCAGCCCCGCCCGGTCGGTCGGAAAGTACGATTCGCTGACCATGGAGGTTCAGCGCAACAGCACCGACGATTTTACCGGTGCGATCGACTGGAAGGTCCTGCCGCAGACCAAGATCACTTTTGAGGAGCAGGTCGATCACTTTAAGACAGGCTCGTACTTCACTCTGAATCCGAACGGCTTCCTGGCGCAGGAGGCGGATGGCACGCCGGTCTCGCTCGGCAATTGGGACTCTGTAGTCATAACCGCAACCGCACCCAATCCCTATCCGATCGGCGCCTGCAACACAGGCAGCATGGGGAGTGCGTACACCAACGCAACCAACTACACCATCTTCTCGGTCCCGCAGACACCCGGCGGCCTGCCGATCGTCAATCCGGCGTGCGATGTCATCACCAGCTACCTGCGCTCGCAGCCCACGCGCACGATCACTCCCACCGAGATGCTCCGCTTCCAGAGCTCAAGCATTCGCAACGTCGCAATGAACGGCGACATCCGCTTCACCATGGCAAGTACGACTCTGCCCAACTACTACGAGAACTGGACGGGTCTGGACGGGACGATCCGCTCCGCGACGTTTACCGGCAAAGCGGACGCACACCGGGCTGTTGTGTCCATCGACTATGGCATGACCTGGCAGGCCACGAAGAAGATCGCCATCGCCGACCAGGTTGACTTCTCCAGTGTCCACCAGCCTGGCTACGCCAATATCTCAACCGGAGTCACGCATAATACGCCGACGAACCCAAATGAGACCATCAACTACTCGGGCGCGCTTGTCTCGGGGGCCGCTTTCAGCATTACCGGCAATCCCACCGGTACGCCCCTGCCTGCCTACTTTGGCCAGTCGTTCCTGACCAATAACGTAACCGGGACATGGGACGCCACGCCTCGCGCCACGGTTGCTCTCACCTATCGCTACAGCACCCACGTCATCGCTCTGGGTTTTCCGCATAACGTTCCCTCGACCGGGATCGCAGACACCGGTTCTGCATCGCCATCTGGCGGCACTGTCACCATTAACGAAAACGCAGGAATCTTCAACGCCGCGCTGCGCCCCACCCACAATTGGGACCTCAATGGCACGGTCGAAATATCCTACGCCGACAATGCATTCACCCCGATGGGCGCGCGGCAGACCAAGCACTACAGAATCCATACCCTCTACCGGCCGAAGCCGTGGGCTACGCTCTCTGGCGCCTTCAACGACCTGGAGCGGCATAACAACACCAACAACGTTGGCCCCTCCATCGACGGCCCGCTGCAGCACGTCGATCATAGCCGCAGTGTGAGCCTGGGCGTCGCGCTCGCACCCAATGAGCACTATAGCTTCGATTTCAACTACTCCTACAGCGATGTCTATATCTCCACCAACGCCTGCTATTCGAGTGGCGCCAGCACGCTCTTTCCAGGAGTGGCCGAGACCAACAGCTCCGGCACAGGGCCCAATCTGTGCCCCAGCGCGCTTACGTCCTGGGGCCCGGTGAAGGACTTCGCGGATGCTCCTACCCAGTACGCGTCGTTTGGCGTTACCTACTCCCCGAACAAGGTACTCCGCTCCGGTCTGGGCTATCGCATCAGCGCTGTCAGCGGCAACCAGTTCTTCAGCGATGCGCAACAGGTCAACGGCTCGCTACAGTCCGCCTATCAGTCGCCCTATGTGAATCTTGCATGGACGGTCCATCCCGGCTTGATCTGGCGGGCGGACTACAACTTCTACGGCTACGGCGAAGGCGGGCCCTCGGGCGCGCCCTTCTGCAGCACTTCAACCTCTGCGACGGCAGTTGTTGTTCCTTGCAACTCTTCCGCCCTTACCGGTCCTACTGGTTTGACCGAGTCGCCCGCCGGGATGAGCGCGCCGCGCAACTTCCATGCCAATAACGTGACATTATCAATGCACTACGAGTTCTGATTGCAGTAATATCCATTCGACGAAGTGTATTTTTGAGTTGCAAGGAAAACAGGAGATTGTCAATGAAGATTCCCACCGGACTTATACTTGCCGCCATCCTGGCGGCTACCACCGGCACCACCGCATTTGCCCAGGGCGCGGGAGCGGACACCTACAAGAGGTGCGCGGGGTGCCATGGCGCAACTGGGACGGGAAATGCCGGAATGAAGGTCCCGCCGTTCAAATCGCCCGATGCCATCAAGGCCACGGATGCAGCCTTGTCTGCCGCCATTAAAAACGGCGCAGGCACGGGAGCCATGAAGATGCCGGCCTACACCGGCAAGCTGACCGACGCTCAGATCAAGGACGTCGTCGCCTACATCCGCACCCTGCAGAAGTAGTGAATGAGGCTAACCGTGGCCGCGTCAGGTCAGTTCGCGAGGAAGCTGCGGAGAGATTGGCCACAGCCCCTCCGTATCGCTAGAAAGAAGTTGGCGGGACCGCCTGGCGCTGGAGCAAGATCCACCTCCGCGGTTCTGCTGTCTCTTCTTCTTGCCCTCTGCCTGGGCGGTCCGTGTGCCCTGCGCGCACAGACGGATTGCCTCGCCTGCCATGCGGACAAGACGATGCAGGACGCATCGGGGCACAGCGTTGGCGTGGATGCGGACCTCTTCCATGCGAGCATTCACGGCGGCCTGAGCTGCACCGATTGCCACACTTCGATCAAGGACTATCCCCATCCGGACAAGCCGGTTGCGGTGAAGTGCGTTGCCTGCCACGCCGACCAGGCAGCGGGAATTGCGGGCAGCGTTCATGCGTCCGCCAGCGCGCATCCCTGCACCAGTTGTCATGGCGACGCGCACGCCATCTTCCCCAAGGACGATGCGCGGTCCGCGGTGTATCCGCTGAACATTCCGCGCACCTGCGGCACATGCCACGCCGACCAGGCGCTGGCAAAGAAGTACGGCCTGCAGAATGTCTATTCGGTGTACATGGACTCCATTCATGGCTATGCCGTCAGCAAGGAGGGGTTGCTGGTGGCGGCAAACTGCATGAGCTGCCACGGATCGCACCACATCCTGAGCCACAAGGACCCGCAGAGCCCCACTTACAAGACAAACATCCCCAACACCTGCGGAACCTGTCACGGGGGAGTGATGGCGCAGTACTCCGCGGGCGTGCATGGCAAGGCCGTCGCCAGCGGGAACCTGGCTGCGCCGGTATGCTCGGACTGCCACACCGCGCACGCCATCCTACAGCCGACGCTGGCGGACTTTCGCATGCAGTCCACGCCGATCTGCGGCTCGTGCCACAAGGGAAGGTTCGCCACCTACCAGGACACCTTCCACTCGCAACTGGGGCTGCTGGGCGGTTATGTGCAGACGGCGCGCTGCTGGGACTGCCACGGAGCGCACGGCATTCTGCCCGCGTCCGATCCCAACTCCCCGGTCAACAAGGCCAACCTGGTGAAGACCTGCGGCCGCTGCCATGCGGACGCCAATGCCAGCTTCGTTCAGTATCAGCCGCACGCCAATCCGCGCAATCGCAGGCTGAACCCGGCGCTGTATTTTACCCGGTTCTTCATGAACCTGCTGCTATGGGGTGTGCTTGGGTTCTTCTCGCTGCATACCCTTCTGTGGTTTATCCGGGCGAAGAGGGAACAGGGCAAGAGCGGGCCGGCAGAGGAGGAGAAACATGACTGACGAGACGGGCGATGTACCCACGCAGCAGCCGGAAAGCCAGCCGCAGCCGGAAAGCCAGCCGCAGCAGAGTGGCCAGCCGCAAGCGAGCGGCAAAGAGAAGTACTATGTGCGGTTCACGCTGGCGCAGCGATACCTCCACGTGGTGCTGTTCACGTCGTTTCTCGGATTGGCGGCCACAGGCCTGCCCATGCGCTTCAGCGACAACCCGGCGGCACGATTTTTTGCGCGCGAGGTGGGCGGCTTCGGCGCCATTCTTTTCCTGCATAAGTTTTGCGCCGTGGTGCTTACGCTGGCGTTTCTCTATCACCTGAAAGACATCGCGACCCGCGCCTTTGTGCATCGCGAGAAGGGGATCTTCTGGGGGCCGACCTCGATGGTGCCCAACTGGAAGGACGTACAGGACATCGTTGGCCACCTGCGCTGGTTTGTGGGCCTTGGGCCCAAGCCGCGGTTCGAGCGCTACGCCTACTGGGAGAAGTTCGATTACTGGGCGGTCTTCTGGGGCATGATCGTCATCGGCTTTTCCGGCTACGCAATGTGGTTTGCGCCCTTCTTCGCAAAGTTTCTGCCGGGCTGGGCGTTGAACGCTGTTCTGGTGGTCCACGGCGAAGAGGCGCTGCTTGCCATCCTGTTTATCTTCTCCATTCACTTCGTCAATACGCATCTGCGTCCAGACAGTTTCCCCATGGACATGGTGATCTTCACCGGCAAGGAGACAGACGAGGAGTTCCGCAAGAAGCGCGCGCTGGAGTACCGGCGTCTGGCCACCCAGGGCAAGCTGGAGGCAAGGGCGGGCGAGAAGCCGGTATATTGGTGGGTGAACTTCGCTCGTGTCATCGGGTTCACCGCCATTCTGATTGGGCTTGTCCTTCTTGGTTTGACATTGATCGGATACTTCGGCACCGCATAAACGTATTCAGAGGTCCGCATGGTTGATTTCGATAGGCTGAGGAAGAGTCTTCGACTGGTCCTGTTCTATGGCAACAACTGGACCAGCCTGATCGGCGGCGCAATCACCAGCGCGTCGGCCGTTGTGCTGGTCGGTTTCTGGGTCGTCAATATCTTTGGGCACGGCGGCTCTTCCAATCCCTACCTGGGCATTCTCTTCGATGTGTTTCTGCCGGGTTTGTTCATCCTTGGGCTGCTCTTGATTCCCATCGGCATCTGGCTGCGGCGCAGGCAGCTCAAGGCGCTCGGCGAGGTCCCTTCCGTCTATCCCCATATCGATCTCAAGGACCCGGTCTTCCGGCGCGGGATCGAGATCGTCATCGTGGCCACGATCATCAACTTCGTCATTGTGGGCACGGCCAGCTATCGCACGGTCTCCTACATGGATTCGGCGAACTTCTGCGGCCAGAGCTGCCATGTGATGGCCCCGCAATGGGCCGCATACCAGGTCTCTCCGCACTCCCATGTGGCCTGCGTGGAGTGCCACATCGGCTCTGGATTCTCGGCGGCCGTTCAGGCCAAGGTGAACGGCACCAAGCAACTGGTGGAGGTGATGCTGGGCAATTATCCGCGTCCCATCCTCGCCACGCTCTCCGTGCTGCGCCCGGCGAGGGCCACCTGCGAGGAGTGCCACTCGCCGACGCGCTTTGTGGGCGAAAAGCTGCTGGTGGAGACGATGTACGGCGACGACGAGAAGAACTCCGTGACACATAACGTGCTGGTGCTGCACCTGGGCGGAGTGGACTCGCTCTCGCACCTCAGCGGCATCCACGGCCATCATCTCGACGGCTACGAGTATGTGGCCACCGACTCCACCTTCCAGACCATCATTGCGGTCAGCAAGCACAATGCGGACGGATCGACCACGCAATATGTAAGCTCCGACTGGAAGGGGCCAGTCACGGGCGTCACCCGCCGCATGGACTGCATGGACTGCCACAACCAGGCGACCCACATCTTCCAGACCGCCGAGGACGCCATCGACAAGGGGATGGTGGACGGCACGCCCAGCGCGAGCCTGCCCTTCGTCCACAAGGAGGGGCTGCAACTGATCCAGGCGGAGTACACGTCGCAGGCGGAGGCGGCCGCGAAGATCGCCTCCGGGCTGGACGACTTCTACCGTACGCAGTACCCGGCCGTGTGGACGGGCCAGCGCGCAGCGGTGGACGCAGCCGCCAAGGCGCTGGTCGCCATCTACCGGCGCAACGTCTTTCCCGAGATGAAGGTGACGTGGGGGACCTATCCCAACGGCATGGGGCACAGCGCGCCGGGACACAATCCCTCTCCCGGATGCTTCCGCTGCCACGATGGCAACCACACCTCCAAGGACGGCAAGACGCTCACCAACGACTGCTCCGTTTGCCACAACCTGCTGGCCAGCGATGAGGTGAATCCGAAGCAGTTGTCTGTCCTTGGCCTGCAATAGCGCCTGGCGCTCTTTTTGGGATTTAGAATGGATGGATGAGCGACGCTAAGATAGTTTCGCGTACGGTGGCGGAGTCGCAGGCGGAGCGCAGCGAACTGATCTTTCCTGCCGACACCAACGCCCTGGGAAACCTGTTTGGCGGACGCCTGATGCAGTTCATCGACCTGGTGGGCGCAGTGGCCGCCGTGCGGCACTCGCGGGCCATCGTGGTGTCGGCCAGCATGGACCATCTGGACTTCGTCGCGCCGGTGCATCTGGGCGATCTTCTGATTTTGAAGGCCAGCGTCAACCGCGCCTTCCACACCAGCATGGAAGTCGGCGTGCGCGCCATGGTGGAGGACGCGCGCGGGCAGACGCTGCGCCACGTCTCCACCGCCTACGTCACCTATGTCGCGGTGGACCACAAGGGCCATCCCATCTCTGTGCCATGCGTCATCGCGGAGACAGAGCACCAGAAGCGCCGCTTTGCCGACGCGGGCCGGCGCAGGGAGATGCGCGCCGAAGAGACGCATCGCGCCCGGGATATTCGCGCCGCGCTGGGTGCTGGCTGGCATGTGTGAGTGATAAGTGGTCAGTGGAAAGTGGTAAGTGGTAAGTAAGAACAAGAACAAAAGCAAAGACGAAATGCGGTGGTCTCTCCACTACGGCGGCAAAGTGCGCCGCCTTCGGTCGAGATGACGGATTCATCGAAGGAAAGGGAGGATTGTTGATGGGACATATGGGAGCAGGAGCGGCACAAGGACCGCAGCCATTGCCGGGCGTGACGTATGTGGTGGCCGTGGGCAGCGGCAAGGGCGGCGTGGGCAAGACCACCGTTGCGGTGAACCTCGCCGTTGCGTTGGGCAAGCTTGGCTACAAGGTGGGTCTGCTCGATGCCGACATCTACGGCCCGAATGTGCCCACCATGATGGGCATGTCGCGCCAGCCCAGCATGGTGGCCGAAGACCGCATCGGGCCGCTCGTGGCGCATGGCGTCAAGTTCATCTCCATCGGTCTGCTTGCCCCCGGCGACAAGCCCATGGTGATGCGCGGGCCCATGCTCCACCAGATCATCCGCCAATTTTTACAGCAGGTTGAATGGGGCGAGCTGGACTTCCTGATCGTGGACCTGCCGCCGGGCACGGGCGATGTGGTGCTCTCGCTGGTGCAGACCGTCCCGCTGACCGGCGCGGTGGTGGTCTCCACGCCCAGCGACGTGAGTTTGCAGGACGCGCGCAAGGCCATCGAGATGTTCGCCCAGGTCAAGGTCGAGGTGATCGGCCTGGTGGAGAACATGGGCCACTTCATCTGCCCGCACTGCCAGCAGGCGGTCGATATTTTTTCCAGCGGCGGCACGGAGCGGACTGCTGGGCAGTTTGGCCTGGAGTTCCTGGGCTCGCTCGACCTCGATCCCGCCATCCGCGAGGGCGGCGACCGCGGAATTCCGGTGACGCTGGCCGGGCCGGAGAGCGCGGCGGCAAAGCCGTTTTACGATGTGGCGCGCAAAGTGGCCGCGCGGGCGCAGGAGATCGCCGCCGCGAGCGAGCAGATCGTGGAGATCAGCTAGAGCCAGGTTCGAGGTGCAAGGTTCGAGGCGGATTCTGGAACCTGCCGGGCCCATGCGCGGCAAGGCTGCGATGGATGGGGGCTCCGGCGATCACGCGCGCACATGGACGGCGTAGTAGGGCTGGTTGCTCAGGGTGGGATTGAAAGCGGGATGCAAGGTGGCCGAGGTCGCGGTGCGCAGTTCGAAGTAGTACTGCAACGGGTAGGGCGAGTCGGTATAGGCGGCGGGGATGGCGGCGGTGTGGGTGGTATCAGTCTGATGCATAGGGACGGAGAGCCAGCGCTCGCCGTGGTTGACGTGGCGATACCAGAGAATGGCTTGGGTGACTGCTGGCGGAGTAACGATAGTGAGTGGGAGATCCCTGCCGGGGTGAAAGGAGACTGGTGGGTTGTGGTGCGCGGCGATGGTGGGGCGTGGTGTGGGGGCGAGGGCGCGCTGGGTGGCTTCCTCCATGAGATTCGGCCACATTGACCGCTGCGGCGGTATCCTCGCCGATAGCTGCTTGTTGAAAGTATCGAGGTCTGCATCGATTGCAGTGAGACGGTCCGCCCAATTTCCGCGGCGGAATGGGGTAGAGCCGTAGCTGACGTCGCCGGCATAAATGATCTTTGAACGCGTGGCCATGGTTCCCCAGGCGTCGCGGGCCTTTTGATAAAAAACTATCGATTGCTCGGCGGCGAAAGGATCGCGATTCTGTTCGAAGATGCTATATAGCAGCCCAGCACGAAAGAGGTTGGCGTAGTAGGCGCCGAGGCCGTTGAGGATGAGGATGTCTTCTTCGGCGCGGCGGAACTCGGGGGTGCGGGCCTTTGAACCGGCTGCGGCGCGGGCTGCGGCCAGTCCCTTGATTGACGTGCTGACCAGAGTTTCCAGCCACGCGATCACTTCGCTGGTGTTGTAGCGGGCGTTCTTCGTGCCAGAGATGAGGTCTTTGGCGTGCTGGTCGATGGTGGTGAAGAGTTGCGGGTCGAGAGGGCTGATGGCGCTGACGTTGTGCGGCGCGGGCGAATCGGTGTAGAGCGACCGCCCGGTGTACGGGAGGATCGAGACGGGGGTCAACATCTCCGGCCAGAACTCGTGGTTCGAGGCCGATGGGCACCACGCGGTGGTGACGAGCGGAAGGATGCGGCTGGATGCTGCGAGCGCCGTTTCGAGCGCTGGGCCGGCGGGGCCGAAGGCTTGCTTCAGATAGCGATGGTAGAAGTCCGGCGTGGTGTCCGGGTTGTAGAGGTAGTGTCCCCAGAGCATGTAGGTGAGGGTGAACTTGGTGCTGTCGAGGCTGGCCGGTGCCAGCGACGGATCGGCGTATGCGTCGCGGCCGCCGGGATGGCCTGAGCCTTCGCGGCCTTTGAAGGTGAGCGGCTCGCAGAATTCCATGCCGGCTGCCCCGCAGAAGTTGGCGGCGCGCCCGTATCCGGCGGCGAGCGCGGGGTCGCCCCAGAGGAGGTGTTTTTGCGTGCCGGGCCAGACGCGGTACAGCAGATCGATCCCGATGCCCTGCTGGTAGAAGTCTCCATAGCCGTAGCGGGTGAAGTTGCGTGCGCCCGAGGAGACGGCGAAGGTGCCGGTGACGCCGGCGCGGGGGTACTCGGTGGCGCGGATGTCGGCCTGTTGGTAGCCCAGGCCGAGGTGCTCGGCCCAGTATTTCGCTCCGGCTTTGACGGGCATTCCGGTGGCGCGCGCGATCTGGATCATTCGCTGGTCGAGGCCCTTGGCGTGCATGTCGATCTCGATGACGCGGGGTTTACCGTCGGGAGTGCGGGCGGCGGGAATGGCTTCGAAGAGCGTCTGCCAGAAGGGGTAGCTCCCCTCGGGGATGCCGCTTTCGCCGTGGATGCGCAGTGTGAGCCCGGTGATCTGCGGGCAGTCTTTCAGGATTGCGGCCAGCGCATCGCGGCAGTACGCGGCGTGAATCTCCGGCGTCAGCCCAACGATGTGGTGGTCGGAGTGCGGACTGTCGGTCCACTGATAGGCGTGGGTCCAGATGCCAAGCTGGAAGTCCATGCCGCGCCGCGCGGTCTCGGCGGCGATGAACTGAAGGGTTTCCAGGTTGCGCTGGCGTTCGCCGGGCTGGAGCGCGGGCTCGATGTGGACCTGCTCGTAGCCCGGAACTTCGACCAGGTAGGGATACGGGAAGTGGAGATAATCGCCGGTAACGCCGCGCGGGAAGTCCCAGCCAATACCCAGCGCAAAGTTGAAGCGGTTGAAGCGCGCGGCGGCAAGCGTGTCGAGGTAGTTGGTCCAGAAGGCGCGGTCGTAGAACCAGGGCTTGTCTTCGATCTCCGAGCAGAAAGCGCGGAGAACGCTGCGGACCTTGTTGGGCGTGGTCTCGATGATGGGTGAAGGGAGGTGGAGCGCGAGGATTGGGTCGTCGCTGAGGCGGATGCGTTCTGCAAGTTCGAGCAGACCGTAGACGATGCCGCGAGCGTCGCTGCCGGTTACGAGGATCGCCGGTGTCCCCTTGTAGTTCCCAGGGATGAGAGCCATGCTCTCGGCCTGGGTGAAGCGGGGACGGTTGGCAAAGGATTTGGCGAGAGGACTGGTGACAGGGGCAATGAGGATGGCGAAGTCTGCGCCACTTTGCTTGTTGGCGAGCCCTTGCGGAGCGATTGCGGCGCGCAGTTTTTCCGTGGCCCATCGCACAGGCTCGTTGTTGATGAGCGGCGAAGCATCATCCGTAACGATGGCGATGCGCTTGGCCGGTGGCACGGCGTGGGCGAACTCGGCGGCGCTAAGCGACGCGGCTGCCGCGCTGAGTTTGAGGAAGGTGCGGCGGGTGGGTTGAGCAGGCATCGTGTCGTCTCAGGCGAAGTGCAGGCTGACCTTGCCAGCGTGGGCAAACTCGACCTCGACCAGCGAGCCGGGGCGGGCGGGCGTGTTGCCGGTCCAGCTTCCGGTGGTGATCCACTGCCCGGCCTTCAGGCCTCCGGTGCGGGCCGCGCCCTCGTTGGCGAGGTAGGGAAGCAGGCGCATCAGGTCGCCCGATGTGTTGGAGCCGGTGCGTTCCACCTGCACCTTGCCGTCGATGGCCAGCGTCACGCTCTCTGTCTTGAAGTCGATCTTCTTCCAGTCTCTATTTCCAACTACGGGGCAGGCGGGGCCGTGGATGAAGCCGCCGTGCATCTGCAGGTCGGCCATCATGGAGAAGGGCGCGGCGGCCTTGGGGTCGGTCAGGCAGGACTCCAGCTCCTCGATGATGGGATGGCAACTGGCGATGGCGGCGACCACCTCCTCGCGTGTGTAGGGCTTGGCGCGTGCGGGCAGGTCTTTGCCCAGCAGGAAGGCGATCTCCGCCTCCAGCACGCGATAGCGGAAGCGCGGGCCAGCCAGCAACGTGCCGCTGCGGACCATCCAGGCCAGCGGCATGGGCGCGAAGAACGGCGTGGCGTCGGGCGAGCCGGCGCCGATCTTCCAGCCGCCAATGGGCCCGAACGCCGCGGCCATGATGCCGTGGACGACGGCAGCCTCTTCCAGCGACTGTGGTTGGAGTTCGATCGGCAGGTCGGCGATGGGGGTGTGGCTGCGGCGTGCGTTCAGCAGCAGGTTGGCGGCTTCCAGGAGTTGTTGCATACGGGCTTGAGTCATGGTGGTACCAGTGTCGCTCAAATGGGCGGCCTATGTCATGCGCTTTTCAATGAAGAAACGGGAACTCCCCTAGCGCCGCCGTTCCCGTCGCCGCGCCCGCACAAAGCTGCTGACGCAGAAGTAGCCGAAGACCGCCAGCATCGCCACAGCGCCCACCAGTTTGCGATGCCCGGCCGCGTTCTGGTGCCACTCCCCGCGCAGATTCCACGCTCCGGTTGCGGCGAACACAACGAAGATCCCGAAGACGACGCCCACAACCTCCAGCCACAGCACGCCCCACAGGCGCACGAACGTCTTCCATGTCGTCTCGCCAAAGCGACGTCCACCGCGCCGCAGCCCCTGCCTCGTTCCACGCGCCTTGATGACGGTCTGGGCCGCGGCATGGGCCGCCTGATGGATTGCTTTGCCGGTTGCCGTCCCGGTTGCAGCGGGGGCCGCTGTCTGCGGCGAATCCGCCGCTGGGCCTGCCTGTGGCCTCGCCGTCTGGGCGGAACTCGCACCCCGGCCCGCTCTCCTGCCCGAGGGATTCTCCGCCGTGGCGGCGTCCACCGCGGAGGTCACCGTCTTCACCGCCTGCCGCGCTCCGAAGCCAAGCGCACGTCCAAAGCGAACCACATCCATCCTCGAAGTGTAGTGCAATTTCATGCTTCCCGTGGCCTTCGCGGGATTGTGCAAGCCGGTTTTCGTTGAGGGAAAACCTCGCGAGCGTCTTCGGTTCCGGGTTCTGCCATGGTGAAACTGCTCCAGCCTCTCGCCGTCGCTCCGCGACAGTCTGTGTTGCCGTTCTCTGGTTGCGCTATGGAAGGTCTGCACAAGTGTTAGAACCTGTTTAAAAACTACTGGACTCGCACACAACGAGGAGACAGACAACGACGAAATACGGGGATTCTTCGCTTCGCTCAGAATGACAATTCGTAAATCTCCGCTGCGAAAAGCAGTATTTAAACAGGTTCTAAGAGATTCCCTCGGCGGCTAAAGCCGCATTGGAAATAGGCTGCTAGTGGCGGGACTAAAGTCCCGCCCTTTCAAAACATGGACTTGTGCAGAGATTCCCTATAGCACTTCAACTTTCATGGCGTCTGATACGTATCATGAATAGTCGAGGACAGATCGCACATGAATGCAACAACATTGAATTCCACTGAATTGCATCGCGAATTGCATGGTTTCCGCGGCAGCCGGGTACAGCTTGCACTCGGCCTGTCGCTCCTGCTGGCAATTGCGTCTCCCGTTCTGCGTGCGCAGGCCCCAGCCGCCCAGCCGCCGCAAACTCAGACGGTTCAGACGCTCGCATTTCCCGGAGCGGAGGGCTATGGCGCCACGGCCACCGGCGGACGCGGCAAGCCGGCGATCGCGGTGACGACGCTCGCCGACGACGGTCCCGGCTCCTTCCGCGCAGCCGTGACGCACGCTGGCGCGACCGTTGTCTTCAAGGTCAACGGCGTCATTCATCTCAAGAGCAATGTAACCCTGGCCAGCGACCTGACCATCGCCGGCCAGAGCGCTCCGGGAGACGGCGTCACCGTGGCCGACGCCAAGGTCACCATGACGGGCAGCCACAACATCGTCATCCGCTACATGCGCTTTCGCGGTGGCATCGCCGAGTCGCAAGGCTCCAGCTCCCTCCAGCTTGGCAACGCCAGCCACGTCATGCTCGACCACCTCTCCATCGAGTGGGGACGCTGGGACAACATTCAAGCCGAGGGAAATAGTTACACCACGCTCGAGAACTCCATTATCGGCGAGGGCATCGTTCCGCAGCGATTCGGATGTCTCTGCGAGAGCGACTACATCTCCTTCAGCCACAACCTCTGGATCGACAACAAGAGCCGCAATCCCAAGGGCAAGGGCCACATCCAGTACATCGACAACGTCATCTACAACTGGGGCGTCGATGGCTACGTAGGCGGCCACGGCGGGGCGGACCACTACGCCGACCTCATCGACAACTACTTCATCGCGGGGCCGGACTCCTCCGCCTCGTTCATCGGCGAGTTCTCCAAGACCGACCACACCTATCAGTCCGGCAACCTGCTCGACGCCAACCGCAACGGCAAGCTCGATGGACGTCCCGTCACGCAAGCGGATTTTGAAAAAGTCAACGCGGACATTCTTCCCAAGCCCTTCGCCACTCCCGATGTCCCCGTTCACATCGATCCCGCCGAATCCATCGTCGGCGAGATCGCCCGTCAGGCCGGCGACTCCCTCTGCCGCGACGCTGTTGACGCCCGCCTGGCCGGCGACCTGCTCTCCTATGGGACGAAGGGCAAGCTCATCGCCGACGAGAGCGAGGTTGGCGGCCATCCGCCCACGGTGGAGGCGAAGGCTGCGCCCGACAGCGACGGGGATGGAATCCCCGATGCGTGGGAGTTGAAGCATCGTCTCAATCCGCACAATCCCGCCGATGCGCTGGCGATCGACGCGAAGACTGGCTACAGCAATCTGGAGCTATACCTCAACGAGTTGGCAGACCAGCCTGTCCGCCAGTGCGCGGCGTCCAGATAGCTCTTCCCTGGCGCAGCCTCTATAGCCATAGAACTCCGTGTCGTTTGCCGATGAATTGCATTGCTCGAACAGCCGCCAAACACTGCGCCGAATGAGAAATACCACAGGAGAGTGGCATTGCGGCAGCATTCAGCCCGGCGTATTCTTTAGTTGAGGGCTCGAGAGAACGACCCGCAATGCCGTTCCAGCCGGGTGGCGTCTTCACAACGTAGATGTCCCAGGGCAGGCAACGCAATGCGGTCGAGTCGCAGGCAGGAGTTCAATCCCAGGCAGCCCGGAGGCGGCATTGAATCAAAATGTGAAGAACCTGATTCAGAAGCTGGCCGAGGCAATCCACGAATCTGTCTCCGAGTCGGAAAACATCGCGGGCGTGGTGAAGGACATCCGCGACCAGGGATTCACCGTTATGCTCTTGCTGGAGGCCACCATCGGCCTCAACCAGGTCGAGGCCGAGCCCGGCGAGACCACGGACCCATCCACCCAGGTTGTGAGCGGTTCCTTTACCCGCGGCGACCTCACCTTCCTCAAGTCCCTGCGCATCGCCCTTCCCGTTTCCGATTCCGAGGCCCACTCCGACAGCCTCAACATCGGTTCTCCAGCCGATTCGGCAAACAACCCTTCAGCCGACGCGTAGCTGGAAACCGTCCTCGCCTCCACGCCCGCACGCAAGCGGCCGCTCCGCTTTTTCACCCCGCATGGGACTGCACCCGGCGCCGTTCCAGCTACATCTGCTCCTCATCCCCCACGCAAAATGCAACACTCGCGTGGTAGACTCTCGTTTCGCATCCAATGCTCTGGGCGATGCTGAATCCGCTCTGATATTGTCGTATGCAGCGGTGCACTTTGCTTTTGAGGGGTTGGACGATGAGAGACACACTTGGCGTGCTGCTTGCAGGCGGGGCCGGAGAACGGCTCTTTCCCCTCACCCGGGACCGCGCCAAACCCGCGGTGCCTTTCGCCGGCCAGTACCGCATCATCGACATCACACTCTCCAACTGCATCAACAGCGACCTGCGCCACGTTTACATCCTCACCCAGTACAAGGCGCTCTCGCTCAACCGGCACATCCGCGAGGGCTGGGGCACGGTGGTGGCCAACGAGCTGGGTGAGTTCATCGAGATCCTTCCCCCCATGCAGCGTGTCTCCAAATCCTGGTACCAGGGCACCGCCGATGCCGTCTACCAGAACATATACTCCATCGGGTCCGAGGAGCCGCGCTACGTCCTCATCCTCTCCGGCGACCACATCTACAAGATGAACTACGGCCGCATGCTGCAGCAGCATCAGGACTCCGGCGCCGATGTTACGCTGGCCACCTTGCCCATCCGGCCGGACGAGGTCTCCCGCTTCGGCATCGTCGAGACGGCGCGCTCCGGCGAGGTTACCGGCTTCGTCGAAAAACCCCAGTCCACCGACATCCGATCGCCCTTCGACCCCAATGTCGTAGACGCCTCCATGGGGATCTATCTCTTCAACACAGACACACTGCTGCCCGAACTCATCCAGGACGCCGAAAACCCCAACTCCACCCACGACTTCGGCCACGACATCCTGCCCGGGCTGCTCGGCCGGGTCAAAATACACGCCTTCACCTTCGTCGACGAGAACAAGCAGCGCGCCCTCTACTGGCGAGACGTTGGGACCCTCGAGGCCTACTACGAGGCCAACATGGATGTCGCCGGCATCACCCCCATCTTCAACCTCTACGACAAAAGCTGGCCCATGCGCACACGCCCCTACCAGTACCCCCCGGCCAAGTTCGTCTTCGGCGAGCCGGGACGTACCGGCATGGCCATCAACTCCATCGTCTGCTCCGGTTCCATCGTCTCCGGCGCAGTCATCCGCAACTCCGTCGTCAGCCAGGACGTCCGCGTCAACTCCTACGCCGACGTGGACTCATCCGTCATCTTCGCCCACGTCAACATCGGCCGCCACTGCCGCATCCGCCGCGCCATCATCGACCGCGATGTCCACATACCGGATGGTACGGTCATCGGGTACGACCCCAACGAGGACAAGAAAAACTACTTCGTCTCCGAGAGCGGCCTCACCATCGTCACCCGAGACTACTCCGTCTACGAGAACCCAGTCAGTCCACTGTTTCTCCAGCCCGGTAACACCTGGTAGTTTTCCGACGGGGAAGTCATGCCAACCACCACGATCACCAGCAAGGAATTCCGCCGAAGCACCTTTCGCGACCTATCGGTGGCAGCAAAACAGAGCCCGGTTAGCATTACGACCAATGGTATGCCCGCCTACGTTCTGCTCAGTTACAAGGAGTATCGCCGCCTCACCGGCAGCAAGACACCCGCCTCTGATGTCGCTACGCGCTAATATCCTTGTGTGTGCAAGGAGAACACAACGGCGCTTGCGACGAGGCAATAAATTCCGAACCAATACCAGCGGCCGTTCTCCAGCCAGTTGCTCAGCCACTTCAGCGCCACCAGCCCGGCCAGGAACGCGAAGACCGCGCCCAGCAGGCTCATCGCCACTGTCCCATGGAGGTCGATGGGCGAGCCGGTCGCCGCTGCCGCGTGGGTCGCATGCAGCAGGCGCAACGCCTCGCGGCCAATCGCGGCCGGCGTAATCACCACCGCCAGAGCGAAGCTGAACCGCTCCGCCCGCTGCTTGGTCGCGCCCGTCAGCATTCCGGTCGAAATGGTCGCGCCGGAGCGCGAGAACCCGCGAAAGGGCAGGCACAGCCCTTGCACCAGGCCCATCCATCCCGCTTGATGCATGGTGACGCTGTCGGTTGGCCGCCGCGTCAGGCTCGTCGCCGCAGCCTGCGCCGCAGCCACCGCGTCCTGCTTCTTTTCGCGCAGGTCGGCGATCAGGATCAGAATTCCGGCGCAGGCCAGCGCCGGAGCAACCAGGTCCAGCCGCCCGAAGAGGTCTTCGATCTCCGCCTTGGGCGCAACCCCCAATTGCGACCGGAACATGGTGTGCTCGATCAGCTTGATCAGTGCCTCGCCGACCACTCCGGTCAGCGCCGTCGCGTAGATCAGGCGTAGCGCAAACCGCTTGAATGCGTCCGCCGTGGCAAAGTAGCTCTGCCGCCACTGCTGCCAGAAGTACGCAATCACGGCGAACATCGTGCCCGTATGCAGCATCACCAGAAGCAGCGTCATTTTGGGGTCTGAAGGAGGAAGTCCCCCAAAGTGTTTATGGAGAATGCTCTCGGCGACAACAACGTGGGCGGAGCTGGAAACCGGCAGCAACTCGGCGAGCCCCTGCACAATGGCCAGGACGATGACTTGATAGATAGGCATTCCGCTATTTTAGCCGGGATGCGTTACGCGGTCTTGAACGAGTGCTAAGGAAGGCCTGCACAAGTGTTCGAGATTCCCTCGGCGGCTAAAGCCGCATTGGAAATAGGTCGCTTGCGGCGGGACTGAAGTCCCGCCCTTTCAAAACGAGGACTTGCGCAGAGATTTCCTAACGCAGACCTATTCGCGGTCGTTGCCGTAGACCGGGATCTGTTGCTGCACGCGATAGGCGATGCTGGCCGCGCGCGCCGCGTAGTCCGACTGCGGATACTTCTGCTTTAGCTCCGCCGCCAACCCCAGCGCGTTCGCCGCCGCCTGCTCGGAGCGCTTCTTCTCATCCTGCACCGTGTACATCTCCACCAGCACGCCCTCGCGGTAGGCAGCGTTGTAGAGCGCCTCGGCGGCCTTGGGGCTGTCGGGATAGCGGTCGGCGTATCGCTCGTAGAGAACGGCCTCCATCTCCGGACACTTGGGCAGGCCCTGCCAGTCGCCGCAGAGCTTGTTGTCGATCAGGTCGTAGGCGGCCAGCGCGGCAAACTTCGAAGCCGGGTAGAGCTTCATCACGCGCTGCATCTCGCCCTCGTAGAGCTGCGGGCGCAGGTAGGCCTCCTGCTCGTGGGCCGAGGGCAGGGTGCCGATGTCGGCCTTGTCGATCTGCCAGCGCACGTCCGCTGCGCGGAAGATCGCCTCCGCCGCCAGCGGCGAGTCGGGGAAGTACTCGGCCACGCGCCGGTAGAGCAGGTGCGCCTCCTCGGCCGCGTCCCTGGGAGCGTGCGGCTGCTCGGCCTGCTCCTCGAAGTTCGCCGCCGTGCCGAAGAGAATCGCATCGCCGTTGGCAGTCGCCTGCGTAACGATGCCCTTGTCGTGAATCCATCCCGAGGCCGGCGTCACCGTCTGGTCGGTGCTGAACTCCGGCTTCTGGTTGTCGGCCTGCTCGTCCGGCGCGTCGGTGTTGGCGAAGACGCGTACCCACGCGCCGTTGCGCTCGATCACCACAACCTCGTGGCCCGGCGTCACCTCGGCGATATGCTGCGCGTTGTCGTCCGCCGCGACGTACACAATCGCCGGATGCACCAAAGTTGCACGAGCTGCCCGGTCGTAGCCGGAGAGCGTGTCCTTCGGCTTCTTCTGCGCATTCAGTCCGTACGCCGCCGCCAGCAGCACCAGCACAGCTCCTGAAACCCGTAAGCGCAGCGCTCTCATGGAGGCAGTTCTCATGAAGGTATTAGACTCCCACTCGCTCTCACGCGGAAGCCGCCCTTGCGGTGCCCGCATCCAGCTCCCGCCGCAGTTCCGGCTCGATGTTCCCGCCGCTCAACACCGCGACCAGCCTTTGGCAACGTGGCAACTCCGCGTGGTGGAACAAGGCTGCGGCCAGCGTCACCGCGCCGCTCGGCTCGGCGACCAGCCCGGTTGCCGCCAACATCACCCGCATCGCTGTCAGAATCTCATCCTCGCTCACCGTCACAATCCCATCCACGAAGCGCAGGATGTGGGCAAAGTTCAGCTCGCCCAGCGACTGTGTGCGCAGGCCGTCGCAGCGGGTCCGCGTCGTCTTCTCCGCCGGCCACTCCACCAGTGTCCTGGTGTCGAACGACTCCTTCGCATCCGCCGCCAGCTCCGGCTCCGCACCCCACACCTGCACGCCAGCTTCCGGCGCAGCCAGCTTCACCGCCGCGGCGATCCCGCTCAGCAGTCCTCCCCCCGACACCGGCGACAGAACCACCACACCGCCTCCCGCATTTGCTCCTGGAGCCTTCGACGCGTCCGGCCCAATCACTCCAAGCTGCTCCAGAATCTCCAACCCGCACGTCCCTTGCCCAGCAATGATGGCCGCATCGTCGTATGGCGGAATGATGGTGTAGCCATTCGCACGGGCGAGATCCTCGGCCTTCGCTCTCCGCTCGGAGCTGGCCGGCCCCACCAGCACAATCTCCGCGCCCAGTGCCGCCGTCGCCTCGCGCTTGATTGCCGGCGCGTTCTGCGGCATCACGATCACTGCGCGCGCGCCCAGCGCCCGCGCCGCATACGCCACGCCCTGCGCGTGGTTGCCGCTGGAGTAGGTAATCACGCCTCGCCCCAATTCCTCGACCGAGAGCTGCGCAATCCGGTTGTACGCCCCGCGCAGCTTGAAGCTGCCAATCGGCTGCTCGCTCTCCGCCTTGATGTACAGCTCAAACGGAAGCTCCGCCAGCCCGGCCAGCCGCAGCCGCTGCGGCGAGACCCGGTGCAGCCCCGTCCTTACCGCAACCCCGGCCAGCCGCCGCTGGGCCGCGCGAATCTCGTCCAGTGTGATGATCTGAGCCATCGCCGTTCTCCCGTCGTTCCTCCCATTGTCCGGCGCGCGGGCGGGTTGGGCAAGGCGGCGGACGCGCCAAATAATTGCCAGTGACAAACATCACAACGGTCGGGTAATGTAACGGCTCAATGAATCTGGCAGGGAATGGAGCGGCCGGACCGCAACGCTCGATCTGTGTCAGCGCTCCAGGAGGGCAATAACTTGAAGGTCGCAATCCCCTGTCTGCTTGCAGGCACCGCTCTGGCAGTTCTCTTCGCGTTAGCTGGAACCACCGCAAACGCGCAACAGGCCTATGTAAGCCGCTACGATGTCTACGCGGGATTCGCCGACATCAACAGCCCGTTGCTCGGCCTCAACGAGCACGGCTTCCACCTGCAGGCGGGGATGAACATGCGCACCTGGCTCTCGGTGGGCGCGGACTACAGCGAGGGAACCGGCTCGCAGGTCCTGACGCCGGACCTTATGTCCGCGGCGCAGCAAGCCACGATCAATAACGAAATCATCTACTTGAAGTCGGTGAATCAGCTGCCAGCGACCTACCAGCTCGCCGTACCGGCCACCGCTGCCACCCAGACCTTCGCCTTCGGGCCGCAACTGGTCAACCGGCACTACTCGAAGCTCACGCTCTTCGTCCGGCCGTCGCTGGGAGCGCTGCGCGAGCGCGCCGTCCCGTACGCGATCCCGGCCGATCCTTTTGAATCGGGTGTCGTAGCCTCGCTCGTACCAGCCGGGTTCAAGCTCGACTGGACCGGATTTTATGGCTTCGGGGGTGGTGGCGAGGTCGCCGTCAGCAAGCACTTCGGCATTCGCGGGCAGATGGATGTGGTTTACAACCATCCCTTCAACGACATCATCGCCGATGGCCGCTGGACCTACCGCTACTCGGTCGGGCCCAGCTTCCACTTCGGCCGCAACGTGGCCACGGGCGGGAAGAAGAGCCGCAAGCCGTAGCCGCGCTAACGTCGGGCAGAACTCTCCGCCTCGTGGATCATCCGCGCGAAGAAGTGGATGAGCCGCCATTGGTCCATCGCTCCCGGCTTCGGCCCGTTGAGGTCCAGATGCGAGAGCACGGGGCTGACTAGCATCGCCTTCAGGTCGTCCGGCTGTAGCTCGCTGGCCATCCACAGCGTCTCCGCCGAGGGAATGATGTTGTCCCCCTCGCCGTGCAGCAGATAGACCGGCGTGCTCAGCGCGCGCAGCCGCCCATGCGGCGAGAGCCCCGGCGAGTCTCCCGCGCGGCGCGCAATCGACGCTGCAATCGCCGAGCGCGTGGCGGGCAGCGACGTATCCATCAGGTCCAGCGCCTCACGCCGCTGCGCCCCGGTCATTCCCAGCTTTGCCGCAGCCTCGCCGGGCCTGTCCTCGTATAGATGGGCCTTCAGCAACGCGCGCACCGGGGCGAGGTCCTGCGCGGGGACGAAGTCGTCGAGGTTCTCGTACTCCAGCACCAGCGGGCCGTACTCGTGCGGCGGCAGCGTCTCCACTGAGCCATTGGGACGCGCGTCGCGCCCGGTCAGGTAGTACTCCGCCACGCGCAGCATCGAGTCCTGCGATCCCACCGCGACGATGAACTTGAAGTCTGAGTGATACTGCGGATCGCTCGCCGCCACCAGCGCCAGCCCGCCGGAGAAGCTCAGCCCCATCACGCCCACCGGTCCGCCCGTCTGCGCAGCGAACCACCTCACCGACTCGCCAATCGCCGCGACCGAGTCCTGGCTGACGTGGTAGTCCTTGATGCCGGGCAGCTCCGGCGTCAGCACGCGGATGCCGCAGCCCGCCATCGCCGCGGCAAAGCCCGTCAGACGCGGCTCGTCGATGCCCAGGTGATGCACGCCATGGAAGATCACCATCGCCGGCGCTTGCGGTCTGTTCTGCGGGATGTAGACCCGCGCGCGCACCTGCTGTGGGCCGCTCGGAGTTGCGATGGAAAGACTCAGGTCCTCGGTCGTCACCGGAACGGTCAGGCCGCGCGCAACCCACGGCACGGGCTGCCCCGCCACCTCGCGCAACACCGCGACCGCCTGTATGTGTGTCTTCGCAAACGGCCAGAAAGCAAGACAAAGAACCACAACAGCCAAAACCGCAGCCAACATCTTTCGCCGTGGCGTAGGCTGGCCCACCCCATACTCCATCGATCTAGTCCTCGGAATCCGTAGCTCGTACGGCTTGTTTTGGGGAGATTGAGATCTCCGTTTCCTTCCATCTCTACCGGTTCTCAGGCGGCAAAGCACGCTGTAACGCTCCTCCGGCCGCGTTCAAACGGGACCGCACAGAGATCGTTCTCTATCGAGTGTGCTCGTGTCTGGTTATACCAGAGCAGACAGATGTTGGCGTCCTCCATGGCCGCACGCGCTACCATGGAAATGTGGCTTTTACACGAGAAGTAATTTTGGAAGGAGCAAATTGAGCTACATCGAATCGAACTCGGCCCCGGGGGAGACAGTGATCTACGAGACCCGGCTTCATTGGATCGTCATGCTGAAGCAGTCGTTCCTGGGATGTCTGCTGCTTGGCCTGCCGGGAGTTTTTCTGCTGTACTACGCCGCCACCCTGACCGGATCTCACCACAAGACGGTGCAGACCCTGGAAGAGGTGGGCGCGGCCTTGCTGCTCTGCTGCGTCGCGGTGGTTCTTTGGGGCATGATGCAGCGCAATGCGATGGAGATGGCGCTGACCAACCGGCGAGTGGTCATCAAGACCGGCGTGGTGAGCCGCAGCACGACCGAGATGCCGCTCAGCAAAGTGGAGAGCATTCAGGTTGTCGAACCAGCCTTGGGCAGAATGCTGGGCTATGGAACGATCCGGGTGATCGGCACGGGCGGAACGACCGAACCCTTCGAGCAGATTCAGAATCCGCTGGAGTTCCGCCGCCAGGTGCAGCAACAGATCGAGAAGCTCGTCTGAAGGACCGCAGGAGGTTGCCATGCTCGCCAGCTTTTCCGTAGTTCCCATGGGTGCTGGAGAGGGCGTCAAGGAGATCGTGGCCGAGGCCCTGGCCATCGTGGACGACTCCGGCCTATCCTACCAACTCGGCCCCATGCACACCGTTATCGAGGGCCCGCCGGAGCAGGTGATGGATGTGATCCTGCGATGCCATCGGCGTGTGCTGGAACTGGCTCCGCGCGTGCTCACCAACATCACGCTGGACGATCGCAAAGGCGCCACGGGCCGCCTGCAAGGCAAGGTGCGCGACGTGGAGTCGATTCTGGGCAAGCCGCTCTCTCGCCCTTGAGGGCCTGGCTCAGGCCTGCGGTCCCAGCACCTGGTCCTTGGCATCGTTCAGTTTCACCTTGAAGTCCATCTTCTTGCGTCCGCGAAATACCGTGACGGTGACCGTATCGCCGGCGTGTTTCGCGTTCATCGCCGCCGACAGGTCCTCCGGACTGGTGATCTCCTTGCCGTCGAAGCCCACGATCAGGTCGCCGCCCAGCATCACCTGCGTGTTGCCCTCGTAGGCGCGCTGTGTGCCTCCATGCAATCCGGCCTTCTCTGCCGCGCCACCCGGCAGCACGCGCTCGACCAGCACGCCGTAGTCGGCGGCCAACCCGATCTGCTCGGCAATGATGGGGTTGATCAGCAGGGTCTGAATGTCCAGCGTGGGCCGACGCACGCGCCCGTACTTGGCGTAGTCGTCGAGCACCGCCTTGGCCGTGTTGATGGGAATTGCGAAGCCAATGCCTGCGGACTGTTCCACCCCCGGAGTATTCGGGTTTGTTGCGATCATCGTCGTAATGCCAATCACCTCGCCGCGAGAGTTCAGCAGCGGCCCGCCGGAGTTGCCTGGGTTTACCGACGCGTCGGTCTGGATCGCGCCCTCGATGGGGTTGTTCTCCGGGCCGCGCACGGAGCGGATCGCCGAGATGATGCCCCGCGTCATCGTTCCCTCGAGCCCGAACGGGTTGCCGATGGCATAGACGCGCTGCCCCACCATCAGCCCAGTGCTTGTCTCGGCCAGCGTCGCCGGAACCAGGTTGGGCGCGTTGATCTTCAGCAGTGCCAGGTCGTGGCCCTTGTCCACGGTCACCACCGTTGCCTTGTATTGGTGCTTATCGAAGAGCGTCACCTCGACATTGCCGGGCTGCGCGTTGCCGATGACGTGGTTGTTTGTCAGGATCAGCCCTTCCTTGTTGAGGATGAAGCCAGACCCCTGTCCCGCCAGCGGCACCGGTCCGTAAAAGAAGTCGAAGCGCACCTCGGTCGTCGTGATGTTGACGACGCTGGGAAGCGCCCGCTTGTAGACGGCGATGTTCTGCTGCTCCTCGGCATCGAAGGACGGCGCGGCGGAGGCCACATTCAGGTCGAAGGCGCCGTCCTGCCCGCGCAGCGATTCGATGCTGGCTGCGGAGCCGCCCGACGCATGCATCGCGGCCAGCCACGGAGCAAGCGCGCCGGTCGACGCTAAGTGCGTCGTTACTACATAAAACCCGGTAAGCAGCAAAACCACAAGCAGAACAGGACGGTATTTCATCTTGTCTCGAACCATACTTCCTTCCCCAATAAATGTAGCGAGGTTCGCAGTTGTCGCGCAGTTTCCTGTGGCGCGTCCTCGTCTAAAGGTCTTCTGGCTTCAACCCCGTCTTCTTCGCAATGCGCGACAACATGGCGGGCCAATCTCGACAGAATCGTGAAACGCCCAGGTGTAGTCCACCGCGTACCTGGGATGCCGCAGTTGCACATGAGACCCAGCCTTTTCTCTCACGGCGATCCATCCGATGCGCAGCAGGGCGCGATAGACCCGGGACGCACGCGTTGCAGGCCACTGGCTCATGCGGCGGCGAAGGAGATCGTGGTGACATCCAGCGAATCGGCTTCAATTCGATCCGCCAGCACGCGAAGCGCGAGTGCCTCGACCCTCGACCGGGCCTCCTGCTGCGTGGTCCCATAGACCATTACGCCGGGAAGCTCGTCGATCTCGGCAATCCAGCGACCGTCGGACTCCAGCTCAAACTCAATCGCAAACATCATGGCAGCCACCTGCAATCAGAATAACCCATCCGCACGAAAGCATGGGGTGCCGTCAGGTTGGCAGTTTTGCGGCGGCTTTCAAAATTGGCCACAGCGCGTCCACCTGCGCATGCAGTTGCTCAACCGAGCCATTGTTGGTCAGTATAAAATCGCACTTTACGGCCTTTTGGTCGTCGTCGATCTGCCGTGCAATGCGCCGCCGCGCCTCAGCCTCCAGAGTTCGCCGAGCCTTTTCGCTCAGAGTCTTCCCGCCCGCCGCGCGCGCGACAAAACGTGCGATCTTCAACTTCTCCGAGGCCTTCACGAAGATGAGCCGGTCGAAGCGCTTGTGACTGCCGTCTTCGCCTGCGTACTTCGTCTCGAAGATCAGTGCGGACTCGACAATCGCCACGGCATCCGCATCGCGCGCGGCAACCTTTTCGATCAGCTCCGCCTGCCGCGCGATCACCGCCGGATGCACAATCGCGTTCAGCTCCTCCAGCCGCCCGGCGTCTTTTTCCGCTCCGCCGAAAGCAATCCGCGCCAGCGCGCCGCGGTCGAGCGTCCCGCAGGGAGATCCATCTGTTCCGCCGGATGAGACCACCCCTGCGCCGAAGCGCGCCACAATCGCCGCATACACCGGCTCGCCCGGCTGCATCATCGCGCGCCCAATCTCATCGGCGGAGAAGACAATCGCGCCCAACTCCGCGAACCGCTGCGCCGCGGTCGATTTGCCACTGCCCAGTCCGCCGGTAAGGCCCACGCGCAGCATCGCGCTACGCCTTCGCCGCAGCAACTACGCCGCGCCGCGCCGCCGCCGCCTGCACCGTGTTCTTCATCAGCATTGCAATCGTCAGCGCTCCCACGCCTCCAGGCACGGGGGTATATGCTCCGGCCAGCGCGAACGCCGCGGGGTGAATGTCGCCCACCAGCGTCGAGCCACGAGTGGCAAACTGCACCGCACGCGCTTTATCGCCGGGGAAGAAGCGGGCGACGTCAGCCGCATCGGTGAGGCGATTGATGCCCACATCGATCAGCGTCGCTCCCGGCTTCACCATCTCCGGGGTCACAAACCCCGGCCTGCCGATGGCCGCCACCAGGATGTCCGCGTCGCGCGTGTAGCGAGCGATGTCCACTGTCCTGCTGTGGCACACCGTCACCGTCGCCGAAGCGTTCAGCAGCATCATCGCCACCGGCTTGCCCACAATCTCCGACCGCCCAAGCACCACTGCGTGCTGCCCCGCCACCGGTAGTCCACTGCGGCGAAGAATTTCCATGATCCCCGCCGGCGTGCATGGCGCCAGCGCAGTTCCGGCCTCGACGCCATGGGACGCGGAGCTCTGCAATCGCCCCACGTTGATGGGATGGAACCCGTCCACATCCTTCTCCGGCGACACCGCCTCCAGCAGCCGACGCGTGTCCACATGCGCGGGCAGCGGCAGTTGGACCAGAATGCCGTCGATCTCATCGCGTGCGTTCAATCCGGCGATCAGCTCCAGCAGTTCTTCCGTTGTGACGCTCTCGGGCGGCGTCAGCATCTCGCTGAACATTCCCAATTCGGCACAGGTCTTCACCTTGCTGCGCACATAGATCTCCGACGCGGCGACGTGGCCCACCAGCACCACGGCCAGCCCCGGCGTAATCCCGCCCGCAGCAAGCGCATGCGCCTCGTCGGCGACCTCCGCCTTGATCTGGGCGGCAATCTCAATCCCATTCAGAATTCGCGCTGTGGCTTTCATCCTGAGTAACATGGTACCGCGCGACTGGCCGTCCGTGCTTCCTGAATCGGGCCCGCCCGCTGAAGTCGCTGCCTCATCCCGAAACGCAGTTCACCTCCGCCCGGTTTCCGCCGATAAGCGGGGCAGGAGGTGGCTATGGTAGACAATCTACCCGCAAGCTGCGCGATAGAAAAATTCACCGCGGCCGACCTCACCTCTCTGCGCGAGGAGCTGACCCAGTCCGGCCTCGACTCCCGGCAGGCGGCGGAGCTCATCGGCGTGTTTCTCACTGTGCGTGGATACGGAGTTTCAAGCCATGCGGCCTGCGGCGCAGCCTCGCGCATTGAATCGGTTGGCTGCTCGTTGCAGTCGATGCAGGAAGAGCTGGAAAAAGTCGCCCTTGTCATGTAACTCCGCGGCGCGTCCTGTAACCCGGCTGTGCGTCATGGAACTCGGCTGGAAGACAGCATCGAACAACTCGCCGCGGTCTATCCGCCGGAGTCGTCCCTGCCCCATTCAAATCTACTTTAGAACTGAGTTGGCGTTTGCGACTCGGCATCCTCGGTGATGCGCAGGTGTTCGCCGGGAGTCAGATAGCTTTTGCGCCGGAACCAGTCCTCCATGGCGACGGCGAGTCGGTCCAGAGGAACGCGGAGCCCAACTTCCATCAGCCCGTCCGCGATGGGGAGCGTGTCGTCGAAGACCGCATCGTTGGTGAAGTTGCGCATGGCGAAGTTGTCGATCTGCGCGATGGGACAGGGGTGCGCCGCGCCGGCGGCGTCGATGCGTTCGATAGTGAGTCTGCGCGAGAACATAAAGACAGTGGTAAGGGGTAAGTGGTAAGGGGTAAGTCCTTTCGCACAACGTATGACGAGGAGAAACCCTAGCGAATTGCGGCCATCGCCGCGCGGAAGAGCACTTCAAAGTCCTCGGCGGCGGCAGGCTGTTTGGCAATGGCGGTCTCGATCGCCCGTTGCGCGACGGGCCGCGCATAGCCGAGATTCACCAGCGCGGAGAGCGCATCGTCGCCCGCCGGGCCGTAGGCTGCGGACGCGGCGGAAGGCGCAACGGCCATATCGTCCAGCTTGTCCTTGAGTTCGAGGACGACACGCTCGGCGGTCTTCTTTCCGATCCCCGGAATCCGCGTCAGCGTGGCGTGGTCGCTATTGCGGATGGCCGTCACCAGCCGCGCCGCGTCGATGCCGCTGAGCACCGTGATTGCCAGCTTTGGCCCGATGCCGCTGATCGTCAGCAGCCTCTCGAAGAGCCGCTTCTCATCGGGTTCCGCAAATCCGAAGAGTGCGAACTGGTCTTCGCGCACGTGGGTGTAGATGTGCAGCCGCGCCTCGGCACCCTCCGGCGGCAGCGAGGTGAAGGTGGCTACGCTGATGGTTACGTCGTAGCCAACGCCGCCGCACTCGACGATGGCCTGGTTCGGCGACTTGGAGAACAGGCGTCCGCGCAGGAAAGCAATCATTCCGCTGATTGTACTCGAGCCACGCCGCTCGATAAATGATTCAGCCGCGGAGGGTATGCCAAACGCGCGTATAGGCCCTCCTCATCTCCCCGGCTCGCCGCAGTACATACACCGAAGGCGCAGAACTTCTGGCGCCTCTACTGTTATCGAATTCCCACGAACTTATGCGTCTGAAGACTCAGACGCCACGCGGGATTGTCGAGGCAGTAGCGAATCGCCTGCTCTGTGTTGGCCTGCCTGCCGGGGCCATCCATCGGCTGCAAAAAAAAGTGCTGGAACGCCAGTCCCGCATAGCTCTCCGGCCCCGCGCCAGCCTGCGGAAAGACCAGCTTCAATTCATCGCCCGAACGCTGTACCAACTCAGCCCCAGCCTTGGGACTGACGCAAATCCAATCGATCCCAGTGGGCGCGGCAATCGTTCCATTGGTCTCCACCGCAACTTCAAACTCGCGCGCGTGCAGCGCATCGATCAATGCCCGGTCCAGTTGCAGCAGCGGTTCGCCTCCGGTGCAGACGACAAACTTCCTTCCCTGTGAAGAGACCGCCTGCCACGTCTCATTGATCCGCTCCGCCAACTCCTCCGCGCGCGCGAATCTACCGCCATCCGGACCGTCCGTGCCGGCAAAATCCGTATCGCAAAACTTGCACGTCGCCGCAGCGCGGTCCTGCTCGCGCCCCGACCAGAGATTGCATCCCGCGAACCGGCAGAAGACGGCTGCGCGGCCCGTCTGCGCGCCCTCGCCTTGCAGCGTGTAGAAGATCTCTTTGACCGCGTAGCTCATGGCTGTGACTCGCGATATTGCAGTGGGTCAACCAGTCCGTTCTCTCTAAATCCTTTTTGCCGGAGCACGCAGGAGTCGCAGCCGCCGCATGGCTGCCCGGCCGGCGACGGATCGTAACAACTGCTGGTCAGCGAGTAGTCCACGCCAAGCTCCAACCCCTTGCGGATAATCTCGGCCTTGGTCAGCGACATTAGCGGCGCATGAATTTTCAGGGCCTGCCGACCTTCCACTCCCGCCTTGGTCGCGAGATTTGCCATCCGCTCAAAGGCCTCGATGAACTCAGGCCGGCAATCCGGGTATCCGCTGTAGTCCAGCGCATTCACCCCGATAAAAATATCGCTCGATCCCAGAACCTCCGCCCAGGCAAGCGCGTAGGACAGAAAGATCGTGTTGCGCGCGGGCACATAGGTAATGGGGATCCCGCCGCTCATCTCCTCAGGCGACCGCCCCTTGGGCACGTCAATGTCTGCTGTCAGCGCAGAGCCGCCAAAGGCGCGCAGATCGATCGATGCAATTCGGTGTTCTTTCGCGCCACCAACGCGCGCCACCACTCGCGCGCACTCCAGCTCCCACGAGTGGCGCTGCCCGTACGCAAACGACAGCGCATAGGCATCGTAGTTCGCCTCGCGCGCAATGGCGAGAACGGTTGCGGAGTCCAGCCCGCCGCTCAACAGGACTACAGCCTTTGGTCTTGCATTGGATGAAATGGATTCGGACATGAACGAAGACTCCCTTGATTTAAGGGTACAACGGTTCGTCGTCCTCGCCGGCTTGCCGCGGCAAAAGAGAGCCCAGACCGCAGCGGTCTGGGCTGAATGGAGAGCTACATACAACTTCGTTGCGCAGAGACGAGCAGACCGCGCGTTACTTGCTTGCGACTGGGGCCATCCTGTCGAGGTCGAGATTCAGTTGCAGAACATTGACCCGCGGCTCGCCCAGCAGTCCAAACTGCCGTTGCGTCACATGCGTCGAAACCAGATTCCGCATCGTGTCCTCGCTGACGTGCCGCTCGGCTGCCACACGCGCAACTTGATAGTAAGCCGCGGCGGGCGAGATGTCCGGGTCAAGCCCGGAGGCCGAAGCCGTCGCCAGATCGATAGGCACAGGCGCATTGGTTCCCTTGGGGTTGAGCGTCTGCACTGTCCCGGCCACGCGCGTCGCCAGGGCGCTGTTGGTGGGCGCATAGTTCGAGCCGCCCGAGTTCGTCGCGTCATAACCCGTGCCCGCAGCCGATGGCCGTGACCAGAAGTAGCCCGGCCCGCTGAACGCCTGCCCAATCAGGTGCGACCCCACCAGCACGCCGTTGCGCGAGATCAACGAACCCTCGGCCTGCCTGGGGAAGAACATATGCGCCAGTCCCGTCACCGCCAGCGGATAGACAACGCCCAGCAGCACAGCAGTGACCACCGTATACAGCAACGCGGTAATAATGTGTTTCTTCATTTCTCGAACCTCACGCCTCGAATCTTGAACCTTGAACCTAGACCAGATGAATCGACGCAATAATCATGTCGATCAGCTTGATTCCGATGAACGGTGCAACAATCCCGCCCATCCCATAGACCCACAAGTTGCGCTGTAGCAGGGCCGCCGCCGACATCGGCCTGTATTTCACGCCGCGCAGCGCCAACGGAATCAGCGCAACGATAATCAGCGCGTTGAAGATCACCGCCGAAAGGATCGCCGACTCCGGCGAACGCAGGTGCATCACGTTGATGATCGCAAGCTGCGGAAAGACAACCATGAACATCGCCGGGATAATCGCGAAGTACTTGGCCACGTCGTTGGCAATGGAGAAGGTCGTCAGCGCGCCGCGCGTCATCAGCAACTGTTTGCCGATGCCCACAATCTCGATCAGTTTGGTCGGATTGGAGTCGAGATCAACCATGTTTCCCGCCTCCTTCGCAGCCTGTGTGCCGGAGTTCATCGCCACGCCTACGTCTGCCTGGGCCAGCGCCGGCGCGTCGTTGGTGCCATCGCCCGTCATCGCCACCAGCTTGCCCTGCGCCTGCTCGCGCTTGATCAGGTCCATCTTGTCCTTGGGCTTGGCTTCGGCCAGAAAGTCGTCCACGCCCGCCTCGCGCGCAATCGCAGCGGCGGTCAGAGGATTGTCGCCGGTAATCATGATGGTCTTGATTCCCATCGTGCGCAGTTGCTCGAAGCGCTCCTTCATGCCGCCCTTCACAATGTCCTTCAGATGAATCACTCCCAGCGCGCGGCCATTCTCCGCGACCACCAGCGGCGTTCCGCCCTGACGCGCTACCTTGTCCACGGTCGCCCGCACCTCATCCGGCAGAATCGAACCGTTCTCCTTTAGATAATTCGCAATCGCATCCGCCGCACCCTTGCGAATACTGCGCCCCTCCATGTCGATGCCACTCATCCGGGTCAACGCACTGAAGGGAATGTACTCCACATTCAGGTTCGCCAACTCGCGCCCGCGCAGGCCATACAGCTCCTTGGCCAGCACCACAATCGAGCGGCCCTCCGGCGTCTCGTCGGGAAGCGACGAGAGCTGCGCCGCGTCCGCCAGCTCTTCGCTAGTCACGCCCGCCGCCGTCAGGAACTCCGACGCCTGCCGATTGCCCAGCGTGATCGTCCCTGTCTTATCCAGCAGCAGCGTGTTCACATCGCCCGCAGCCTCCACCGCGCGCCCAGACACAGCCAGCACATTGTGCTGCACCAGGCGGTCCATCCCCGCAATTCCAATCGCCGAGAGTAGTCCGCCAATCGTCGTTGGAATCAGGCACACCAACAGCGAGATCAGCACGAAGGCCGTCTGCGGCGCACCCGAATAAACCGCGAAGGGCTCCAGCGTAACCACCGCCAGCAGGAAGATAATCGTCAACCCGGCCAGCAGAATATTCAGCGCGATCTCGTTGGGCGTCTTCTGCCGCTGGGCGCCTTCCACCAGCGCGATCATGCGGTCCAGAAACGTCTCGCCGGGGTTCGCCGTGATGCTCACCACGATCCTGTCGCTGAGCACGCGCGTTCCGCCGGTTACCGCCGACCGGTCGCCGCCAGCCTCGCGGATGACAGGTGCGCTCTCGCCGGTGATGGCCGACTCATCCACCGACGCGACGCCCTCGATCACCTCGCCGTCACCGGGAATCATCTGCCCGGCAACCACGCGGACCTTGTCGTTCACGCGCAGATGCGAGCTTGGGACCTCTTCGACTTCGCCATTCGAGCGCAGCTTGTATGCGGTGGTCTCCGACTTCGCCTTGCGTAACGCATCCGCCTGCGCCTTGCCGCGGCCCTCCGCCATCGCCTCGGCAAAGTTCGCAAACAGCACCGTGAACCACAGCCACAGCGTGATCTGCAGATTGAACGCGAAGTGAGTCGCACCGTGCGGCAGCACCAGAAGCGCCGTCGTCACCACGCTTCCCACCTCGACAACGAACATCACGGGGTTCTTCGCCATCAGCGCCGGATTCAGCTTCTTCAGCGCATCCACTGCCGCGCGCCGGACAATCGCCGATTCAAACAACTGTCGCTTCTTTGACGTTCCTGTATGTGTCGCGCTCATCTCATCCAACCTCGAAATTCATTTCCGTTGCAAACTTGCTGACTTGCTGACTCGCTGACTTACGCAAAGCTGATGCCCGAACGCAGCAGCAGGTGTTCGAGGATCGGCCCGAGGCTGAGCGCCGGGAAGAAGGTCAGCGCGCCGACAATCACAATCACGCCAGTCAGAAGGACCGCGAACAACGTTGAATTGACCGGGAAGGTTCCCAGCGAGGGCGGCGCAATCTTCTTCCGCGCCAGGTTTCCCGCCACCGCCAGCATCGGCACAATCATCAGGAAGCGCCCCGCCAGCATTGTGATCGCCAGCGTCGCGTTGTACCAGTGCGTGTTCGCATTCAGTCCGGCAAACGCCGATCCATTATTCGCCGCCGCCGACGTGTACGCATACAGAATCTGCGACAACCCATGCGGCCCGTGGTTTGAGAGGCTCGACGTTCCGAAGCTCGGCGCGAGCACCGCTATTGCAGAGAAGCCCAGAATCACCATCGGGAAGATCAGGAAGTAGAGCATCGACATCTGCACGTCGAAGGCCTGCACCTTCTTGCCAAGGTACTCCGGCGTGCGGCCCACCATCAGGCCTGCGATGAAGACCGTAAGGATGACGAAGATCAGCATTCCGTATATGCCACAGCCAACCCCGCCGAAGATGATCTCGCCCAGATGCATGTTCACCAGCGGAACCATCCCGCCCAGCGGCATGTACGAGTCGTGCATCGAGTTCACCGCGCCCGTACTCGTATCCGTCGCCACCGTCGCCCACAGCGCGGAATTGGCAACTCCGAAGCGAACCTCCTTGCCCTCCATGTTGCCGCCCGGCGACAGCGCCGCTCCCATCTGCGCCACGCGTTGGTCCACGCCATGCAGCAGCGGGTTCGGCTGTGCCTCCGCCCAGTAGCACGTCAATACGCCAGCCAACCACAGCACAGACATCGCCGCAAATATAGCCCATCCATGCCCCGGCGAGCTCACCATCTTGCCCAGCGTGACGCAGAAGGCCGCCGGGATCAGAAACATCGAAAGCAATTCGATCAGGTTGGTCAGCGGCGTGGGATTCTCGAACGGATGCGCGCTGTTGGCGTTGAAAAATCCGCCGCCGTTGGTCCCCAGCATCTTGATCGCCTCCTGCGACGCCAGCGGCCCCTGCGCGATGGTCTGCGTCGTCACCAACGTCGTCGTGGACTTGCCATCCGTGCCGGTCGCCGTCACTGACTGCGGCTCTACCAGCTTCACCGTGTCATACGGCTTCAGATTCTGAATCGCGCCCTGCGAGACCAGCACCAGCGCAGAGATGATCGAGATCGGCAGCAATACCCACAGCGTGCCGCGCGTCAGGTCCACCCAGAAGTTTCCCAGCGCCTTCGACTCGCGCCGCGCGATGCCGCGAATAAACGCAATCGCCAGTGCCATGCCCGTCGCCGCCGACCAGAAGTTGTGTGTCGCCAGGCCCGCCATCTGAGTTAGATAGCTCATCGTCTGCTCAGGCACATAGGCCTGCCAGTTGGTGTTGGTGGTAAACGATGCCGCCGTGTTCCACGCCAGATACGGCTCAACGGCTGCCAAGTGCTGCGGGTTCAGCAACGGAATCGGGATCACACCCTGTAGCCGCTGAATCGCATACGACAACAACAACGTCGCACAACTGAAGATCAGCATCGCCGCGCCGTACTCGATCCAGCCCATCTCGGCGTCGGCGTCCACGCCGGTGACGCGGTAGAGCAGCCGCTCGATGGGCACCAGCACCGGATCGAGCCAAGTCTTCTTCCGCTCGTAGACACGCGCCATGTACAGCCCCAATGGCTTCGCCGAAAGAAATATCAGCACGAAAAAAACCGCAATCTGCAACCAACCGTTCGCTGTCATCAGAATTTCTCCGGACACAGAAGCGCAACCACCAGGTACACCAGCAACCCGGCTGTCAACAGCAGGAGAAGAATGTTTTCAATCATTGTCGCCGCCGCCTTTCAACGACTGGCAGCCGCAGACATACAGCCCCGCGACGAAGAAGAATGCAAATGAAGCGGCGAGGAAGACGAGATCGCTCATGGCTCAAACCCCTGGTCCGCCGCGCATCTTCGTTTCCGCGCGACAGGATCATAGATGTGAGTCTCGCAGCGATCGGCATAGGAATGCCGTAGGATTCGCGTTAAGATTTTGTAAAGATCGCGTTTGCCGGCTCGGCCCCGTCCCGGCGGGCCTCGTCCTGGCTGGCGGGCCGAGGGCTCAGCCGATAGCCCACCCACGGTTCGCTGAGGATATATCGCGGCTCAGCGCCCCGTCCCGCATCCGGCTCGATCTTCTTGCGCAGTTGCGCCACCAGCACGCGCAGATACTCCGGCTGGTCGGCGCCCGCCGCTCCCCACACCGCGCGCAGCAGCGCCTTGTGCGTCAGCACGCGGTCCGCATTGCGGACGAAGTACAGCAGCAGGTCGAACTCCTTGGGCGTCAGGTGGACCTCCACCTCGCGCACCAGCACCTGGTGCCGCTCCACGTCGACGCGGAAGTCGCCCAGATCGATCAAGCTCTCCTGCACCTCGCTGGCAGCTACGCGCCGCGACTGCACACGCACCCGCGCCAGCAGCTCCTGAATACTGAACGGCTTGGTGATGTAGTCGTCCGCGCCCTCGTCCAGGGCCGACACCTTGGCCGCATCCTGGCTGCGCACCGAGAGCACGATGATCGGCGCCTGCGACCGCGCGCGAATCTCCCGCGTCAGCTCGATCCCGTCCATCCCCGGCATCGCCAGGTCGGTAATCACCAGCTCCGGCTGCGCCTTCATGAACTGCGCCAGCGCCTCCGCGCCGTTCTGCGCAACCGTCACCTCATGCCCATTGCTCTGCAACGAAGTGCGCAGCACCCGCGTGATCTGCGGCTCATCGTCAACAATCAGAATCCGCATCGGCGGCCTCCATGCTTACGTCGGCTGCTGCGTAACAAGATGCACATCGACGTGAGTTGCATCGTTCATAAACCGCTGTAGCGCGAGATAGTACGCATACTTCTTCCATCCCCTCACCGCCGACCGCCCGAAGAGGACCTGTGTGATCCTGTTCCTGGTGACATAGTCGGCGGTCACGGCGGGAACGCTGGTCCCCTTCAGCCGCACCACATGCGCGCCCACGTTCTCGGCAAACTGGATGTTGGCTTCCAGCGACCGCCGCAGGTTCTCCGGCACCTCCAGCGCGCTCTCGACATGGAGCACGAAGAACTCGGCGTTGATCGCTTCCGCCCAGCGCGCTCCGCGCGCGATCAGGTCGCGCGACTCCGGGTTGGAGCTGATGCACACCGTCACGCGTTCGGCGATCTGCCAGTGTCCGCTCAACTGCTTGCGCGTCACATAGTCGTCCAGCGTGCGGTCCACCGCGCGCGTCACCCGCTGCAGCGCCATCTCGCGCAACGCGATCAGGTTGCCGCGCCGGAAGAAGTTCTGCAGAGCCCGCTCCACGCGCTCCTGCGGATAGATGTCGCCGCGGCCCATGCGGTGCACCAACGCCTCAGGCGTCAGATCGCTCATAACAATCTCGTCCGCCCGGTCCAGCACCCAGTCGGGCACCGTCTCGCGCACCGTCACGCCGGTCAGGCTCTGCACGCGCGGCGTAATGCTTTCCACGTGCTGGATGTTCAGCGTCGTCAGCACGTCGATCTCCGCGTCCAGAATCTGTAGCACGTCCTGGAAGCGTTTTGGATGCGCGCAGCCCTCCACGTTGGTATGCGCCAGCTCGTCGATCAACACCACGTCGGGGTGTCGCGCCAGGACCGCATCCATGTCCATCTCTTCGAACATCGCGCCCTTGTACTCCATCTGCCTGCGCGGCACCTGTTCAATCTCCGCTGCCAGTTCGGCGGTGCGCTTTCGGCCGTGTGTCTCCACAATGCCGATCACAACATCTTCGCCGCGGCTCTTGCGGCGAATTGCCTCGCTCAACATGCTGAAGGTCTTTCCAACGCCCGGCGCGTACCCCAAAAACACCTTGAACCGGCCGCGCTTCTGACCTTCCGCCGCTGCAAGCCACTCTTCGGGAGACTTAATATGCGGTTGTTCTGGATTCATCTGGCTCATCTTTCTATACAATTCTGATTGTGTCCATCAAACATATTGTCGAGGTCGCGCGCTGGATTCTCATCGCGAGTGGGCTTGCGGGTATTGTAGCTCTCTATCACCATTATTCCAGGGCAAACAACACCACCGTCTCGCTCACGCTGCTTCTGCTTGTACTCGTCTTCGCCGGAAGCTGGGGCCTGCGCTACGCAATTGGCGCCTCTCTTGCCGCGGCCCTCCTGTTCGACTGCTACTTCCTTCCCCCGGTCGGCACCCTCACCATCGGCGACACCCAGAACTGGATCGCGCTCTTCGCCTTTCTCGGCACCGCCATTTACGCCAGCCATCTGGCCAGCCGCATCCGCGAGGAGTCGCACGAGGCCGACAGCCGCCGCCTTGAATCCGAGATGCTCTACCGCCTTGGCCGTCAACTGCTGCAACCGGAAAACGTCGCCCAATTGCTCAACTTCATCCCGTCCAGCGTGGCCAACGCATTCAACAGCCCCGCCGTCACCCTCTATCTCGCCGATGGCGACCGCATCTATCTCTCCGACCCCAAGCGCATCTCCAGCCCCAATGTGGCCTGGAAACCAGACGATACGCCGGGCACAGCCAGCACCGAGCTCACCCGCGCCGAGATGGTCCGCGATCTGCGCGAGGCCATGCTGCATCCCGTCACCAACTCCACAGCCGACGGCTTCCCCGCCGTCATTCCGCTGCGCGTCGGCGTCCGGCCCACCGGAGTCGTCCTGTTGGAGACTACTTCGCTCTCGCGCGAGACCATGGAGGCCCTCAGCGGTCTGGTCTCCATGTCCATCGAACGCGCCGAGGCGCTCGAAGACAGCGCCCGCTCCAAGGCCGCCAAGGAGACCGAGCGCCTGCGCACCGCCCTGCTCGACTCCGTCACCCACGAGCTGCGCACGCCGCTCACCTCCATCAAGGCCTCCATTACCTCGCTGCTCTCCCAGCAGGCCCTGGATGCACCGGCGCGCAAGGAACTGCTCACCGTCATCGACGAGGAGTCCGACCGCCTCAATCACCTCATCGAGCAGGCCGTCGAGATGGCCCAGCTCGACGCAAACAAAGTCCAGTTGGATCTGAAACCGCAGTCCATCGCGGGCCTGATCTACGTCGCGGTCGAGCAATGCCGTTCCACCCAGCCCTCACGCGACTTCCGCGTCTCCCTCTCCAGCTTCCTGCCCAACGTCCTCGCAGACAGGGCCTGGATCGAAAAAGTCCTGGTCAACCTGCTGGGCAATGCCATGAAATACTCCCCCCAGGACCAGCCCATCTTCGTCTCCGCCGACCCCCAGAAGGACATGTTCTCCATCAGCGTCGCCGACCGCGGCACTGGGATCGACCCGCTGGAACAGGGCATGATCTTCGACAAGTTCTACCGTGGCCCACGCCAGCGCAGCCAGGTCAGCGGCACCGGCATGGGCCTGGCCATATGCCGCGCCATCGTCAGCGCCCACGGTGGCACCATTGGCGTCACCAGCCAGCTCAACCACGGCTCCGTCTTCACCTTCACCCTCCCCATAGCCGTCCCAATGCCCGACCGTTCGACTCCATCTTCAAACAATTAGCATCGCAACTTCTGCAATCAGAAGCGGTAGCGCAGAGCCAGTTGCATCAGGCGCGGAGACATTGCGCTGACGGCCTGCCCAAAGCTGCCGCTAGAGATATTGCCCTCGACCGATGCCGCCCCGAAAAACTGCGTGTGGTTGAGTAGGTTGAAGGCCTCAACGCGAAGCTCCAGCGCTCGGCTCTCCTTGACGAACAGACTGCGAGAAAGGGTGACGTCAAGGTTTTCCATGCCGGGGCCGGAGAAGAAACGTCGCCGTGCATTGCCCATCGTCCCCAGCGTGGGCAGAGTGAGCTGCGTGGCGTCAAAGACAGGCGCGCCACCGCGTGGATTGCGGTTGAGGCCGAGTGTGCGGCCACCCCAGGTTGGCGTGTCCACGCCGTTGTTGTTGATGCCATTGGGAATCGTTCCCAGCAGCGATGTGTCATTGTTGTTGACGAGCGTCACCGGTAGTCCCGAGGTAAAGCGCACAATCCCAGCGAGACCCCAGCCGTTGGCAAGCCAGTTGAGTCGGCTGCCATCCATCAGCCTGGGAAACTCGTAGTGGAAGCTAGTCACCAGATTGTGGCGCAGGTCGAAGGCCGAGAGAGCGCGACTGAGCGACGGGTTGACCGGGTTCACCGGCTCGGGCAGTCCCGCGGATTGGTCGATGGATTTGCTGTAGGTATAGCTGGCTAGCAGAACCAGTCCGTGGGTGCGATGGTTGAGCGAGACCTCCAGCGCGTTGTAGCTGGAGTTTGCGATGGAGCGCTGCAACTCGACCGAGCCGAAGGCTGGGCCGAACTGCGTCCGCGCAGCCTGCTCGTTGAACGGCCCGCAAACCGCCGAGCCAAGCCGGAGGCAGAGCGCGGGATCCGCCGGGTTAGCCTCTTCCAGCGCGAGCTGGTGGTGGGAAGCTGCTCCAATGTAGCTGACCGCAAGCAGAGTAGATGTGCCGAATCGCCGCTCCACGCTAGCCATCCAGTGCTCGGCGTAGGGCGTTACGTCGCGCGGATCGACGGCGGGAATACCGACCAGCGGCTCGAACTGGCTCCAATTCACGGTGTCGTTGGGATGCGCGCGGCTGGCTCCGTAGGACACACTCTGCAATGGAAAGCGTTGCCCCGCGCTGACGCCTGTCGCGGCCACGGTGAAGGGCGAGTCGAAGAGCGGAGGCGCGGCCGAGGTATAGGTGTAACCGTAGGGCGGATTGGCGCTCATAATGCCCGCCGACAGCCCTTCGTACGCCGTGTAAAAAATTCCGTAGCCCGTGCGAATGCTGGTCTGTCCAACGGGACCGATGAGCTTGTTCAACCACGAATCTTCAGCAGCTACGGGCGAGTAGGCAATGCCGATGCGCGGAGAGAAATTGTTCTGCGCAGGAGCGAGTGAGCGCGGCGCTCCGGGGTCGCCAGGAAAGACAAGCCCCAGCGGCGCGCCGGGATAGACCTGCGACTGCTCACCCTGCACCAGCGTCTGCAACTGGTTGAACTTCTCCTCCCACGGGCGGATGCGGTCCCAGCGCGCGCCGTAGTTCACTGTCAGTTGCGAGGTCGCCCGCCAACTGTCCTGCGCAAAAGCGGCAATGTAGAGATTGCGGTTGTAGAAGCTGTTCGCCTGCCCCTGCGTGTAGCTCGATGGAACGCCAATCAGAAAATCCGCAAAGTCCACCCCCGTCTCCGATCCGCTGAAGGCGAAGCTGCCGTTGAAGATCACGTCGGGATGCGTGTTGATCTGGTTGGCGTGAATCTCGCCGCCAAACTTGAAGCCGTGCCTGCCCACGATCCGCGAGAACGCGTCGCCGATCTCGTAGATATTCTCGGCCTGCACGATGGCAGTCGTGTCCACGCCCAGCGTGAAGTCGTTGAACGCAACATTTTCGATGCCTTCCGTGGAGGGCTTCAGCGCGACGATTCCATTGCCGACATTACCGCCCGATGTAATACCGCCCGATGTAAATCCCTGCGAAGCCAGCGACGGCCCAACGCCGCCCTTCGGCTGGCCCACGGCGTTAGCGTTGCGCATATAGCTCATGTGGAATTCGTTCAGCGCTACTTGGCCGTAGGTGATGCTGTGCCCCACACTGACTAGTTGCGCCAGCCCGCTGGAGGTTGCGTCGAAGCCGGGGACGCTAGCCCCGCCCGTACCGGTAGGGTAAGGATTATCCAGCGAATACTGGTCGAGAAAGTAGTAGGCAGTCAGCGTCCCTCGGGAGTGCGTCCAGTCCATGCGCAGTGCGCCCTTGTCGTCGCGCAGCGTCTCGGCCTCGGAAGCGGTTTCAAAGAGACCGGCTCCCGCGTTTGGCTGTGGGATCGACGCCAGCAGGACCTTGGCTGGTGCGGACCAGATAGACTGCGGAATTATTCCGTTCGGAAAGACCGCGGAGTAGGCCTCGCCCGCTGTAACGCTTCGCCCCAGCAGCGTGCTGAGTTGGGCCGCCCAGGCGTTCCCATTGACGCTTCCAGTCAGCGGCATCTGGCTGAAGTCGCCGCCCCGCTCGGCCACGGACGGCACCGCAATGTCACCGGTGTCGATGCCCTCCGTCAGCCGCGTTCCCTGATAGTCGCCGAAGAGAAACAGGCTCTTGCCGCGAAGCGGCGCACCGCCCAGAGTTCCGCCGAACTGATTTTGCCGATAGGCCGCGCGATCCTGCGAAAAGTAGTTGCGCGCGTCCAGCGCCGTGTTGCGCAAATACTCGAAGGCCGAACCGTGCCAACTCGCGCCGCCCGACTTCGTCACTACCAGAACCTGCCCTCCGCTGGAGTTGCCGTACTCCGCGTCGAAGTTGCTGGTCAACACGCGAAAGCTCTCGATCGAGTCGAGATTGGGCACAATCGACGTCCCCATATTCACGTCCTCCTCGGCATCGCTCCCGTTCACGCGGAATCCGTTCGAGCTCTCGCGCTGGCCGCTGATAGAGAGGTTGCCGGGGTTGGCGTCTCCGGAGGGCGGCGTCGCGGCCACGCCCGTCATAATCACCGCGCCGGGCTGCGACGTGTTCGACGGTACAATTCCCGGCTGCACCGCCATCAGGTCGGTAAAGTTGCGCCCGTTCAGCGGTACACCCTCGATCTTCCCGCTCTCCAGCGTCTCGCCCAACTGTGTGCTGGTGGTCTCGGCGGCCAGCGCGTCTGCCGTCACCTGCACCGTTTCGGTGTGCTCCGCAAGCTCCAGAGTCAGATCCACTTTGGCGTCAGGGGTCTGCGCGGTGAGAACGGCCTGCGCCGTGAGCGGCTTGAATCCCTCCGCGGTGACTTCGATCTGATAGATGCCAGCCACGGGAACCTCGACGGAAAACTCGCCTTGCTCCCCGGTCTCAGCCGTAACCCCGTTCGATGAGGTTCTACGGACTGTGACCTGCGCGTGAGAGATTCGCGCACCGCTCCCATCATGCAAAACTCCCGAGACCGTGAAGACAGGGCTGGCAAGAAGAGAGGAACAAAGCGCTGTAAATAACACAAAAAATATGGAAATATATAGAAACAACTTCAACACATTACCTCGAATTCTCCGCAAATTGACGCGAATGCGCCCTAGACCTGAGCTTTGGCCCAGTGTGACTGAAAGTTAACTGCATGTAGGACTTAATCGGTCTTTATTCAATATACGATAAATTCAGTCTTATTTGAAAGCCTTCCCAAATCTTCTGCAAAAAAGTCGAAACACAATTCCGCATACGCCTGTTCTCAAAGTTGATCGAGTCCGGCAGCAAGCAAATAAAAAGCGAATATAATAGATAGCGACGGAGGCCGCATGGCCGATTCCCCCCAACCCGACCGCTTCGCGTTCCTGCATGTCGATCTCAACAGCTTCTTCGCCTCGGTCGAGCAGCAGTTGCACCCGGAGTATCGCGGGCGGCCGCTCGCCGTCGTCCCCACCCTGGCCGATACCACCTGCTGCATCGCGGCCAGCTACGAGGCCAAGGCGCTCGGCATCAAGACAGGCACGCAGGTCGGCGAGGCCAAACGCATCTGCCCGCAGATCATCCTTGTCATGGGAGAACACGGCGTCTACGCGGACTACTCGCGCCGCATCGCGCAGGCAGTCGAGCGATGCTGCCCGGTGGCCCACACGCCTAGCATCGACGAGATGGTCTGCGAGCTGATGGGCCGCGAGCAGGAACCTCCGCGCGCTCGCCAGATCGCCCTCGCCATCAAGCAGGCGATCAAGGACGACGTGGGCGAGACGCTGCGCTGCTCCATCGGCCTTGCGCCCAACCGCTTTCTGGCCAAGATCGCCAGCGACATGCAGAAGCCCGACGGCCTGATCGGCCTGCTTCCCTCGCAGCTTCCCCGCGCCATCGCGCATCTGGAGCTGCGCGACATTCCCGGCGTCGGCGCGCGCACCGACGCGCGTCTCAACGCCAAGGGCATCCACACCATGGAGCAGCTCCTCGCGCTCGACCGCAAGGGAATGCACGCGCTATGGAACAGCGTCTGGGGCGACCGCCTCTACCACTGGCTGCGCGGAGCGGAAACCGGCGACGACGGCGCGCCCATCGACGACGGCGTGCAGAAGTCCCTCGGCCACTCGCACGTCCTCGCCCCGGAACATCGCACGCCCGAGGGCGCGTGGGCGGTGGCGCACAAGCTGCTGCACAAGGCCGCCATGCGCCTGCGCATGGAGCACCTCACAGCCAGCGCGATGCATGTGACCATCCGCTATGCGCTCACCCGCGAGCAGGTCTCGCAGGCGGAGAACGCGGGCAAGAGCGCCAAGCGCCACTTCAGCGGCCTGCGCCACTCCGGCTGGTCGATGGAGGCGCGCTTTCCGCCATGTCAGGACACGCTCACCCTGCTCCAGGCGTTGCGCGGCATGTGGGCCAGGCGGCCCGAGGGCGTCGAGTTTGCCCGTCCCTTCCATGTCGCCGTCACCATGCACAATCTCATCGCGGAGAGCGACCTTGAGCCCTCGCTCTTTGCCGATCCAAATCACCGCGCCGACCTGGCCGCCGCCATGGACCGGCTCAACATGAAGTACGGCAACACCACGCTGCACTTCGCCGCAATGCTGTCGGCGAAGGACTCCGCGCCAACCCGCATCTCCTTCACCCAGATTCCGGTGAAGTACGGCATGGATTACATCTAGATCAGCTTCGGAATTGACGCTCTACTGCGGCAGTGTTGTGGGCGGAGTCTGTTTTTCGCCGCCGCCGAATATCTTCTGGATGATGCCCTGCGGGGCCTCGCCGCCCATGTGGCTGCACGTACTGCTGGGAACCGTTCCGTTTAGAAAGGCGAAGGAGTAGTCCTCGGTGCAGCTATCATCAGCGGGCAGCCAGGTGTTCTTGTCGATGCGCACCTGTTCGACGCCGTCGGGCGCACTGAAGCCGTGCATGTCGGAGTACTGCGGCAGCTTGATGGCGCGGTTCATGAACTCGGCCCAGATGGGAGCGGCGGCCAGCGCTCCCTGGATCTTCACGTCGGTGTAGTCGTCGTTACCCACCCAGATGATGCACAGCAGGTTACTGGTGTAGCCGGCAAACCATGCGTCGTGGCTGGTTCCGGTCTTGCCGGCGGCTGGTGCGGAAAAACCGTGGCCGCGGACCGCAGAAGCGGTGCCGAAGGTCATCGCCCCCTCCATCAGCGACTGGGTCAGGTAGGCCGTGCGCGGGTCCATCACCTGTTTGGCCTCCGGCGCGAAGTCGGCCACGATGTCGCCGTTGGCGTTGCGCACGCTGGCCAGCATCCACGGCTTCAGGTGCACCCCATTGTTGGCGAACACCGTGTACGCCCCGGCCATGTCGATGGGCGTTGCGTTGTACGTTCCGATCGCCACCGAAGGCGTCCCCCGCGCATTCACCACGCCCGCCGAGCGTGCCAGCGCAGCCACATTCTCATAGCCAACCAGTTCGGCCAGGCCGATGGTGGCGATGTTCAGCGAGTGGGCGATGGCTTGCGCCGCCGTCACCATCCCTGGGTATTCTCCCTTCTCGAAGTTACCGGGGTCGTATGGCTTGCCGTCGAACATGAACGTGTGCGGGTCGTCATTCAGCTTGGTCAGCGCGGTAAAGATGCCGTTGCCGCCCAGGTCCATTCCGTTCAGGCTGGTGTTGTACGCCGTGGCGTAGACGAACGGCTTGAAGATGGAGCCGGTAGGCCGCTCGGCGGTGGCGTGGTTCAGTTGCGAGACGCCGTAGTTGCGCCCTCCCACCAGCGCCAGGATCTGCCCGGTATGCGGGTTCAGCGCTACCAGCGCCACCTGCGGATACATGATGTTGGTGTCGGTCTTCTTATGCAGCTTGCGCACCAGGTCGTCGACGTTCTTCATCCCCGCTTCCACCGCATCCGAGGCGGCGCGCTGTAGCTCCGGGTCCAGCGAGGTATAGATGCGCAGCGGTTCGTGGCCCAGTTCCTGATCGCCGACGCGCTGGGCAATCTGGTCATGCACCAGGTCGACGAAGTAGGGCGCCTCCGACGCGTCGATGTTGGGCGCGGTGAGGCGCAGCGGCTCGGCCTTGGCGCGGTCGGCCTCGGATTGCGTGATGGCCCCGGTCTCCACCATCGAGTCCAGCACCAGGTTGCGCCGCTCCATCGCGCGGTCGGGATGGTGGTAGGGGTTGAAGTAGTTCGGCCGCTGGATCATACCCGCGATCAGCGCGGATTCGGCCAGATCGAGCTGGCCGAGGTCCTTGCCGAAGTAGGCCTGCGCCGCCTCGCCGAAGCCGTTGATGCCGAAGCTGCCGCGCTGCCCGATGTTGATCTCGTTGGCGTACATCTCGAAGATCTGCTGCTTATTGAAGCGCGCCTCAAGCTGGAAGGTAATCATGATCTCGATCAGCTTGCGCGTGAACTTCTTCTCCGGCGACAGAAAGAACCCGCGCGCCAGTTGCATGGTGAGCGTCGAGCCGCCGCACTCCTTGTGTCCGGTCAGGGTGTCTTCGACGGCGCACTTGGCGATGCGCATGTAGTTGATGCCGCCGTGCTCGAAGAAGCGCCGGTCCTCGATCGCCAGCACGGCCTGCACCATCTTGGGCGGAATCTCGTTGTAAGTCACCAGCCGCCGCTTGGTGCGGTCCTTGTCGTCCTCGGAGAGGGCGGTGATCAGTTGCGGTTCCAGTTGGTATGCGGCCAGCGGCGCGCCGTTGTCCGCGGTGATCGACTGCACCACCAGGCCGCTGCCCATGCCGGTGTCCGCATCGTAGCTCTGCCCGGTTGTGATGGTGGCGCCGTCAGTGGAGTGGTAGCTCTCGGGGCCGGGCTTGATCCGGATGCTGTTGCCGCTCAGGGTGAACGTGCCAAGCTGCGGATTGCTGTTGTAGCCGGCCGTGCGCAGCTCCTGCGCGATGAAGGAGACGGTGAGATGCTGCCCCGTGCGCACCTCGCGCGGAGCCGCGTAGATCTGCGCGCCGTTGGCAAAGATTGGGCCGGAAGCAAGCCGCTCGTCCACGATGGACTGGTACTTGAAGTAGCAGATGCCGAGAACGCACGCCGCCAGCAGCAGGCACGCCAGTCCGCCGATCAGCAGCACGTGCAGCACGCGATGCCGCAGGCCGGGACGGCGTCCGTATGTGTTGCCGTTGCCGCCGAGTTTGAGTTTGATGGCCATGAAGAACAGTGATAAGCGGTCAGTGGTAAGTGGTCAGCGAATCTCTGAACAAAGCTCCGTTTTGAAAAAGTCTGAGCGAGTCTCCGTTTTGAAAGGGACGGGCTTCAGCCCGTCCGTAAAAGTCGCAATAATCAACGGGGCTTTAGCCCCCGAGGGAATGTCTAACGATTGTTCAAGCCTTCCTTAGTTAATGCCAATGCGGCTTGCATGTATTGGACTGTATCGCCCGTGGGAATGTCGTCGGTCTGGTTGGTCAGGCGGTTGAGCAGCTCCACCTTGCCTTCCACGAGCTTCTTGCCCACGGCGATGCGGAACGGCACGCCGATCAGCTCGGCGTCCTTGAACTTCACTCCCGCACGCTCGTCGCGGTCGTCCAGCAGAACGTCGATTCCCGCTTCTTCGAGGGCGAGTGCGATCTCTTCGCCTGCGGCTAGAAGGGCTGGTTCGCGGACGTTGGTGATCGTCACCACAACCTCGAACGGCGCAATCGTCGGCGGCAGCGCGTAGCTTTCGGTTGCGTTCTGCGCTGCCTTCGCATCGCCCGTCTTCTGCGCGGCAAACTTCGCCGCCGACTGCTCCACCGCCGCCGTCAGGATGCGCTCGATGCCGATGCCGTAGCTGCCCATGATCGGCGTCGTCTCCTTGCCGTCGCGGTTCAGCACCGACGCGCCCATCGACTTCGAGTACTTGTAGCCGAGCTTGAAGATGTGCCCAATCTCCACCGCCTTTGCGATCTTCAGCGGCTCGCCGCCGATAGGGTCCAGCTCGCCCTCGTTCACGCTGCGCACATCGGCCACCAGCGTCGGCTTGAAGTCGCGCATCGGCGTCACATTGCGCAGGTGGTACTCCGCCTTGTTCGACCCAGCGATGAGGTTTGTCCGCCCCTCCAGCGCCTTGTCGAGAATCACCAGCATTCCCGGCTTCTTCGGGTGCGGCGCGGCAGTGAGCCCGATGGGGCCGAGGAATCCAGCGGGCGCGTTGAAGGTCGCAGCGATCTCTTCGGGCTGCATCGGGCGTAACTCGCCGCCCGCGATGGCCGAGAGCTTGGTCTCGTTGACTTGGTGGTCGCCACGCAGGAACGCAACCACGGCGCGCGTCTTGCCCACGTTCTTGATCTGCTTCTCGTCGCTTTCCGGATGTTCGACCATGTACGCCATCGTCTTGATCTGATGGACAGGAGCCACGCCGAGGAACGCCCCAACCTCGTCGATGGTCTTCTGATTCGGCGTATGCACAAGCTCCGGCAGTCCGTCTCCGGTTGGTGCGAGGTCCACGACCGGTGCGAGCTTTGAGGTGGCCTTCTCCACATTCGCCGCGTAGCCCGACGACGAGCTTGCGATCAAATCCTCTCCCGCTTCGGTCGAGACCATAAATTCCTGCGAGCCCGTACCGCCCATCGCCCCGGAGTCGGCCTCGACCATCAGGAAGTCCAGCCCGCAGCGCGTAAAGATGCGCCGGTAGACCGCCTCGTGCTTGGCGTAGCTCACATCCAACCCGGCCTCGTCGATGTCGAACGAATACGCGTCCTTCATCAGAAACTGACGCACGCGCAGCAGGCCGGACTTCGGCCTCAACTCGTCGCGGAACTTGGTCTGGATCTGGTACCAGATCTGCGGCAACTGTTTGTAGCTGCGCAGCTCACTCCGCGCAATCGAGGTCATAATCTCTTCGTGCGTCATGGCCAGGCACAGCTCCGCGCCCTTGCGGTCCTTCAGGCGGAACATGTTGTCGCCCATACTGGTCCAGCGTCCGCTCTCGGCCCATACTTCCATCGGGTTCAGCGCGGGCAGGTGCATCTCCTGGCCGATGGTGTCCATCTCTTCGCGCACGATGGCCACAATCTTGTTGATCGCGCGCGTGCCCAGGAAGAGCTGCGAGTAGATGCCCGCGCCAAGCTGCCGGATGTAGCCCGCGCGCAGCAGCAGTTTGTGGCTTGCGACTTCGGCGTCGGCGGGCGCCTCGCGCAGTGTGGGGATGAAGAGTTGCGACCAACGATGCATGGGTGGTGGGAGAACGCTTTCCGGCGTGGATCGCCTGGTTGCCCGTGCGCCTGCGGCCCGCCGGGTTGGGCGAGGCGCGGACGCGAGTGAGCCAAAGACCATTCTAAACCGGCGAGAGTTGTGACGTGCGTGTACGCGCGCGCCGCGCAATCAACGGATTTCGATGTTTCCGGAGCCGGTGGAGGCGCGCAGCGTGGGCCCGCCGCCGTTCACCGTCCCAACGACGTGTTCTTTATTGAGCGCGCCTTGCATCAGGACGGGCTGCTCGACGTGGATGGAGCCGCTGCCCGTCTCGGCGTTGAGGGTGAATTTGGCCGCGCCTCCTACATTGGCGCGGATGCTGCCCGAGCCGCTCTGTAGCCTCCACTCGGCGGCGGGGTTGCCCGTGACCTCTATCTCGCCGGAACCGGCCGCGGCGCGCAGTCCGCCGCTGACGCCACGGATGCGGATGGAGCCCGAACCGGTCTGCGCCTTCACATCGCCTGCCCCGCTCAGATCGAGGTCGAGATCGCCGGAGCCGGTCTGGAGGGTTGCTGAGCCATGCACGTTTCTGGCATGGATGGAACCAGAGCCGGTTTCCAGTCGCGCATTAGCGCCGATATTGTCGATCTTTATCTCACCCGAGCCGGTCTCTCCGGTGACGACGCCTTCGATGCCGCCGATCTCCAGGTCGCCGCTTCCGCTCTCGGCCTTCAGCGTGGTGGAGCGCGGCATGGTGATCTCGTAGTCGATGGAGACGTTGTGGAAGAGGGAGGAATCGCTGTGGTTGGCGCCGATGGCGATCGTATTGCCAGCCTGCCGGATGGGCGGGTCGGCCACGATCTGCCTGACCTTGGCCTCCGCATCGCCGCCGAAGATACCGCGTCGGACGTGGACACGGCCGATGATATGGACCTGGCTGTCGGAGCCGGAGTAAACATGCACATAGCCGGAGCCGGTTGCGACAGAGAGGCTCGGCGAGCCGCTGACGGCAAGCGTCCTCTCGAAGGTGCCCTCGGCGGCGAAGGCTGCGGTTGCGGTCAGGGTAAGCGCGGCGATCAGGACGGCAAAGCGATTCATAGCGGCTCCTCTTGGGTGCGGCGTGTTGGGTGCGGCACGCGGCGAACAGAATGCGGACGAATGAAGACAGACACAAAAATCCGTCTGCCCAGCCGTCTCGAAAGACAACTACGCAGAGGCGCGCGCTACAGTTCCATGAAATCGGATCAGGCGTACTTGCGCAGGATGCCCAGCACCTTGCCTTGGATGGCGACGTTGGCGGCGGGAGCGAAGATCGGGGCCATCTCCTTGTTCGAGGGCTGCAGGCGGATCATCCCTCCCTCGCGGTAGAAGCGCTTCAGCGTGGCATCGTAGCCGTCCACCAGCGCCACGATGATCTCGCCCTCGCGCGCGGTCGCGGTGCGTTCCACCAGCACGAAGTCGCCGCTGATGATGTGCTCGTCGCGCATCGAGTCGCCGCGCACCTCCAGTGCGAAGACCTCGCGGTTGCCGATGATGTCGCCCAGCGAGATCGTCTCCGCCATCTGCACGGCCTCGATCGGCTGGCCCGCCGCGATCCGCCCCAGCAGCGGCAGTCGGTCAAAGCCCTTCTTGCTGGAGCGCGGAGGAAGCACGTCGATCGACCGGCTGCGGTTGTGCGCTCGCTGCAGCAGCCCTTTGTTCTGCAGGTTGGTCACATGTTTGTGAACGGTTGCCAGCGAGGTGAGGCCCAGTCCGTGCGCGATCTCCTCATACGAAGGCGAGAAGCCGTTCTTCTGCGTGAAGTTGGTGAGGAAGTCGATAACTTCTTTTTGCCGCCGTGTAATAGCCATGCGCCGATTGTAGCGAATAAACGGCGAACCGGAGCATCTTTTGTGAAATTTAAATGGTTGCCGGAGTGGATTCCTTGCCGGACTGGCCCCCCGGCGAAACTGCCAGGAAGATGAGCGCGGACCATCGGCCATCGCTCACGGGATTTGGCTGAACTTGGTGCGCACCTGTGCGAAGTCCGACTGTCCCAGTCCGCGCTTTTCGGCCAGCTTCAGGTACGGCATTGCGTCCGCGTCGAGGTTCCAGTAAGCCTTGGCGGCGTACGCGTCCAGCGCCACCGGATCGGTGCCCGCGACCAGCGTCTTGTGCAGCGCAACGTCCTCCAGATTGCCGCCCGTGGGCCCGTTCCGCAGCAGCACGCGGTAGCAGTCGAGCAGGGTCAGCGTGGGCAGCATGAACGCCGCCAGGTCCACCAGGCTCTGGTGGATCTGCTGGTGCAGCCGGTTGCGTTCTCCGCCCAGGATCCCGTACCAGTTCTTGAATCCGAGCGTGGCGCCGGTGAGGGCATGGTGTTTGGCGATGGGCAGATTGATCACCTTGTCGGCCAGCAGAAACGGCTCAAAGACCTGCCAGTTCTGCAGCACCTCTCCGCCCAGGTCCACTTCGCGGAAGCGCGCCGGATCGGGCAGAATCACATCCGCTCCCTCGGCGCGAGCCGCTGCCGCAATGCCGGAGCGGCGAAAGCACCGCTCCGCTTCGTTGCAGCTTATATCGGTGACGATCACCCGCTTCGCGCCAGCCTGCATGCACTGCTTCACCACCTCGGCCACCAGATCGGGATTGGTGGTTGCCGCCTGCTCCGGCGTGCGGTCCCACGCGATGTTCGGCTTCAGCACCACTAGGTCGCCATGCGCGATGAACCGCCCCACTCCGCCCAGATCGTCGAAGGCCCGCCGCACCAGCGCGCGCGGATCGTCTCCCTGCACCACTACCATCTCCGGCAGCGCGGAGTTGGCCTCCACCGTGTGGTCGCGCCGCGCGTTCGCCGCCACGGTCGAGCCCGGCAGCGCGCTATGCTTCGCCAGCCACACCGCCGCCGCCGCCGTGCCCGCGCCAGCAGTCGTCAGGCGCAGCAACCGCAGCATCGCCTCGCGCCGAGTCATCCTGTCCTTCGCGGTCCGATTCTCCGCAGTCGAATTGTCCGCAGCCGGGTTCCCGGAAGCCATCTCCGTCTCCTTACGCAATGCGTTGCTCGATCAGCGCAATCCGCGCCGGATCGTTCGTTCCCAGTCTGTGCTGCGCGTCCGCCGCGGTCGCAATGTAGGTTAGCGGCGTGCCCTTTTGCTCCAGAGTCGGCAAGCCCTTCTCGGCGCGCTTGCGCTGGACGATCTGCGCGCCGATGTGGTCGATCGCCACCCGGTCTTCGCCCACCAGCAACCCATCCTCGTTCCACGAGTACTCCGGCCGGTAGCTCGGGCCGCCCTCGTACACCGCGGTCTTCAGATCGCCCACCACAAAGCGCACCTTCTGCCGGATCTGCGGAATCATGTTCAGGTCCGCGATATACGGATTGCACGCCGTGCCGTGCATGGTGCTCGGATTGTTGATGACGCCATACATGTTCTTCATCGCCATGGTCACGCCGACGATATTGTGGTTCTTCAGCACCGGCATGTTGATCACCACGTCGCTCTGGGTCAGGATCTTGGCCAGCCGCGTCGTCACCGATCCGTAGCTCACCGAGGCGTCCTCATAGCCCGCCGTGTCCGATCCGATAAAGCGCACCCCGCCCGGCGCATTCGACAGCTTGAACCCAGCCGACTCCAGGTCGCGGCTGCCGCGGTCCCACACAATGATGTCGCCCGGCTTGATCCCGGCCTGCTGCAGCCGTTCGCAGATCGCCGCCACCAATGCCACGCTGGGCGAGATCGCCCGTCCGCCCATGGCGTTCAGCTTCAGGCTCACGACCTGCCCGGGACGCACGATCCGCTTCCACGGCTGCACCGGATTTTGCGCATTGAAGTAGGTCTGCATCGCGTGGTCCAGCAGCGCAGCCACGCGCTTTTCGTCGGGCGCGGGACCCGGCGTGCGCAGCTTCGCGTCGCGCACAATCACCACCTTCGAC
>Ga0255356_1000015_pt1 | contig 106362 bp, 95 predicted proteins | sample HBST100metaG_FD_189944 | JGI IMG/M metagenome (GOLD analysis project Ga0255356, IMG submission 189944) | Peat soil microbial communities from Stordalen Mire, Sweden - H.B.S.T100 | ecosystem: Environmental > Terrestrial > Soil > Wetlands > Peat | place: Sweden: Norrbotten County, Stordalen Mire...
ACCCTTCCCGCAGCGGACCCGAACAATAGCCCCGGGACGATGAAGCCGGTGCAGTTCCCCAAGCCCAAGCCCGCCGATCAGCCCGGCGCCAACCCCGATGGGGAGCCGGAGGCTCAACCGCCAGCCAACCCGCCCCAGCCCCAGCCGAACTAGGACTACAGTTGTCTTTCCATCGAGTTATGGAAAGACAATAAAGCCCGGGCCTAAAGGCCCTCAGGTTTTACCCATTTTCAGGGGGTTAAAACCCCCTGCTCCCTCCGGAATCGTCGATCTGCAACTCCAGTACCAGGACGGCACTGATGTAAACTGGAAAGAGCGAGTCCGGCTGCCTGACCAGGCATGCTCAGGGCCGCGCCGTTGAAGCCGCGCGCAATTCCGTTGCGTGTGTGTGCAGAGACACCCCAAGAAGGAGAAACACCCAACCTATGGCCAAGATTGCCAAAACTGGTGACCGCAAGAAGGTAATGGACACGACGAAGTCGACCGACTGTCCGAAGTGCAGCAAGCCCACGCGTATCGTCAAGCGCGTAAAGGACCGCGAGCGCGGCATCCCTGGCGGCGTTTACATCTCGTGCTCTGCGTGCGACTTCTACGAGAAGCTTTAAGCGCTACTTCAACTTTGGCGCAGGAAAAAGCCCGGCAGCCTGCCGGGCTTTTTTCATTTGAGCGCCAGCTCTTGGCATCTCTTCTGAAGGCGTTGGCCGTCGAAGGGTGCAGGCTCTCCAGAGATCGAAAAAATCCGCAGAGGAAGACCAAGGGCTTTACAGCCACGGAAAAAGGGGAATACCAGGAGAGAGTCCCTCAAGGGCTAAAGCCCACTGTTTTATTGGCCTTATCGGCACGACTAAAGTCGTGCCCTGACGCACAACGCCAGTCATGAGATTTTTTCCGCAGCCTGTTTAAGCCGTCCCTTCCGCCCCGAGCCTCTTTGACGGCTTCTCGCTAGCCCCTTCAACAAAACACTGCCATTTCCTACCTCTTTTTCGCGTTTTCCCCGCGATTGAGGCATGGGAAGATCAAATCCGCCCACTGGCCCGTAATAAGATCGGAGAGACGCTGAGGGAACCTCAGCTTTCCGCGAGATGGGACCATGGATACGACCGCCGATACCGAACAACAAGTGCAGCGCGGGCTCCACTCGTCCCTGATCAGCATTGGCTCGAATTTTCTTCTCGCCTTGTGCAAGTGCTTCGCCGGCTTTGTCGGCCATTCCTTCGCACTTTTCGCCGACGGGATTGAATCGCTTTCGGATGTTTTCAGCTCCTCCGCGGTCTATTTCGGCCTGCTCGTCGCCATCAGGCCACCCGACAAAGATCATCCCTATGGACATGGAAAAGCCGAGCCGGTAGCCGCTGCCGTAGTCAGCCTGGCCCTGGGAGCGGCGGGAATCGCCATCGCGGTGGAGGCCATCTCCCTGATCCGCACCCCGCACCCGCTTCCCTTTGCTTACACTCTCTGGGTTTTGCTGGCCGTGGTGGTGGTGAAGATCCTGCTTTCGCGCTACGTCTCTGCGGTTGCCGAGAACATCGACAGTACCGCCGTCCGCGGAGATGCCTGGCACCACCTCAGCGACGCCATCACCTCGACCTTCGCATTCGTCGGAATCTCCATTGCCATCTGGACCAAAAATCCTAGCGCGGACGACTGGGCGGCCCTGTGCGCTTCACCGGTCATTCTCTTCAATGCGTGGCGTCAGCTCCGTGCTCCCTTGGCAGAACTTCTGGACACGGCCCCTCCGCCCGAGATCGAGGGCAATGTACGCCGGGTCGCGGCGCTGGTTCCGGGCGTGATCGGCCTGGAAAAGTGCTTTGTGCGCAAGGTCGGATTCAGGTACTACGTCGATCTGCACGTGGTGGTGAACGGGGATTTGAGTGTTCGAGCCGGCCACACCATCTCCCATGATGTGGAGAATTGTGTCCTTGCCGAGGTGAACCGCGTCGCCAAGGTGCTGGTCCACATCGAGCCGGAAGAAGAGCTTCTCTTTCCCAACAACGACCAGATGTAAGTCCGCAGCAACTCCGGGCAGCCGGGCCGCCCCCCTGATCGCTGATCCCTGTTCAGAGCGCGTCGGCCATCTCCCTGAGAATCGCCTCGGCGGCTTCGGCCGGGTCGGGCGCCTGGGTAATCGGCCGGCCTACCACCAGGTAGCTGGCGCCCTGGCGCAAGGCGTCGCCGGGGGTGGCGATGCGCTTCTGGTCGCCGGTCGCCGACCCGGCAGGCCGGATTCCGGGAATTACCAGCACACCTGCCGGACCGGTGAGAGCGCGAAGCCGCGCAACCTCCTGGGGCGAGCAGACAAACCCGCGCATCCCGGCGTCAAGGCCCATCCGCGCCAGCAGTTCCACCTGCTTGGCCGGCGAGCGATCCACTCCGACGGCGTTCAACTGGGCCTGATCCATGCTGGTCAGCACGGTCACGGCCAGCAGTTCGGGTGGATTGGCCACTCCGTCCAGCGCAGCGCGCGCCGCGGCCAGCATGGCGGGCCCGCCCGCGGCATGGACAGTCATCATGCGCACCCCAAGGTTGGCGGCCGAGCGTACCGCCCCGGCTACCGTGTTGGGAATGTCGTGGAATTTCAAATCCAGGAAGACCGAGTGGCCCCGCGCCACCAGCGGCTTCAGAACCGCCGGTCCGGCGGCGACAAAAAGTTCCAACCCCACTTTGAACCAGTGGCAGGTGTTCTCCAACTGGCAGACAAGGTTGGCGGCGGAAGCCGCATCGGGCACATCGAGAGCCACGATCAGGCGCTTCCGCGCTTCCTCCAGCGGGTCCGCCGCCGGAACGCGTCCGTAGCTGAACGTAGGATTCATCCTTTCAGGGATAGGCATATTTTCATCCTACAGGGGAACCGGAGAGTCATCCTCGATGTTCGTCGCAGCCAGACTCCTTGGAAGAGCGGCTGACTCGATGTTGGCTCCGTGGAATCCGCTGGGCGTCGGCACAGTCCGGCGGCAAATCAGGCCTGGGCGGCTACCGGCTCCTTGACAGGCTCGCACAACGCGGCCTGATCCTGCCTGGGCAGAAACCGGCAAAGGTACTGGATGGGATCCTCGGCGGCAGCCATCTGGCGCAGATGATACTTCCAGACGTCCGCTTTGATTTTGCGCCGCGTGTAGGGCTTGCGGGTAACCTGCACCACCTCGCCGCGGGAGTTTACCCTTGGATAAGTGATGGCGGGGACCATAAAGCTCATCTGCGCGCCCGTCCGCCAGAAGCAGCGGGCGAACTCGTGGGAGAACAGCAGCGTAAAGTGACGGCCCTCGCCGGCCAGCAGCGTAAGGGCCTGCTCGGAACCCGGCCAACTGGGAACCACATGATCCACGAACCAGCGGCGAAATTCAAATCCATTGAACTGAGCCTGATTGAGCAACAGTCGCAGCAACTCTTTTCGATTCATTCCATTCGTCCTTGTTGAAATAGATGCGGGGCCTCTGGTGCGATCGACTCCTGGTCCAAAAGGGTGCTGCAGCGGTCGGGAATCCCGACCGGAATGAGAGAGGTTCCTGAGTGTCTTCTAATAGTGTTTAACGTCAAACAGATGCGAGTTTCCTTTTTCTTCCTGCCGGAAGCGTCCCAAAGGCCCCTGGCCGATCCGTTCCCGCAGGGGTCTTCACGGCGCTGGAGGGCAAGACTGATAGGGTCGATAGCGGGGCCATCGCCTGAGGACGAACGAAGAGGGGGTTTGGGGTTGAAGAAGTTTTCCTGTTGGTTGTGCGTGCTTGGAATTCTGTGGTTCGGAGCGGCCGGTCTCGGCCGTGCTTCCGGGGTGCATACCAATCCTCTCAACCACGATCCGCTGGTGCGCGAGGCTTACGAGCACTTCTACAACCTCGACTATCCGGGCGCCGTGGAGCGCTTCGAGCGCTTCCATGCCATGCACCCCGGCGATCCCCAGGGCACGGTCTTGCTGCTCGAAGCCGTGCTCTTCCAGGAACTCTATCGCCAAGACCTGCTGGACACCACCTTCTATGCCAACGATGGTTTTCTCACCGGGCGCCACGCCATCGTGGATGAAAACCCCAAGACCCGCGACCGCATCATGGCGCTGGCGGACGAGACCGTCCGCGAGGCCGACTGGCGCCTGGGCCGCAACTCCAACGACGTAGACGCCCTCTATGCCCGCGGCTGGGCGCGCGCCCTGAAGTGCACCTACCTCTCCATGGTCCAGCGTGGCTTTGGCGTCGGGATGCGCCTGGCCATGAAGGCCAAGGACGACCACGTGCGCGTCCTCCAGCTCGATCCGGACTATGTGGACGCCAAGTTGGTGGTGGGAGTGTACGAGTATGTCGTGGGGGCTCTCCCCACGCCTTTCAAGTTTCTGATCGGCTTCATGGGCATCAACGGCTCCAAGTCCCGCGGCCTGGAGATGCTGAACGACGACGCCAATCGGGGCGCGGTGACCAGCATCGAGGCCCGTACCGTGATTGCGCTCTTCCTGCGCCGCGAAGCCAGGTACCGGGAAGCCATCGAAGTCGTGCGCAAGCTCAAGAGCCAGTATCCCCACGGCTTCCTCTTCTGCCTGGAAGAGGCCAACCTGCGCAAGGACGCCGGCGAGGGCATGGCGGCTGTTGCGGCCTATCGGGAGATCGTCGCCAGCAACGCCAGGCCGGGGTATTTTGCCGAGGCGCGGATGGAACTGGCCTACTTTGGCCTGGGCGACGCACTGCGCGGCCAGCGCCATTACGCCGAGGCCGCGCAAGCCTATGAACAAGCCGCCTGGACCAAGAACGCGGGTCCGGAACTGAAGATCCGTTCCCTTCTGGCCGCCGGCGAGTGCCGCGACCTGAACGGAGAGCGCCAACTCGCCGTCCGCGACTACCAGGCCGCCATCAACGCCGGGCCAGACACTTCGCGCGCCGACACCGCCAAAAAGCGGCTGCGCACGCCCTACCGGGGAGTGTGAGAACCTCGTACCCGCAGAGTTGGCTTGACGGGCTTCGGAAAAGTGGGCTATAGGGGAACCCCCGGAGAACATTCTTCAGGGGGCTTGCCCAAAAGTGCCTGAGACGGCTGTTTTGCCTAAAAGACCATCTTGCCCAAGAAGTCGAACGGCAGTTCAGAAAGGCGGAACTCCGCCCAGGAATGCCTCTGGGCTGGTCCCGCTGGCGCTGGAGTGAGAGGCGAGTCAATTTTCATGAAATGGCAATTGCCGAGTAGGCGGTCACTCGACCGCGATCCGCGATTAGGCTACAGATCAGTCCTGAACATTCTTGGTTTAGCCGCAGTGAAGCTGCCGTCGCCGTTTTCAGTGATATTGAGGCCCTTTTCGCGAAGGAACTGGATATGCTTGTCTCTCGTCATGACGCACTGTGGGTCTTCAACAGGCGCAGGCCCAATCGGATCCCTTTTTGGAACTTTGGTTCTTCTTAGGAACCCCTTAATCTCCCCCCACCCGTTCTTCTGAAGGTATCGCCATTTGACGTATGGCCGACCGCCGTCCGCCCCATGAAAGGGTATCTCAAGATACTCCCGTTCGCTTCTGTGAAGCTCACGCGCACTCCCATCTGCGTTGATGTAGACGTATGGACACGGCTCCGTATCGGTGTCTTCTCCGCTCACAATGGCAGTTCCCTTTGGTTCACGCTGAAAGAGGGTCTGGATTCCCGTGTCTCCCGCAGGACGCCAGCCAAAAAGTCGGAGTATCAAGACCGCCGGAATCAAAAGCATGAGCACGACGAGGTAGTACATGTGCTTCAACGTTCTCATCCCTACACCCTTGACATGATCCTAAATGGAGGATGGGTGGCTCTGGGCGTATTGTCGCCAACCCGGAAGTAACGCCGCTTTGAGAATCTGAGAGGCAACCGCAGGTCCTTCACTGCGTTCAGGATGACACTCCTGTGGGTAGAGGATGATGGTGCCGGACGGTCATCGTGGTCGGATGGTGGCCTATCCGGACATAACCCCCTGCTGGCTTGGACCAAGGCGAGGCGGAATAGCCCGTACCGTCCGTCTCCACCGTGTAAGAAACACGCATCTTGAAAGAAATTACATAGCCAGCGGCCGGCGGGAAACTTCGGTCTGGCTCCATTTCAGCCCGATCGCCTTGTCTAAGTCGAGCCATATGAACCGGATAGGTGTTTCGACTTAGGAATGATCACATTGGCGCGGGGATTGCAATGTGTATGGTCGAGCTTCGATGTCTAAGTACTAGCACCTCGGCAGCCGACACAGCCATGCAACCGGCAGCCAGTGGCCTTACCTATCGAAAGAGGCGTTATATAGATTGCCGTGATACGGATCGCATCGCTCTCCGGTATCTTGCGCTATGTTTGGGAACGCATTCACACGCGGGACCGGTCTAATGGCCTGAGTCGGATATTCAAACTTTTCTAAATTACAGGGTCGGACTCTCAGCCGGGTAAATACTACTCCCAAGTTCAAGATTAACTGTTGTCGTAGCTCGATGGAAGAGAAGACAATGAAGAGATTTAGAAGCTCCTTGAAGCCACAATTTTGGCTTGCCGCTCTACCACTGGCCGCTGTTTTGACCGGACTGGTGTTTCCCACCCTTGCACAAGCAGTTACCGTAAGTTCGACGAACCCAAGCAATGGCGCCAAGAATACACCAACCAGCACCAATAGCAGCAAGAACATCGTGACCGGCACGGAAGTGTCCGCAACCTTCAGCGCGCCCATGAATCCCGCGACACTCAATTCGGATCCTGCCGGAGCGCTGCTCACCTTCACACTGAAGGATTCAGGCGGAAACAACGTGCAAGGCACCGTAGCCATGAATGCTGCAAATACGGTGGCGACTTTTACACCTCTGGAATCGGCTTTGCGCGTGGATGCAAAATACACAGCCACGATTACGAAGGCGGCCGAGAGTGCCGGCGGCACAGCAATTGTCGATCCCATTGAATGGAGCTTCACAACCAGCGCCAAGCCTTTTACCGGTCAAGCGGCAGTCGACCTTGGCACCGCAGGAACCTTTGCGATTCTCACAAAAACAGGAATCACGGACGTATATAAGTCTTCTATCGTTGGGAATGTTGGAACCAGCCCAATCACCGGTGCTGCTCTTCTGTTAAGGTGCACTGAAGTAGCAGGCATGGTGTACACAGTCAACGCGGCCGGCCCACTGCCATGCAGAACCACCAGCCCTATTTTGTTGACCACAGCTGTAGGCGACATGGGATTCGCGTACACCGACGCGGCAGGGCGATCTCTTCCCGATGCTACGGAACTGGGCGCCGGAGAGATTGGCGGACTCACACTCGCTCCCGGCCTTTACAAATGGGGTAGCGGAGTTTCAATCGCGACGGATGTAACGCTCGCGGGCGGTCCCAACGATGTCTGGATCTTCCAGATTGCGAAAAATCTCAAACAAGCAAGCGCTACCAGAATCACCCTGCAAGGCGGCGCACAGGCCAAGAACATCTTCTGGCAGGTCGGCGGCAGCGTGGCCATTGGAACCACCGCCCACTTTGAAGGAGTGATTCTGGGCGAAACACTGATCGCCTTCAATACCGGCGCATCGGCGAACAGCAGGCTCCTGGCACAGACTGCGGTTACCTTGCAACAGAATGCAGTTACACAGCCCGCCCAATAACGGGTCTCACAGCGCGGTTTCCCGGGTCCCCGAATGCGAGGGACCCGGGGCACCCGCCTTCATTGGCGCTATTTACTTGCCTGGGACTGGGCCAGCCTCCCCTCCAAAGGAGTGGGCAACCGCATGGGTCGAACTCAGCCACGACAAGGAACCTCCCGGTTACCCCTTGAGCGCTGGATCGATTGAACGATTGAAAGGCAACTGCAGATCCTTCCGCTGCGCTTCAGGATGACAGTGTTTGCGAGGGGGATGACAGCGGTTTGGATGGTGCGGCTGAAGCTCCGCTGATGCTGCTGGCTTTATGCGGGGGTTAAAACCCCCTTCTTCCACCCCAGCGACAAGGACCCGTCGCTGGGGACCCCGGCCTCCCTCCGGATCGAGTTTTTCCGCAGCCTGTTGAGGAGTGCACTATCAAGCGGTGAAAAGGCTTGGCGGAGTACCCTGCCGGCCATCACAAACTGGCGTGATACAAGACACATCACGGTACCGCATCATGGTGTCAATGTTGCGAGCGGACATTTCCGGGGAGAAATCTCCTGGGGTCGCGCTGAACGCTGAAGCGTAGCTTCCTCGATCGCTGCGCAGGCCGGTTTTCATAGGCGAACGCTCTCATACCTTCTCCCTCTTCTCCCGAAAATCGTCCGGCTGTGAGGAGGGATCGGCGTATGTCTTCCTCTCCATCCCGTCACTTCATATTGTTTGCGCACGAAGTGTGTGCCGTTTTTCAGGCCACGCGGGTGGAACTGCGTCCCGAAGAATGCGGGTCGGTACAACGCATTCCCCGTGCGCCCACCCGCACGCTCAACAGCGGAAACACGATCTTCAAAGCCGTGCACCAGGACCGAAAGCAGGACTGCACATCAAGCGCACCCCTGCCTCTGCCCCGGCCGGCTGCCGTATGTACCGGTCGGGCTGCAAATTGGCTCAAGCCGCAAGCGGAGGAATCATGCAGAGTGTAGCCAGCGATGTTTTGAGTCCCCACGAAAAGTTGCTGATCGACCAGACGGTTGCCCAGCACGAAGGCCACCCCGGTGCGCTGCTGGGGATTCTGGAGACGGTGCAAGCCGCCAACGCACACAAATTTCTCTCTCTTGAGGCCCTGCGCTACATCGCGGACCAGACCGGGATTCCCCCATCCACGATCTACTCCACTGCAACCTTTTATGCCCTCTTCAACCTCGATCCGCAGGGCGACAACGTGATCTGCGTCTGCCGCGGAACCGCCTGCCACACCCGCGGCTCCCGCGATCTGCTGGCCAAGGTTTGCCTGGACCTGGGGCTCAGCGATCCCGAGCAGAACGAGGCCAACGACGCCGACAAGCTGGCTCTGACCACCTCCGACCGCCGTTTCACCCTCCGCACCGTGGCCTGCTTTGGCCAGTGCGCGCTGGCTCCGGTCGCCGAAGTCAATCACCACATCCTCAGCCACGTCAACGAGCGCACGCTGCTCAGGGAGATCAAAACTCTCACCAGAGGGGGAAAATAATGCCGCGCATTCTGGACATTGGCAGCTTCAACGCGGTTCGCGAATCCGGCCTTGCCAAGCTCATGCCCTCCATTCCGCGCCTGACCGTGGGCATGGGAACCTGTGGCCGCGGCAACGGAGCCGAAGAGGTTTATCACGCCCTCAATGAGGCCATCCAGCGCGACGGGCTCGATGTGATGCTGGCCGGCGTGGGCTGCTTCGGTTCCTGCTTCCAGGAACCCCTGGTCACCTTCCGGCTGCCCGGCAATCCCCTGGTGGTGCTGCATCGCGTGCAGGCCAACGACGCCGCGCGCATTCTGGAGGGCGTCTCCTCCGGCAAGGCGCCCGCCGATCTCGTCTACTGCAAGATCGAGGACTGGGACCACATCACCGCCCGCCTGAAATACGGGCAGGGTTATCCGGAAATCCCCGTCTGGAACGCGATTCCGTTCTTCAAGCAGCAGAAGAAGATCGTTCTGCGCAACTGCGGGCTGATCAATCCCTCCGACATTGAGGAATACATTGCGGTGGGCGGCTATCAGGCCCTCTACAAAGTTCTCATCGACGGACGCGCCGACAACGTGATCGAGCAGATCAAAGCCTCGCGCCTGCGCGGACGCGGCGGCGCCGGCTTCCTCACCGGCAACAAGTGGGATTTCCTGGCCAAGGCCAAGGCCGACGTCAAGTACCTCGTCTGCAACGCCGACGAGGGCGACCCCGGCGCTTACATGAACCGCAATGAAATCGAGGGCGATCCGCATTCGCTGCTGGAGGGCATGGTCATCGGCGCCTACGCCACCGGCGCCACCCAGGGCATCATCTATGTGCGCGCGGAGTACCCGCTGGCGGTCAGCCGCCTGGAACGCGCCATCGAGCAGGCGCGCGAATACGGCCTGCTGGGCGCAAACATCCTGGACCGCGGCTTCAATTTCAACATCGAGCTGGTGCAGGGCGCGGGAGCGTTTGTTTGCGGCGAAGAGACCGCCCTGATTGCCTCGCTCGAAGGCCAGGCAGGCCGGCCTCATGCCCGGCCGCCGTTTCCCGCGCAAAAGGGACTCTGGGGCAAGCCCACTAACATCAACAACGTCGAGACCTGGTGCAACATTGCGCCCATCGTCACCCGCGGACCCGCCTGGTTCTCCGAGACCGGCAGCGTGAAGAGTCCAGGAACCAAGGTGTTTTCGCTGGTGGGAAAAATCCAGAACACCGGCCTGGTGGAAATGCCGCTGGGCACGCCGTTGAAGAGCTTCATCTACGACGCCGGAGAGGGCGCCATCGCCGGCCGCCACGTGAAATCCGTGCAAACCGGCGGACCTTCCGGCGGCTGCATCCCCGTCGAAATGCTCGACACTCCGGTCGATTACGAGAGCCTGGCGCAGTTGGGCTCCATCATGGGTTCCGGCGGCATGGTGGTGATGGACGAAGACAACTGCATGGTCGATGTGGCCCGCTACTTTGTCGAGTTCACGCATTCCGAGTCCTGCGGCAAGTGCGTTCCCTGCCGCGTGGGCCTGAACAAGGCACTGCGCATTCTCAACTCCATCACCAACGGCAGCGGAAGACTGGAGGACATGAGCCTGCTGGACGAGCTGGGCCGCATGATCCGCGAATGCTCGCTTTGTGGGCTGGGGCAGACCGCGCCCAATCCCGTGCTGACCACGCTCCGCCACTTCCGCGAGGAGTACGAAGACCACATCGTGGCGCACCGCTGCCGCGCCGGCGTTTGCCAGGATTTGGCCCTTTCTCCCTGCGAGAACAGCTGCCCGTTGCGGATGAACATTCCCCGCTTCCTCGAGCTTTACCGCGAGGGCCGTTTAGAGGACGCCTTCGAGTCGGTGATTCTGGACAATCCCCTTCCCGCCTCCACCGGAAGAGTCTGCCAGCACCCCTGCGACAACCGCTGCCGGCGGCAATCTTTCGATGAGGTGGTGAACATGCGCGAGGTGCATCGTTTCCTCGCCGACCAGATCTACCAGTCCGACCGCTTCGAGCCCATGCTGGAGCGCATTCGGGCGCGCAAGCTGCCCGCAACCGGCCGCACCGTGGCCGTGGCCGGCGCAGGCCCCACCGGCCTCACCGCCGCCTTCTATCTGGCCATGCTGGGCCACGACGTCACCATCTTCGAGGAACGCGGCGAGGCCGGAGGCATGCTCCGCTTCGCCATTCCCGAGTACCGGCTGCCCAAGTCCGTCCTGCGCCGGGAGCTGGATTTGATCGAGGGCGTCGGGGTCAAAATGGCCTTCAACACACGGGTCGGCTTCGACCTGCCGCTGAATGAGCTGGCCAGCCGCTTCGACGCGGTCTTCCTCTCCATCGGAACCTGGAAGGAGTCCTGGCTCTATCTTCCCGGCACCGAGTTGCACAACGTTCATCCCGCGCTGCCCTTCCTGGAATCGGTGGCCCATGGCGAAACCGCCTTCATCGGCTCCAGAGTCGCCATCATCGGCGGCGGCAACGCGGCGATCGACTCCGCCCGGACCGCGCTGCGCCTGGGCGCCAGCGCCACCATTCTCTACCGCCGCGAGCGCCAGGACATGCCCGCCATCGACGAGGAGATTCAGGCTGCAGAAGACGAGGGCGTGCGCTTTGTGTTTCTGGCCGCTCCCCACCGCATCCTGGGAGGCGCCGATGGCAAGGTCAAGGCCATCGAAATCGTCAAGACCCGCCTCGGCGAGTACGACAAGTCCGGGCGCAAGCGGCCGATTCCCACCGACGAAGTACAGCGCTTCGAGTGCGACTCCGTCATTCTGGCGGTCGGCGAAACCTTCGACCAGGACTTTTGCCGCGCCTCCGGCCTGGCCCTCAAGGAGGAAGGCACGATCATTGTGGATCGCTTCAGCTTTGAGACCAGCCGCCCCAACTTCTACGCAGGCGGCGACGTGATTACCGGCGCATCCAACGTCTCCAACGCCATGAGCGGCGGCAAGCAGGCGGCGCGCAACATCGACGAGCGCCTGATGGGCGAGAACCGCTGGGAGCGGCTCTTCCCCGACTTTGAATTCAGCCAGACCGCGCCCGGAGAGCCAAGCCTCAGCCGCCGCCACGCCTCGCGCACCCTGGCCGCCGAGGCCCGCGTCCATTCCGAGCAGGAGGTGGTTACCGGCCTTGAGCCCGAAGAAGCGCTCGAAGAGTGCCGCCGCTGCCTGCGCTGCGATTTGCGAGCCACCGCCAATGCCAAGTGAGTCCGAGAGAGAGAGAAAGGAGCGCCAAGTTGCCGACTAAATCCATTTCCGTTCGAATCGACGGGGAACTGGTGACCGCCAAAGAGGGCCAGACCATTCTTGAGGCGGCCCTCGCCAACGGGAAGCAGATTCCGACTCTCTGCTATCTGAAGGGCCTCAGCGCGGTGGGAGCATGCCGTGTGTGCGTCGTGGAGCTGGCCGGCACGGACCGCCTGCTCCCGGCCTGCACCACGCCGATCCAGGAGGGAATGTCGATCCAGACCTCCTCGGCCAAGCTCACGCTTTACCGCCGCATGGCCGTCGAGTTGCTGCTGGTGGAGCGCAACCACATCTGCTCGGCCTGCGTCTCCAACGGCCATTGCGAACTTCAGTCGCTGGCCCGCACTCTGGGCGTGACGCACGTCCGCTATTCCTACAACAATCCGCGGCTCACGGTGGACATGACCCACCCCCGCTTCGTCCTCGATCACAACCGCTGCATTCTCTGCACGCGTTGCGTGCGCACCTGCGCGGAGGTGGAGGGAGCGCATGTTTGGGAGGTGGCTTCGCGCGGCATTCATTCCCGCATCGTCAGCGATCTGAAGGACGACTGGGGCCATGCGCGCAACTGCACCGCCTGCGGCAAATGCGTGCAGGCCTGCCCCACCGGAGCCCTGGCGGAAAAGGGATTCTCAGTGATGGAGATGGTCAAGGAAAGCGACGCCGTCACGCGCCTCGCCATACAAAGGACTCATGCCTCCAACGGCGTTCACTAGGTCTCTGACCGGATAGTTTCGTACCATTGAATCCGAGGTTTCCCAGGTCTCAAAATCGAGACCTGGGGCACCCAGCATTGGTACAACTTCAAGCGGTCAGAGACCAAGAGCCGGATGCATAGACCTGGCTTTCAAAGGGCGCGGCCTTAGCTGCGCTGCATCAATCCAGGCTAGACTGTCCTTCCCGGCCCGGCCAGTTTTGGAACTTCCCCGCCGCTTCAAACCTATCGGCAAACCACAGAAGCATTTGTCCCAACCGGCCGGGACCCGTAGAATCACCATTGGCGTCGATTGCGCTAATCTAAACGCAGCATCAGGTATCGATGAGCGAACAGGAACAAGGGATTCCCATTGAGGCGCCTGCGGTTTCGCCGGCGTGGATCAGGATCGAACGGGCACGGCACCCCCAGCGGCCCTACCCCATGGACTTCATCGAACGGATCTTCACTGATTTCAGCGAGATTCACGGGGATCGCGCCTTTGGCGACGATGAGGCTATCGCTTGCGGCATGGCCCGCCTCGGCTCCGACGAGGTCATGGTCATCGGCAACCGCAAGGGCGGCTCGACCAAAGATCGCGTACGGCGCAACTTCGGCATGCCCCATCCCGAAGGCTACCGCAAGGCCCTCCGCTGCATGAAGATCGCAGAGAAATTTGCGCGCCCGGTCATTACCTTCATCGACCTGCCCGGTGCGTACCCCGGCCTGGGAGCCGAAGAGCGCGGCCAGGCCGAGGCCATTGCCCGTAACATCCTGGAGATGTCCCGCCTGCGCGTACCCACCATCTCGGTGATCAGCGGCGAGGGCGGCTCCGGCGGCGCGCTGGCCCTGGCGGTCAGCGACCGTGTTCTGATCCTTGAGAACGCCCTCTACTTCGTCATTACTCCCGAGTCCTGCGCCGCCATCATGTGGCGCGACGCGGCTCACAAACAGTTGGCCGCCGAGGCCATGCGCATCTCCGCTCCTGAAGTCGCCTCCCTGGGCTGCGTGGACGAGATCGTCCCCGAGCCGCCCGAGGGCATTCAAACCGACCGCGAAGCGGGCACGGGCATGCTCGGCGCAGTGCTCAAGAAGCATCTGGCCGAACTCCAGGCCATGCCCATCGACGCCCTGGTGGCCGCGCGCCAGGCCAAGTTCCGCAACATCGCCCAGTTCTACACGGAAGGCTAGCTCCGGTGGCCCATCGGCTCGTGATCCAACCCGGCAACTCCAGCTCACCGTCGAGTGAGCCTGCTTCCGCACGCAACGCAGCCGGAGGGCGTCGATGAGCCAATCCCAGCCCCGCGGACTTCGTCTGCGCGCTTACCTGCAATTCCTCGCCGCAATTGTCTACTTCTTCCTTGCCCAGGCGCTTGCCCGCCGTGGCGCCATGGGACTGGTTCAGGAGCAATGGACGCCGCTGGCCGCGCAGGCGATGCTAGTCTTCCTTCTGCTCTTCGGCTATGCGGCGATGGGTTTCTGGCTCGACCGCGAGCAGCACCCCATCGCCGCGCAGGGACTGCCGCGCCGTCCGGGATGGCGGAGCGAAGCCGGTTTTGGCCTCGCCATCGGCTGGACTCTGGCGGTGGCCTGTGTGCTTCCCATGGTGCTGGCGGGCGGCATCGCCATTGTCCTCGTCCTCGATCTTTCGGCCTGGGGATGGCTCCTGGCCGACACCGCATTCTTCGCGCTGACCGCATTGGCCGAGGAAATTGCCTTTCGCGGCTACGGGTTCCAGCGCTTTGTCCAGGCGGTGGGCGGCCTGGGCGCGGCCATCGGTTTTGCCGCCTTCTACGCCATTGTCCAGGGGCTTACTCCGGGGTCCAACCGCGCCAGCATGGCCGTCTCGGTCGTCTTCGGCCTCGTGCTCTCCACGGCCTACCTGCGCACCAAAGCCCTCTGGCTGAGTTGGGGACTCAACTTCGGTTGGAAAGCCAGCCGCGCCCTGCTCTTCGGCCTCACCATCAGCGGCGTCAACAGCCACTCTCCGGTCATTCAGGGCAACCCCATGGGCCCCTTCTGGCTCACCGGCGGAGGTTTCGGCCTGGACGGCAGTTGGCTCGCCTTCGTTCTTCTCCTGGTCGCGCTTCCCGTCCTCTTCCGCCTGACCCGCGATCTCGACTACCGCTACAACGCGCCAGTCTTCGTGCCCGCCGGCATTCCGGTTGACCTGGGCGCTGTTTCGCGCAGCCAGCATGAGGCCGCCATGGGTCCGGCCCAGCCCGCCTCCAGCCCACTGGTGCAGATTCTTCCCATAGCCTCAGAACCCATGACACCGGCGTTTCAACCCTCTCCGGACGAGCGCCCCTCAGAACCGCTCTAAAACTCTGCCGCGCAAATGACATCTTGAACCAACGCAAAAAGAGGCGCCATTCCTATCGAATGGCGCCTCTTTCTGTCCCTTGGTCCATCCCGGCCGCTTCAGGCGGGCTTGACCGGTTTCGCCGGCGATTCAATCTCCGGCTCCGCTGGCGTCGCTTCCACTGTTTCCGCGGCCTCCTCTTCCTGGACAGAGCCCTCGCCTTCCTCGGTGGCGATCTCCTCGCCTTCCCCCTCTGCCAGAGACGGTCCCAAAAGCATATCCACGCGATAGTCGGCCGACTCGGCGCTGGCCAGCGCTTCCCCGATGGTCTTGCTCATCTCCTCCACGTCGGTGCGACTGGGTGAGGCCTCGCCCGCCAGCCGCAGAAGGGATGGCATCTGCAACCACCAGACCAGTTCCTCGTAGGCTTCGCGAACCAGGTACTCGTGGCCCCCGGCCTCATGAACGCCCGTCAGCCAGCGCACGTCCGGATCGAGCCACAAGGACGGCGCCAGCGCCACCAGCTCTTCCGGAACCACCGGCGTCTCGGCGGCGGAGCTTGCAGCCTCTTCGACCGGCTCCGCAGCTTTCTTCCCCGTCGCGGCAGAAGGCGCTTCTTCAACAGCACCGACGCCCTTCGGCTCTTCCGTCTCGGCAGCAGACACTGGCGTTTCTTCCCTCTTGCCCACGCCGGCCCCGGTAAGCAGCAGAACCTTGATCCGCGCCGCAACCCGCCAGCCCTCTTCGCCTTCGAATCCGAGGGCGGTAAAGGCCTCGGCAAACGGCTCGCGCAAGCGCAGGCGATCGAAGAGGTCCAGCGCCACGCGCTCGGGGTTTTCCACGTCGATGGATTCGGCCAGCAGTTCCAGCACCGTCCAGCCAAGCACCGGTCCCCACATCGCCGTGGCCGTAAACTGCGGACTGGGACTGGGCAACATCCGTCGTGCGGCAGGAGTCCACGGAGACGGGAAAAGCGCCTCGACCGCGGGAATGCGCATGGCGGCGCGCAACCGCTGCCGGAAGACCGGTCCCAGCAGCCCGGGATTGGCGGGCTGCGCGTCAATGGGCAACGGGGTGGCTGCGCCGGCACGCGAGACATAGGCCTTTTGCGCCACACGCAGAAAATTTTCGCAGAGCGCCCACGCCTGCCCGAAGAATTCTCCGCGCTCCCGCTCGATCTTCTTGCTACTTCCAGCCGGAGAGGTGCGCGGATGTTCCGCCAGATCGGCGAAGAGGCGCACGACGCCGGAGTCCAGTTGCGCCCGCAGAGCATCGTGGACCGGCTGCAGTTCCAAGTTCACCAGCGCGTCTTCCAGATTGGGGACGCCGCGGCCGTTGAGCTGGTCGCAAAGCCGGTCCCAAGGCTGCTCCGCCGTGGAGTGCAGCGCGCGCCAATCCAGAAAGACATGGCACTTGAAGGCTCCAAGGTCGAGCGTGAGTCCGCGTTCGCACAAGTCGCTGGCCCGCCGCAGGTATTCCAGTCCGGTCAGCGAGTCGCGCCAGGCCAGGATGGCGTTGGAGCTGCCGTTCAACCCCAGACCCTCTCCAAGACGCTGCTGACGCAATTGCCCGCTTCCCTTGTCGGCGTAAGCGGCCGAAAAATCGATGGTGCCTCGGGTTGCGCCGTAGCGATTGTTATAAACCACCAGCGCAGATTCGCTTCCGCTGCGGTTCGAGTAGGCAAAGACGTTTTCGTCCACCGAACCGTTCTCATGGAAGAAGTCGTAGAGCAGGAAGTTGTCGCTGCCGGCGAAGAGCCAACGCCGCTTGAGCAGAGGCGCAATCTCGCGCTGATGGCGCTCCACCAGCCAATGATCGGGCGTCTCCTCGTAGCGCGGACGGTAATATTCCATCCCGTACTTTTCCGTGAAGCCCTCCACCTGGCCGTGGCCGAACATGGGCAGGCCGGGCAGCGTGGCCATCATGGCGGCCACGCCAAAGCACTTGTCTCCCTTGCCGAATTGGTCGATGGCGGTGCGCTCGTCGGGGTTGCTCATGAAGTTCACGTAGCGCTTCATGATGTCCGGGTCGAATTCCAGCGTGTTCTTGATGACCGATCGGTATTTTGCGTTGTCCTCGTCGCGCAGCATCACCATGAACGCGCTGTTGTACACGCGATGCATCCCCAAGGTGCGGACGAAGTAGCCTTCCATCAACCAGAAGGCCTCGGCCAAAAGCAGCGTGCCGGGAACTTCGGCGGCGACGCGATCCACGACCTCGCGCCAGAACTCGTGCGGCATCAGGCGGTCGAACTCGGCCTGACTCAAACCGTATTCGGCGCGAGACGGAATGGCGCCGCTGGCACCGGGACCGGGAAACCACAACCTGTGAAAGTGCCGCTTGGCCAGGGTCATGGCGGCATCGAAACGAATCACCGGAAACAGCCGCGCCACGTGCAGAATCGTCTGGATCACCTGCTCGCGCACCGCCGCATTCAGGTAGTCGAGCTGCGCCGTGTCGTTCCAGGGAAAACTCGTCCCGTCGTTGCCGTGGTAGATGTAGCGGGTCTCGCCGCTGGCCCGGTCGCGCCGGCGGAAGACCACCGCGGCGTCGGACTGCGTAAAGTAGTGGTCCTCGATCTTGATTTCCACCCGTCCGTCCTGCGAAAGATCGGGACCGTTGAATGTGTAGGCGGGGTACGGCGTCTCATTGCGGGAGATGAACCAGTCAGGGTGCTCCACCACCCACGGCGAGTCGATGCCCATGTGGTTCGGCACCATGTCGCTGGCCAGCCGGATTCCGCGCCGATACGCGCGATCGCGCAGATTGATATAAGCGGGCTCGCCGCCCAGGTCTTCCGCAATGGCGTAGTCAAACAGCGAGTAGGCAGAAGCCACTGCGTCCGAATTGCCGCAGAGCTGCTTGATGGTCTTCGAGGCGCGGCTCCGCTCCCAGACGCCGATCAGCCACAGGGAGTTCAGCCCGCGGTCGGCCAGGGTCTGGAGCTCTTCGTCGGGAATTTCGTCCAGACGGGAGATTTTGCAACCATACTGCCGGCTCAACTGCGCCAGCCATACGTAGGTGCTCTTGGCGATCAGCACAGCGGTCGGCATCCAGGCCGTGTCGGCGGAGAACTTCTCGTATTCATGCGCCGAGTCGCCGAAGGTCGGAACATCGGCCGTGCTCACCGCAGATGGCCACTCGGGCTGGCCGGTCTTGCGGCGATGTTCGGCCGCCGCGGCCGCCGTCGCCGAGGGAGGATTGAACTGCATCCAGATGGCCAGTTCTTCCTCGTGCAGAATTTCTCCGGCGATCAACAGAAAACGTTCCAGGCTATCGCCGAGCAGAGGCTTCCACAGCTTGCGGATCAGGGCAAGTTGATCACTGAGCGAGCCCGGCGCACCCACCGCCGGGGCGCGCAACAGGTCCAGCAAGTTCATCGGCTTGGCGTTCGGCAACGGAATCAGCGGCCGGGTGGCAAAGTAGTCGGGCAGTTGTTCCGTCACCTGGCGGTAAACCGTCTTCTCGGCCAGGGTTTTATCCTCGAAAAGCTCATCGAAGGACCGAAACGCTTCATTCCGATTGGCCGTCCACAGCAACAGCAGCTCTTCCAGCGCAGCCGCCCGGTGGGGCGTTCCATCGCTCTTGCCGGCCAGCCATTGCTTCGGCGTCTCCTGGCCGCGGATGATGGAAATACCGGGAAACTGCTCCACAAAGACAAGCAGCATTCGGTCCAGCTCCTCGGCGCCCACCTTGGCGGAAAACCAGTCCAGAGCGGAAGTCATCACTTCAGGGTCGAATTGCTCCCTGTAGCGCGCCATCAGAACGTGGCTGGCCTCGTCGATGAGCCCCATGGCGTAGAGCTTGCCGGCATGAACCGCCAGTTCCGGGTGCTTTTCAACGTCCCGGACCTGGTTCATGCGGTACGCAAACTCGCGACATGCGGCGAGATTGGCAAAAACCACGTTCCCTGTGTAGGAAAAAAGCGACTCCGCGAACTGGTAGCGCTCACGGGCGCTCTGCGCAATATGGAACTCCATCATAAGGAACCGTTCTCCCTGAACTCTTTCCGGCTCTGCTTTCGCCGCTTGCTGCCGATGGCGCCTGCGGTAGAGGGTGCGGCGCCGACCTGCGATTCAGCCCTTTCGTCCCCACCAACTCCGCCAAAAGGTAAAGGTACATCAAAGAGGATAAAGCCGCATTGAACTTCCGATTCTATCCCTCAATAGGCAGAATTGGCTGCATGCCGCCCGACAGTCACAATCAGGCCCGTGGGATATAACTTCCTCTTTTCTTCGCCTTCATTAGAGAAAGGACACTCCGCGATGACTTCGCTCTGCAGAGCCCTAATCCAGCGCCTTGTGGAAGCGCAGGATGGCGAGTGTGAGCAGTGCGAAGCCGAGCCCGGCCATGGCCGCCATCTGCGGCCAAAGAACGTCCATGCCCACGCCCTTCAAATACACACCGCGCAGCACAATGAGAAAGTAGTGCAGCGGAATAGCGTAGCTGCACAACTGCATCCAGTGCGGCATGGTGGCAATGGGAAATCCGAAGCCGGAAAACGTGATGGCCGGCATGATGAAGAAGAATGCGGTCACCATGGCCTGTTGCTGCGTCGACGAAACGGTTGAAATCAGCAGGCCCACGCCCAACATGCAGAGGAGGAAAAGAACGGCTCCAATCAGCAGCACCAGTACGCTGCCGCGAAACGGAACCTGGAACCAGAGCGTGCCGACCACGGCGATCAGCGAAACGTCCAGCAGTCCGATCAGGAAAAAGGGCAGCGTCTTGCCGAGGATGAATTCGAACGGGCGGATGGGCGTGACCATGATCTGTTCGAGCGTGCCGATCTCGCGCTCGCGCACCACGGCGAAGGCCGTGAGAATGATCACCAGCACCAGCGTCAGGCTGCCCACGATTCCGGGCACGAAGAACCACCGGCTGCTCAGGCCGGGGTTGTACCAGGGCCGCGGCTCCAAGCTCACCGACGGCATCACCTCAACCAACTGCGGCGCTATGCGGTTGATGCGGTCCCGCTGGTACTCCTGCGCGAAGCCCAGTGCAATTTGCGAGATGTACCCCGAGGCGACCAGCGCAGTGTTGGAGTTGGTCGCGTCCACAATCACTTGCAGCGGCGCAGTCTGGCCTTTGCGCAGATTCTGCGCAAAGCCGGCGTGAATCTCCAGGCCGACGGTGGCGTCTCCACGCTCGATCAGGTCGCCCAACTGGCGCGAATCTGTGAGCTGACGTTGCACGTCGAAATACGGGCTTGAAGTGAAGCGCGAGACCAGTTCGCGGCTCTCCTGGCTGTGGTCCAGGTCAACCACCACCGTGGGAACGTGATGAATATCGAAGGTCGCGGCGTAGCCGAAGACCAGCATCTGGATGACCGGCGGCCCGATCAGTACAAAGCGCGTCCGCTTGTCGCGGAAGACTTGAATGAACTCCTTAATCAGCATCTGCTTGAGTCGCCCGAACATCGATCCTCCCTATTCCAATCTCTTGTGGAAGCTGCGCGTAGCAAGCAGGGCCAGTACGAACGTAAAGATGGCGAGCGGCACCAGGTCGGCGTAGAGAAGCGACACAGGCGACCCTTTGAGAAAAATTTTCTTGAGCACCGAGACGTAGTAGCGTGCCGGCAGAATGCGCGTGATCCATTGCAGCGGGACCGGCATCTGCTCGATGGCGAACAGAAATCCCGAGAGCAGAAACGCGGGGAGAAAAGTAATCAGTAGTGCAATCTGGCTGGCGGCAAACTGTCCCTTCGCCAGCACGGAGATGAAGAAGCCCAGCGAAAGCACCACGATCAGAAACATGGCCGAGGCCACCAACAGCGTGACATACGAGCCGCGAAACGGCACATGGAACCAGTAGATCGCGATGGCCGCGCTGATGATGGTATCCACCATGCCGAGAACAAAATAGGGAGCCAGTTTGCCCAGCATGATTTCCATCGCGGTGACGGGCGTTGAGATGAGCTGCTCCATTGTGCCGCGCTCCCACTCGCGCGCAATGGTCAGCGAAGTGAGAAACGCGCCGATCACCGACATCACCAGCGCCAGTACGCCGGGAATGATGAAGGCGCTGCTTTCCAGGTCCTCGTTGTACCAGGTGCGGGTTTCCACGCTCATCACAGTTGGCTGCATCGCAATGCCCTGCCGTCGCAACCAGTCGAGCTGAATCTCCGACGAGTAGCCTTGCACCACCGCTTGCGCATAGCCCATCAGCACATTGGCCGTGTTGTCATCCGAGGCATCCACCAGAGCCTGCACCTGCGCCGGACGGCCATCGCGCAGCCGTTGAGAGAAATCCCACGGCACCACGATTCCCATCTTGGCGTGCCCGTCATCGAGCGCGCGGGAGAGCGCGGAATAATCCTTCACCACGCGGATCACATGAAAATATTCACTGGCCTGGAAGTGCTTCAGAAGGTCCTGGCTCTGCTGGCTGCCGTCCTGGTCGTAGACATACACCGGCAGCCCTTTCAGGTCGAGATTGACGCCGTAGCCGAAGAGGATCACCAAAATCGCGGGCATGACGATGACAATCGCCAGACTGCGAGCGTCGCGCAGAATCTGCACGACCTCTTTTCTTGCAATGGCTGCTAGACGCGTCGGGCTCATGGCTTGCGCTCCTCTGCCGCTTCGCGTCCTGTCGTCAGGGAGACGAAAACATCTTCGAGGCTGGGCCGAATCTGCTCCATGCGCTGAATGGTGATTTTGCGTTCAGCCAGGTAGCTCTTCAGTTGCGGAAGTGCGGCGGCTGCATTCTCGACAACGAGGTGAAGCGAGTTTCCAAAGACGGCCGCGTCCATCAAGCCGGGCACGAGTGGCAGGCCCGGAGCCGATTGCAGCGCTTCCACGGCATCACCCAGCGGTTCGCACTCCACCAGCAGAAGGTCGCCCTTCATCGAGTCCCGCTTCAACTCCGAAGGCGTGCCCAGCGCAACGATTTTTCCGCGGAAGATGAGCGCCAGCCGGTTGCAGTATTCGGCCTCTTCCATATAGTGCGTGGTCACAAAGACGGTGACGCCTTTGGATGCCATCTCATGAATCAGATCCCAGAATTGCCGCCGCGAAATGGGATCGACGCCGGAGGTAGGCTCATCCAGAAAGATGATCGGCGGCCTGTGCAGCACCGCGCAACCCAGCGCCAGACGCTGTTTCCAACCACCCGGCAGTGTTCCAGTGATCAGGTTCTCCTGGCCTTTCAGGTTGGCCATCGTCAGCGCCCACTCGATCCGCTCCTTGAGTTGATTGGATGGCACGCTGTAAAGGCCGGCGAAGAGCCGCAGGTTTTCGATCACCTTGAGGTCGTTGTAGAGTGAGAACTTCTGCGACATGTAACCGATGTTCTGGCGCACCGCTTCCGGATTTCGGCCCACGTCGAAGCCCGCCACCGTCGCGCGCCCCGATGTTGGTTTGAGCAAGCCGCACAACATGCGAATCGTGGTGGATTTGCCCGCGCCGTTGGGGCCGAGAAAGCCGAAGACCTCGCCCTTGCGCACCGCGAGATCGATATGATCGACAGCCACAAAATCGCCGAAGCGCTTGACGAGGCTCTCCACCACGACGGAGTTGGCGATTTCAGCCATGCGCAGCCTCTTCGTTGCCAACCGCATCGACAAAGAGGTCTTCGATGGTGGGAGCTACTTGTTGAATGGCCTCGAAAGAAATGTTTGCGCGCCTGAGCAGGGCCTCGAATTCGGGAATGCGCCGTGCCGCATCGTCCACCACCACGTGCAGTCCGTCGCCGGTGAGCAGCAGGCTTGAAATTCCCTCGGCGTGCTCGATCTCCTCGCGCACACTGCGCGGGTTTGGCGCGGCAATCGACAAAACGCCTTTGCCCATGCGGGCTTTCAGGTTCGACGGCGTGTCGCAGAACAGGAGCTTGCCGCGATCGAGCAGCGCCACGCGGTGGCAGCGCTCCGCCTCGTCCAGATAAGCGGTCGAGGTCAGAATCGCCACGCCCTCGGCAATCAGCTCATAGAGAATGCGCCAGAAATCCCGGCGCGAAACCGGATCGACGCCGGTGGTCGGCTCGTCGAGCAGAATCACCTTGGGCCGATGAATGAGCGCGCAAACCAGGCCGAGCTTCTGCTTCATGCCGCCAGAAAGTTTGCCCGCCAATCGTTTGCGAAATTCACTCATCCCTGCGGCCACCAGCAACTGCGTGGAGCGGGCATCGCGTTCGGCTCTCTTCACTCCAAACAAGTCGGCATAAAAGCGAATGTTCTCATCCACGGTCAGGTCTTCATAGAGACCGAAGCGCTGCGGCATATAGCTGAGAGCGTGTTTGGCGCCTTCCGGATCGCGCGCCACGTTGAATCCTGCAACCGTGGCCTTGCCCGCATCGGGCGGCAGGATACCGGCCAACATGCGCAGCGTCGTCGTCTTCCCTGCACCGTCGGGACCGACCAGCCCGAAGATCTCGCCGGCTTGTACGTCGAAGCTCAAGGCATCGACCACACACACACCGGGAAAGCTCTTCGTCAGGCCTTCGAGCACAATCGCGGGTTGGAGCGGTTCCGTCATTTCGCCGGCGTCGATGATGAGTCAGAATTCTGCGCGCCGGTGTTGAGAGCGATGTGCGCGTCGGCGGGCATGCCGGGCTTCAATTCATGACTCGGATTGTCGATGTCGATCTTGATGCGATAGACCAGCGTAACCCGCTCCTTGAAGGTCTGCACGCTCTTGGGCGTGAACTCGGCCGTCGACGAGATGAACGAGATGCGTCCGTGATACTGCTTGCCGGGATACGTGTCTGTGGTGACAGTGGCGTCCTGGCCCCAGCGAATGCGGCCCAGGTCGGTCTCGGCAATGTAGGCGCGCAGCCAGATGTGGTCGAGGTCCGAGAGCGTCACCACGGGCGAGCCTGGCGAGACAACTTCTCCGAGTTCCGCCTGGCGCACGCTGATGACTCCAGTCGAAGGCGCGCGCAGAATCGTGTAGCCCAGGTTCACTTGCGAGAGGCCGAGGTTCGCGCCGGCTTCGTTGACATTGGCGCGCGCGATGGCGATCTCTTCCTTGCGGCTGCCCTCCCGGGCTTCGTTGTAGCGCTGCTTGGCAGCCTGACAGACGGCCTGTGCGCGCTTCAGTGCGGTGGCTGCCAGGTCGCGATCCTGCGCCGAAATCTCATCTTTGGCGAACAGACGCTGAGCGCGGTCGTTATCGAGTTTCTTCTCGTTCAAATCGGCTTCGGCGTCAACCACGCTCTGCTCGGAGGCTTTCACTTCCTGCTCACGGGTGCCGGCCAGGGTAAGCGCGAGGTTCGATTGGCGCACGCCCACAGTAGCCTGGTCGATGCGGACGCGTTGCTTGAAATCCGCGTCTTCCAGGCGCGCCAGCAGTGCGCCCTGCACCACCTTTTGGCCTTCCTCTATAGGCAGGTCCACAATGCGCCCCTGCACCTTGAAGCCAACCAAACTTTCGTGCGCTTCAATGTTGCCGGAGAGCGTGAGTTCGGTCACGGGCGCCGGCTTCCTGGTCAGACGCGGATAAAAATAAAGGCCCGCGGCAACCGCCGCAGCCAGCAGGATTACGACAGGAATCAATCGCTTCATCGCTTCAAACCTCGCATTTGGCGCAGCCAATAGCGGCGCGGCCGGCAACGCTCTTCATTGATTGACTACAAATTGAGCAATGTTCTTTTCCGTGTCGCCCATGGCGCGCGCCAGGGCAAACTTTGCATCCACGTGGCTGGAGACGGCCAGAATGTAATTCTCCTCCGCGCGCGCCAGTTCGTCCTGGGCGGTAACCACCTCGACATTGTTGGCCGTGCCCTCCTGGAAGCGATCCTGCGACAACTTCAGTTCGCGGTGCGCGAGATCCTGCCCCTCGCGAGCCACTGCGACCTGTTGAGCCGCGGAATCCAGATTGAGCAGCGCCTCGCGCAGATCTTCATCGATGCCGCGGCGCATATCTGCAATCTGATCGTCAATGCGCTTCAGGCGGCTGGCCAGTTGGTCGGCGTCGCCCTGGCGGTCGCGATCGAAGAGAGTAAAGTCGATCTGGCCTTGCAGCAGGCCTGTCGCCTGGATGCCGCCCACGCTGCGCCCAATGCCTCCGAAGTTTCCGTTGACGCTAAGCTTCGGATAGGAGCGGGCGCGGCTGGCGCCTTGCTGCTCCACCAACTCCTGTCGCTGACTCAACAAAGAGAGATAGTCGGCGCGGGCCAGCAGAGCCGCGGGCGCAAGAGCATCAATCTCCGGCTGGCTAAGTGCGCGATAGTTGAGCGGCTCGGCAAGTTCCAGCGGCGTACCCGGACTCATGCCCAGATTACGCGCCAGCGCCAGCAGAGATTGTTTGAACTGGTTCTGCGCAATCAGCAGCGCCTGTTTGTCGTTGGCCAGTTGCACCTCGGCGCGCAGCACGTCCACGCCTGTCGCCGTACCGGCATCGTGCTTGTCTTTGGCCAGCTTCAACAAGGTAGCGGAATCGGTGACCCGCGACTGGGCCGCGTCGGCCCGCGCCGCAGCGGATTGTGCATTCAAGTAGAGGGCGGCAATGGAACGGACAATCAGATCGCGCGCATCCCGCAAATCCATCTTTCCGGCGTCGAGCGCGCGCTCGCTGGCTTTCAGTGTGCGATAACTCTGGAGATCGACAACATTCTGCTGCGCATAGACGCGAATGTCGTAGTTGGAAAACGGTCCGACAACTTCCGGCATGGTGGGAAGCGAGATTCCAAAGGCGCGCAGGTCGCGGTTCTGCACGTTGGCGTAGGTCTGCGCATTAACTCGAGGGAGCAGCGCCGCCGACAAACTGCGCAACCGCGCGGCTTCCGCCTCTTCCACGCGCGTCCCCGCAACCAGAACGCCGAGGTTGGCTTGAAGCCCCTTCTGGATCGCCTCCTGCAGCGTAAGCCGGTAAGGCGCCTGCTCCGCGGCTCGAGCCGGCAAAGCCAGACAAGTGGCAAGGGCTGTCGCAAACAATAGGACGAAAAATCTGAATTCGGATTTCATGGTTCCTGCTCTTCACCGCTGACGGCGATCGATCTCCAGAAGTGCTGAAAGCTGTCTTCCATCCAAACTTTGAGTGCAGGCGCTTCATGCAGCGACCAGAAGAGGACGGTCCCCATGAACGTCTGCAGAACCTGAATTGCAACTTTTCCTTTTTTCAAATGGGGGTCGATTTCCCCGCGCTTCTGTCCCGCGGCCACAATCTCTGCGATCCTCCTGCGCCCCTCCCGCATATTGCGCGCGATGATCTTCCGCACGCCCTCGCTGGCCAGAAATGAGGAGATCAGGGCACGCGCCAGGTCCGGGCTCCGTCCCGGCTCCTCAGCCGCGCGCTGAAACAAGTGGTGCAGAACAGAGTGAATCGACCGCTTGGGGTCCGCGGCCAGGGCCAGAGATTCAGCAACCTTGCCAAGCTGAATCTCAGCCATCACGCCCAGCACGTGGTCCTTGCTCTCGAAGTAGTTGAAGAAGGTTCCCTTGCCCACATCGGCGGCCTCGGTAATCTCCTCGACCGTCACGTTGGGAAACCCACGCTCTGCAAAAAGCTGAAGCGCGCACCGAAACAGCCGCACCCGTGTCTCGGCGGCGCGGCGCTTGCGGCGGTCTGGAGGCGGACCGGCAGGCGCCTCTTGGGGTGGTGCAACGACATTTCGACCTTTATTCATTTGCGGTTTGCGTTCATTTATGACTCACAGTCATTCTTGGCGCTGCAAATCCTTCCTGTCAAGTGCTATTCCAATCTTCCCTTACAGCGTCAGCTCCGCCTAAACGCAAAACGGGGTGACGGACCTCATTCGCTCTGCGCATGAGATCCGTCACCCCGCCAATTTCTGCTTGATTGCCTACTCTGCTGTTTCCCTTACCTTATCTGTAGGGCGCCTTTCCACTGCGCCCTTGGAAGACGATCTTCACCGGCCCGGTGAATCGCCCGCATCGTCTGCGGAATGCGTGAGATCCACCTGGTTTTCAGATATGAAAAGTGCCTCAGCAACGAACAACGTTTGCTGCTGCAATTCCATGAGTCGCATTGCGTGTGTCGATGACCAGTTGCGCTTCAGCGACTATCCTCTGATAGTCATAATCCGAGTGGTCAGTGACAATCACAACGCAGTCGTACTCAGCAAGGTTGTCCAGAGACACACGCTCCATATTCAGCTTGTAATGCCGCCCTTGACCGACAAAGGGAAAGTATGGATCGTTGTACTTTACCATGGCGCCTTGATTCTGAAGTAATTCAATCACGGTCAGCGCCGGAGACTCGCGCAGATCGTCAATGTCCTTCTTGTAGGCGACTCCAAGTACCAGTATCTTTGAGCCATTGAGAGACTTCTTGCGCCCGTTGAGCGCCTCGCTCACAGCCGACACGACATGATATGGCATTTGAGTGTTGATCTCACCTGCCAACTCAATGAATCGTGTGTTGAAGTCGAACTGTTTTGCTTTCCAGGAAAGATAAAATGGGTCGATGGGAATGCAGTGTCCGCCGAGCCCAGGACCTGGATAGAACGCCTGGTAACCGAAGGGCTTTGTCTTCGCCGCTTCAATGACTTCCCAAATATCAATGCCCATACGCAAGCAAAGCTGCTTCAACTCATTCACCATTGCGATATTTACGCAACGGTAGATGTTCTCCAGCAGTTTTGTCATCTCCGCTGCTGCGGGAGATGAGACGGGAACCACCCGGTTGAAGATGGTCGCGTATACGGCGGATGCCAGTTCAAGAGCAATTGGTCCGCAGCCTCCAACGACTTTAGGGACATCGCGTCGAGCCACTGTGTCGTTGCCCGGATCTTCTCGTTCCGGTGAGAACGCTACATAGAACCCCGGAATATCGGCTTCTCGCGCTACCCGAAGATTGGCGTGGTTTCCCTGCTCCAGTAGCGGTACAACCACTTCCTCTGTAGTCCCTGGGTAGGTTGTACTCTCCAGGATGATGAGTTGCCCTTCCCGCAGATACGGTGCAATAGAACTCACCGTGCCGGTCACGAAACTGAGGTCAGGCTCTCGGAATTCGTTCAGCGGGGTAGGGACACAGATGATAACGACATCCATCTGGGCAATGCGGCCGTAATCCACAGTCGCAGAAAACCCGGATGCCTGCGCGGACTGGACCTCGGTGCCCGGGATACGCGCAAAGTAAGAAGCACCTCGATTCAGCGTGTCTACCTTTTTGACATCGATATCGAAGCCGGTAATGGCAAACCGCTCTTCGCTGAACAGCAGTGCGAGCGGCAGGCCCACGTAGCCCATCCCAACAATACCAATGCGGGCTTCACGTTTTTCAATACTGCTCTTGAGCTGGCCCAAAACGGCCGTATTTGTAACGGTCATACGCACCTCTCCTCTTGGAATCTCGAAACTTATGTAAAACCACTCAGATCTCGGCTCAGCAATACCATGGAACTGCCGTGTGTTGCGCGCCCTATTCTCCAACTCATCCTGCTGTGCCATGACTGCAATGAGCACCGATAGCGACTACAGCGGTTTCGATTCTGCTCTTTACAGAAACCTCAGGGATAAGTAGCATTTTTCTCAAGAAAATGCCACCTCGCACGGTCTTTAGATGGCAACATTTGAATCGAAACCGCGCTAGCATCTTAGTTTGGCGGACCAGAGAACAGGCTCAAATTAATTTTGTCGACTCTTGGCGCAGACCTGACGCCCGCACGATGCTCGTCGCATCATCTGAAGGAGCCGGGATGATCGCATCGAGCCAGAACCGTGTGTACGCCTGTGCAGCCTCATGGCTGTCCACGTAGGTTTCAGTTTCGCCATCAATCATTTTGAGCATTCCCGGATGCAACAGAGCGACCGTTACCAACGCGGTTGTCGTTATCGTCGAATCCAGGTTTCGCACCTGTCCACTCTCAGCACTCAAAGCCAGATACCTGTTTAAAGACGAGACAATGGGCGATATATACTCTCTGCTGAATTGGAATGCCTTGCCGCGTAGTTCGAGGAATGCCACAGCCATCAGATGCAAGAATTCCGGCTTCGTTTTTACAAAGAGTTCCAACATCTCAAATATTTTGGGAAGGATAACCTCAGGCGCTTCGCAGTTCTCCATTTCCTCCAGAATTTCACTCCGGAGCCTGAGTCCGGAGGAATGCCAACGGAGAGCAGCCCAAAAGATGTCCTCTTTGTGATCGAAGTGACGGAAGAGAGTGTTTTCGCTTACATCCGCAAGACGAGCAATTTCACGTGTACTGGTTCCGTGATAACCCTGCAGCGCAAACAGATGAGCTGCAGCTTCCACGATCATCTCTTCCCGAATTGAGCCTTTAGGCACTACATGCATCTGCTCTCCCTTGACGTCATGGATGGCGCAGCGCACGAATAGCTTGCCTCGTGCACCCGCTGACCTGCGTCCCTTCCAGCACAGCACTTTGAAGAACGACCTTGCACAACTGCTTTCACAAACTGTTCTTGTAAAATAGTCCGGGTGTAATCGCTCATCGAGAACCAATACATCGTATAACGAAAGATTGACTCATCGAAACAGGCTGTCGAGCGATAGATCTCAGCATCCGTCAAGCTTTCGGTACTTATTATTTCGATCACGATTGAGCTAAAATTGATTTGGCCGTTTGAAATAGTTGCGTCAGGGATTCATGCGCCGCGCAAACCGAATCAGATGGAGCGGAATATGAGGATGACTGTGCGTTCGCCGGCGCAACAGTCAAAACGACGCACCACGTGCGGATCCTTCCGGGTTGGTTCGTCGCTCACCTGAACGAGCACTCCTGGTGGCTCACTTGACCTGCTGCCGGTCGGAATTCAGATTCTACCTTTTGCTCATGAGATTTAAAGCCATTGAGGTACATTTCTTCGCACGATGGCTGGCGCGCAACTGTCGACTCCTTCCGCGACCACATGCGCAAGGCTTCGCCGTATTTACTTAGCAGGTGCTCAACTTGCTAAGCCCGAATCCTACGACAAAAAGGAGACGTGCAGTAGGCGCCAAATGAAACCAGACGCTTTCTAAACTCACAAATCTCCATGATCGTCACATCTGGGAGCGTGTAAAGTCTCTTCAGAACCATTTTTGACTAGGGATGATAGTAAGCTAGCACTAATTCTATTGAAAGCGTTAATGTGTGACATCAGCAGTCAATGACTGCTTCCAACTCAGAGACTGTGTTCTGAATTCGTACAACCGAGCGCCCGTAATGGCAAAGAAATCAGTCGGTCATCGCCTCTCTCAGGGCATGGCAAGCTTCGCAGCCGTTGGCGCGGCGAAGTGGGGAGTCAGTGTGGACGGGCTCACGCAGACGAAGTGGACGACTGAGATCGAATCTGAGAGGGAATCCTGAAAGCGTTGGTAGATCAACTCGTCTGAACCCCAACGCTTTGAAGTGTGCATCCACGGCAACCACCTCGAGATTGCGGTGTCCGCCATTTCGCCGGAGTTCTCGGCAAGCGGGTTCCTGGATTCGCCACATCGAAGAACGCATCTCAACATACCGATTTGAGTCGCTGCTCTCCTGCATAGTGCCTGGACTCAACATCCATCGGCAGATAAGGGCGAAGCCCGCCTATCTTAGAACGTTTGAGCGAGCCTCCGGGTTGCAAAGTATGAATAAGTTCTATGGTGATTCATGCCGTCCTGGTTGGAAGCGGCAGGATTCCCATACCTTTGCTGTAGAGCCTGAAAACGTCTGTCACCCTTGAGCGGCTTGAGGAGGGGATCTGAGTGGCACGTCAGGCACCACAACGCACCCTGCTCGTAGGCTTCTTCCAGCATTTGAAGCGCCTCCTGGTTCCTCCCCAACCCCAGAAGAATGATTGCGATCGCATAGGCTGGTTTTCTTATCTTGCCAGCTGCATTTCGCTCCAGGTCCTGAAGCGCTTCCTCAGCTTTGTCAATCTGATTGGAAGTCGCATAGCCGTAGCCCAACAGGCCTTGGAGGACATGGCATCCAGGATACTCACGGCTCAGGATCTCGATTCTTCTTAGGCTGGAGGAGACAGTAGCTACCTGGAGCAAAACCAGCGATTCGACAACAGCAAGCATGGAGCTGTGTTCCCCGGTGCGACGAATTTCGGTGAGCAAATCCAGCGCCTCTCCATAGTCTCCCGTCAGATAAAGGCAAGCGCAAAGAAACCCGCCTTGGCACGGAATCAGTGGATTTGCCTTCCACGCCTCCCTGGCGATGCGAACAGCATCCGTAAGTTTTCCTTCGGAAACGCGCAACAGCATAGCGCCAATAAGCGCAAACTCATGTTCGGGCTCTCTGCTTAGGACCTCAGCAAACCCTTCTTCGGCCCGCCTCCACTTTCTCTCGTAGACTATATTGAGCCAAGCCGTACCGCATTTCACGTCAATTTGTTCAGAATCAAGTTGAACTGCCTGACTTAAAGCCGCTTTTGCACGAGGGTAGCAAACAGGACCGTCAAGGATGTGAAGCAATCCTCCGTAGATCATGCAATTGGCCAAACCCGCCAGAGCCGCACTGTTGCCTGGATACAGGTTGATTGCTTTGCGGTAGAGCGCGGCGATCAGATCCAGATTCTCTTCAGAGCGTGCCTGCCACATCTGGGCAGCTGCTTCCGTCGATTCGAACGATCTCTTCTTCTGCAGTTCTATCGCACCATCGTGCTCAGACTTCCCTTCAACCAAGGTTTCACCGAGTCTGGTAAGCCAGGAATCAATCTCCTCTGCGTAGGCAAAGACGGAGCCCTTGACTCCACCAACCTGATGGATCGGCATCTGATGGTGAGAATGCCACCGTTGTACTGTGCGTGTGCTTCGTTTGAGGTAATCGGCGATCGTCTTCCAGGAATCCAAGCGCAACTGAGACATGAAGTACCCAACCTTTCTGGGGAAAGAAATTCGGGCTCAAGTACTGGAGCCATGACCATGACTACTTTTTGAGCGGTTCTCCAATGAGTGTGCACTGATCCAGTTCGTGCAGGGTGGCATTTTCTTGGGAAAAAAGCCACTCGACCGCAGAGGTTTCGGTGTATAGCAATTGGAGAACCGCTCTAGGCTGACCCATTGTTGATTTGTTGTCTGCGAGCCGAATATACAGGAAGTAAGTACTACTTTCAATTTCTTTTTTTGTCTCTCGAACGGTACGCTGGAGCGTGTTCTATATTCCACGGTAATTGACGCCAGGCACCGCAGGTAATAAGCACGATATATCAGATAATGGAGAACCCCTCTCGCATGACCTTTGTCACTTTACGCTTCACAGGCCTTCGCGCCATGCACCGGACATTCATGCTGTGCGTTCACTACCAATCGCGTTTGGGCTATGCCAGGCCCCAGAAACAAGCACTCCCATCCCACACGCAACCATACTCATCGACCGGTTACAGAGGAGTCAACAGCTAAGCGTCTCTACCTGATCGCCAATATTCGCTTCCGGCGTGCCTCTGGATGCTCGCTCATGAGACGCGGAATCATGTTGCCTGGAGACCGTGTTTGCAGCAAACGGGCCGGCAGCTCAAGACCGATTAGAATACAGTGAGTGCTCACTATCAGTCAACCGATACTGGAGCTGGATTGGCATGGCTGGATATTCGTCCGGTCAACCGACATCGCGGTCCAGTCCTTGGTGAGTGTGGAGGCTAAAAGCATTCCAGTTCACTTCAGTAATCTGATGACTTTCGGTTGTCGACTTGAGGTGGGGGCGATGTGGCGGGGGCGGAACGGGAAAGGGCTACGCAGTGTTTAGAACCAGCGCCACAACAGCGGTTGCAGCGAAGCAACAGTGGCATTTTGTTGTGTTTACAGTTTCTGCGAAAGGGAAAGCGACAGCGGAGCCGAACTGAATTGCACAGTCTCTCCAGTGGTAACCGGAAAAATAATTACGAATTTTTCTAACACCCTTTCTTATCAGCATTTCCACCCTGCACGCAGGGAACGCACTGGCCTGTCACGCACGAAAATAGAATTGCAGAAAAAATATTATTCTCTGCCAACTTATTCATATTTAGGCGCTTAAATGAGCGAACCTTCAGCAAGCCTCAGAAATAGTACTTTTTTGCACTTAGGTAATATTTTATGTACGCTAAGGTAACTCTTAGCACTGATGTACTGAAGGCATTTGGCGATATTCACCCTATGGCGATATTGACGGCATGGTGATTATTCCATCCGGTAAGTCTCCTTTCAGGCTTATTCAGTGAACCTTGCGACTGAAGGTGTGTATGTACCCACGTGTGAAGCAGATACAGAATATCCTTGTTCAACCCACATCGGGTCAAGAACTTGCAACAACCACAACCGTTTCTCCCAACGATAGTTCGCAACGGATTCGGCATTCCGCGCGCAGGTATGCTGGAATATGCCGGCTCAGCCATTGGCAAATAAGCGCTCTTTTGATGTTCTGCTTCTGTTTGCCCCTCGCAGTGTCTGCCAACGCCACTCCAGCGTTGAGCGGGCTCTCCTGCGCCAGCGCATCGGAACTGGGGTGGGCGCAGGATGCCTGCACGGTAAGCCTGAGCGCGGTAGCGCCGAGCGGCGGACTGAGTGTGGGTCTAGTGAGCAACAATTCGTCGGTCGTGCTCCCAGCTACCGTGACTGTGCCGGCAGGCGCGACCAGCGCCGCATTCACGGCGACGGCATCGTGGAGCGCGACCACGCAGGTGGCGACACTCGCCGCGAGTGCCGGCGGCGTCTCCAAGAGCTTTGCCCTCACGTTGAATGGAGAGGCCCAAGCGCTGAGCATCAGCGCGACCAGCCTCGCATTCGGTAATGCAGCCGTCAACGCATCAACAGCGCAATCTCTTACTCTGACCTCCACGAGCTGGGAACCTGTCATTGTGAGTGCGGCGACGCTGACGGGAACCGGCTTTACGATGTCGGGAGCCACCTTCCCGCTGACGTTGAATCCGAGCCAGGCAGCAACAGTGACGGTGAAATTCAGTCCGACCACCGCGGGAGCGGCCACGGGCAAGTTGACCATCGTCAGTAATTCTGCGACCAACCCTACCGCAACAATCGGGTTGAGCGGCACCGGTACATCCTCCTCTACCGCGTTAAGCGCTCTTTCCTGCGGCAGCGCATCCATAACGGGATCGGGAACCGATGCTTGCACGGTGACGTTGAGCGCGGCGGCGCCGAGCGGCGGACTGAGCGTGAGCCTTTCCAGCAGCAATGCAGCAGTGACGGTGCCGGCAACAGTAACGGTGGCGGCCAATGCGACCAGCGCCGCGTTTACGGCCACGGTCTCATCGGTCACGACCGCCCAGGCTGCGACGTTGACGGCGACCGCAGGCGGCATTTCCAGGACCTTTGCCCTGCAGTTGAATGCAGCCACGCCCACGTTGAGCATCAGCGCGAGCAGCGTGGCATTCGGCAATGTGGCGCTCAACACGCCCACAACGCAAACCCTTACCCTGACCTCCTCGGGCACCGCATCTGTCACCATCAGCGCGGCGACCCTCACGGGGACCGGATTTACGATGTCGGGAGCCACTTTCCCGGTAACATTGCCCCCAAGCCAGGCAGTAACGCTGAAGGCGCAATTCGATCCGACCACCGCGGGAGCGGCCTCGGGCAAGTTGACCATTACCAGCAACTCCTCGACCAGCGGCACGGCAACCATCGCTCTGAGTGGCACCGGTACATCCTCCTCTGCCGCGTTGAGCGCACTTTCCTGCGGCAGCACATCCATAACGGGATCGGGAACCGATGCTTGCACGGTGACGTTGAGCGCGGCGGCGCCGAGCGGCGGACTGAGCCTGAGCCTGTCGAGCGGCAATGCAGCAGTCAAGGTGCCGACAACAGTAACGGTGGCGGCCAATGCGACCAGCGCCGCGTTTACGGCCACGGTCTCATCGGTCACCTCCGCCCAAGCAGCGACTTTGACGGCAAGTGCAGGTGGAGTTTCAAAGACCTTCGCCCTGCAGTTGAATACCGGCACACCAACGCTGAGCATCAACTCGACCAGCGTGGCATTCGGCAACGTAGGAATGAACGTGCCGGCAACGCAATCCCTTACCCTGACCTCCTCGGGCACTGCATCTGTTACCATCAGCGCGGCGACCCTCACGGGGACCGGATTCACGATGTCGGGAGCCACCTTCCCGCTGACGCTGAATCCGAGCCAGGCAGCAACGCTGACGGTGCAATTCGACCCGACCACCGCGGGCGCGGCCTCGGGCAAGTTGACCATTACCAGCAACTCTTCAACCAGCGGCACGGCAACGATCAGCCTCACCGGCACGGGCTTGGCGCCCCAGGTCGAGCTGAGTTGGAGTGCCCCCAGCTCTTCAACCGATCCGATAGTTGGCTACAACATCTATCGATCCACAGGCAGCAGTTCGTATCAACTGTTGAATTCATCGGTCGATACCCAAACGACATACGTGGACACGACAGTCCAGTGCGGACTGACCTACGCGTACACCGTAGAGAGTGTCGATGCTTCCGGGGTTGTAAGCACCCCATCCAACACGATCAGTGTAACGGCGCCCTAGCGGCGGCTGATCGGAGCAGCTGAATCAGTGCAGTACCGGTTGCACAGCTTGGCCGGTAATCTGCAGCCTGGAATGCGGTAACAGTGTCGGGTTCTGCGGCTTCAGGCCCGACACAGCTAAAGATCTTTGAAGTGAGGATTTATGTTGAGCAGAGCACGGGTAGTACTTACCATGATGCTGTTTGCGTTTTCTTTCTACGGCCAAGCCCAGCAATGGTCTCCCATACTGAGCTCCAGCCAGGCAATTAACTGGTCGAACACGGGGGTGGGCGGCATACCTGCGCGCACCACCAATTGCGCGAGTCTTACCTCATCGGCCACCGTTACCCAGATCAACTCCGCGCTGGCCTCCTGTACCAGTAGCGAAACCGTCTATCTGGCGGCGGGTACGTACTCGATTACGGGCACGATCAATATTCCCTCGAACGTGACATTGCGCGGCGCCGGGGCCAATTTGACCATCCTGAATGCAACTGGCACGAACGGCGGAAATGTGATCAACCTCGGCACGGGTTCGGTTGCCTACAACCCGGCCAGCATCACCAGCGGGGCAACCGCCGGGTCCACCAGCATTGTGGTCAGTAATGCATCCGGCATCAGCGCCGGCAATTATCTGGCCATTGCTGAAACCAACAACTCCAGCTTCGTATCGTCCTCCGGCAGCGAGGGATCTTGCACCTGGTGCGATGGTAGCTGGACAAGTACGGGGAGTCTGGCGCGCGGACAGATCGTCGCCGTAACCGGCGTCAGCGGCACCACCATCACCATCTCACCCGCACTTTACAGCGCATACACACAGACGCCGGTAGCCGTTCCCTTCAGCATGTCGGCCAGTTATGCGGGAGTCGAGAATCTTCAGGTGTATGCCAACAACACCGGCTACAACGCCAGTTTTGGCCTGTCCGCATGCGCCTACTGCTGGGTCAAGGGCGTGGAAACCAACTACACCGACGGCGATCCTGTCGAGGTCTATTGGGGCTACCGCGACGAAATCCGCGACAGCTACTTCTCCAACGCCTATCTGCACACACCCGGAAGCCATGATTCCGATATTCAAATCGCTTTGAAAACCAGCGCCACTCTTGTCGAGAACAATATCGTGGAACGCGCCCACCAATCCGTCATCCTGGAATGGGGAGCGGCGGGAAACGTGGTTTCCTATAACTACACCATGGGCGAGTTCGACAGCGGTGCAACCAACGTCGTGATCGGCGGAATTGACTTTCACGGAGCGCATCCGCAGTTCAACCTGCTCGAAGGAAATGTTCTCACCTCCATCTACGCCGATTCCGTCTGGGGAACTTCCAGCCACACCACGGCCTATCGAAACTGGGTGATCGGCACCAACAAGATCTGCCTTCCTGCAAGTGGGCGTGGCGCTGTGACCTGCTCGGGGGCCAGTGGTCACCAGGGATTCCAGGCCGCTCGCGCCATGCAGATGTCCTATCTCTCAACAAAGAACAGCTTTGTTGCCAACGTGGTGGGCAGCGCACAGATGCAGTCCATGATTGGCTACAGCAGCCCCCTGGCGCAGACCGCGTCGGCTGAATATCCCGCGGTGAGAAACTACGATGCCGTCGCCTATGGATGGACCTTCGGCTACGGAGAAGCGGGCGACGACGGGACCGGCGGCACATCCGGAGGATGCAGTGGAGGAACCGCGCCCTGCGACAAATCGACTACTTCCGCCACCGACTTCTTCCACGGAAACTACAACAACATCAGTAGCGCCACCACGTGGGCTACGGGCGTCTCCCAGACCTTGCCCGCTTCGTTCTACCTCTCCAGCAAACCCAGTTGGTGGGGATCCATGGCCTATCCGGCCACCGGACCCGATGTCACGGGAGGAACAGGCCCCGCGGGACACAGCTACGGAAATCCTGCCCAGACATGCTACTTCAAGGTCATGGGCGGATCCGATGGAGGCGCGGGAGGACCGCTCACCTTCAACGCCAACACATGCTACGGATCAACCAGCACCACAACTCCTGCAGCTCCCAGCGGACTCACTGGAACTGTGGTCCACTAAACCCGGCTCCCACACGGAGTTCCTACACACAAATTGCGTCCTGGGAGGCTTGTAGAGCGACCCAGGACGCAATTTTTTTAGGTAAGACAGACTACTCTGTTTGTCGGCCTACGAGGACTGACACATCTGTCTCACTGGGTGGACACAATGAGCGCTTCATCTGCTGACGGAGTCCCAAACAGTCCCCGGATCATGCCCAAGTAGAGAGGCTTCTGTCCCAAAGGATACATAAGCACCCAGAGATAGACCGAAGAAACGATCGTGACGCCCAGGACAAGCCTCAGCAATGTGGGCAGAAGCGGGCCATAATAAAGTTGCAGGCTGAACGCCGATCCTGCAGCCACAGCTCCCGCCAGTAGCGGTCTGCCTATAGTCAGAAGGATATCGCGAGTAGAAATCACAGTATCTCGCGCCGCCCACACCACCAGCGGGAAGACCGACAGCATCGTCATCGCTGAATATCCGAGGGCAACCCCGTTCGGCCCATAAGGCAAGCCGATGATATAGCCCACAACCACGAGCGGCCCAAAAACCAGAGCCATCTTCAATCCTCTCCCGACCAATCCCGCCGAAGAGAGCAGCCATCCCATCGGAGCGAGAACCGCGAAGGCAAAAGTGCTGGGGGCAAGAAAGCGAAAAACGCTGACGGACCCTCTCCACTTCGGCCCGAGAAGTACGAGGATCAAGTCCTCTGCGAAGAGAGCGCAAGTAAACGTAATCGGTATAGTGAGAGACAAGACCAGCGAATAGCCTTTCAAAAAGTAACTCCTAAGACGGCTCGGCTCGCCCTGAAGCCGGGACATCGCAGCAAACGCAACGCCACCGGCAGTAGAGTTCAGGTTGTCAGTCGGAATATTGATAAGCTGATAGGCCCTTCCGTAAATTCCGAGTGCATCTACACCCCAGAAGCGCCCTAACAAGACTTTGTCAAGATTACTGGCAATGAACATGAGCATACCATTCAAAGTCAGGGTACCGCCAAAACGCATCATGGAGCGGACGCCCATGTGTCTGCGCGGTCTTCCTGGGACCCACCCGGTCGTCAGCCACACACATATCGTATAGACGAGAGGGGTGACAGTCGTTGTGGCGACGAGAGCCCAGTATCCGCAACCAAATACAGCCATGCCAATCCCAACCCCGGTGCTGACCAGCATCGAAGAAACATCGATGATCGACAAGGTGGTGAAGCGCATCTCGCGCTCCAGAAGTGCAGAATGCTGAACGCCGGCGGCGTTGAACAGAAATGCCGTGGCCAAGACAGCCGTGACGCCCAGCAGACGTTGTTGGTGATAAAAAGACGCGACAAATGGCGCCAGCGCCAGAACCGCGATGCAGAGGATTGCGCCGACAAATAGATTGATCCAGAAAAGGGTTGAAGACTGTTCCTTTGAAACGGTCGTTCGTTGAACAGCTGCCGCTGAGAGTCCGAAATCCCTGAAGACGCTGAAGACGCCTATCACGGCGGTCACCATGCCCACCAAGCCAAAGTCCTTTGGGTCCAATAGCCGGGCGAGAATCATCAACGAGCCCATCCGGAGCAGGAAGCTCGCGCCTTGGGAACAGACCTTGGCGAAAGCGCCCCGAATCGTTTTCTGTTTCAAATCCTTCATTGAGCTCTCACACAGATCTGGTGGATATGAGCCTCCTTTAGAGTTATCAACGCGCTCCCCGTTCAAAGCACAAGTTTGCGACAGTAGAACGCCTCAGCATAGCCAGTCGGCGCATTGCATTCCATGCCGCGTAGCCGCATGAGGGAGAAGAAAGTACTCTCCTCAAACCAGCTTTTGCTGCGCTGAGACTGGAAGGAATCCAGGAGGTAGCGAACCTTCGTATGGCACATCTCAGACTCAAGGGGTACAAATACGCTTGGCTGCCCCATATCACCATCGTACTTGGGAATCTCGTACTCCAGAATGAAGTGATTTCGGAAGGTATTCCACGTCAGTTCCGATATCAGGCGGTGATCCTGGTGAGCATCCCGGCGGTTGTGCGTGAAGATCAGGTCCGGCGACACTGTCTCTTTCAATTCCTCGAAAGCAATTTTCACATCCGATCCTGCAAATGGCATGAACCCATCGCGGAAATCCTTGAATTGTGCGCTCGCCAACCGTTTGCTGCCCACGAACGATTCGGCTCCACGCTGCGCCTCTGTTTTCCTAACTCCGATGGCGCTGAACACCGCCCAGTAAAATGTACACTCCGGATACTCTTCCTTCAGGCGGAGGATGGTGCCCCCACAGCCAATTTCGATATCATCGGAATGCGCGCCAAGGCATAACACCTTGAAGGCTCCGCCATGCACCATATTGAGGTTCAGCTTGATCATAGATATACATCCTCACTACCAGCCTACGGCCGATCGGTGTGTTGGCTGCCTCCCGTCAGTTACACTTCTCTAAGTGCAACACTCTGGAGCGCGCGCTCTGCGGCCAGTTCTCCACTTTTGAAGCTTTCGTCCGTCCACATATAGCCCCAGTCCCCGTAGCGGCCACAATAGGCGATACCAAGATCGTCGAGATAGCCGTGCACCGTCTTCAATGCTTTCTCTCGTTCCAGGTCAAAGATGACATTGGCATACGGAAGCAACATTGCTTTGCGGGATAGAACCTTGTCATTCTCCTTAAGAACGCCACAGCGGCGAAGATCCTTGATGACAGTCTCGATCCAGTCTTCAGGAGCACCGGTGAAAGGCTTGTATTTGTCCGAGAAGTACACTTCCGCCTGAATGCTTCCCGCCCCTGGAGGCGCATTACGCGCGGAGAGCATATGCGGGAACCCAAGCCGGGTAAAGCAGACGTCTTCATCATAGAAATAGGTCATGTGGGCCTGGGATATGTCCTCACGGTCTACGCCGATGTTCACGAGCACACACGTGGAACAAGCCAGACGCCTTGAGGCATCAACAACGTCCTGCGGCGCATCCGCGATCATTCGAATCATGTCCGGCAATGGCACAGAAGAGACCAGCGCATCGTACTGCGTCTCAATGCCGTTCGAGAACTTGAGCTTCCGCTTGCGCGGATCAATGGATACCACTTCATGATTCAGCTTCAGGTTTCCCAGTGGAACAAACTTCCTGAGGTAGCTCATAAACCCGCCATCGCTGGGATAGCGGAAGTGGGTGATGTAATGAATCTGCGGCGCTGATGCAGACAGTGCGCCACGCAGCACCTCTTCCAGGCTAGGGCGGTAAATGCGCGGCCCAAGCCAGTCTGTGCTCATATTCTCGGCCGTCGTCAGGTGATACTTTCGTGTGTACTGCATCGGAAAAGTCTCGGCGAACGTCCGTCCAAAGCTCGCATAGAGCCAGTCAGCATAGTTATTCACCGGCCGTTCTGGAGCGTAGTGCTCCTGGACAAAATCGCCAATGACCTTGACAATGAGGTCTTCGGGAAGACCGTAGAGGTGGAGTTGCACCGGATGCGGGGGCCAGTAACCACGCCAGTAGTTGTTGAGATTTATCGGTATGGTTTCGTATCGCTGATCTACGCTGTCGGCGAAAAGGTCCTGAATGCGGGAATCCTTCGTGAAAGAAATATGCGGTCCGACATCAAACAGGAAGCCGCTCTCATACCGGAACGACGTTGTGTGCCCACCATAGTAGTCGTTCTTGTCATACATGAGCGGAGCAATATTTTCTGTGTGTAGTCGATAGGCGGCACCAAAGCCAGCCATCCCAGTTCCCAGAACTACAATATTCGGGTTTGACATTCAGGCATTCTCCATGACCACGTGAGTTATGTTTCTCTAACCGCTACTTAAGGGAGGATCAGGCAGTGCGTTGCAGGCGGTATGCCTGGATGGAATCGGCGTTCTCGATCAAGGACAATTCTGGAGAAGGTTCTCGTACTGCTCGATTTGCTTGAGCGTAAGCTGCCGAAGGTCTTCTCCGCTCTGGAACGCCTGGTACCACTCGACGATCCATCCGAGCGCCTGCTTTAATGGAAGGACTGGATGCCAGTCCAGGTAAACACCCGCCTTTGAAGCATCAAGTTTGAGTGCGTGGGCCTCTCGCGGGTGGACTGCCGAATCCTGATTCCACGAAGCCTGCTTTCCCCACACGCGCGCCATTTCATCTGCAATCCAGGACACAGGCATGACATCGCTACCGACGGGACCAAAGTTCCACCCGGACGAAACATGGGCGCCGTCTTCCGTAAGTCGCTCCGCGAGCAGAAGGTATCCCCGCAGCGGCTCCAGAACAAACTGCCAAGGCCTGAAAGCGGAAGGGTTTCGAATCAGACAAGGCCGGCCAACCATGAATGCTCTCATCAGATCGGGGATCAGTTGATTACTGGTCCAGTCGCCCCCGCCAACCGCGTTTCCTGCCCGAGCGCTCGCAAGGGCGACACCGTGCTGCTCGAGCGAATCGGGAGGAAAGAAGGACTCTCGATAGGATGCGGTAACCAGCTCAGCACATCCTTTCGAGTTCGAGTACGGATCCCGACCACCCATCGCCTCATTCTCGCGATAGCCCCACACCCACTCCCGATTCTCATAACACTTGTCACTCGTGACATTGACCACAACACATCTCTGCTTGAGCTGCCGCAACGCATCCAGCACGTGCACAGTCCCCATCACATTCGAAGAATAGGTCTCAATGGGGTCCTCGTAGCCACGACGCACGACAGACTGCGCGGCCATATGAATGACCACATCAGGCTTGCACTCAGCGAGAGCGTTCTTCAGTCGCGCAAAGTCCCGTACATCCCCGTGTATCGAGCGAATGCTACCCGGGACTCCGGCCTGCTCAAACATGCTCGGTTGGGTTGGAGGGTCGAGTGCGTAACCAGTAACGTTCGCTCCCAGCGAGTTTAGCCAGAGTGACAACCAGCCCCCCTTGAAGCCGGTGTGCCCGGTCATGAATACACAGCGGCCCTGCCAGAATGAGCGGTTAGGCATCATCGCGCACCAACCGGGGATGCCGGCTGCGGCAATGATTCCTCTGCTCCGGAGATCGCAACCGGCCAGCGTGCGTTCTGTTCCTGCCAAAGTTCCCATACCACCCCTTCGGCGATTGCATCGACATCACCGAAGCAAAGGACATCATCTTTGGCAATGTCTCTACGCAACACACAACCCTCCGAGAGAGCAATAGGAAGAGCGTTCATTGCCCGTGCCGAAGATCTGTTATCGATCAATCCATATGCGCAGAACCCGCCAATGCCATCAAGACGCTCGCCAGCTTTCAGGTCTCGCTTGGCAACCGTGACCACCTCGCAGACGGGGCCGGCAAGGGGCGCGACCGTCGGGTCCCGATCGATGAATGCGCGGCCGATGGTCGACGCAATCTGCAGGTGTGGCAGGTGAAATGGGGTATAGAAAACGTAGAATGGACCATCGCCCAGTTTGTAATATGCCAACTGGACCTTCTTGAGCGGCGAATCTTCGTATACAACAACAAAAGCGCCCGTGTGGGGCGCCGCACCCAGCGCATAGTCGACCAGACCGGTCTCTAGCATCTTCTCGGGAGGCAAAAGGTTCCCAACCTCTCGTACGTAGTCGCAGGCTGGACCGTACATGCCCCGCCGGCCAACGTGGAATCCGGTCGCATTGGCGATTACCGTTGCTTCCATTGATAGCTTGGTAGAGTCGGCAAACGAAGTGACCTTTCTGACATCTTGGTCATGCTTTTCTGCAAATCCCTGCTGAGTTGCCGGCGTTCGATAATAGTCAACCATCCCTTTAATATTGCCTGCGGCAACGATCCGGAGTCCCAGGGTTTGCAGATAACGCAGAAGGGTCATCGCGACACCTGGCTCATCTCCGTCAGTATGCGTAATGACGACCCCTGCGTCATCTGCCCTGGCCTTCAGGATAGGACCAACCAGCGAGTCCAGTTCGGCGTTGACCAACACCACGGTTTTTCTGTGCTCGAATGCATCCAGTACCACGCGCGCGGCGGCATCAACCGTACCCGTCGCTTCCACGATCACGTCGATTGCGTCACAAGCGGTCAGCAGCAAGGGGTCGTCCGTTAGAACCGGCACTCCGCGCGCTATTTCTTGCTTCGCCTCGCTAGAAGACCACACCCGTTTCCACTGCGTAAAGCCTGCCTCTCGCAGCGCTCTCTCAGCGTGCTCTGGCGTACGATTGGCGATTGCCACAAGCCGCATCCCGGGCACTGGCGTACCAAGTTGCAGCGCGATCGCTCGACCGGTTGCCCCGGCTCCAACCATTGCTACTCGAATCGGACGACCTTCCGCCTCGCGCCTCTGAAGAGCCCTATCAATTGCCATGGATTCCCTCTCTGCTTGCCCCCGGGGCCAAGATTTTATGTTGATCTTTCTTCTTCACTCGTAACAGGACCCGGCACTTGGGTCCGGCGACCGCGTTTTCAAATGCTTGAAGCACCGAGCTGATCGGCTATTTCTAGCCTGGCCTCTTTGGATTTCCCGTTGCCATTTTTACCGTTGGCCTTCCACACTTCCCAGGGCGCCGTGCCACCCAGCCACAAGCCCTCCAACTGCTGCTTGTCTTTGAATGTGTCCATGCCTGCCCAGAAACCGCCATAGGAGTAACCAATCAACTGCCTCTCTTTAATCAGTCTTTCAAAAGGCTCGACTACCAACTCCTCCCCTTTTCCGATGTAATCGAAGATTCTCCTGTTAAAAATGAAATAGCCTCCGTTGATCTGCACGCTTCCATTATTAATGGCATGGATTCCTGACACCAGGCCGCTACTCCCTGACTCCAAAGAAACCATGTGATAGCTCAGGTTCGGCCTGACACACAGAAAACTTGCAATCTTCCTTTGTTGGTGAAACTGCTCCAGTTGCTCGGGAAGCTGCAAGTCTGTGAGACCGTCACTATAATTAGCCAGAAATTCTTCTTCCCCGTCAAGGTAGTTCTCCACCGCTTTCAATCGCTGCCCGATATTTGCATTGATCCCGGTGTCGGCAAAAGTGATTCTCCAGTCGTCGTTGTCGCTATGAAATAGATCCACTCTCTTGCCGCCGGCAGACAACACGAAGTCGTTCGAGGCGCACTCGTTGTAGTCCAGGAAGTACTTTTTGATCGCATCTGCGCCATACCCGAGGCACAAGATGAAATCCTTGTGACCGAAGTGAGCATAGTACTTCATGACATGCCAGAGTACGGGCCTGTAGCCAATCCGAACCAAAGGCTTGGGAATGTCCTCGGCATCACGAATGCGCAAACCAAGCCCACCGCAGAATATGACGACCTTCATAGAGACCCTCCTTTGGGAGCTAAGACTCCATTTTTGGAAACAATCACGACGGTCACACTACCATCTACCGCCAACACTGCTCTGTGCGCCACCTAGCGGCAGACTTGCGATCCTCTACTGCTGGCTGACGTAACTGAGGAACTATCTCCTCAAAAGCGTCATCAGTTGGCACCTTCAGCACCTGACTCTTGATCAGGTCCCACTTGCAATCTCCGCACTGTGTCGCGCCCCGGAGAAAACAATTCGTCGAATTGAGTCGCCAACTTAGCCTTAAAGCTTGCCAAACTCTCCGCCATGCTACTCTTGATCTCCTCGGAATTTCTGACCATTGATTCGAATGCACCGGTTAGCCGTTCCGGATCAAACTTCTCTATGTCAAAGCAGTATTGCGAGAGCCCTAGAGTGTTCATGAGATTCGAGACTTTCGGATGATGCGAGATTGCGAGGACAGGTTTGTTGAGGAGATGTGCAAACACTACGCCATGGAATCGGCATGTAATTACATAGTCCATTGCAGACATCCTGGATAACAATTCGCGGGCGGAGTCGACACAGACATATTCCGGCGTGATAATGTTATGACGATTTCGTAGAACCGTTCGCATGTCTTCAATAGCGGCTGGATCGGCTCCAATGTCGTTACCAAATAATTCAAAAGAATAGGAACGTTGGACAAGCGATACAGCAAATTTCGAGAGCTTAGCGGTCAATTCTTCATATATGATTTGATGGCCTGACGTATGTTCCCGCGGATCACAAAATGGGTACGATATGGGCGCGATACCCACAATTGGCTGATTCCGTCTTCCCAAAAGAACCCTGGGAGGAGGAGGCTCAATATTGTACGCGTTGTCTGGAAATACCTGGCTCTTCCCTGTAAATCCTATATTGTTGGCGAGCACTTGCGACTGCTCATCCCGGAAGGAAACATAGTCAGCCGCAAACAGCGCGCGTCTGGCAAAGAATTTCCCTAAGGGACTCTTCAATGGACCAGCGCCAACGTTCAAGAACACACTCTTGACGCCTGCGGCCCGTGCCATCAGAACCCAACAGAAGAGTGTGTAGGTGAACCCCCACGGTCCGCTTCTCTCGGTGAGTTGGCCGCCTCCGCTGATAATCAGCAGGTCAAATGACCGCAAGACTCGAAAAGACTCGACCAGGAAAGACAACTCACTAAGAATGGCCCTGGGCAGACGAATTATAGGATTGTTTGCCTCTGCGAATAGGCGGGATAATCCACGCTTACTCGTTTTGGATGCTTCACTTTTCGGAGAAGTGACGTAACCGACATCCCACGTGTATCTTTTGATGGGGTAGGATGGAACTCCGTATTTCTTCCTGGCTTCGCCAGGATTCATTGATAGAGTAGCTATTTCTGCCATGGGCCAACGTCGCCGGATGCTGCGCAGGACAATGTCCATGGTGGCGTCGTCCCCAAGATTGCCACCACCGGTATGATGGAGGAGTGCGATTCTTTGATGTCTTTGCTCCATTCAATCCATCCTGACTTAGCGATATTTGAAGGTCAATCCATCAGCGATGGAGTCGGAGATGCCTTGTCTCTTGATGTTTCAGAAACTGGACACGTCTCGTTGTGTCCTACAACTTCAGCAAGATTACGGAGAATCTTCTTTCTTTGAGAGAGTTTCGGCATCGGCTCCAGGCCGACGGTCTTCAGAATGGCTTCCCAGCGGTATACCCAATCATGTCGTAACAAGCATTGCTTCACATTCATACGCTGCATTACGTTTTGCCTTGCAGGCTCCTTGTCTAACGCATTTATGGTCTTATCTATATCCGGGGAGTTGTAAGGCAGATGAATTAGAGAGTCCGGCCAATCGAAGAGCTTTTCAAACTCGGCATTGTTTGGACGCTCGCCCAACATGATAGTGCCCGATGCAGCAGCCTCAAAATACCTGTTGCCAATTTCAATCTGATCGCCTCTTACATCAGGCCGATCAATTAGTCCCGGGTTAACGATGAAATAGCGGCTTCTCTTTGCAACATTCGACAGAAGAATCCTGTGTTCTATTGAATCGAGGACGTGGTCAGGAGCCATCGTGTCGTACAGATAAAACAAGCCTTCCTCTGCTGCCATCCTTAAAAGGGTTCGATGTGTTACCTCTGATCTGCGGCCAATGCTGTATACGTCCACCACTCGTTCAGGAGGATTTGGATAAGGACAGAAGCGAAGAGCATCCACGCCGGGCGGCAAAAAGGAACACTTGTGTCCAATCCGTCTGCTCAGTGGTTCAACGCTCTGACTGTAATAGAGTATCACCACATCAAACTTGTCGAGCATGCGCAAGAAGTTATTATAGGAGGCCATCTGGGTCGCCCACAGTTCATCGATGAGGCAGACCGCCTTCTTGCAGTGTCCCCTCCAGTCGCCCATCGCGCCGACTCTCAGCAGGTCTGTTGGACCTCCGCAAATCGCCAGAAACAGATCGTACTGCCCGTTGATCGGTGTCCGCTCAATTCCGGGGTTGAGAGCAAACGGGGTATGGTACGCAATCTGCTTTGTGAGGGTTTGACGCAAACTGGATGGATGGATGCGAGGGGCCAACATCTCCACAGAGTCAATCTGCGAGATCACGTCTTCAAACTCAAAATGGGCACAACGAAATGGGAGATTCCTGGCATCATTCCGTTGCGAGAAGATGAGTGTACGTGGTTCCTGAGGGTGTTTGATCATGGGTTGTGCCATTCTACATCATCGAGTGTCACATGAGCTTTGGGATTGCGGGGTTGAACAGACTGTCTCTTCTACCGTTACTCTGTACAAGTATGCCTCTCTCTAGAGATACCGAGAAATTCTGACGAGATTTTTTTAGCTAGCTCACAAACCATAATGCTTTTGGAGATTGTATTCCACACGGCCTCAATCTCTCGAAGAGCGATGCTTGGCGTTCATGCTTACCTCTGAACTATTGGCCAACTGCGATCCTGCTCAGAAACGCAAGTTACTGACAAAGGCCACTGAATCAGGAAGGATGGGTCGTCGAAACGCGCGCCGCGGACCGCATTTGGGACATAATACTGTGAAGCCATATAATACATCTCTGTCCGGTCCTCGAGGGTCTGGTAGCCATGAGCACAATTCTCGGGCACATAGAGCATCCGGCCGTTCTCTGCGTTCAACTCAACGCCGAACCATTTGCAATAGGATGGCGAATTGGGTCTGAGGTCGACTAACACGTCGAAGATGGATCCTTTGGTGCAGCGAACCAGTTTGGCTTCGGGAGCAGGCTCCGCCTGGAAGTGCATTCCGCGAACAGTGCCCTTCCGCAAGCTGAAGCCCATATTTGCCTGGACCGGCATAAAGCTGATCCCACTCTCCTCAAATTCTCGTGAACACCACGCGCGGAAAAATCGTCCCCTATCATCCTCGTGAAAAGCTGGGTCAATTACCCACGCGCCAGTTATTCCGGTTTCATTGAATTGCATTTGCGCTTCTACCTTCTGGAACTCTCATAACTTGCGAATTCCTCGTCGTTGCACGGCGCTTCGCCAACCTGATAAACGGATGCATAGCGAATCTGGAAGTCAGGCCGGCGGTCGTCGAATGGTTCAAGGCCCCAATAATCCATCGGCCAGGCACTTCTGATCGAGTCGTCTCCCTCGTGAATCTCTCTGATCAAGTCTGTAACCGGCTTCCAGCCCATTTCGAGGGCAACGGTTGTGCGCACGTCCAAGTCGAGCCCCGAGACAAAAAGGTATCCGCCTGGCTTCACTAGTCGCCCGATGTTACGCAGGCAACTCAGAGCCTCCGGCGGTTTCATGTGGCAGAGAAACCGGTTTGCCATGACGATATCTTGAAGGCCAATCGCCTCTCGAAGCTTGGAATCGCCAGCGTCCGCACATAACCAGGTAATTCCCTGCTTGAGCCAGGGCCTGACACTTGCCCGATTGCCTTCAACCTCGAACATTCCGTCGATTTCATCTTTGCTCATGCGCTCGAACATCCACGCCGCACCCTGGTCTCGAAAGGTATTCCAACTGACCTCGCCTCTCCGCTTCGCAGCTTCCTCTTCCGCTCGAGTCACCTCATCGGGGCTGTCGAGCAAATAGACTCCGTTTGCGGCGAAGTCCGCGATCTCCTGAGAGATGTCAACCGCATGCATGTTAAGTTGCAAATCTGGTCGGGCCGAGCGGATGACCCACATCATGGAATACACCTCAGCACCTTTGCTGCACGCCAGGATGGTCATGTCCAGGCGGGATCCAGGAGGCCTCTGATCTACGAGGCGGCGCATTAGTTCCATTTCAGGTCGATTTCGGAGAAAGAAAGTGGCGAAATACTGCTTACGGTCTGCGTGGAGACGAACAAAGCGATGTAGTTGTCTCCCGTAAGCCTTTCCTGGTGGAAGAAGACGCAAAGAAGCAGGAAGATGCCTCCAAATCCGTCGCATTTGAATCAGGAAAACTCCAGTGATTTTTTGGAGAATTCTTGAGACCGTGAGTTTCCGGGGATTGGTTGTATCTGTCTTAGCCATAGAGATTCACTGAGAAGCTTCGTTCGGAAGGTGGCAAACTCAAGCCCTTTCACGCACATTTATCATCATACTATGCGGCTTTCGAGGGCTTGGGCTGGCTGGTTTCAGGGCAACTGAGAGTTCTGTACCCGCAGGCTTACTTCGGCCATGCAAGGACTCCTCAGTAGTCTCAATATCAACGTTGGCCGGTACCACACCACACCAACAATAGTTCCAAGGGTGTTGGTAATAACATCGGTCATACTGGAATCACGTGTCGGGAGAAAGTGCTGTGCGATCTCAATCGCAAGACTGAGAGCCACCCCCGCAACGACTACCGTCACACGTGGCCTTGGAATTGGCCGAACCAGTGAAAAATAAGCTGTAAAGAGGAACCCTAGCGGAATGAATCCCACGACATTCAGGCAGACGTCGGACCAATAGCTCCAGCTCATCCAACCTTCCCATCGGCTGCGATACGCTTCCCAAGGCGAGTTCAGAAATGGGGGATGCAAGACATAGTATCTGGGCGGAATGACAAGATTATTTCCAGATCCCATTCGTTCATTTACGACATTTCCCGTGCGTTCATTGAACAAGTACAGCGCAACTGGAGTTCTCTCTCCGTCGGTGACGGGATACTGCCCTTGTGTCCAGCGCTTCACGTGCGCTTCGGCCTGTGGAGACGTCAAGAAATAGTCGTACACCGCCACGCCGATAATCTGCCCCGACCAACTGTCGCGGATCGCCGAGTTTCCAAGAACGAGTTGGCCCGTGAGGTCGCCGCTCGCGAGCCCGAATCCAGATGAGAATTTGGCCGGCGCACCATTCACATAGACCGCGGTGCCCCCTTGTTCGCCCGCGATGGTCAGAAGTACGCGCTTCTGTTTCTCAAATACGCGGTCCGTCTTCAACCATGGCCGGATCAGTGTCCCTTGCGCATCGACACTTGCACGCTGAATCGCCAGGCTATCGCCGAACTGCCGCAATGCAAAAGCAAACTTTGGATCGGGGGAGCTGTCAAAAGTAAGAATCGTACCCGAGCCTTCCATTCGCCCCGGTTCCAGCCAAATCTCCAAACTACATGCACCGCTCGGAGAAGCCGCGCGAAAGCTCTTGGCGCTCGCCACAATGCCATGTCGGCCAAATCGAAGCCCGTTCGCTCCTTCGAGCCACTCCACACTGTTTTTCGGAGCTCGAAACGGCCACAGTCCAGCGACCAGGATCACACAGAGGATAAAGGCGCAAAACACACCGAGATTTCCTGTGTGTTCCCTAGGTTCCGGATCGAAGCCCATCGGCGTTCGCGCACTCAATATCGACTCTCACACTCATATTTTATGGTGCGCTCACGCAATTCCATGACGACCAGCCGATCTCGATTGATGTCGATGCCGAAAAGAGGATTCTTTGTGGAGCATCTAGCGAGCATCATTGCGTCCTGTAGCTAGACACTTTCGCCTCTGCAACACGAGCCCCAACTGTGGCTTCCCTTTCAGCGAATCGCATTGCACCTTCAAAAGTGAAGTCAGGCGCGGGTTGCTCTTCCTTCAAGAACCTCCTGGCACCATCAAACATCCGGCCAAGCAAGCTTCTCGCGGACCAGGGGTGGAGTAATTCTTCGATCAACGCAGGTTCAGTAGAAGGAATATCGTAATAGCTGGAACTCAGCTGAGTTGCATCCTGTAAATCTGTCGCTGCGCCCTGAACTTGCGGGAAGTAGACAATCCTGCTCTTCGAGGTCACAGGCTGACTCTCCGGTAACGACTGGCCTGCTAGTTGGGCCCACAACCCCGCCACCAAATCATGCCCCTTGCCGAGAGGAAGAGGGCACGGCGGAGTGCATCGCGGATTCATTTCGATAAGATAGGCTGCTCCAGTACCATTCTCGATCATGAAATCAAGCCCGAAGAATCCGGATAGTCCAAGACTGCGTGCGATCTTTTCCGCCGCGAGCATCATCGCGCAATTCTCGACAACCTGCACCACTGTTGCCGGTCCCTTTGGCCCTTGGGCTTTGATCACCTCGACGCCGATTCCTGCTAATACCTTCCCTTGCCAGCAGACAACTGCGCAGTTTGCCGGGCGCCCGGAGACGAGCACTTGCGCGACCACTGCAGGATGCGAGCGATTCCAGTCGATGAATACCCACCCGCGGTCGCGATTAAGCATCATCCTTTTGATCAGTTCGAGCACACCCGCACTTTGGGTGAGTTCAAGAAAATATCGTTCAGCTTCCATTGGGGAGTGTGCCACCCTGACCCCTCGGCCACCCCAAGTGCCATCGGCTTTGATCATCCACGGGAGGGCAAACGTGAGAATCCCATTCTTCAGATCGGCCAAGTCCTTGATAGGGACCGTATCCGGTACAAGGATCCCTTCAGACCGCGCCAACTGAAGGAGTTCATAGCGGCTTGAAACAATTCGAAAACTCTCGGGCGGCCCTATCGAACGCTCAATCAAAGCGGCAATTCGTTCCCCAGATACTCCCTGAGATTGTGAGTGCGCATGCAATTCGTGCAAATGCTGAACTCCCCGGTCGCACGATGGAACAACAAGGTCCGGGTCGAACTCCTCGATCGCAGTTCGCAATGAGGAGAGCGGATGAAATCCACTATAATGGAAAATCCGCTGAACACCGCTGATCTTTTGGATCGGATGGCCCGGCGTCGGGCAAACGGCCGCAACGTTGCAGCCAACCCTGGAGAGTCCGATCATCAACCGTGCGGCAACCTGCCAACGATTCGTGTCGGTCAGCAGGATCTTGGGGCCCGTAGAAATAACCTCTTCAGGTCCCGCGAGTCTACTTGTTTCATATCTGGCGCGTTGCACCATCATCTTCGAAGACCTGTGCTTTCGCAGTGCGGTGAAAGATCGACTTGCCGTGCACGGATTTTGCAAGGTGCTTCGAAATGCGTCGCGCCGTAACCTTTGCCCCAAATGCAAAGCGCATCAACGGGCCAAACGTGTTGGCTGCAGTCACGCCAACGAAATACAGACCGGGAACCGACGACTCGAAATTGGCCGACAATGCTGGAGCTTTTCCCGCGGTCCGGACCTTCTCCCGCACCTCCGAGTCGAGGAATTCCAAGCGTTCCAGATCGACCTGATACCCTGTCGCAGAAATAATATGATCCGCGTCCACTGTCTGCTGGTTGCCTTTACCATCAGTCAGCTGCAGCCTCGCCTTGTGATTTTGGATGCTGGCGCCGGTAATTTCAACACCGACATGCAGAGGTACTTTACCAACCACCTGTTCCTTTACAAACCACGGGGGAGCTGGGCCAAGGGTTTCGCGGACCTTTTCGAGCCTGAACGCCTCAGGCATTTGTCTGAATATCAGAGGGGCATGAACGTAGAAAAAGAGTTTCATTCCTGGCCCAATACCGGTTGCTGGCCGAAGCAGTTTTTCTGCCAGAGAACGTGGCTGGGGCGGATCGTGGAAACGAATGCTGGAGGCGCGTGCGATCACTTGAACTGAGGCCCCCGCCTGATGGAGCAGAGCCGCCAGATCCAGAGCCGAAGCACCGGCTCCCACGACTGTAATTTGTCGATCTCTGAAGCCTTCCAGGTTGCTATGCGCGGAACTGTGGCTGACAAATTCCTTGGGAAGCGCCCTCAACACTTCTGGGACGTGTCCAAAGTGGGTGATGCCAACGGCAACTACCACCTTGCGCGCCAGCACTCTCTCTCCGTCCTCAAGCCGCAGAGCGAAGCCTGCTGGACATTGGCTCAGAGAGACGATGAGCTTCTCTTCAAGGTTTGGGACGAACTTCTTTTGGAACGCCAGGCCGTAAGAAACGAAGGTCTCCAGCGGCACCGGGTTTCCCGTGTCCGCATAGGGAAGCCCATGTTCCTCGCAGTAATCGCGAAGTGTAAATTGACATCCCGGGTCGTAGAGTGAAGAAGCGAAGCCCTCCGACTTCAGTCGCATCTTTCTAGGCATCTGTGTCGACCACGCGCTCATCGGCTTGCCAAATATCCGGAAGTGAATGCCGCGCGCCCTTAAGTGGGACGCGATCGAAAGCCCATATGGTCCAGCTCCGATGATCACCACATCGGCAGCATTGAAAGGTTGGACGTCTAGTTGAGCCATGCCGGTTTACTCCATTTTGAGTTGGCGTTACGCAGGAAGACTATCGACCAGTGCGAGATATTCTTTCTTCTTTACATCCCAGTTATTGTGGGATATGAACTCCGAACTGTATCCGCACAATTCAGCTCGCCGGGCCGAATTCCGCATCAGATCGAGAATCTTTACAGCCAGATCTTCGGCGTTGTCGGACTCGAAGAATTGGACCATATCTTCAGTAAAGTAATATTCGTCAATGCGTGTCCTCGATGCAACCACCGGCACATTCATGGCCATGAATTCCATGATTTTCGTACTGAACGCTTCGTTGCCAAACGATGCCTTGCGCTTGGGGACGACCCCCAGATCGATAGTGGCCATGAGTTCTGCGACTTCCTCCAAAGGGATCAATCCCTTGAGAAAGACGCGCTCTTCCAAGTGCATCCGCCCTATCATGCCCCTGAGTTTCTCGCGGTCAGGTCCATCTCCGACAATGAGGAATCTCAGATTTGGAGCTCGATCCCGCAAGAGCGACATCGCAACAATAGCGACGTCCAGTCCCTGGTGCCAGTTCAGAGTCCCTGGATAGCACATGAGAAATTCATCTTTGGTTGCGGCCGGGTGCGGCCGGCGCCAGAAGATCGACAGATCCGGGTAGTTGATAATCGCGGTGCATTTTTCTGAACGCACAGACCGACGAACGATTTTTTCATACCAGAGATGATTTGAAATAATAACGTGGCTGGAGTAAGCGATCGAGAGTCTCTCAAGAAAGACCAGCAGTTTGAATACAATCGAGCTTTCTCCTACCTTGAACTTGCTGGCGTAGAATTCGGGAACGATATCGTGAATGTCAAGAATCACCTGCGCACCCAACAAACGGGGAATCAGGGTTGCGAACACTTCAAAGTCCGGCACCGAATGTACATGGATAATGTCGTAAGGCTCCCGCAAGTGCTTTAAGGTCAGAGTCCAGGCTGAACGCAAGAAGAATAGAAGAAGCTTTATGAGGTAACTCACCGGTCCATTTTCATCGATGACGCGCTTCTGAATGCGATATACACGTACACCCTGGATGGTTTCGAAAGGGAGTTGCCCCTCGCGGGCCAGCACGATCGCATCAACCTGGTCTCCGCGCTTGACAAGGGCCTCGGCGTAACGCCGTACCCTGTTATCGGTCTCGTAGAATGTATAGGCGAGCATGCAAGCTCTCATGATTTTTAACCTTCGTTCCTTAGAACCGTTGGCGCCTCTGCTTTAGGCTTCCACGACGTCAATTGCTAAAGTTTGCTGACCGCCAACTGCCGAAACCATTTCACGTAGCAAACTTACTATCTTCTGCAGCGGAGATAGACCTCCGTGAAGCAAGACAATGGCAATTAGATACAGGCATGCGAAGGAGACGGATACAAACACCACCCGAAGTGCCGCTCCACCTGCGCCCGACGAATCTGACAACAAGGTCAACTTGGAACAGATCGCGCTACTCGCCAGTCCTGCCAACAGCGATCCCGCGACATACCGCCAGACTGCGGCAAACATCGGGGCTAGTCCAAGGTCAATAGGCTTGCCTGCATACCACATTCCCGGGACAATCAATATCCAGAACGATGTACACCAGGCCACTGCAATTCCCTGTGGCCCCCAAGGCAGACCGGCAACAAACAGCAAGCAGGTAACGATCCATTCCACAATTCCCCAGCGAAGCCAGCGATCCGCCCTGCCGATCGAGAGGTGAATCCATCCATGGGTGTTATAGAGGACCATCATACCGATCCCAGGGGCAAAGAACGTAAATATGCTTCCGGCGGGTTCCCAACCCGGCCCAAGCAGGACGCGGATCAGATCCTTTCCGACCACGGTGAGATCGCCCGAAAGGCCCATGCCAAGAAATGCCATGACCGTCATGGAACCAAGCAAATAACGACGGAATTGATCTCTGTCATCTCTGACGCGACTCAAGGCCGATACTGCGACTACCGTGGTTGAAGCCACAAGCTGGGTTGAGGGGAGAGTAAATAGATCGTAGGCCTTCTTATAGAAGCCAAGGGAGTGAGCGCCAAAACGCCAGCCTACTAGAATGTTATCGGCATTTCGCGCAAAGTAGTTGATGCTAAAGCGCCCATAGGTGTTCATTGCAAACTGCAGCATTGTCCCCGTGCCTGGGGCAGACCGAGTCCGCCCCGGTCTCCACTGGCAAAGGATCCACGCACCGATCGCTGTGCTTAACGGGAGCGCGCAAGCGCCTAAGACGAGTGCCCAGTATCTCCATCCGGCCCAACCACACAGGATTGATACGGCCACCGATACGGCCCGCGCAATCATGTCATTTTTGGCTACCGCGGAAAAGCACATCGCTCGTTTCAGCAGTCCCAGATGCAGGACCGAGATACTGGTCAAAACAATCGTAGCCGAGATACCGATCGCTATGGGTACAACACGCGCCTCGCCATAAAATCTTGCTATCAGTGTTCCCGCGGCTGCAAAGCCGATTGTGAGCAACAAGCCGCCGCTCAGATTGATCCAGAATAGATTGCTGGCCAGTGCATGATCGATGTTTTCGCGTTGAACAACAGCTTCAGTAAGTCCATTTAGCCCGAAATTCACCAATAGCAGACTAAATGTTGTCACCATCGCGACCAAGCCGAAGTCCTGCGGAGAAAGAAGGCGGGCCAAGACCACAGTCGCAATCACTTGGATCGCTAAAGCAGCGCCGCCGGAAACGATGGTCATTCCAGCGCCTCTGACCGCTAGACGCCGAAGCTCATCTCCGCCTCGCGGAACAGCGGGCGCAAAGGCGCCGACCGAGTTAAAAGGCTTCAAACGAACTCCCGAACAACAAGTTCGTCCTCCCCTGTAAGTGCGACCTGCTTCACAAGCGATTTCTGCCTTGGCTGGCCCTTCTTCTTCGACACGCTTGGAGGGATGGCGACAATTGACAGAAGGAAACCAATCCACATCGGGCACATCATTCGGAATCCAGCTTCAGTAATACTGTAAATCACTCCCGCGGTGAAGAATGCCAATTGTAGTCTTCCAGCGTGGCGATCGCGGCGAAACACCGCAAGGGCGTTTCGATATCCTGACACAATCAAACCTGCCAATAGAGATACACCTACAATTCCCAGATTGATGTAGACTTCGAGGTACCCATCATGCGCTTCCTGGATGCCTTTCTCGGTCATATCCCACACACGCTGCAACCGACTCCCCATCCAAAAACTTTCAAACCCTGCACCAACCAAAGGACTGGTGTGCAAGGAGAGAACCGCAGCCCAAATCGCCGGGCGCCCAGTCAGATTGGCCTGTCTTCCAAGAGAATGAACCATCGTCCCCGCCGAGTCGGCGAACAGCGCGCATAGAGAAAGAGCCACGAACCCGCCGATTAAAGCGTGGATGGCGATTGGAGTCTTGGCCACCGGTCGCCACATCGTCATGACCATGACTGTTCCTGCCATGAGAAAACACGATAACGAGGTCATGGAATCGGCTATTATGAAGAGCCACACAGAGATTGCGACTATGATGCCGTGGGCAACCATATGGCGAAATCGATTTGGAATCTTCCTATCCTCGTAAGCGCCGAGAAACGACCAAAGCGAGCCCAGGCCACAGACCAAACAGATCATGCCAAGCAGGTTCTTAAAGGTCGTTACTCCGCAATACATTGGGACCCAAGTCCACGGATTATAGGAGCGCCCCAAGTCCGGGTAATATTTGATGAAAAGTACTGAGAGCGGCAACAATATAAAACCCGCTCGCGCAAGAAACCGTTTTGTTGCAGTCGTTGGCTCTGGATCCGTAAGCACAATCCCAATCATCACCAGGTCACCAACCGCCTTGATCCATCGTTTCATGGCAACGAAGGAATAATCGGACCACACTATGCTGATGGCGCAATAGCAGAAGAACAATAGAATCGGCACATTTCCCCGTAAAAGTCTTCCAATTTTGCGCGACCTCAGGCTAAGTACCAGAACACCCGCAGCAATCAAGATCCCAAACACTGCTGCATCGATCGGGCTTCCCTCTGTGTACTGTTCAGATTGCGAAATCGTCGGACCCGATTCAAACCACAGAGACACTGGACGCGACCCAACAATCAGTAGCCACAAAACGGGGATCCAGAGCGCCTTCGATGTCCGCACTTTGGCATCCCTATCCAGGACAAATAGTCCGATGATCCCAAGGATGTACGCGATTGTTGCAGTTTGTTGATTCATTTTTAGTCAAGAAAGATTCGGTGCAAATGCTCCAATGTCAGAACCTTGTGAATGGCCGATGTGTAGTTGTGATCCCCGTTGAGGTGCCCCTTTACCATGGCTTCGAGAGTGTCACGCTGCAAGTATGGCCGAGAGAGCGTCCGTGAATCGAGCAGCATTTCACGAACGTAATTGGCAAGAGCATCCCGGTACCATACCCGGAAATGGTAGAACTTATGCCGACCAAGGAATAGACGCTCGAGATGCAGAAGCGAAAGTGCGTGATCGACACGGGCCACTGGTTGCGGCATCCCGTAGTCATAGGCATACTCTGCCTTGAAGGTAAACTCAAGGTACCTTCGCTGGATAGCCGCTGCGAAATTGGGCAGGCTTCCTCCCAGCCCTCGATCCGTCCTAATCAGCCGAAGTGCTGGATTACCGTCCTCAATGAGTCGCAACGACATGTCATTGCTTGTCAGGGCCGACTGCGGCGCACGGAAAACAGTCTGCACAAATTCGTTATCCAAGTAGGGTGAACGTAGGGATAGTTGGCTTTCCTCCAAGGAAAGCAGACTGTAGTGATGCCAGGGCGCTTGGCGAAACACGGCAAACGAAAGCGGATGCCCTTGGAGCAGACCACGATAGGTCTCTTTGGCGTGTTGAATATCTGCAGAAAGGCCAGGATGAAATAAGCCCGGAACAGGATCCACCGGCTTGAATGCCCGCACCCGCCGCAAGACTTCTCCCCCATAATTACCCGTCATTCGCACCGGCGCGATTTTTGTGGCTCGCTCATTAACGTACAGATCGGGAGAGTGATTAACTTCGACACAGCCATCTGTAAGAAACACCGTGCGTTCAGAATAGTGCGGAAATTGCGAAAGGAAGTCGTCGCCGACCGGAATGACCTGATGGTTCTGTCCACACTCCCGCGCCACCGTTCGCGCCATCACGACGTCTTGACAATCGCGATACATTCCGCCGAAAGAGTAACAAGGAAGTAATCCACGCGCTGCCTTGTTCCAGGACATAATCATTCTTGAATCGAGGCCACCTGTGAGCGAGATACCTATCTTTTCCGGTCCTCCGAAGTATCTAGGCAGATTGCGCGAAAAGACCTCCCGCAACTGTTGGTAGTAGGGTTCTAACTCGAGCAGCGATTGCTCTTCCCACTCCTTAGGGTCGAAATAGATTCCCTTCCCCTGGAGCGACGCATGCCGAAAGGTCCATGCGGAAGCTGGAGGCAATACATGAACGTCCTTGAAGATCGTCCGATTCTCCAGCGTGCATCCGCAAGATATAAACTCCGCTAGCCCGCGAGGGTCAGTCGATCTGAGTTCGGGACGGATAGCCAGGATGGCCTTGGCTTCGCCCGCGAAATAGAATGCCTTTGTTGCCTCGTGATAGTAAATCCGGTGCATTCCATATCGGTCGTTGAATAGGGTGACTGCCCCTTTCGCTCGATCAATAAGCAACCCGTGAAATCTTCCGTTCAAACACTTGGGGAATGTCGGATCTTCCTCCGCCAAATGAACGAGGTAGGAAGGACCGTCGGCATCGACCGCATGGCCTCTCTCCTTCAGACGCGCTATGGTTCCTGGTGGGGGGAATTCCTCCCCGGAAAAGACAAGAACGACATCTTCCCGCTCGTTGCGCAGTGGCATTCCATCAGCGAATGACCCTTTACGCGCCACCCACCCCACATACACCCCTAGGCTCTCGTCAATCCAAGTACCGGTAATGTAATTGGATTCATGACGAATGGACTCCACCATGCGAAGCAGTTCAGCTTCGGCAATGTCGCGCGGCATTTTCGTGATAAGACCGACAATTCCTGGCATATTTTCTCAAAGGTTCTAAGAAGCTTCTCGGACTGGTTGAACTTTGCGATTGTACCAATTGTTGCGAAACTCACGCACCTTCGCTACTAATGTCTCTGGGATGCGGTCAACCAGTCGCCTATGTAGCCCGAGGCGAAAAGCGACCGAACCAAGGCTCGTTAACGGTACATAGTAACGAGGGACATCAACCCGCTTGAAACCGTTGCGCTCTTTAAAATCGATAATACTGTCCCGCTGTCTGTTTCCATACGCAAAGTTCGAATAGACCATATAGGCGATTCCGCGCTCAGCGCAAGACCGTACCGCCTGTGCGATCAGCGCATTCGTCGGGGCCTTATCGCGGTGCTGTATTTTGGATACGATGTTCATCAAACCTGCTTGCACATGTGCTTCATCAGCCACCAGTTTGACAAAGCCGATCAACTCCTCGCCGTGAAACGCACCAATGAAGGTACTGCTATCAAGGTACGTTGCTTCCTCTCTATACACCGTATCGAAATCCTTTCCGTAATGCGGGAATGGTCGACCCTGGCGCACAGGAACTTCGTTGTATATATCCACGACTCCGCGTACCAACTTATCATCGAACGGTACTTCGTGGATCACGACTCCTTTTTTCTCGGCCTGTTTTGCCTTGTTCCTGGCCTTAAACCCGATCTGCTTGTTCCACCAATTATCGAAGCTTGAAATCGTCAACACCGCGAGATTATCCCACTCCATCGGGTACCGATACCTTGGGGCCGACTCTGGCAGGCCCTGCAGGAACGTGAACATATCAATTCGCTTCCCGGAGCGGCGCAACCCTTGGATCAGAGGTTCTGGATCCGACAGATACTGATATTTATCCGCATCGAGCCGCGCAATCCGCAAGATGCGTCCGACGATTTTGATCTTTCTGTTGCAGATGTACATGGGATATTTTACGTCCTTTTTCTCCTCAGATCTTTAGCTACTTCTGCGTAGCTTTGATTCATTGGAGCGTATTTAACGATTTCGGCCATCTGCAGGAACTTGGCGGAGAGGGAAGGGACTCGAACCCCCGGGTGGTTGCCCACCGCAGCCGGACTTTTGGCTGCTGCCTTACCAACGGCGACCTCTCCGTAAGAATTACACCCAACTGTATTCACACTTACATAAATAGGTTAGCAAGGCGAGAGACAAGAACAATACCAATCGGCTTCCAAAGCGATGAATGCGTTGCACTTTACACTGCCAACGCCTATCGGGAATGATCTTTTGACTTACTCGCTCACGTATTCCTCATCAATCGGGTTGATGCCCGCAAACATGAGCAACTTTCCCACATGGTCACAAAGTTTCACTAGAAGCGTCATGAAGTGGTGCTGCCCCAACAACAGGGCAAATGGCAGGGCAAACACATACACCGGGACAGCGACGATTGATTTTGCAATTCCGACTGCTCGGCGGTCCGGCTGCAAACTGGCGGTTGCGCCTCGAAGCAGCGCTTTTCGCAGCAGGTACATGCGTTTCCAGCGAGCTGGAGGAACTACTTCATAGGCTTCTGCCTCTGCGCACCATATGAAGACACATCCCTCTTCAATCTTTCTTCTGAAGAAGTCCTGGTCTTCTCCAGCTCTGAACTCAGGCCGAAATGGGGCAGCATCACCCACAAACATATGTTTCTTAAGCAAGACATTTCCCGTCCGGGCTTCTTGCCAATCAACCGGCATCCCAGTCGGGTTTACACGGCGATCGTAAAAATGGCTCTTCTGTATCCACACTGGTGGAGTCTCGTCGAAATGTCGCTTCACAGGTCCAAGTACGCCATCCACTTTGTATTCATTGCAGGCTTTGAACAATGTCAGCAACCAATTCTGTACCGGGAACTCGTCATCATCGATAAAGGCGACAAACTCTCCGTCCGCATTCTCGATCACCTTGTTCCGCGCCTGCGCGATATTCTGTCTTGACTCGACACAGTACTTCACTGGCAACGTAGAGTTCAAGCGAATGTCTGCGACCGTGTCCTCTGCGGATCTCGCTGCATCGTTGTCGGCCACTACGATCGAAAAAGTAAAGAGCCCGCCCGTCTGCTGTCTCACCACTTCGCTCAGAAGACGCCTGAGCAGAAGCGGGCGCTTATACGTGCAGATGCAGACACTGATGTGCGGAACGCCCTGTTGTGGAGCTGAAGTCATCAAACCTGCCTTGATCCTGAAGTTCGTTCTCTTCGTGCTTGCCCGTGCTGATTCATGCAGTGGCTCCCAGGCCTGCCCTGTCCACGCGGGGCCGAAGGAGATATCTACGCGCAATCACAACGTCATCGGCATAGCGTACAAGCTCTCCTGCAACCAAGAGCTTGTATTCGTCAACATTCACCGGATGCGTCTCGACTTCGACGTTGAAACGACTTGCAAGGCCAACTATTCTTTCCAATCGGCTGCGCGGATTGAGCGGAGCCAGCGAATAGAAACAATCTGCCAAGTCGTGGCATTGTGCTAACCTGCGGTCCTGCCAGCGACGATACATGCGATTTAGATATCCTTTCTCCTTTGGCATAAACGTAAAGTTTCGTCGCACAATGACACCCGCTGGAAGCAGTTTTTGAAAGAGCACGTTTGCACACAGATGCATGTGGTGGTGACCATCCACGCGACTTGCTGGTGCGCCATACTGTCGTTCGAACTCTTCTAGCTGTGACTTCACAACATATTCGAACGAAGCTGCAAGACCTGGATGATATAGGACTGGAGCAAGGCTTCTTGATCTCAGAAAGTGTGAAAGCCTCTGCTGGTGCCTTATCAGTTGCGAGGAACACCGCTTTGCGGAAAAGGCCGAAGTAAGGTTCAAGTGGAGTCCCGAGTCAATACCATGCTGCCGGGCCAGGACAGCAGCACGTTCTGAATCCTCCATAAAAACCATCGCGCTTACGGAGGAGATCGCCCCACAGAGAGCGCACTCTAGCGTTCGATCCGTGGTGTTGATGTCCCGCCCCCAATCGTCTGCGTTTACTATCAAAGCCCCTCGGCGCTCTGCCCGTGCTGTCGACGTTGTCTTATCGTCCATGTTATCCCCTGCATCGAGGAAGTGGCGGACCCATGATAAGGGCCTATTCCATGCCGGTTGCAATACACTCTGAATACTCAAGAAGATACCGTGGAGTCTTTGGCTTTATGCCGATTCCTGCTGCCTACAAAAAGATGTTTGAGCCGTCGCATCTGTTCTTGCCGATGGAACTGCATCAACTCCCCCGATACAGGCCGTTCCACACCCCGCAAATATGCCCACAAGTAACCTGCTCCCAGTGCAATTCCACCTACAAGGAATGGCTTTCTGGTCATCTGATAAAGTGATCGGAACAGTTCCCAAAGCGGATGATTTCCGATAGCGTAGTCCTTGGCGCCGAACTTCAACCGCGAAAACCAAACGCTGCCCTGAGCTGTGCCCATTTCACGATGGTGTAAACAGACCATCTCAGTGAACGTGCGGGTCTTCCAGCCCTTCATCCTCGAGGCGATCACTGCGATGTTGTCAATAGCGCCACCCTTGACCGGCACGTACCCGCCGATGGCTTCGAAGCATTCCCTCCTGAATACCTGACAGGCGCCAGAAACGTGTTCGATGTTTACAAAACGATAGTCATAGGTTTCATTGGACATCTCCACAAACGGGGTCCCCACTACTCCTAGCCCAGGATCAGACGCTAGCTTCCCCAGCAAGAATGAAAAGTACTCTTTCTCGAAGGTAATGTCTCCATCCAGACTGACGATCACTTCGTAAGGCACATTTCTTACACTCGCCATGCCAGCATCAAACGCTCTTACTTTTCCCGCAAAGTCTCGCTCTTTGCGCTCCGGCATGCGAATGAGTTCCATCCATTCATGTTGAGCCGTATACTTCTTGACGATAGCGTCGGTCTCGTCGGTCGAGCCATCACTCACAATCACCCACTTCAGCGGCGGCCAGGTCTGCGCCACCACAGATTGAATAGTCAACTCGATGGATCGCGCTTCGTTCCGCGCGGGAGTTACCATCACATAAGATGGAAGCTTTAGCACGGCTGCAACTCCCTCTGCGCTGGCTGCCCTGGATCGAATGATGGTAATGCCATGTCAACAAGAAGCTTGGTAAGGGCTAGGAACATCCAGGCTTGTGTCCACCTCATATACGAGGTTCGAATGGTGCAAAGACGAAGTATTCTATAGTAGAAGTATCCACCTCTCTCATCCCACATCTGCTCCGTTGCCCACGCCATCACTGACCGCGCCACTTGCGAGTTACTTGCATCCAGATCTTTCAGATCGAGTAGTGTAATTACACTCTGCGCGACACAATGAGTGTCGATAGGGTAAAAGCGGTCGTGATAGTAACCAACGGCCCCGTCCTCACGAAAGAATCGAGCACGGTAAAACTCCATTCCCAGGCGAACAGACGGTTCGAATTCAGAGGTCGCCAGGGTCCGGCTAATGGAGCGTAACGCACTCAAATTGAATCCTGTGTGGAAATTGTCGATCCATTTCTGGTTAGCTCCCTCTCCATAGTCCCACCCACCATCAGGATGTTGCTGCTTCACTGTATAACGGATTACGCTAAGAGCTGGAGCAAGATACTTATCTTCCCCAGTGTGCTTATGTATGCGACATAACAGAGATGCGGCAAGAAGATTTGCATTGTGGACCTGATTGTGGACGTCAGGTAGAGGATAGCCAAAGCCGCACTTTGAGTTACTCAAGCTGAAATATAGCTCATTGAGAATATATTCGGCTGCGCTAACGGCCATACTCAGGTAGCGATCATCATGCCGCAGTTCGTACGCATCCAGCAGTCCGTTAGCCGCGAACATTGTGCAAACCAGATTCGGCTCCCACCTGGGAACAAGAACGGTTCGGGTCTGCCATGGAAAGTTATATCCCCAACACCAATAGGTTACACCTGGAGATCTGAGTGCAATCAACCGCTCTACCATCTCCCCGATGTAGTCTTGCTCGGTAGCGGCACCCACCAGAGATAGATTCACCATTCCCGAGAGAAAGAGCCCAATGGCCTTCGGGTTTTGGGTCTTGGGAACAAGAAGTGCCCGTCGGACATTAATGGGGCTCCGCTTTAGGATCTGCGTCAGTGCTAGGCGAGGAAGTTTAGAATCCAGCAAGGGCAATGCGGTGAGGATGCGGCTATTGAGAACATCGTAGGGCTCATATCCTGCCCAGTCGTTCGCTTGACAGTACTTCAGCAACTTCAGAGTTGTCGACTGAATATCTCTCTTCATATTACGCTCACTACACTTTTCAGGTTTCATCAGGCTGAGTTACTCCCGGGATTGGTCGCTTGCAGTCGGGGCCTAGATCATTACACAACGCACCATGGTCTCTTTACTTATTTGATTCAGTCCGCCATGATATCTCCGACATTGCAGACAATGCGGACGATTTTGCCTATCCACCGTACTTCGGGAGACTCTGGATTCTCATACATAGTTCTCCGTGCGAGCAACCGCTCTTTTCTCGGTGCGCTCGGCACTGGGTAAAGTCATGGAGATAAACCTTGAGATCTCCTCAGCGACTTTCGCTTGCTGGTCTACTGTAAGTTGCGGGAACATCGGCAAGGAGATGATCTCGCCGGCAACGCTCTCTGCTACCGGATAATCCCCGAGTTTGTACTTCAAAGACACATACGCCTTCTGGAGATGTAACGGTATCGGGTAGTGGATTCCCGTTCCAACACCGGCCTCTTTCAGATGGCTGGCCATCCCCGCTCGGTCGGCGGTCCGTATCACATACAGGTGATACACCGCTCTGGACCAAGTGGGCTCATACGGAAGACTTACGGCCCCCTCCGAACTTAAGAGCCGGTTGTATTCGTCTGCTAGGTCACGACGCTGGCCATTCCACGTTGCCAGATGTGCAAGCTTAACGCTTAACACTCCAGCTTGAATCGCATCCAGCCGTCCGTTGTATCCTTCAACATCGTGGTAGTATTTCTTGACTTGGCCATGGTCCCGAAGCATTCTAATCGTTTCGACGACATTGAGATCATTCGTTGTTACAGCACCGCCCTCTCCGCAAGCTCCAAGATTTTTTCCAGGATAGAAGCTGAACGCTGCCGCGTCGCCCATCGACCCAGCCTTCATCCAACGATTATGCCTCTTCGAAAAGTACTCGGCTCCGTGCGCTTGGCAGGAGTCCTCGATTACTCTTAATCCATATTTGCTGGCTATATTAAGGATGGCGTCCATGTCAGCCATTTGGCCAAAGAGATGGACGGGGATTATCGCGGTTACCGGCCTGCCATTGCGCGCGCTGATGACTTGGCCTGATGTACCCTGCGTGCACTCCCTTTCCAAGAACCGTTGTAGCGCCTCGGTCGACATGTTGTACGTGTGCTCATCGATGTCGATGAATTCCGGGATTGCACGAGCTTGAGATATGGCCTCCGCAGTCGCGATGAACGTATTTGGAACGGTCAACACCACATCTCCAGGCAGGACTCCAGTAGCGAGAATGGCGAACCGCAGCGCGTCTGTACCGCTACTAACTGCAATGGAATGGCTAACGCCGCAAAATGCAGCGAAAGCCTTCTCAAACTCCTCGACCACGTGGCCCCCGACAAACCCCCCGCAATGCAATGCGTGGCGAAAGACATCAATGAGTTCATCCTCGAGTTCTATGTGGGGTGTCACGAGGTCCAGAAAGGGGACTCTGCTCGCTGCGGCATTAGAGATGAACATTTTTACCTTCCTTAGCTTCATCAATGAAGCGCAATATTCTGGCTGGATTCCCAGCCACGATGGCATTGCGCGGAACATCCCTTGTGACGACGCTACCGGCACCCACAATCGCATTCTCACCGACGACTGTGTTCGAGAGAATCGTAGCGTTTGAGCCTATGGATGAACCTCTCCTTATCACCGTCCGTCCGACCTTCCAGTCAGCTTCAGTTTGAATATGTTCGTCAGTCGTCGTGGCTCGAGGATAGATGTCGTTAATGAACATCACCCCGTGCCCGATGAAGACGTTGTCCTCGATGATTACGCCCTCACAGATAAAGGTATGACTGGATATCTTGCAACGTTTCCCGACTAAGGCATTCTTTTGGATCTCCACGAATGCTCCGATTCTGGTCTCGTCGCCGATTGCACATCCATACATGTTAATAAATTGTGAGAGTCGCACATCTTTTCCAAGTATCACGTCCGATGATATGCAGTTAAATGAGTTCATAGATAAACCAGGGATCCTCCTTTGCTAAGCGATTTGCTTGCGGATTCCAGCATCTTCACCACGCGGAGACCAGCGCATCCATCGTTGAATGGCTCTTGACCGCGCGAGACGCAATCCACGAAGCAGGACAGTTCATCGCGCAGCGCTTCACCCTGTTCGAGTTGAGGAGACCACATATCACCGGAGCGATAATTGACCAGAAGCTCATATACGCCTTCCCTGCTTGTGATCTTTACCCCTTTGTCATATACTTTCACCTTCTCGTCAGCTTCCAGATCGTTCCAGACGAGCATGCGTTTCTCTCCCCCGATCAGCGTCGTGCGTACCTTTACCGGCGAAAGCCAGTTTACGTTGATATGGGCGATGACTTTTTCCGGGAAGTACAGCGTCATGAATGCCACGTCCTCATGACCGTTCAGATGACTCTGACCTGTTGCGACGACCGCCTCCGGGCTTCCTTCGATAAGGTAGTCCATAATCGAAAGATCATGCGGCGCGAGATCCCAAAGCACATTGATATCATGCTGAAACAGTCCTAGGTTAACGCGTGTCGAATCGTAATAATATAGTTTTCCAAGGGTCCCCTCTTTGATCAGTTCAGATATCTTTTTCACTGCCCCTGTGAAAAGGAAGGTGTGGTCCACCATGATTCTTAGATTCTTTTGCTGGGCGAGATTAATCAGTTCCTCACCTTGTTCTGTATTGCTGGTGAACGGTTTTTCAACAAAGACGTGTTTTCCATTCTCCAAGGCGGCTTTTGTGAGCTTATAGTGCGTCCAGACAGGAGAAACGATGGCAATGGCGTCGATGTTGGTTGACGAAATCACCTCTGAGGCGTCCGAGATTACATTGATTCCAGGATAGGCCTTTTGTGCGCGTGCCCGAGCCGTTTGGCTTACGTCCGCGATTGCGAGCACCTTGGAACCTTCGAGACTCACAAGATTCCTCACTACGTTTGGTCCCCAGTAGCCATATCCGATCACACCGAAGTTCATATTGCTCCACCGCTTTCGAAACTTTTCACGTGTATTGTGGGTTACGCTGGGGATCAGCGAGTCCAACTCAAAATCGAGTGAATGTGCTTGCGAGCAGGGTCCGAACCGAAGCCGATTGCAGAGAACTCAATACGCACCTGATCCTTTGATCACCGCTACGGGTGTGCGCATGAGTATCTTGAAGTCGAGCCAAGGAGTCCACGACACCGCATATCGCAGATCTAACCGCACCATGTCGTCGAAGTTGACACTACTTCTGCCTGTAACCTGCCATAATCCGGTGATCCCCGGCTTGACTTCCAATACTCGGCGACGGTGCCACGTCTGATACGCGGCCACCTCATAAGGAATTGGAGGACGGGGGCCTACAAGAGACATTTCTCCCTTAAGGGCGTTGATGAACTGAGGAAGTTCATCCAAGCTTGTTCTGCGCAAGACCTTGCCAACTCGGGTGACTCTCTTGTCGTTTGTGAGCTTATAGACGCCACTGTTATTTCCAGGGGATATTTCACTTTGCCCCGAACTGTTGATCAGTTTCCTCACATATTCTCTATGGACACTATGATCATTGTCGACATACATTGTCCGGAACTTTAGAAAAGTAAATGATTTTCCGTATTGGCCAACTCGCCGCTGCCGGAAGAACACTGGACCTTTTGAGGAGGCTTTGACAGCAATCGCAATAATCAAGAGTAGAGGGCCGCACAGAGATAGCATTATCGCGCTGCCAATAATGTCAGTCATTCTCTTGATGACCAACATCGAGCCTCTTCCCTTCTGACTACTCAGGAGGTCTGGATACAAAACCGGATTACTTGGACGTCCTGACTTGCCTTCGCCCCATTCGTCAGGATAGTAGTGGAACGAGATCCTGACTTGATTCAACTGTTCGAAGGTCAACTCATTTCGCAGCGTGCCGATCACCCTGTCTAGAATCGTGCACAGAGCTGAATTTTTATCATCTTCCACAAGCCCTGTATACATCGCACCAACAATGGTCAGATTCTTATACCAACCGATTATGTCGGTGGACCTACTTGATGACAGGAGTGCAGCCATGACACAGTCCAAGGCTGTTCCGCTCGTCGATGGCCCATCATGGCTGACGGCCTCCAACAGCATTAGGGCGAACGGCGTCTTCGATCGCTCCGTTCGAGCGCGCTCGATCGCGATCCCGCGTGTAAATGTCTCTTCGTCCAGCGGCATACGCTCGCTGGAAGATACTGACTCGAAAAAGGAGTCATTCTGATATGACGAGGCATCTTTGACCCGACCGATCATCACTTGATCCTCTCTAGCAAGACCCTTCGTCTTGCTCCACTGCGGTGATTCATGGGTTGAGTTTTCGCTATTTCCCAGGATCTTAGGCTTTTCGAAGGTATATCGTTATGTACTTCGCTGGAGCAGTGATTTGCGTTGGAGCCCAGCTTCTGGAGTTCTATATTTACTAGCTAGGGGCGATGTACCATGCGCTTGGCTACCAGAGTTAGGTGCCATCTGCCATCTTCAAGCTATTCCTTTGCGAAATGTTCATAGTTACCGACACTCTACTCTATAGGCCAGTAGGCTATCTCACTTCACAATCCTCCATGATCTTTATCGTGCTCAGAAAGCCCAATAGCGAAGAGTCTTTTTCGACCGCTAGTTTTACTCCTCTTGTGGCTCGGACCCAATACCTATCGACCAATTCGCCTATCACGCCTTTGCCTTTTAAACAGCACGCTTTTCCATATGCTTATCAGGAGTTTGTTGGGACTCAACCCACTTGCGCCTCAATGGCCTTCTGCGCGCCAGAGGATCTACGGTAATAGTACTCGTAGTCGTCGCGGTCCGGGTGCCGTGAGCAGTTCATCAGCGCGCCGATCAACTTCTTGGTCTCCAACGCCTCGATCCCTCGTAGAAGCTGTCGCTTCTTAGTAACTCCTTGACGCGTAACTAGCAGAATGCCTTCTACCATCCGCATCCACACACTCGTGTCGGCTAAAGGCAGAACTGGCGGAGCATCGACGATGATCCAGTCAAACCACGCGCTTAACTGATTCATAAGCACTGAGAGTTTCCCCGACTGCAAGAGGTCTAGGGCGTTGCTTGTAGCGCTGCCGGCTGGCAACAACCAGAGATTCGGGCCCTCGAGGTAGCAAAGACTGCTCACAACGGAGCGGTCGCTTTGCAAGCATTCGGAGAGGCCCGGATCATCTTCCATCCCGAACATCTGCGATAATGCCGGCCGGCGCAGGTCTCCTTCAATCAACAGAACTTTCTGATCCGTCTTCAGAGCGAGTGTACTGGCTAAGTTTACCGCTACCGTACTCTTGCCCTCTTGAGGAATTGTGCTCGTAATCAGAACTCTCTTGAGGGGCTTATCGCGTCGTAGATGCCTTAATCGTACTCCAAGCAACCGAAAGGCCTCTGCCGCCGGACTGTCACTATCTGTGAGACAAACCAGCCGGTACTGAGGGGCAGGCGATACTCTTAGTGATCGGATCTTGACGAATGGGTCACATTCCTCTCCGGTCGTCGGCCTCTCGCCTCCTGCGGCAATTGCGAGTCCCCCCGCATCAGATTTGTCGGGTAAGTCTTCTGTCTCCCATTTCTCCGCCATTCTGCGTTCGGCGCGGCGCAGTAACTCAGTCGCCTCCAAAGCCTTGGACGAATCTGTTCTGGCGTCTTGGCCTTCAGATTGTTGTAATGCGTCGAATATCTGGCTCATTTTTTCTCACTTAATTTCATAGCGACGTCTCCGGATTCGCGTCGCTCGTTGTGTGTCATGACCGATCGCTATACCGGTCGAGGAGAATCCTCATCGCTCGTTGAAAGTCCATCTCCCCTGGGCCCGCTGGGAAGCTCTCTTCTGCGACTGTTTGCGCGTCGAGTCGAAACTCCTTCGCCACGTCCTCGACTATTTCTGGAGTTACACTCTGTATTTGCCTCGCGTAGGCAGTGATTAATCCATTCTCGCAAATCGTATTGATGAGCCTGGGCAAACCCTTCGAATAGCGAAATACCACCGCGGTTGTTTCTTCGGAGAATAACTGAATGTCGCTGGTGCTTTTCCCCGCAATCTTCAGACGTTGCTGGATGTATTCCTTTGTCTCATCCACATCTAATGGACAAAGCTGCGTGCGCACCGCAATCCTCTGCTTCAGCTGCCTGAGCCCGAATGAATCCAGTTTTTCATCAAGCTCAGGCTGTCCTGCTAATACTATCTGCAGCAATTTGTCATCCGTCGTCTCTAGGTTTGAAAGAAGACGAAGCTCTTCGAGTATCTCTGCAGACAAAAGGTGTGCTTCATCCACGATCAGGACTGTTGTCAAGTCTCTCGATCGTCGAGAGATTAGAAACTCTCCCAAGGCAATCAAGAGCTCGTGCTTGCTTTTTCCGCTGGCGGGAAGACCCAGGTCAGAGAGAATATATTGCAGAAACTCCGTGGGAGAAAGGCGACCATTGAAAAGATAAGCATAGGCGACATCTTTACTCTCCTTCAACACACCAAGCAGACAGCGCAAGAGAAAGGTTTTTCCGGTTCCCACCTCCCCCGTCAGCACTACAAACCCCTTGTGCTGACGTACTCCGTAATAAAGCGCCGCAAGCGCCTCATTATGCCGCTTGCTTGGCACAAAGCAGGTAGGATCTGGAGTGAGATCGAATGGATTGCGCGTAAGATTGAAGAACGCCTTGTACATTGTGAGCCTTGACCTATTCGTGTATGTAACTGAAAACAGATCCAGCCAGGATGGTGGCAGTCACGAGTGCGGCCATGGCCCAGCCTAACATCCGTTTCTCCTTGTAGCCTCGCTCTTCCGACGGGATTAGGACAACTGGGATCTCTGATATGATCGGCACCGGCAACAGCTCTTTGGTCCCGTTGTCGCTGTACAGGCGGTCGTCAAGCGCCTCAAAGCTACCGACCACGACAAGGCCGAATACTAGCCCAACCCCCAACCCTACCCCACACATTTTCAGTCGATCGGGAAAGTCCGGCTTCAAGGGCAGACTGGGAGAATCTAGCACTCTGAAATGCTCACCCTGCTGCATCTGCTCCATACTTGTGGCCATTTCTGATGCGTTCTTCTTCTTTAACAGGTCGTCGTAGTTCACTTTAGACTGCTCATAGCCTCGAGTCAGATCGGCCAGTTGCTGCTCGCTTGCTGGTTCATTATTCAGACGAGCCTGGTATTCACTGACTTTGAGTTTTAAGCCAGCAACAGCCTGCTCACGATTCTTGACTTCCGCCTGGTTCGCTCGCAACTGGCTCTCCAACTGCAGCAAAGGAGAGTTTTGAGTAATATTTCCTGAATCACCCGAGGTAATTCCATCGTCAGGCTGCTTTACGGCTTTACTCTTGTTTTTCAAACTAGCCTGGAGATCATCTCTCATCTTTTCCGTCTTGGCGATTTCGACGCGCAGGTTCTGAACATCGGGATAACGATCAGTGTAATGCGCACTCAGATTTGCTAGCTTCGATCTGAGCGACTCAAGCTCCTTGTCAATGGCAGGCAAATCTGAGGGACCGCCCTCGGCGGTACGAGGTGTGCTGCGAAGAGCCCGGTATTGCTGAATCAGTGAATCGAAGTAGATCCCCTGCTGCTTTGCGTTATTACTCGCGTCCTGTTCGTTCTGCAGTTGTGTTTGCAACCCGCTTAGTATCTGTAGGTTGGTTGCCTGTTGGGCAGGCAACTCGCCTTCATGCTTCCCTTCGAACTCCCGAACTGCTGACTCTTGCTCTGCAAGGCTGGCTCTCGCATTCTCTAGCTGGTTTTCAATAAACTTGGTTGTATCCTCAGACTCCTGCTGCCTTACCTTTAGGCTCTCATTAATAAACAGGTCGGCCAGTTCGCTCGTTATCTGCTGGGCTACATGTGGATCATGCGCTCTATAGGATATCCTAAATGCGGTGATCTCTTCGTTATGGGCGTCATGCACAAGGTCAACCCCAATATCTTTGCGCATACGATTCACTTTGTCCTCTGGAGTAACTGGCTTGCGTCCTCCATCATAGAGGTGGAGCTTGTCGATGATCAGAAGTAGCCGCGTGCGGCTAAGAATCTGTTGTGTAATACTTTGTAGCCGGTCCTGCAGATCTTCGTTAACATTTGGTTCAACATAATTCTTCGGCATGGTGGGACGTTCCACCAGAATAAGCGTAGACGACTTATAACTTACTGGCAACATCCAGCTGACTCCCCATACCGTCAACCAACCAATCAGTACGGGTATCAGAAAGTGCATATGGCGCCGGCGAGCCAGGTTGAGATAACGTTGGACATCCAGCCCCTTCGGACTTTGCTCTTCCGGAACCTCAGACACATCTGCCATGATTATCGTCCTAGCGGTCTTTCAAATTGATAGGAGACTGATATGTACTCCCGATTGCTGTCGGGAAGGATGGCTATCGCTGCAATGCTGCTGTAACTTTGATGCTGACGCTGATATCCAACTTTGGCGGTCAGTCGCTCGCTCAGTGTGCGTTCAGCTGCAAAGGTCCCTGAGATTGTGTGGCCTCCAGGACTGGATGAGTTGAGCAGCGAATCCACGTTCTTGTGAATCTCGTAATTGGCCGTCGCCTCAACAGTCCATGGTCGTGTCACTTGCCAGCGTGCCTGCGCATTTGCGGTATTTGAATGAAATGCGCCGAGCATGCCTCCACCGCCGTTCACAGATCGCGAATAGCTTGCTGCCAGACTGCTGTGACTGCTTTGCCAACCAATGCTGCCCGTGACGGAAGGTGTCCAGGAGGAGGAGGAAGGAAACGGAATCTGCGCGACTGAATAGTATTGTGGGCCGCCCGACAAGGACATCGATAGAGCATGCATCAGATAGAACGTGTAGTAGAAATAGAACGAATGCGTTTGAGTGTCGCTCTGCTTATTCGCCGGACAAGACAGATATTGCGAATACTGGTATGTTCCCCCGGTGTACTGCGAGGCAGACACGCGGAGATTGTAAAAAGCTGATCCCCCGCGCGAATTTGAATTGCAAAGGCCAGGCACTTCGCTCAGGCTGGGGTAAGTAAGCATGGAGGATGTTCCGCCAGCTCCGAGCATACGATTCGCGCTGAGCTGATAACTTATTTCTCCGCTCGCCGCATTGTTGAGCCGATCTGCAAACGGAGCGATCGCTCCTGCGGTTGGAGACTGTGGCGAACCGGAGATGGTCGATCCTGAATACGGGTTCTGCTGATCGAACACATTGGAACTCTTCTGAAAGGACTCGCGCAGGTTGAATGCCGTATGTTGGCTCAATCGGGACTGAAGATTAAAAGACGCATTCTGGTCCGACTCGTTGTAGCCGCTCGTGCGCTGGTAAAACGTGAATCCCGGATTATAGGTAAGCGTTTGATGAAAGCGCGGGGTCGTCAAGTCGATTGTGATGGTAGGCCTGACCGAGTACATGACATCCCCGATCGGATGGGTCGTTCCGTATGGCACTTCATTGTCGTCGTAGGCGGTTTCGAAGCTCAATCCTCCGCGCAGATAGTTGGAGCGTGTCTCGGAGCCTGTCAAGGTCGGATAGGGTTCGCCGCTGACCGGCGGCGGTGTCTGCATTGGGGTCTCATTATCTACTGCAGGAGTGCCACCCGTTGCGGCTGGCACAACTTGAGAACAAGCCGGCAAAGCCACAAGAAGTGCAATACTCAGACAAACTCGCGTAAGCATCATCAGCCCTCACGGAACAACTACAGTGTCGCGCGGCTCGAGCTTTATATTCTGCTCGGGATTTTTTCCTTTGATAACATCTTTGTAGTTGAAAGGAATACGCGACTCCCCGCCGGCTGGATTCTGGCGAAGAATGTAAATGGCCCGTTGCTTGGCAAAATCCCGAAAGCCTCCTGCGCCCGCAATTGCGTCAAGGACCGTTGTTACATGCGTAAGTGAATATGCTCCAGGCTTGGCAACCTGCCCAAGAATATTGAACTTCTCGCTGTTAATTTCCTGGACTATAACGGTTACTTGAGGATTGGTGATGTACTTCTCGAGCTTGTTGGCAATCTCCTCTTGAAGCTGTATCGGAGTTCGTCCTGCCGCCTGCACTTCTCCCACCAGCGGTAGCGAGATCTTGCCGTCCGATCGAACTGGAAGTGATCGAGAGACATCCGGCTCTTTCCATACATGAACTACAAGTAGATCGTCGTTTCCGATAACGAAGGTGTGGTCGTGAGTCTTGTCTACGGTTGATGTCTCGGGCTGGGCGAGAGTTGTCGCGTCGCCAGGATCCCGGTTGGAACTTTGACTCGGCACTTTTGCTGTAGATTGTGCCCACAACGTACCGGCAAGATAAATGAAAACAATTGCAATGCCGGTAGGGTGAGCGTTTTTCTTCTTCATCACAACTCCTGTCAACTTTCCTGCGTAGACCTAACTCTTACTCTGGCAGACCGAAGCAACTTTCGCAGAGGACCGCGCTTTTCCCTAGACATTTGGCTTATGCGTAAAGGCGAGAATCCCAACTTCCCACTCGCTACGGATCACTTTCTTCGATAAGGCCAGCGCACTGATCTTTAGCTTTTGAGCGGCCGGCTTATATTTATATGGCACTTTGAAATATGGGCATGATTACGGCTCCGCCGACAGCTATTCTCGTACTCCTTGTCGCTCATTGCTGTGACCGTTTCCGGGCATCTCTCGATTCAATATTCAATCATGGATAGAACGCGCCTATCGCCTGTCATTCATTCGTTGACACTTGAGATGGCTTCTTGCCAACGGCATCTAGCCAAAACTTTGTGTATGCACGTGCAGCCTCATAGCTGTCGGCGTATGGTTGACTGCGATCATCGATCATCTTGAGCAGTCCCGGGTGCAGCAGTGCTACAGTTACTAATGCTGTCGTCGTTATCGTTGAATCCAGGTTTCGGACCTTTCCACTCGCGACGCTCAGGGCTAGATACCTGTTTATAGCTGAAACGATGGGCGATATGTATTCTCTGCTGAATTGAAACGCTCCACCGCGTAGTTCAAGGAAAGCTACCGCGATCAGATGTAACAGTTCAGGTCTCGATTTTACCGAGATCTCAAGCATTTCAAATATCTTCGGAAATACCACTTCCGGCGCCTCGCAGCTCTCCATCTTCTCCACAATTTCACGTCTGAGCCTGAGCCCTGTGGCGTGCCAGCGGAGACCTGCCCAAAAGATGTCTTCTTTGTGATCAAAGTGACGGAATAGGGTATTCTCGCTCACGTCTGCAAGACGCGCAATCTCCGAGGTGCTGGTTCCGTGATAGCCTTGCAGCGCAAACAGATGAGCTGCTGCTTCCACGATCCTATCCTTTCGGATCGAGTTTTTGGGCACTACATGCATCTGCTCTCCCTGATGGCATGGATGGTATGGGTAGAATTCCTTGATCTGGACTCTCAATGATACAGAGTTCGTCTGAAGCAACACTTTTCTAAACTCATCACTCTACCGCGTGCTTCCTAGTTTTCTCCCACAAAGCACTCCCGTGCAACGGGCTCCTTAACGATCAGGATATAAATAAGGCGAGGCTAAATGACCGGAACAAACCGGCGGGAAGGGGTGAGCCAATACCCCCGGAAAAACCCGGGGCCTCCCTTTGGAATAGCTCGTTTACTTCTCAGGTAGATTTAAGGAAACATGAGAGATGCCATGCCTCACAATGCAACAGATTCCAGATCTTTTGCTTCGACCTCGATCGCAGCATGTTGGTTGATGAGTTCAAGCGTAAGTACGAATCTCAGGCTGTTGTTGCGCCTTACCAGCACACCATGAACTCCCTGCAAAGCCCCACTCTTGATCCGAACTCTTTCACCAACGAGAAGCTCACGGAATGGCTCTAGCTTCTTCCCTTGGCAATTTGTGCGGAGAAACTCGATTTCTGAATCTGGCAGAGGAAGAGGCTCCCGGCTCGTTCCGACAATCTGAAGTACGCCAGGGGACTGGAGAACACCCGCTCGTTCGCGGCGATGAATGTGCACAAACAGATAAGAAGGAAAGAGCGGATGGGTGATTTTCTTTCGCTGTCTGTTCTTCCACAATTGAACCGTTTCGTATGTTGGGAGGAATGACTCGATGTGGCGAAGATCCAGGTGCCTAACCGCCGATTTCTCACTTCGCGGAACGGTGAAGACAGCATACCACTTGCGCTCTTTTGCAAGGCTCAGTTCCGCATTCATTTCCGAGTCCGCTTCGAATGAAATACCTGACCTGCTGTCCATAGTCATTGCAACCATTCCTCTTGCTGGCAAAACTCTGTGATGGTTAGATGGAACCCCTTGCACTCCAAATTTCTTGGAGTTGTCTGTCGCCTTCACTCTTGACACATGGCTCCGCCATTCTTACTTAGCAGGCAGGGAACTTGCTAAGACAGCAGGAGATTTTCAAAGCAGACGAATCCTCGTGGCACCAAAAGATACCAATCGGCTCCTGCTCGTCTGAACTTCACAATTATTATGCCTAAGGAGTCTTCGAGGTCCCCATAGACTCCCTTGTTTGACACAATGCGAGAGTAAGCCAGTACTACTTCATTTGGAAGCGCTAATGTGCGACATCACAAGTCAATGATTGCTGCCATTTTATGATCCATGTTCTACTTTGGGTCATTGTGGCACCCACAATCGCGCGGAAAACGAACTATCTGCAGTGTTTGCGGGATCACAGCGATGCAGAGAGCTAAGCTGATCAAAGCCGGTTCTGCAAATTCAGACAGGGGTTGAAGTGGAGGTTCTGTTCGCCCGCAGCCTAAAATCGCTGGGATGAGGTGTGCGATGATCCGCGATCTCGCGCGGGAATGGGCCGCCCTCTTGCGAGGCAAACCGCAGAGCGCCCTGCCGGTTTTCGTCATCGACCAGAAGCAGGTAATCGGCATCCCAAAGCGTGCGTGGCGGCTCGCCAGCGGTTCTGGCGCGCCTGGCCTCGGGGCGCATCATCAAGGCTCGTCCCCAGCGATCAGGAGTCGAATCGCCAATCGCGCCAAAAAGGCTCTTCCCTTCTGTTGTGTGATGCGGCGCCAAGTCCATCTGAAGCGCAGGCTCCAGCGCAAACCGTTCCGGGTTCCGCAACCACTCCTCGTCGTAGCGGAAGGTCGCGCTCTCGACTCGCTTGCGATTGTGCAGCTACAAACGCCCAACCAGATGCGGCGTGCCGTCGGGGTCATGTGTTTGAGCAGGCGACCACCGGAAACAGAGCACGTCAAACCGAATTGTTGGGTTAGCGATCGCCGAGTTGCAACCCATTCCGCAGTTCAACTCGAAAGTATGCGTAAAGGAGGCAAGGATGCCCTAAATCGGCGGTTAGTCAAAAGATAACTAACTTGCAAGACACTGAAAATAAGCCAGATGCGCACTGTCCCTGAATTTGTACCCTGAAAGCACAAAACCACTCTGGATTGCCGAGCAAATCAAACATTATAGACCTTCACAACGCATTTATAATCAACGTGATACGCAACATATGAGATGGTGCCCGGAGGGGGACTTGGACCCCCATGACCTTGCGGTCTGCGGATTTTAAGTCCGCTGCGATATTTCCGCAAGCTCCCTGTTTTCTTTGTTTACAAGGAGATACGCGACGTGTGAGGTTAGGATCCATGGAGTTTTGTACGGGCCTGAAGGGGTTGTTCGAGCATAGTTTGAGCATAGCAATTGCTGCTGTCGTGCCGCGCATTTCTCCTTCAGAATACACTCTGCCCCTCGGATGGAGCCTGCGAGCTTGCTCGACCGCCTGAAAACTCCGGTTGAAAAAAAGTGGTATTTCCGCGCCCCGACTTCAGCGAGGTTGTGCTCTAAAAGCTGAAGTGGGACAAAATCTGGAGGGTAGTCGTACTGCCTGCCGGTTGAACTCAAGCACGCACCATCCATACGTTGCTTTCTTCATCTTCGTTTGCCACATCACAATCTCAATGATAAGCAGCATCCCGCAGTCTAAGGCCGGTTGGCGTTGCAGACCAAAGCTCACTGATGAGCAATCCGCCCAGCCAGCGCCTACGCTTCTGAAGGATGAAACCGGCTTGCCGAAGGGCCAGGGAATGGTCTGGTAGGCTGCGAACTTGGAGCCCCGTAAGCCATCCGAAGGCACGGTAAAGCGCCCAGACTGCCGGTCGCGCCACCAGCCAGCCAAACCAGTTTGCTGGGACAGCAAACTCTGAGACGATCCACAGAGAGCCAGGAGAGACTGCGTGAGCCAGGGTGGCTGCCAGCGACTGAGCCTCAACAATGGTGAGGCAATCTAGAAAAAAGTGCGAAACGATCAAGTCGTAGGGTCGGTTTTCAGGATGCCATCGCCGGATGTCGGCGTGGAAGGCGTGAACGCGGGATGAGTCCGGGCCGGCCTGGTAAACAAGCGCTTCAAGCATGGCTGGGCTGGCATCGACGGCGTCGATCTGGATGGTGGAGTTTTTGCGGAGCAGGCGAGCAGTGAAGCGACCATCGCCGTCTCCTAACGCGAGCGCACGGCGCGCAGCGCAGCATTCATTCAGGAAGGCGCATCGGCAAAGCATGAGCCAGGGACCAAAGCTGACCAGCTCCATCCAGTGATAGAGCCGAGCCAGACGATTGAAATTGGGTGGTGGATTCATCGAAGCAGCAGCACAAGCGGGGTAAGTAAGACCAAATCGGCGGACGAACGCAGAGCCAAAGGGGTTAGGCGACCGCGGATTCCATCGAGCAAGGCGAGCAGGACGGCGCTTGCGGCACCGGCTCCCATGAGAACTGCTTCACGGGAATGAGGTACGAAGAGCACGATTGCGCCAAGAAGACCGGCCAGAGCAAGTAGGCCAGCAACGGAATGAATTTGAGGGCCGGGGCAGGTTTGGCCGACGGACTCCCAGCACTCAATAGCGTGGCAGTTGAGCCACGCCAGACCTGCAAAGAAGACAATCACAACTATAAATGCATGGGAAAGTTCTCCTGTTCGCCCGATGGTGGGAAGCACACAGCCTGCCGTGAACAAGACACCTACGAGCAACTCTTTGGGAAGCAATGATCGGAACTTGGTTTGGATGTGGACGCTGGAGAAATAGGTAGCGCCGGCCAATGCAAGCAGGGCATTGCGCTCGCGTGCGCCACCCGGCATGAAGGAGAAAACAAGCCAGGCGCTAATGGAGGCGGCTGCGAGGGCGAGGGGGAAAAAGACGCTGCGGTACTTCCAGTGGAAGTAATGGCGTTGGCGGAGACAATGAATTTGCTTTGCGAGCAGTGCGCGACGGGAGTCAAGGAGGCGGTCACTTACATAGACGCACCACGTCACGAGAGCCAGGAGCACTGGAACCCATACGGGCAGGCGCACTCCTGCCGTTTTGGCAAAAACGAGCGACCACGCTGCGGCAACGGTGGGCGCGTCGAGGCTCGACAGGTGCCAAAGACGCAAGGGGCCAGGTGCGTCGAGTATGCGGCCCATTGGTTGGAAAAGCGCGAGCGGATTGTGGGTCTGCTGCATTGAGCCTATTGTAAAAGCCCCACGGCTCCCTCAAGACAGAACCTGGTATCACTTCATTCCATTTCAGCGAGGCTGCAAAGGAAGCATGGCTGAGGCTGACGTGTAAATAAGTCTGCGGGACATTTCGCTACATGCGCGGCTCCGCGAGGTCAAAAGCTTCCGAAAAAAGGCCAATGGACGGGAGAATATGCAAAGTTGTGGAGTGGTCATGCTGGAACAGCGGGCTGGAGTCGGTCTATGATGGGCCGAATGTCTTGATGCCAATGGCAGGGTGCACCTTCCAGGGTGGCATTCAGATAATGAACGGGAACGTCGGGGAAGGGCCCACAACTTTGCACACTCTCCTCTTCTGCCTGCGCTAAGTTCTTCAATCTCTTCCGGGTCTGATTCCCGCGCTTGCGGCGGGCTCGTTCATTGCGGATTACGGCTTTCTAGCCGGGATCGCAGCATATCCAAGAGTACTGTTCCGCGTCGCCTCGAGGGCCGCTTGGGCAAACCGCCTTCCATTGGCGAAGTCTACGCCAGGAAGATCGATCTTCTTGAGCCCCGCCATGATTTCAGCCCCGAGCAGCTTGGCCTGGATCTGCCGCACCATCTCAACCAGTGCATCGCCATGATCTTCCGTACACATGACTTGAAAGCCAGCCTTCTGCAGAATCGCAACATACTGATCCGCAGGGAGCGCATCACCAATGCAGGCGATCCAGGAGAGCAGTCCTTCATGTTCTGGAATGGTTGCCTCGGTTCGCGTCAGGTCGCTGAGTCCAAGTTGCCCTCCTGGCTTGAGGACGCGATAAAACTCCCGCGCCGCAACCGACTTGCTGGGAAAAGTGCAAAAGGCGCACTCGCAAATGATTGCGTCGAATGCTTCGTCGCCAAACGGCAGCCGTTCAGCATCGCCAAGTTGGAAGCTCACCCTTTCCGCCACTCCGCGTTGCAACGCCTCCGCTGCGGCCAGACGCACATTCTCTTCGCTCAGATCGACTCCGGTAACCATGCAGCCGAAAGATTTTGCGAGATGAAATGCGCTTGTTCCGCGCCCTGAGGCTACATCGAGTACATGGGATTCACTGGTGAGTGCAAGCAGTTCACCGAGACGTTCGGTCAGTTTGGTCCCGCCGGGATGAAAGCTGTCTCCCAGCAAATAGCGAGCAAGATCGCTTCCGTAAAAGGTAGCGCAGCACTGCTTGACATCTTGCTCTTCCATCTTCATCCTCAACCGCGATCTGTTTTATCAATCTGCAAAATAGACGCTACTTCCATGCGCTCCGTGCCAGCATGGAAGTCAAAGACAATCGGCTCCGGCTGATAAGGTGTCCCATCGCGGCGTGCCTCCTTGCGCCGTGTTTCCATCGCATCCAATTGAGCGCGCGCCTGTTCTCGATAGCCAACCGAATTGTAGGAGCAGAATGGAATCTGCTTTCCGCCGGGAAGCAAAAACTCCTTGCAACACTTCATCAGATTCTTCTGGTTGAAGGTCCAGGGGTCCATGAAGTCCTGCAACATAATCATCAGCATATTCTTCGCGATGTCGCCGATGGTAAGACTCTCTGGCAGACCGCAGGCCTGGCAGGAGACGGCAAGCTGCTCCGCTGATTTCTGCGACCCGGAGACCGATGAAGACGACCAAAGCCCTTCGAGTGCCTTCTTGATCTCCAGACTGAAATCGGGCATCACACGGTTGGTGATGTAGTCGAGATAGTCGTACACGTTCACGATGCGAGATAGGGGCGTGACATTTTCGCCATCAATGAATGCGTAGGTGACCGAATTGCATGACGGGAAGCAGCACGGAACAGGAATGAAGTCACTGGCAATGAATTTGCACGAAGTCTGCTCTTCGATGAGCTTCACGATGTCGGGGATGGTCATGCGCTGCATCGGGTCGTGGTGCATATGGCGGCCCGCATGGAATGCCAGCTGAAAGTTGATGCCGCGAATGGCCGGATGCCTGATAGCCAGTTCAATGATCTTGCCAACCTCATGGTCATTGACTCCACGCTCGATAGCCGGGACAAGCGTGACGTTAAGGCCGATGGACGCGAGACGATCAAGCGCCAGCAGCTTCTCCGCAAGAATGTCCGGCTCGCCGCGAATGATGCGGTAGGTCTCGCGGTCAAAGCCATCGAATTGAAAATAGATCGAGGGTCGCACCTCGGCAAGTTGCTCGAGGAAGCGGTCGTCGTGCGCGATGCGCTTGCCATTGGTGTTGACCATCACGAACGGGATGCCGCGGGCATGAGCTGCCTTCACAAAGTCGATGATCTGTGGATGGATGGTAGGTTCTCCGCCAGAGAACTGCACAACTTCGGGGTTGCCCTCGGTGCGGACAAAATCATCGAGCATCGCTTCGACTTCTTCCAACGTCAGGCTGAATCCGGAACGCGCATCGGCAAAGCACAGCGGGCAATTCATATTGCAGGAGCTGTTGACTTCAATAATGCCGAGGCAGGCGTGCTGCTGATGGTCCGGACACAGGCCGCAGTCGTGCGGGCAACCGTCCTTGATCTCTGTGCCGTAAGCGAGCGGAATTGTTCCGGGCTTGTTGAACTTGCTGAAGTTTGTATAAGCCTGCGCGTCTCCATAGACAAGGGCCTCGAAAGGGCCGCAATCGGGGCATCGCTTGGCCATGTACACCTTGTTGTCGCGCAGCAGAACCTTCGCGTCAATCACCTTCCGGCATAGCGGACAGATGCTGCGTGTGAGTTCGTAGAAGATGTAGTCCGCGTCTTTCTTGCGTTGCTTGAGAGGTCGCGTTGCGCTGCTGCGTGGTTCGTTCGAGACATTCAAAGGCGCCATCCTTCTTGCAAGGTCAACTTTACGACTCCGAGGTGCATTCGAACAATCGAAAGAGCCGACATAAGCAGGATTCCCCAGAAACAAAAAGGTTACAAAGATTCTTGAGAACCCCTGGATACTAGCGTGGACAAGACTCTCCATGCAATCAGCAACGCCAAATGTAAGCTTTCCTGCGATTGAGAATCGTTGCTGATGAGTGCCTTTGAACAGATTGCTGTGACGGGGCATTGAATGTATTTCATGACAGGAGAGTTTCGATGACCAAGTTTGGTTTTCTTGGCCGCGCCACCCTACTCGCTGCCCTGTTTGCAGCAATCGCCGCCACCACAGTCTCCGCACAGGAAGCCCGCGTGAGCATCCCCAGTAACAAGTCCTTCGAGCAGACAGTCGATGCCTTCAAGATGGCGGTCAACAAAGGCGGCATGATGGTGATGAGCACCGTCGATCAGGGCAACATGATGAAGATGGCCGGCCTCGATTTGAAGGAAACGCTATTTCTAGTCGGCAATCCCAATGTCGGCAAGCAGGTGTTTGAAAAGGACCCCTCTGCCGGACTGTACCTGCCCCTGCGCGTGTACATCTATCAGACCACTGCCGGCAAAACCTTTCTCAGCTACGACAAACCATCGGTGGTGCTGAAGCAGTTCAACAACGGGAGTATCAATCAGACCGCAGCCATGCTTGATCGGAAGCTCGACATGCTGACCCACATGGTCGCCCAGTAGCCACTGCACCAAAGCGGGGAGGGAGGACGCAGGTGCCTCCCTCCGGGAGCCCCTTTATGAAACGTGCGTTGACGATTCTGTTGCTGCTTGCGGCGGCCTCCGTTTCGCCGCTAATCTTCCCAATTTCGGAGTCCGGCAGAAGCTCGATGGATATACTGGCCAAGTTGGCGCTTTTGCCGGCAGCGGCGCTTCTGGTGGCCACGGTTGGTCTACTCTATCGTACCAACAACTCGCTGGCAAGAATCAGTGCAGCAGGCTTGGCCGCTGGAGCAGTGGCAACAATTGCACTGGAGGCCATCCGTTTGCACGGCTTTTGGCTCGGCTTCATGCCGGGAAACCTTCCTCGATTAATGGGCGTGTTGCTGCTCGATCAGTTTACTGCCGGACCTTCGCTCAAGTCAGACATAGTTGGTTGGGCCTACCACTCTTGGAATGGCGCCAGCTTCGGACTGATCTATGTACTCGTCTTTGGAACCTGCCGCCGCTGGGTTGGAGCCGTCTTTGGTGTGCTGATCGGCTTGGGATTCATGCTTAGCCCCGTTGTCTCGTCATTGGGCGTAGGATTCTTGGGACTGAAGTTTTCAAGAGGATTCCCAGTGACCGTCACGGTTGCTCATGCGGCTTTTGGCCTGGCCTTGGGCTGGCTTTACGCATTCTGGCTGGGCTTTGTCGAAAGCCCTCTGCTGGAAGTGATACGTGCGTGTTCTCTGAAGCGGTCAGTCACCCGGCGGTCGTTACAATAGTCTTTCCGGGCAATCTGTAACGTTTCCGATTCTGGCGAATCTTCACCGTGGGGAACTTCGGTTGGTACCGCCTATGCAAGAACAAAAGCTGGATGATTCGATGACCGAAGCTGTCCTGATCCAGAGAATCCTGGCAGGCGAGAAGGATCTATTTCATGATTTGATTCGCACCTATGAGCGCCGCTTTTTTCTCCAGGCGTATTCGATTCTCCGCAATCAGGACGATGCCGAAGAGACTGTCCAGCAGGCAATGGTCAAGATTCTCTTCAATCTCGCGCAGCTCACGGAAACAAACAGATTCAAGCAGTGGGCCTTGCGGGTGGTTGAAAACGAGGCGAAAATGTACTGGCGCAGGCAGCGCCAGCATCTTTACGAGTCGATTGACCAGGGATCAGCGGGAACGTGCGACGAAAGGCCGTACACCCCAAAGCAATTCGCCGACTGGCGCGACTCTCCCAGTGATGCATTGGATCGGAGCGAGGTGCGCGCGACCGTCGACAAAGCACTGGGCGAACTCCCGGACATCTACCGCGAGGTCTTCGTGCTGCGCGACATGCAGCATCTGGATGTCGCCGAAACCGTAGAGGTTCTTGGAATAGGGGAGTCCGCGGTCAAGACTCGCTTGCATCGGGCACGCCTTATGCTGCGCGAATCGCTCACTCCGATTTTCGCGAAGCCAGAAGTCTCTGTATGGGCGCGCTGGAAAGGATTGAACCCATGGTTAGCTGCAAAACGATAATCGCCAATCTCTCTGCTTACCTGGATGGTGACGCCTCGGTCGAGATGCGCCAGAAGATCGAGCGGCATCTGCGCGGTTGCCGCCGTTGCAACGCGGTCTATGACAGCACCCGGAAGATGCTCGTCATTACGGGGGACGAGCGTGTCTTCGAGATTCCAGATGGGTATGAAGAACGGCTGCACGGCTTCTTGAAATCGATGATCTCGAATTCCCAAACGAATTAGGCCTCAAGATTGCGAACATTCATCCATGGAAATGCCGACACCGCGAATGCCGAAACAGCTTGACAGGTTAGCCCTCACGATCCTGGCGCACGCCATTCTCAGAATTGCGAGCAGCGCCAGCGGCGTGCTGATCGGCATCTATTTGGCCAACCTGAGCGGACACGGCTTTCCCGTGGACGCCAGGCTGCTTGGGGCCTTGGGTGCAGTATCGTTTGCCGCCGAGTTGATCGCTTCGATTCCCTTCGGCATGGCATCGGACGCAATTTCACCTCGCTGGCTGATGGTAAGCGGCGCACTCATCGGCGCTCTAGCCGTGCAACTTTTCGCCCTCAGTGCTCATGTCGAGGTGTTTTATCTGAGCAGGGCTTTGGAAGGGATTGGCGTAGCCGCAGTGACGCCTCCGCTGCTGGCCTACCTTGCCGAATCAACCATCCATGACTCCTCATTGCGCGCGCGCGTAATGAGTTTCTTTGAGCTATCGCTATTGGCGGGACTCGCGCTCGGCGGTCTGATGGGAAGCCAATTCTGGCATCTGTTTGATGTCCGCGCATTCAGCTTCGTAGCTATAGCGTATCTTGTTTGTGCAATGCTTCTCTTCTTCGGCGCAAAGGGCAGCCGTTCGCATGGTTCCCGCGCCGCATGGCAGGGTCTGCTGCTCGCAATCAATGACCCCTCGGCACGGTCCCTCGCTCCGGTGTGGCTCTGCGTGAACGCCGTGGTTGGGCTCTGGCTTGGTCCCACGCTATCATTCTTGATGACTAAGAAACCAGGCGGTTCGCAATATCTCGATGGAGTCTTTGCGGAGAATCCAACGCACGTCGGCTGGCTGTTGCTTGGCTATTCGATCGTCTTTGGAATTGGAGTCTTTGGCTGGAGTTTTCTGCTACCGCGGATGCAGATTCGCTCCGCGATGCGTATATGTCTTCTGGCCATGCTGCCCGTCTGCCTGGGTCTCTTCGCTATCAATCACTCGGCACACATGGTGCCTGCCGTTCGCTGGTCAGTAACCGGAGTGACAGCATTTCTCATTATGATAGAGAGCGGTTTTACACCGGCAGCTTTAGCATGGCTCGCCCAGTCTCTTGGCGTTAGTACTGGAAAAGGAGCTGCGATGGGACTCTACTCTGTCTTGCTGAGCCTGGGCGCAATTGGCGGATCGCTGCTGGCGGGCGCGCTGGGCAAGCTCTTTGCTGTCGATGGCCTGCTGCTGGGCACTGTGATGATGGCGGTTTGCGCACTAATCCTTCTTCACAACGTAACTGTGCCTGCGGTTCAACACGATGAGGAGACTTATGAACATGCCGGAATATGATCTGGCTATTATTGGCGCTGGCGCCTCCGGCTTGATTGCCGCAGATTTCGCCGTTCAGTTGGGCGCTCGCACCGCATTGCTCGAAAAAGGTCTGATCGGAGGAGACTGCACCTGGAGCGGATGTGTGCCAAGCAAATCGTTGATTAAAGTGGCGACCGTGGCTCACACTGCGCGGAGCGCCTCACACTACGGAATCGCCGTGAGCGCGCCTGTTACCAACATTACGCAGGTACGGGCCTATCTTCGCTCCACCATCCAGCAAATCTATGAGCCCACCAAGCCGGAGGCACTCCGCAAAAAGGGCATGGATGTTCTTCTTGGCGCAACGCGTTTTCTCGATCCTCACACGTTGGAGGTGGGAACCGAGCGGATTCGAGCGAAGAAGATTCTGATTAACACCGGCGCGGAACCTCATATTCCCGCAATCTGCGGACTCGCGGATGTTCCCTATTTGACTTATCAGAAGATCTTCGAGAATGACCGATTGCCTAAGCGAATGCTGGTTGTCGGAGGCGGCCCGATTGGTTGCGAGATCGCGCAGGCTTACCGAAGACTTGGGTCCGAAGTGACTGTGATCGCTGAACACCTTTTGCCCACTGAGGAGCCGGAGGTACAGGATCTATTGAGCCGCATCTTTGCGCAGGAAGGGATCGAGCGCGTTGTTGCGCGTGCTGAGTCTGTGCGCAATGAGGGTAGTTCCATCACGATCCAGACGAAGGCTGGTAATGCAACCGGCGACCTTTTGCTGATTGCGACCGGGCGTGCGCCGCTCGTTCGAGACCTTGGGCTGGAAGAGGCCAACGTGCGTTATTCGGACCGCGGCATCGAGGTCAACAAGTATCTTCAGACAACTGCCGGACATATCTACGCGGCAGGAGATGTAATTGGCGGTCCGCAGTTCTCGCACCTGGCGGGATGGCAGGGCTTTCAGGCTGTTCGTAATGCTCTGCTGCCGGGGAACAACGCCGGCACGACAGAAGCAATGCCGCACATCACATTCACCTCTCCCGAGGTTGCTCAGATCGGCCTGACCGAAAGGGTGGCGCGCGATAAATTCAAGGCCAAGAACCTTCTGATCAAGTCTTTCGACATAAGCAAGGTTGACCGCGCCGTCAACGAAGATGATCGGCTTGGGTTGCTCAAGATTGTTGCGCGCAGCAATGGTCTCATTCTTGGCGCGAGCATCGTGGGCGAAAGAGCGGGAGAGACCATCACCGAGATTGCTGTTGCCATGCGCAACGGGCTAAAGCTGGCCGAGTTGGCCACGACGGTTCATCCCTACCCAACCTACTCAACCGGTGTGCAACTGTTGGCCACTAAGATGGCTGTGGAACACGCCTTCTCCGGCACGTCAGGGAAAATACTTCGCGGTCTGTCTGCCGTCTGGCGTTAGTTTCCAGCGCTGAATTGATTTCTCTAACGGTGGATCAAATAGGGCAGCATCCGGGCACGTTTGTATGGCCGAAAAGGGATGGCCGGACATCCCTGTGCATGGGACACAGATCTTACTTGCGGGCGCGCAATATCAGGGCAAGTACCACGATCAGAACCAACCCACAGAGCCACATCCAGCTATTATTCCAACCTTGCATCCCCATGCTGTATCCGTTCACCAAGCCTCCTCATGGAGCAGTCGGAGAAAACGGAACCCTTTCGGGCTTATTTTGTCCGATTGTTCGCTATCTTTCGATCCGCTTAGCCGCAGCAGCCATGGCCGGTTTTCGGCGCCGCTGTAGACTTGCCTACGTATTGGGCTGAATTATGATCGAACTTCTCTTTGCACTTGGAGCCACAAAAGTAATAGGTCTGTCCTGCGTGCTCGGTGTGTCCAGCGGCATTAGCTGTCTCTATCTCCATGCCGCAGACGGGATCTTTTACCGCAGTGATGCTGCTCATATGGCTCTCCTTGGGTTCGTGAATGCGGGTCGATTGCGTCTCAACGATTGACTGGCGGCTTTCAGCAGAGCATTCGTCAGCCGCCTTGAAGACTTTGTCTCGCCGCAAGCGGTTCCAACAGAAACCATTTCACTCCGGAGATGAACATGTCCGATCGTTATTGCTCAGGACGACGGATTGCAAGATGCTCAAACGCGTGGGACGAAAAGAGCCTGCCAACAGCTATTTATAGTTTTGTCGTTCGCAGCCTCAGCGCGTTAGCGATCACGGAGACGGAGCTGAAACTCATGGCAGCAGCGGCGATCATCGGGTTCAAAAGCAGTCCAAAGCCAGGAAACAGCACACCCGCAGCTAGCGGTACACCGATCGAGTTGTATACAAAAGCGAAGAAAAGGTTCTCGCGGATGTTGCGCATGGTTGACTTACTGAGGTGACGAGCGCGGAGGATGCCGCGCAGATCGCCTTTCAACAGCGTGATGCCGCCAGCCTCCATCGCCACATCCGTGCCGGTCCCCATGGCAATTCCAATGTCAGCCTGCGCAAGCGCCGGCGCATCGTTCACTCCATCTCCAGCCATCGCGACTACAGAGCCCTTTTGTTGGCACTCTTTGACTACCTCTGCTTTCTTTTGCGGCAATACATCGGCATAAAAATCGATGCCGAGCTTATTGGCGACTGCCTTGGCCGTCGTAGCGTTGTCGCCCGTGACCATGATGATATTGAGACCTGCCGTCTTCAACTCGCGGATCGCATCGGGCGTGGAATCTTTGATTGGATCGGCAACGCCCACAATGCCCGCCGCTTTTCCGTCTATGGCGACCAGCATCACCGTCTGGCCCTCTTTGCGCAGTGCTTCAGCCCGATCGAGGAGCGGGGCCGGATCGACGGAAAGGTCGCGGAACAGTTCTGCGTTCCCGACTGCGACCTGCTTACCAGAAACCGTTCCCTTCACGCCTTTCCCGGTCGTGGAGTTAAACCCAACCACATCATTCAGGGCGAGCTTCTTTGCTTCCGCGCCTTTCACAATGGCTGCCGCCAGAGGATGTTCGCTGGAGCGCTCAAGGCTGGCGACCAGTTGCAGCAGGCCAGATTCGTCGATGCCTGGCTGGGGAATGACGAAACTCAGCGTTGGTTTGCCCTCGGTGAGGGTTCCCGTCTTGTCGATGATGAGCGTGTCAACCTTGCCAAATGTCTCAAGCGCCTCCGCGTTGCGTATGAGAATGCCGGCGCGAGCCCCGCGGCCGGTGCCCACCATGATTGCCATGGGAGTAGCAAGTCCGAGAGCGCATGGGCAGGCGACAATCAGGACAGCTACGGCATTCACCAGTGCATGAGCGAAGCGGGGCTGAGGGCCGACGAAGAACCACACCGCGAAGGTGACAATCGCGGCGACGATAACAGCCGGCACAAAGTAGGACGACACTCGATCAGCCAGCCTCTGGATAGGCGCTCGTGACCGCTGCGCCTCGCTGACCATCTTGACGATTTGCGACAGCAGCGTGTCGGAGCCCACGCGCTCCGCTTGCATGACAAATCCGCCGGTTCCGTTGACCGTCCCGGCCGTGACTCTCGCGTCCTTGTCCTTTTCAACTGGTATCGGCTCTCCGCTGATCATCGACTCGTCGACGGAACTGTGGCCTTCAACAACAGTTCCATCGACGGGAACCTTTTCGCCGGGCCGTACGCGGAGCCTGTCGCCGACTTGCACCTGGTCGAGTGACACGTCTGCCTCCCCGCCTTGGTCGTCCAGCCGCTTCGCCGTCTTGGGAGCCAGGCCAAGCAGCGCGCGAATCGCACCGCTAGTTTGGCTTCGAGCGCGCAACTCCAACACCTGGCCGAGAAGAACCAGAGCGACGATTACTGCTGCCGGCTCGAAATATACATCGATCTGTCCTCCGCCCCCACGAAACGACGCTGGAAATATTTGAGGAACAACGGTTGCGAAGACGCTGTAAAGGTAGGCAGATCCAGTTCCAAGAGATATAAGCGTAAACATGTTCAGGCTGCGACGCACGACCGATTGCCAACCTCGAACGAAGAAGGGAAACCCGCACCAGACGACCACCGGAGTTGCCAGCGCGAACTCGATCCATCCCCACGCTCTTGCCGTGAACAGGTGTTGCATGGGCATGGAAGGTAGAAATGCAGAGACCATCAGCGCGAGCAAGGGCACGGCGAGTGCGACGCTGATCCAGAGCCGCCTCGTCATATTGACCAACTCCGGATTGGAGTCTTCGGCGGTGACCTCGCGGGGTTCGAGCGCCATTCCGCAGATTGGGCAGGAGCCTGGTCCATCCCGCACGATCTGCGGGTGCATCGGGCAGGTATATTCGGAGCGCTTGGCTGGTGCGGGAGCGGCCGCAGGTTCGAGCGCCATGCCGCACTTCGGACAGCTTCCCGGCCCTGTTTGCTTCACATCCGGATGCATTGGGCAGGTGTATTCTCCCTGCGGCCCGGTTTTCGGCGCCGGATGCGACGGAGCTGCGCCTGGCTTGGCCTGCACATACTTCTCCGGCGCGGCGCGGAACTTTGCGGCACAACTCTCACTACAGAAGGAGAAAGTTGCGCCCTGATGTTCAACGCATGCCGCCGCTTTCGATAGATCGACCTTCATCCCGCATACGGGATCGTGCTCTTCGGCCTGTTTCATCTCTCGATTGTGACGCTGTTTACTCATATCTACCTGTCTCTTTCTGCACAGAGAGCGGGGCTACACAAACTCAGCTAAAACGATCCTAAGTTTTCAGCATAGGTGCTTTGGTTCTGTGTAGTCAGGATGTTGCCATAGAGGTATTCTGAATATTCGACGGAAGTTCCAGACCAACTTGGACGAGTGGGAAGCAAGGGGAACGCATGGAGCACCAATTCCAAACCGGGACATTGCTGCTTTTGATCGCTGCCGTCGTTGCAATGCTGACCCGACGACTTCGACTCCCATACAGTGTCAGTCTGGTTGTGGCAGGGATCATTCTCGCAATCTTGCCGTTCGCACCGAAGATCATCCTGACCAAGGACCTCATCTATACTGCGCTACTTCCTCCGCTTCTTTTTGAAGCTGCATTTTTCATTCATTGGAATCAGTTGCGCCGTGACTTTTCATTGATTGTCGTTCTGGCGACTCTCGGCGTCCTGTTGTCTGCCAGCGTAACCGCGACCGGGATGCACTTTCTTGCAAATTGGCAATGGATCGATGCACTCGTGTTCGGCACTCTGATCGCTGCGACCGACCCGGTTTCCGTCATCGCAACTTTCAGGGAAGCAAAAGCTAAAGGTCGGTTGCTACTGCTTATCGAGGCCGAGAGCCTTTTCAACGACGGTACTGCTGCTGTTGCTTTCGGTATTGTTATCGCCCTGGCCGCAGGACAGCATCTCACTTCAATTGAAATCACCTCTATGCTTCTAAAAACAATAGTTGGGGGCACGCTTTGCGGTGCGTCGGTCGCGTTTGGATCACTCCTGCTCGCTGGACGAACCGACGATCATCTCGTTGAAATCACTTTCACGACCGTCGCCGCATACGGATCGTTTCTTCTTGCAGACCATTTTGGTTTGTCTGGCGTCTTGGCGACCATCACAGCCGGACTTGTGATGGGCAATTTCAAGTCCTTCAAGTCATTCTCTGAGCGGTCAAGGGAAGCCGTTCAAGCATTTTGGGAATACGCCGCATTCGTTGCGAACTCCTTGGTGTTTCTCTTGATTGGAATGCACGAAGCTCGTCAGAATTTCGCGGCTATATGGCTTCCGGCTCTAATTGCGATTGTATTGGTAACATTGGGCCGTGCCATGGCTATCTATCCATGTTGTCTAATATTCTCGCGTTCCTCGCTTCGCGTCACTGGAAAGCATCAACTTGTGCTGTCCTGGGGCGGATTGCGAGGGGCATTGGCCCTGGCTCTCGCCCTCGGACTTCCGCCTACCATCCCACTGCGGGAAGAGATTATTACGATCAGCTTTGCTGTCGTCGCTTTTTCTGTGTTCGTCCAAGGTCTGACCATGGTCCCATTCCTGCGCAGAATGCGAGAGATTTAGCGAAAACAACTGCGGCGTGACGGGAAGCAATGCGGTAATGTTGATGAGCCACTCAGGAACTGACGACAGACACCAAGGGCTTATCGGTATTCCAAAGCATCGTATGGAAGCAGCTGGTGTCATTCATTCATGAATCAAGATCATACAAATCGTCCTCGGTTTAGCCCGAGCCTGAGCGCCGTAATTGAAGCTGCGCCTATTTGTTTTTCTTCTACTCAATTCGGTTGATGGGAAGATTTACTGCCACGAATGGGCAAGTGTTTGCGTTGAAGGGCATATTTACAAGTACGAACCTCCTTATCGCGGTAATCTCCGCTCTGATTGTGTATGTTATGTTTAAGTACCTCAGAAAGGAACTAAAGCTTGCGGAACGGTTGCAAGTGCGGTGCCAAGTCTTCAGGACCAAAGCGGATTTCAATGTTCGAATGGAGTCAAGGATTGGCCGCAGTTCGCGTTTCCCCTACCTCAATTGCACGTTGAAGGTGGCGCGGCAATGCACATCTGGCCTGAATTCCATAATCTCCTGCTTGTCCTCTTTATTGATGTAGATATACATGGACTTCTTGAGAGCCTCTGGTAGATTCGTAATCTTCAATTGCCCATCGACGCCTGTATAGGCTTCAAGGTCGAGCTTCTTGACTCCCAGCAGGCCATAGCGCACACGCGCCGTAATCTTGGCGCCGTAAACAGGCTTCAAGTCGATACCGGTCACTGTAATAAGAGCAGAACAAATGCCCAGATCGGCCGAGATCTCCGCGGGCGTAACTGTAACCGCAGCACTTTGGGCGTTTCCAGATCGGGGACAGAACACTACGAGGTTCAAGAGCAGCAGGGCGGTCAAAGACAGGCTACGCATGTCTTTGAGTATAACGCTGTGCCTAGAATGCAATCCCTTTATACTTGAGTGGTGAAACCTTTGGAGAGTGCCAATCCGGCAACAGCACGCTATTGGGGCAGGTTCTCGGATTTGTATTTGCGCCTATTTGCATGGCTCATGCGCAGGATGCCAAACGAAAGGCAGCGATTGCTGGCGGTCACCATCATCGCTGGTGGGCTCTGCGGCTTGGCCGCCGTTGCTTTTCACCTGAGCATCGGCTGGGCAGAGTCGTTGATGATTGACCGTGCCAACGCAGCCCCCGGTAATAGCTGGATATGGTGGACGATTCTTACCCCGGCTCTGGGCGGTCTCGCAGCTGGTTTGGGGCTCACCTACCTTGCTCCTGCCGCTGCAGGCAGCGGCATTCCCCAGGTCAAGGTCGCTTTCATTTTTCGTCACGGCCTGATCACACTGCGGGAAACCGTCGGTAAATTCTTTCTGTGTGCTTTTCAGATTGGTTCTGGCGCCTCATTGGGTCTGGAAGGGCCTACCGTCCAAATCTGCGCTGGCGTCAGTAGCTTGCTTGCTCGCGCCGCTCGACTGGGACCAACCAACCGCCGCCGCATGGCATCCGTGGGCATGGCGGCAGGCATCGCAGCTGCCTTCAATGCGCCCATCGCCGCCATTACCTTCACGTTGGAAGAGTTAATTGGCGACTTAGATCAAACGATGCTCTCTGGCGTCATCGTTGCCGCCGCCTTGGCCGCTTACGTGGAGCACTCCATTCTTGGCTCGAATCCGGTCTTTCATGTGAATCGCAACTATACGCTCGGCAATGCTTCCTCGCTTGTCTGGTATGCCGTGCTTGGCTTGCTGGCGGCGGTTGTTTCGGTGACCTTCACGGGTTCGTTGCTCTGGTTGCGTGCCCAATTCAAGCGCATGACAGCCGTTCCCAAATGGGTGCATCCAGCCATTGGCGGCCTGGCTACCGGCTGTTTGGCGGTGGTGGCGCTGGCGCTGTTTCACCTAAACGGCATCGCTGGCGATCCCTACAAGACCCTTACGCTGGCACTGACCGGATCGATGGGCACGCTGCCGGTGCTGGCGATGGTTGCTTTTTGCGTGCTCAAACTGGTAGCTACAGTTTGTTCCTATTCGAGCGGCGGATCCGGCGGAATTTTTGCCCCATCGCTTTTCATGGGCGCCATGCTGGGCGGCGCGGTTGGTTACATTGACGTTGCTGTGTTCCACCACTCTTCCGACGCTATCGGAGCCTTTGCCGTGGTGGGCATGGGCGCGGTTTTTGCAGGAATCGTTCGCGCGCCCATGACATCCGTGCTCATTGTCTATGAAATGACCGGCAGCTACAGCATGGTGCTTCCGCTCATGATTGCCAATATGAGCGCATTTGCCCTGGCTCGCCATTGGCGCCGCACTCCCGTCTACGAAGCGCTGCTGGAGCAAGACGGTATTCAGCTTTCCCACAGCGACAAATTGCCCCGCTTGCCCAGAGCCGTGCCACTGCTCCCACCTGTATTGCCTGCCGATACGCAGACTTGAGAAACACCCAAGCCGAAGCACTGCTATCCGTGGCAATTCATCTCAAGGATGAACATCCCATCCAATTCAGTTGGCAATCAGCGTATTGACCAACAGCGCCGTTTCGCTCCCATTCACCACGGCAGCAGTCACCCGCACCTTATCGCCCTTATGAGGTTGATACTTGGATCCAATCACGGCTCCATATACAGTCTCGGCCACAGTGTTTGAAGTGAGCTTGAAAGACTTGATGGCCCCTGATTCATCTGCGATTGAGATTGAATTCCTGCCCTCGATCTTGACGACTGTTCCGGTGTCCTTCGAGAAGGGCCCTGCGCCGAGACTCCGCAATGCAACTGCCGTTCGCACATCGCCATCGCCATAATAGAAGACGATTACATATGCATTCTTCATCTTGAAGGAGTCAACTGCGGTTGCGTTGGCACGAATATCTTTGTCGAATTCGATTGGGGTGTTCGAATTCGTCATATCCTTGAAAAAGCCTTCAGACCGGTTGTCGGTATAAACCGTAATCGTCTTGGCAGACGTATCGATGGAGGTCACTGTCCCTGTAAGAGCATGAACCACCTCTTGCGCTGTCGCTGCAACAGAAACGAATAAACAACATGCCGCCAGAATGCTGGTCTGCACTTTACCTTTCAACATATGCTTTCTCCGGTGTTCAGCGGTTTGCAGGCTGGTGAATAGATTAAAGGTGAGGTCGTCGCGCAAACAGTGTTCTTCCCTCTTTGCATAAAACGCCGCAACCCATTCTACAAAGACTGGGCTGCAGCGAATTACCTCAAACTTCCCCGTCGGCACAGAAGTGGACCAGATAGGTTCATGGATGTCTTAGTGGTCCAGAGTAAATCCCGCACGACGATTTTTCTGCCAGCAAGCCTCATTGGACTCTGTGCAGAAGGGCTTTTCCTTGCCATAGCTGATGGTGCGGATGCGGCTTGCCTCCACTCCGACGTTGATCAAATACTTTTTGGCAGAGTCGGCGCGATTCTGACCGAGAGCCAGGTTGTACTCGTTGGAGCCGCGCTCGTCGCAGTACCCGCCGATCAGGATCTTCGCATTCAGATGGCCTGACAAGTACTTCGCATCCTTCGCCAGAATAACCTGCGCATCGGTGCTCACATCGTACTTGTCGTAATTGAAGAAGATGTTTTGTACGTTGGCTTTGAACTCCTCTTCAGCGCTCATGGTGTTGACGGGGGCCACTGCTACAGCCGGTGGGGCATTCACGGTAACACGGACAGAGGCATCGGCCGTGCCTCCAACCCCCTTCGCCGTCAAATGATAGCTGGTCGAGACAGCTGGGGTTATGGCCTTCGTGCCGGAAGTGGGCACATCGCCGAAGCCCTCCAGGGACGCACTGGAAGCGTTTGTTGTGCTCCACGTCAGCACAACTCGATCACCAGCCGTAACCGCGGTGGGAGTGGCCGTGATCCTTGCGGTGGGTGCAGGAACGGTAACTGCTGGGGCAGTTGGCGCGGGTGGCGGAACAATCTTCTTCTTGCAACCCGCAACAACGACTAAGGCAATGAGGAGAACAACAGGAACCAGAATTCGATTACGTCGATCCAATGGATTACTCCTTCAGAAGAAGCATAAGCATTTTCCGGACGACTTGACCGATATTCTTGCTTCCTGCCATCGTTGCCTGCCTTGCAGGCACTCTTTAGCAAGTCACTTTGGTACAGGCCTTGATCGTTCATGAAAAAGCCACGGTTGAGGCCGACGCCCCTTTCCCTCTCTAGACAAAGACTTTGTCGGCGCGCCCGTTGCGGCAATCCCCCATGAGAGAAAACCGGCAGTGTAAATTTCATTTTGGGTCAAGGAATCCAACAACAGGTGTTCCTTTTGGAACAGTGGATTTACATTCTCGCTTTTCGCCATTGTCGCGGAACTGTGCTCGGGTTCCCTATAATGAATTGATTCGCTTGCCGTTACGAATTTGTTTGACCAAGCACCTGCGAGAATGTCCCCCCTCTATGGCGAATGAGAGCAAAACCGAATTTGACGTTGACGCATTCCTGACGAATGCCGGGCCTGGGCGCAAGATCGTCCAGTTGAACAGCGCACAAGTCTTTTTCTCTCAGGGAGATCCAGCCGATTATGTGTTCTACCTGCACAAGGGGCGCGTTAAAATCTCGGTCCTCTCTTCGGCCGGAAAAGAGGCCACAATTCGCTTGGTCTCGGCTAGCAACTTCTTCGGAGAAAAGGCGATGGCCGCAGAACCGGGGCTGCGCGTGACAACGGCCACGGCCGTTACCGCCTGTACCGCGCTCAGAATTGAGAGACCGGAATTTCTTCGGGTCATGCGCGAAGAGCAGTCGTTCTCCAGTTTGTTTTCCTCTTTCCTGCTGGATTGCAACTTAAGAACTCAGGCGGATCTGGTCGACCAACTTTTCAATCGAGCGGAAAAGAGGCTGGCTAGAATACTTTTGTTGTTGGCGGAGTATAGCCAGCCGGGGGAAGACAATGCGCTGATTCAGCCGATCTCCCAGGAAGCTCTTGCGAGCATGATTGGCAGTACGCGGCCTCGTGTCAATGCCTTCTTGAGTCGCTTTCGCAAACTCGGATTTATTGAATACAACAGCCGTATCCGAGTTCATAAATCGTTGCTTAGCGTTTTTCTACGCGACTGAGACGAGCGCAAACAAAGTCTCTCGTCTCGGCACAGCTGTTCCTTTTGGGACACCATGTTTTGCGTCAGCGCCTTATTGTCATCAGCAGGGGTGCCTGCCGTTTGAACTCCTACCTTTCGTGACATGTCAGGAGTTCGCGATGCCTTTGATGACATTTCGCGCTATTCGATGGCAGTCATCCTGACCGCCATCGTTGGATTTCGCAGGCTCTCGGAGACCGAAATGAATCAACGCCATTGCCTGTGCTGTTGTGTTTTCCTGCTGGTTGTTGGAACCAGTGGCTTCGCGCAAACCTTGAATTCGATGCGCGATGCCAGAGCTTCTTCGGCCTTGGCAAGCCCCGCCCTTCACGGCTTTCAAACGATCGAAGACACATGGTCGGATGCGGTCAATCGGCATGATCAATATGGGGTGGAGTTGGTACTTTCTCCACAGTTCGTCGATGTTTCCAGCGATGGAAACATCACAACACGGAATCAACAGCTGGCTTTGGTCGTAACCGGAGAAGATAAAGTGTTGCGCCTGGAGAGACACGTTATTACAGTCCGCCTGCTCGACGATATTGCCGTTGCTAACGGTACATACTCACTGCTTCGCAAGAATGAACCGGTACATGCAGAAGAGAAAGGCGTCTTTACCCACGTCTTTGAACGTCACGTCGGCCGTTGGATCTGCATCAATGCTCAGCGTACGATCGTTCCACAAGGTCCGGTGCGGCGATCAAGGAAGCGAGCAACCGACGAGACATCACTTCACTTTCCTCTCTTTTCCAGGCGATAGCATTTTCCATTGGCAGGCAACGCTGCGGGCATGGTAGAAGATGGCTCCGCATTGTTGGAAGGAGGAACGTGCGCAGTGTTGCAAGTGGTTATCCCTGAGTACATTGGATTTCCATGACTGACGATGCAGGCGACGCGCCAAATAGAGTGCCAATTCCTTGATTCACCACAGACGGAACATTGCACCGTCTAACCATGACGAGAGGTTCAAAACAATTCGTATGACTTCATGGATGCGTATTATCTGTTTTGTTTTTCTTGTAGTTCCCGGTCTGGCGATCGCAGATCCTGCTCAATTCGATCTGTCGGGCCCCAAATTGGAAGTCAAGGTGATCCATGCAGGCAAGACGCTGCCGATCTCCGAGGTCCCCAACCTTTCGGTTGGTGATCAAGTATCGATCAAGGCCGATCTTCCTCAAGGCCAGTCTGTGCATTATCTTCTTGTGGCGGCGTTCTTGCGCGGGGCGACCAATCCGCCACCGGAGGACTGGTTTTTCTCATCGGAGACGTGGAATTCAAAAGGTACCGGCGGACTCAAGATCACCGTCCCCAAGGATGCCCAGCAGGTACTCATCTTTCTGGCCCCAGAGACCGGCGGAGACTTTAAGACACTGGTCGGCGCGGTTCGCGGTAGGCCCGGCGCCTTCGTGCGGGCATCGCAGGATCTCAATCAGGCGACGCTTGATCGTTCCCGGTTGAAGGCCTATCTAACGGCCATTCAAACAATCAGCCAGACCAATTTCGACCATTTGAAAACTGCCTCACCGCTGCTCGCGCGGAGCCTCTCGATCAAATTCGATTCCGATTGTCTTCAGAAGATACCTGAGTTGCAGGCTTCCTGCTTGATGCAGGGACGGGATGCACTCATTTTGAATGATGGGCACAGCACCTCGATCGTTCAGGCGCTGACCTCGGGTCCTACCAGCGATCTAGCCTTTGCACTGAGCAGCACCCGACAGGCAGATTTTGGTTATTCGAGCCCCTACATTTCCTCGGCCATGGACATCGCACGAATTATGGAATCCTTCCGTACAGCGCAGTATCAATACATTCCTGCACTTGCAACTGAACAAGGTGATCAGTTATCACTCGAACTCAATTCAGTTCCATCGTTTCAAAATCCCAAGTCTGTTTTGGTTGTTGCTCTGCCGGCCGTTGAAGCGCCCTTGATGCCGCCGCTCCATCCGGTCAATCCCAAAGAGGTTTACTGTGCTGAGAAGACGGAGTTGGTTCTGCCCGCCGAGGGCGCCCCGTTGGTGTTTTCAACGGGTTATGCCCACGATATGCTTCTTCGTCTCAAAGGAAAGAATGGCAAGTTTGTAGATTTGCCGGTAAAGGCAGATGCCGAAAAAGGCGGATTTGTCGCAAATACCGTGGGACTCAGTCCCACCAACTTCGGCGATGCCCTGGACGGTTCACTTCACGGCTATTGGGGATTTGAACCGTACAACGGCCCTGAGTTCAAGCTGCAGAATACTCGCCCCCAACACTGGCAACTGGTTGAGGACGATCAGCAGTCGTTGATTGCTGGTCATGATGATCTCGTGCATCTCGAAACCGAGAACGCTGCCTGCGTTGACAGTATTCTTCTTCAGAAGCCCACAGGGGAAACCGTAAAGGCAGACTGGAAATCGACCGGGCCAAACCAGGTCGCGGTCACAGTACCGTTAAAAAAGATCAAGCCAGGCGCCCTTAAGCTACTGGTCAAGGAATACGGTAGCAAAGATCCCGACACGGTTTCGCTGCAAGCATTTGCGCAAGCCAGCCATCTCGACAGCTTTATCCTCCACGCAGGTGACCTGTCCGGCGTTCTGAAAGGAAGTCACCTGAAGGACGTAAAGGAACTAACGCTGAACGGGGTCAGTTTCAAGCCGGGGCCGCTTTCTTCATCCGAAAATGCGGGCGAAGTGCCTTTGGTCACATCCGACGTCGAAGCCACCAACGTGTTCAAGGAGGGAGAGGACTCTGCTGCTAAGGTCATTCTGAAGGACGGTCGCGTTTTCAATCTCGACGTTACTATAGCGTCGCCACGTCCCAAGGTTACATTGATCGGCAAAAGCGTACAGCCATCCGCATCCAGTGCCGCCAATAATCTTCAGCTTTCTGACCAAGATGAGATTCCGCAGAACTCTCAGTTGACCTTTTCGATTCATGCCCAGGCGCCGGCGGCTTTCACTGGCGACGAAAAGCTTGATGTGGGTACTGTCCATGGCGCGTATCTGACAACCCTCACGCTCATCAGCGGTCTGACCCTTGAGGATTCACAGGTAGCTGTGGCTACGCTCGACACAGGAAAGGCATTTCCTGCCTCCGCTTGGGGCCCACTTCGCTTCCGCATGATTGAGAACGGCGTTGCGGGTAATTGGCAGGCTCTTGCAACGCTGGTTCGACTGCCGGTATTTGACGATCTAAAATGTCCTGACATGGCTGGCCAGCCTTGCAAACTTGCCGGGGCCAAGCTATTTCTGGTGGATTCGGTATCGAGCGATCCACAATTTACTCACCCCATCCAGATTCCTGAGGGCTTTCCGGGATACTTTCTGTCGGTTCCCCGTCCCACCGATGGACAACTCTACGTAAAGCTCCACGATGATCCATCTGTTGTCAATTCGATCACTTTCCCTGTTGAAGCTTTGCGGCCTCTACCCAAGGCAATTCCTACTGTTTCCTCAAGACCGTCGGCGCAAACTCCTAATTCACCACCCGTCAACAACTCCTCCTCCCCAGCAACGATAGCACCAGGCACGATTGCCGTACCTCCTTCAAAGTCTCCAGCTAATGAGGGAACGCCGCCAGCTTCCAACTCAGACAAGACTACCCCTCAAGCCTCACCTGCTGTGCAGTCCAATACCGGGCAAGCGCAATCCAGTATCGGAGTTTCTCAGTCTGGATCTTCCGAGACTTCTTCACCGCAGGGATAATCGCCTACCTCTGCGCAGCCTGAACCACAAGGAACTTTCTGTACCAACGGAGCGCTATCCGCTGATGATTCCAAGACGAAGAACTCGCCTTCGAAAGCTCCGAAACAAGCAGAATGGCACAGCTAAGGGCGATGCCGAGGTCAACTTCGGTGGTGGCGGGAAGAAGTAGCACCACAACCACGTTCTCATCTTGTAGGGTCGGCCACCCGCCCCATGAACAGAATGCCGCCTGAGCGATTATCGCGGATCAGGAAGATGAACGGATGGTCAGCGCGGAAAACGGGGGGTGGCGGCTGTTGCATTCTGGCCATCATCGAGCGCATCACGACCGCCGTTGCCGCCGCCGCTTCCGTCCCTTCCTCATTGAGATCGATGTAGGCCTTGTGAATCACGGCTGAAATGAAAAAGTCGCGGTTGCCTGTCATCCCGGAAAAGTCTGCGTGCGCATCGAACGCCAGCGTCATCCCCATCGCGCCAAGCGAGTCTTGCAGTTCGAATTGTCTCGTCATCTTGAACTTGGGCAATGTCAGGATAACTTTTGGAACCGGTCGCAGCTGGCCAAGCCATTGCTTGGTGTTGGGCGCGGTCAGCGATTGCTCCAAAGCAAACAGCCCGCCGACATCATTGGGAAGCAAGATGATCATGGACAACTCCGCGCTTTTGTACGGAATTTCCAGGATCTGAAATGTTCCACCGTCGAAGTAGTTGAATCCGCCGTCGCGATGCATCATGGGCGCTTTCGCATTCTGCACCGCAGACAGATGGAAATCTTCTTCCCCGGTTTGCGCTTTGTCGAATTGCGTCTGCCAATCGCCCTTAAAATAGATGGCGTTTGTCAGTACCAGCTTTGTCCTTTGGCTGAGTGTGCCCGGTTGAAGCAGATCTATAATCTTGTCATCGGTTTGCTGCTCGACCCATTGGTTGATGGTCAACCGAGCAGCCTCGGTGGCGTCTTTGAAATCAACCTGTTTGAAGCCCGCGCCATAATCGCTTTTGGTCAGCTTCAGGAAATCATCGAGAAACGTATAGCCTTGTTGTGCCCAAAGCGCGTTGGCCATGCGAAGTTTGTATCCATCATGCGGAGCGTTGAGGTCGCCAAGCAGACCTCCCATTGCCGGATGCAATCTCTGTGGCGGCAGAGTGAAATGCAGTGTCTTCGCCATCTCAGTAGCGGTGTCGCCACGCGCCCCGACGTAGGTCATGGACAGCGCAGTGGAAATGCTATTGGGCGAGAAGAAGAGGTTGCCGCTTTGAGTCCGCAATTGGCAGTACAGATCAATGGCGAAGGCGTTGTTACCCTCGACAACCGCTGCTTGGTCAGACGTGGCTGTCACTGATAGTGGCGTCTCTGCTGGCAATCCGGTCATCGGTAAGATCATACAGGTGAGAAGTATCAGGAACAAGAACTTCACACGTGTCTCCAAGAAACCATGAGCGGCCTTGATCTGTTCGTTCGCAACCCATCTGGGTGTCATTAACCGTACCCTCTCTGTGCAGTAGTTAGATCCCGGCATCCAACGTCACGAATCTCGCTGAAATCACACGCAAGCACATTCCAATACCCAGTTGGACTCAACCTCCGCATAAATCTCCAAAGCGAGGCAAGAATACGAGCTGTCTGGAGTGAAATCTTAGCCAGCAATGGCTTCTCTTTTCTGTTCAAAACCGGACAGTTCCTGCGTCCGCCAAGTGCCATAGTCAGGAAGTATCAGATTTGTTGATCCCTCAGAAACAGAGGCTCTTATGATTCCGAGGCCATTCAACAAGGAGGAATATGCTGCACACGCTGAGTGATTTAATGGGGTATTCCGCACATGCGACAGACGGAGATATCGGAAGTATCAGAAACTTCATATTCGACGATAGATCCTGGGAGATTCGCTATCTGGTCGTCGATGTAGGAAGCTGGCTTGAGGGACGAAATGTGGTTCTGGCAATCTCGACAGTCGAGCAGCCCAATAGCGAGAGCAAGACGTTCAATGTCCGTCTGACGAAAGACCAGGTGCGCGAAAGCCCCGATGTTGACACGGAGAAGACGGTCTCTCGCCAGCAGGAGATTGCGCTGGAAGAATACTTCGGTAAGATGGCTGCATGGGTGCATCGTAACCTGGACTACGGAGTCCCAATTCCTACAGGTAGAAAATATTCTGTACACACCCAAGAAGACCCGCATCTTCGCAGCGCTCGTGCTTTGTTTGAATATGAGATCTGCGGCACGGACGGGGAGATCGGCCGTCTGGAAAGTTTTATTCTGGACGATACTACCTGGCATATCGGGTACCTGGAAGTCAGAGCTGGAAAATGGCTTCTCGACCGCACCGTGCTGATTCCCACACTCTGGATCGAGTCTGTTTCTTGGGACAACTGTCGCGTAAACTTGCATCACAGCAGGAGTGGACTCAAGGCTGAATTGCAAACTTGAGTAGAAACCGGTTAGAGCGCTGGGCTGTGGGCTTAGATGGACCGTAGCGCTGGTATACCAAGACGTTGTTTCGGACATGTCATGATGAAGGAAACTTACAATTCGCGCTGGAAGTGTCGGGTTCTGCATGGCGGTCAACCTCAGTCTTCAACTGCGGGGAGAAATATGCAACACAATCTAGCCACGCTGATTGGATCATCCGTTGAGGCGAAAGATGGAGAGATCGGGATCGTTCGCAACTTTCTATTCGATGATCGTTCATGGAAAGTTCGGTATCTGGTTGTCGATGTGGGAAGCTGGCACAAGCGGCGCGAAGTGGTTCTTTCGATTGCCAGCATCGAGCAACACAATTCAATGAAACAAGCCTTCCATGTCAACTGCACAAGAGAACAAGTCAGTAACAGCCCTGATGTGGACACCACAAAGCCTCTCACCCGCCAACAGTAAATCGCAATGCACGAGTATTATGACGTGATAGATTATTGGATCAAGAGCGGCTTCGGCATCGATTCCATCATACCGCCAGGGACGGACTACGCAGTAAGCCCAAACGAAGATCCTCATCTTCGCAGTGTTGTGGACTTGTCCAATTATGAAGTCTGGGCCACAGATGGCGAAATTGGACGCCTGAATGGTTTTGTCATGGATGATATGAACTGGCATTTCGGATTTCTAGATGTCAATGCTGGAAACTGGCTCCACAACCGCTCTGTGCTCGTTCCAACAAGTTGGGTTGAATCCATATCGTGGACGAATCACAGGGTTAATCTGCGTCACACCCGTGCAGGAGTCTAATTGAGACGGGATTTGCTGAGGAGAAAACGCTGTCAACTGATTGAGATGAAGCACTTGGCTGCGACTGCCTCGATAGCAGGCAGATTCTGGCAGCATCCATCCAAAATGTTTATTCGCCGGCGCGCGCAACTAATTGATTAGTTGCGCGTCTCAATACAGCAGGGAGGTCAACAAGTGGACTCCCGCAATCAACAACTCCTATGCCTCCAAAGAGATCCATCACGCTCACGCAAGCCGAACTCCGGCTCATGAAAATCCTCTGGGAGCGTGGCGAAAGCACGGTTTCCGACATGGTGACGGCGACCTCAGCCGAAACCGAGTTGGCATATACGTCTGTCCTCACCACCGTACGGATTCTCGAAACGAAAGGCTACGTTAGCCACCGACAGGAGGGGCGAGCGTTCCTATACAGTGCTTGTATTGGAGAGGCAGAAGCGAGCCGATCCGAGGTCCGACATGTGCTGCAACGGTTCTTTGGCAACTCACGCGAACGCCTATTGCTCTCGCTGTTGGGTGACGACGAGATCACTCCCGATGAGCTAAAGCGTCTGAGGGGCGCGATTGCGAACTTGCCGGACGAAGCGATGGAGGAGAAGTAGATGAATCCACTTCTTCATGCAATCTCAACTCTGTCGGCGGCCATGGCAGGCAGCTTGGTTTCCGCGATTTGGGAAGGAGCCATACTGGCCCTTTGCGTTGCCCTCTGCCTGCATTTTCTTCCTGATCTCAGTGCGACCGCACGATGGGGCGTTTGGACAAATGTCTTTCTACTGTTGCTGCTCTTGCATTTCTTCCCTTCAATGGACAGCCATCTCAAGAGTGGAAGGGGATTTCGGGCTTCTCCTTTCCACCTCGATCTACTCTGGAGTGTTGCAATTGCCAGCATCTGGTTAATGCTGTCTTTCTGGCGTGGCGCGCAGTTGATTTCGAGCGCCATCTATCTTCGCGGATTGGCGATGCGGGCCGCTCGCATTCAGCCCGAGGATTGCATCCAGACACTTCTCCAGGCGGGAAAGAATCGTCGCGCCGCAGAGCTTTGTACTTCGACAGAGGTTGAGCGACCTTGCGTGGTAGGCTTCTTGCAACCGCGCATCCTTCTTCCCGTGGCTTTACTGCGTCAACTCAGTGCGACCGACTTGGAGCAAGTGGTCTTGCACGAGATGGAGCATCTGCACCGTGCCGACGACTGGTTCAACTTGCTGCAAAAGATCAGCGTTGTGTTGTTCCCGTTGAATCCAGTTTTGTTCTGGGTCGAGCGCCGGCTTTGTGCGGAACGTGAGTTTGCTTGTGACGACCGTGTTCTGCGAACAAGTTACGGGAAGAAAACCTATGCACTTTGTCTGATCCGGCTCGCCGAGTTCACCATCCTCAGCCACAGCCTTTCACTCGCTCTTAGCGCCTGGGAGCGGCGGTCGGAACTTGCGCGCCGCGTTCACCGGATCTTGCGGCGCCAAGGTGAGTCAATGCACCGCGGACCGGCAGTGGTTGTGACAGGCTGCCTGATTCTCGGTGTGTTTGCAGGGGCAATTGCCTTGGCCCGCATTCCGCAGGTTGTTAGCTTCACTCCGCTCGCACCATCGACTATGCAGACGAGTTCATTGTCAGCACCTGTGATTCAGCCTTTGAGCAATCCTGAATTAGGCATTCACCCCACACTCGTCAAGGCAGTGATGCCACAACGAATATCCACGAAAACTTCTCGCCTGAATGATCGGCGAGGAAGTTCGCTGAAACAAGGGCTTTGGCAGAGCTATTCCACTCCGAACCAGCCCGAGTTGATCGTGCTGACGGAGTGGGACATCAATGCACCCCCTCCCCGCTTGATCTTCGCCGTCGCTGAGGATCACCGCTCTCCTTATGCCGCCGTAGCCGTTGCAAACGGCTGGCTGATCGTTCGTATCGCTCCGGGCAAAGCCATCCTTTTCCTGGCGGCTTGAAGGTGATTGACTGGAGGCATGAACCAGTCAGTGATTTCTTCTCCTATCGTTCGGCGGCGGCGCAGTTCTGCTGAGGTCGCGGC